>Ga0209056_10001767_pt1 | contig 23659 bp, 21 predicted proteins | sample GraSoiAngelo_114_FD_185876 | JGI IMG/M metagenome (GOLD analysis project Ga0209056, IMG submission 185876) | Grasslands soil microbial communities from the Angelo Coastal Reserve, California, USA - 14_0903_13_40cm (SPAdes) (version 2) | ecosystem: Environmental > Terrestrial > Soil > Grasslands... | reverse complement strand
GTTATGTGGACAAGATCTAGTTGAACCAGAGCCAGAGGCTCCTGAGGGCGACTACTGCTCGTTCGGCGACTTCTCCGCAGTGATCCCGGAGAGGCGATCGAAGGGCACGGCGATCCGCTCCGACTCGTCGGTCTGAACGAGCAGTCCGTCGTCAGTGAGCTCGATCAACGTCCCGACGATTGGCCGCGGAAATCTCAAGGCGGAGACGAGGACGCGCCGTCCCATGTACATGGATGCTTCGGCTTGCCACAACACAACCATGGCCCGGCTGAGATCGTGCACCTCCTGGATCGCCCCGAAGCCCGGCACCGCGCGCGGCTCCGCCGCCGGCCGGCTCGTGCGTTCTGGAGCAGGGGCGCGTTCTGGAGCGGGGACGCGTTCGGGTGGGCGCGCTGGTGGTGGGGCGGGCATTGCCGCAACATTCGGTACCGCCTTGACAGTCGCGTATTCCCGGGCGCCGGGCGGCGCTGGCTCAGTTGCCGGTGCCGGGGGGCGGGGTGGTCGCGTCGGGGATACTGCAGCGCGTGCCCCGGCTCCTGCTGCCGGCTCGATGGCTCCCAGCGCTTCAGCGCTTGCCCGCGCGACCGCCTCGGAAGACCGCTCACGGAGGTCCAACACCCTCCTGAGCGCCAGGATGAGGTCGGACATCTGGTCCATGAGCCCGCGGAAAATGAAAAAGCCCAAGAGCGCGATAGTGAGCGCAAGGCCGAGACCCACCTGAACCTGCACCTCTGAGAGCGCGCCGAGGTAGTAGACCGTCCAGAGGAAGAGCAGAAGAGGCACGATGGCGGTCAGGGCGAACACGGCGGATGCGGTCTGCCGAAGCGTGTTGGACCGCACCTTCGGCTTCGCCGCGCCCGCGCCGCCGGACGGCTCCGCCATAATCTTTAATGCTAGCGAACAAACCGCCGATTCACCCAATGAAAACCGCGCCGGGCGTTCCTCAAGGGCTGACGCCGCCCTGGCGAGGCTCGACGGTCGCGCGCTCGACGGCGAGGAGCCGCTCGAGATCGATCACGGCGAACAGGTCCTGCTCGATCGGGCTCCAGTCGGGCTTCGCCGTGATCTTCGCGCCAAAGCCGTCGGTGAGGTCCGCGTAGACCTTCTTCCACGCCGCGTAGGCTGCGAGCAGGGGCGTCGACGGATCGGCGACGATCCTGTAGCCGAGGCGGCCGAGATCCTCCAGCGTCATGCCCAGGCCCGCGAGGCCGCCGCGCCCCGTGAGGTACATCAGGGGCCCGCCGAGCCGCTCGGCGATGGCGCGCAGCTGCTCGGGGCGGTGCGCCATGGAGAGCAGCAGGACGTCGGCGCCGGCCTTCCGGTAGGCGTCGCCGCGGCGAAGCGCGTCGTCCATGTCGCTCGCCCGCATCGCGTTGGTCCGCGCGATGATGATGAAGTCACGGTTGCGCCGGGCCGCGACGGCCTCCGCGACCTTGGCCGCCATCAGCTCCATCGGGATCATGTGCTCGATGCCGATGTGATGGTGGGCGCGCTTCGGGACGAGCTGGTCCTCGAGCTCGATCGCCGCGAAGCCGGCCGCCTCGCTCATGCCGATGGTCCGATGCAGGTGCATCGGGTCGCCGTAGCCGCAGGCGGCGTCCAGGATGAGGGGGAGCGATGAGACGGCGCGGATGTCGAGGGCCGCCTGGCACATCTCGGTCAGGTTGAGATTGGCCTCGAGGGCGACCTTCTGGTAGCCGGTTGCGCCGCCGCCCAGATAGCCGGCGGGAAAGCCGGCGGCCTCGGCCAGCTTGGCCATCAGCGGATTCAGGACCAGCGGCGCGGTGACGGGCAGCGGCCCCTGCAGCATGGCTCGGAGCGACACGCAGCTCGCCTCGCCCCGCTCACGCCCTCCGCGCGAGCGGCCCACGCAGGAGCTGCCCGGGAAGCGCGCCCGTGTGCTTGCCGTCGCGGAGCAGGACCTCGCCGTTGACGATCGTCGCCGCGATCCCGCGCGCGCGTTGCACGAGCCGGCGGGCGCCGGCGGGGAGATCGTTGACGACCTCCGGCAGCTCCGGGCTGATCGTGTCGGGGTCGAAGACGATCAGATCGGCCGCGAAGCCCTCGCGGACGAGGCCGCGGTCGGCGAAGCCCCAGTGCGTCGCGGGTACGAGCGTCAGCATGCGCACCGCCTGCTCGAGCGTGAACGCCTGCTTCGCGCGCACCCAGTGGCTCAGGAGGTGCGTCTGGAGCGACGAGTCGATGATTTGCGAGACGTGGGCGCCGGAGTCGGAGAACGTCACGACCGCGCGCGGATGCCGCATCATCTCGAGCACGGTGTCCTGATCTTCGTTGGCGACCGGGTGGATGAAGAAACGCTCGAGGTCCCGCTCGAGCGCGAGGTCGATCATCGCCTCGGCCGGATCGACACCGCGCTCGCGCGCGATCTCGGCCACCGTACGGTGCGGGCCCGCGACGTCGTCGTAGAGGAAGATCCACTCGTAGGGGAACGGCCGCGCCTCGGTCCCGAGGGCCCGGCGGTCGGGCGTTTCGTGGGCGCCCGCGATGAGCCGGCGGCGCGTCTCGGGGTCGCGCAGGCGCTCTCGCTGCTCGGCCAGCGGCAGCGCGCGGAACGGCTTCCACGCCGGGAGGTGGTCGAACGGCAGCTGGCTCTTGAACGACAGCACGACGTTGAGCCCGCGGCTGTGCACCTGGGCGAACATCCGCCCGCCCGCGGCCGCGGTCTCGTCGAGCAGCTCCATGTAGCGGCGCCACACCGCGGGCGCCTCCAGGCGGCTGAACATGCCCCACGTGATGGGCCGCCCGGTCTCGACCGCGAGGTCGCGCAGGCGCACGTGATAGTCGCGGAAGCCGGCGAGATCGCCGAGCTCGCGGCCGACGGCCTCGCCGGCCAACTCGAAGATCCCGGCGTTCATCTCGCCCATCACGCCGACGAGCCGCCGGACCTCGCCCCACGTCGCCAGCCGGCTGGCGACCGGCCGGCCATCGGGCGTCTCGTGGATCGGCGAGCGCGAGGTCGTGAAGCCCATCGCGCCGGCGCGGATCGCGTCGCGGAGCTCGCGCTCCATCGCGCGAAGGTCGTCCTCCGTCGCCGCCTGCTCGAACGCGCGCTCGCCCATCACGTGGGTGCGGAGGGCGCAGTGGCCGAGGTAGCTCGCGTAGTTGATGCCCTTGGGCAGGGCGTCGAGACAGTCGAGCCACTCCGGAAACGTCGTCCACCGCCACTCGATGCCCGCCTCCATCGCCTCGAGCGAGATGTCCTCGGCACGTTGGAGGTTCCGGACGACGAGGTGCTTGTCGGACGCGGCGCACGGGGCGAGCGTAAATCCACAGTTGCCCATCACCACGGTCGTGACACCGTGCCAGCACGAGCAGGTGCCGAGCGGGTCCCAGAAGATCTGCGCGTCCATGTGCGTGTGGCCGTCGATGAAACCGGGTGTGACGACCAGGCCGTCGGCGTCGATGACCTCGCGGGCGCGCTCGCGAATCTTACCGATCGCGGCGATCCGGCCGTGGCGGACGGCGACGTCGGCGTGATAGCGGGGCAGACCGGAGCCATCGATCAGCACGCCGTTCTTGATGACGAGGTCGTAGGGCATCGTCCGTTCCTCCCTGCGAGGGTGAGCGCCCGCGGGCGTCGAGGTACTCTATCCTACTTCGGGAGGACGCGATACAGTCGTGTCTCCCTGCACGAGGAGAAGGAGCGCTCTATGACCAAGAAGAAGGGCACAGGGCTGTTGATGGTCTGGACTGACGTTCCGGCAGACAAAGAGGAGGAATTCAATCGCTGGTACAACGAGGAGCATCTGGCCGAGCGACTCTCCGTGCCCGGGTTCTTGAGCGCCGCGCGCTATGAAGCGGTGAAAGGTGGACCAAAGCATCTCGCCTGCTACGAGCTGGAAAGTGTCGCGGTGCTGGAGAGCGGGGCGTACAACCGCGTTCGCGCCCACCCGACAGAATGGACCCGTCGCTGCTCCCCCGAGGTCATCGGCGCGAACTATATCCGCAACATCTACGCCCTGATCCATCCGAAGACCGTGACGCCTGAGGTGGCCCAGAGCGACATGGCACCGGCCCTGCAAATCGGGCGTATGGATGTGCCGCCAGAGATAGACGATCAGTTCAACGCCTGGTACAACACCATCTACGTGCCCAATTACGAGAAGGTTCCCGGGGTGATTCGCGGCCGACGCTATCGCGCCGTGACCGGCACGCCTACCTATCTCACGCTCTACGAGTTCGAGCACTCCAGGGTATCCGAGAGCGCCGCGTGGGCGGCCCAGCGGGACATCTCACCGGTGACGCATCGTATCCGGCCACACATGCGGCACGCCCCGGGCTCTCCCGGTATCTGGGTCAAGACGTTTCAGCTCTGACCCGAGGAGGACATCATGGCCAGCGTCAGACCACGCAAGCGCACGAAGGGGAAGCCGAGCGGGCTCTTCGCCTTCCCCCGAACGGCCGCCAGCTTCGCTCCGCTCACGCCGGTCGCGTTCCTGCCGCGGATCGCGGCGATCCACCCCGACCGCATCGCCGTCGTCCACGGCGCGCAGCGCATCAGCTACCGCCAGTTCGAGGAGCGCGCGCGGCGGCTCGCCTCCGCGCTGGCCCGCCGCGGGATCCGGCCGGGGCAGACGGTCTCGGCCATGCTGCCCAACGTGCCGGCCATGCTCGACGCCCACTTCGGGGTCCCGATGCTGGGAGCCGTGCTGAACACGATCAACACCCGGCTGGATGCCCGGACCGTCGCCTACATCCTCGACCACGGCGAGGCGAAGGCGCTGATCACCGACCGCGAGTACGCCGCCGCCGTGGGCCCCGCGCTCCGGCGGCTCAAGCGCCGCCCCCTCGTCATCGACGTGGACGACCCGCTCTACGAAGGGCCCGGCGAGCGCCTGGGGAACGTCGAGTACGAGGCGTTCCTGTCCGAGGGCTCACCGGATTTCGCCTGGACGCCACCCGCCAGCGAGCGTCAGGCCATCGCACTCAACTACACCTCGGGCACGACGGGCAACCCCAAGGGCGTGGTCTACAGCCACCGCGGCGCCTTCCTCGAGGCGCTGGGCAACGTCCTGGCCTGGCCCGTGTCGCCGCGCCCCGTGTACCTCTGGACCTTGCCGATGTTCCACTGCAACGGCTGGCACTACCCGTGGTCGGTGACCGCGATGGCCGGGACCCACGTGTGCCTTCGCAAGGTGGACCCGCCGCTGGTCTTTCGTCTGATCGCCGAGCACGAGGTCACCCATATGTGCGGGGCTCCGACCGTGCTGGCGATGCTGATCAACGCGCCGGTCGAGCAGCGGGTCAAATTCGACCACGTGGTGGAGATCGAGACCGGAGGCTCGTCGCCCCCGGCCAAGGTCATCAAGGCGATGAGCGAGCTGGGCTTCCGGGTGACCCACCTGTACGGGCTCACGGAGGTGCACGGACCGTCGACGCTTTGCGTCTGGCAGGAGGCGTGGGACGCGCTCGGCCCCGCGCAGCAAGCGGCCATGGTCGCGCGGCAGGGCGTGCCGTACCCCACGCTCGCCGGCCAAATGGTGGCCGATGCCAAGACGCTCGAGCCCGTGCCCGCCGACGGACGGACCATCGGCGAGGTCATGTTGCGCGGGAGCACCGTCATGCTGGGGTATCTGAAAGATAAGGCGGCCACGGCCGCAGCCTTCCGCGGCGGCTGGTTTCACAGCGGTGACCTCGCCGTGCAACACCCCGATGGCTATATCGAGATCAAGGACCGCCTCAAGGACATCATCATCTCCGGTGGCGAGAATATCTCGAGCATCGAGGTCGAGATCGCGCTGACCCGCCACCCGGCAGTGCTGATGGCGGCCGTCGTGGCGCGTCCCGACGAGAAGTGGGGCGAGACACCCTGCGCCTTCGTCCAGCTCAAGCCGGACACGAAGGCGACGGAGGAGGAGCTGATCGCGTTCTGCCGCGACCAGCTGCCCCGGTTCGCGGTCCCCAAGACCGTGGTGTTCGGCCCGCTCCCGACGACCGCCACCGGAAAGATCCAGAAGTACACGCTGCGCGAGCGGGCCCGGGAGCTCTGACGATTCGCGGAGACACTCCACGGGCAAAGGCGCACGGCGTCCGGTCAGGAGCCAGTCTGAAATTCGCGAACGGCAACGCCTTCCAGCTCGAGCTGCGGCGTCGGGTTGAGGAGTATTTCCGAACCACCGGCCGCCGGCCACGCGACTGCTGGCCGATGTACGTAAAAACGGCCATCCTCCTCGGCGGGTTCACGGTGGTGTATACGCTGCTGGTCTTCGTGGACCAGACGTGGTGGCAGGGTCTCCTGCTGGCAGTGCTGCTCGGCCTCTCGGCGGCCGGGATTGGCTTCAATATCCAGCACGACGGTGGCCATCAGGCCTATTCCGACCATCCCTGGGTCAACAAACTCATGGCGATGACGCTGGAGTTGATCGGCGGGAGCTCCCACCTGTGGCGGTGGAAGCACGTCGTCCTGCATCACACGTATGTCAATATCACGGGCCATGACACCGACATCGATCTCGGTCTCCTCGCCCGGCTGACTCCGCATCAAAGGCGTCTCCCGTATCACCGGTGGCAGCACCTCTACCTCTGGCCGCTCTACGGATTGCTGGCCATCAAGTGGCAGCTTCTCGACGATTTCCGAAAGCTCATCAGCGGTCGCATCAGCAACCAGCCGGTCCCGGGCCCGAAGGGCCGGGAGCTGGTGATCTTCATCGCCGGCAAAGCGACCTTCTTCACGATGGCCTTCGGGATTCCGCTGCTGTTCCACTCCATCGGGGTCGTCCTGCTCTACTACGGGGTCGCCGGGCTGGTGGCGGGTATGGCCCTGAGTGTGGTGTTTCAGGTCGCACATTGCGTGGAAGAGGCGGAGTTTCCGCTGCCCCGGGAGGAAACTGGGCGCGTCGAGCACGCGTGGGCGATCCATCAGGCGGAAACCACCGTGGACTTCGCCCGGCGGAGCCGAGTTGTCGCGTGGCTCGTCGGCGGCTTGAATTTCCAGATCGAGCACCACCTCTTCCCCCGGCTGTGCCATGTCAATTACCCTGCGATCTCGAAACTCGTGGAAGAGACCTGTCGAGAGTTCGGGATCAAGTACACGGAGCACAGGTCGTTCCGGGCGGGTCTCGCGTCGCATTTCCGGTGGTTGCGGCGGATGGGGATGCCAACGACGAAACGCGTTACTGGGTCGTGCCCGTGAGCTCGATGACCTTGCCGGCGCGGAGCACGCTCATCTTGAATGGAGTGCCCAGCGGCGCGCCGGCCAACCTGTTGCGGATCTTCTCGATGTTGTCCTCAGACACAACGGGGATGCCGTCGACCGAGAGGATGATGTCGCCGCCCAGGGCCATCTCCCGCCCGCCGATGGTGACGATCCTGTCGCCCCCCTGCAGGCCCATGTTCCACGCCAGCGAACCTTGGGCGACCGTCTTGACGAGGAACCCGGCGGGCGCAGGGACGTTGAAGATCGCGGCGAGGTCGCCGGTGAGTAGGATGCCCTGGAGGGCACTCCAGAACACCTTCCGCTCGACCAGGAGCTTTTGCGCGGTCTTGATCGTCACGACAAAGCCCAGGCCCTCGCTGCCGCCAGACTTTGAAATGTTCTGGCTGACGATGCCGATGACCTCGCCCGCCATGTTGAACATGGGGCCACCGGAGTTGCCCGTGTTGATCGTGGCCGTGGTCTGGAAGAACTCCGCCAGGGGCATGTCACGAAAAATTGTGTTGGGCGGCCAGCGTGCGCTGATCCAGCCCACGCTCATCGAATGAGCGAGCCCATAGGGAGCGCCGACGACCATGACCTGTTGGCCGACCCGCACCGTGTCGGAGTCACCTATCTGCGCCACCCGCATGGCCGCTGTCACGCGCTCGAGCTGCAGGAGCGAGATATCGGCGGCCGCATCGGACGAGATGATTTTCGCGCGCACGACCTCACCGGCGACGCCTTCGACGGTGATCTCGTCCATGCCGTTGACGACGTGTGCGGCCGTCATCACCCTGCCGCTGCTGGAGATCAGGACACCGGAGCCCGTCTCGTTGAAGCGGGTGACGCCCCCGGCGCTGACATCGCGCCCCTTGCTTCGCACGACGACGACGGACGGGTTGACCTTGCGGAAGATTTCGTCCAGGTTCTGAGCCCGGGCCGCCGGGGCGAAGACCGGCAGCACGGCTGCCGCGAGTATCACTGCGAGGACCTTCGTCATGGGAATGCCGTCCTGGAGCGTGGTCCGTTCGATGCGCCGGATGATCCGCGCAAAGAGGCGCTGAGTCAACCGGGGTTTAGTCGTGTCGGACGCGAACGGGCCGCGCCTCGCCCCCGAGATACATTCTCCTGGCCTCGGGGTTCTGAAGCAGCTCCTGGCCGGTGCCCTCGAACCGGTTCCGCCCGAGCTCCAGGACGTACCCCCGATCGGAGATCTCGAGCGCCCGGGCCGCGTTCTGCTCCACGAGCATCACCGTGAGACCGCCCCGCGCCAGCGCGACGATCGTCTCGAACACATCGTCGACGAGGCGCGGGGAGAGCCCGAGCGACGGCTCGTCCAGCATCATCATCTTCGGCTGCATCATGAGGGCACGCCCCATCGCGAGCATCTGCTGCTCGCCGCCGCTCATCGTCCCGGCCAGCTGACGACGGCGCTCGCGGAGTCGGGGGAACAGGGTGAAGACGTACTCCATGGACGCGTTGATCTTTGCCCTGTCCCGCTGGAGGTAGGCGCCCATCTGGAGGTTCTCGCGCACAGTCATCTGGCTGAAGACGACGCGTCCCTGGGGCACATACCCGAGCCCGACCGCGAGGATGCGGTCCGGGCGCTGGCCGACCAGGCTGTGCCCGTTGAACACGATCTCACCGCCGAGGTGGGTGATGAACCCCATGATGACTTTGAAGGTGGTCGACTTGCCCGCCCCGTTCGGGCCGATCACCGCGACCACCTCGCCTTCGTTCACGTGGAGCGACACGTCGTGGAGGATCTGGAGGGACCCGTACCCGGCCTCGACGTGGTGGAGCTCGAGGAGCGCGCGCGCGCTCGAAACGGCGCCAGACATTCTATCGCCGGCGGCCGAAGTAGGCCTCGAGAACGCGCTCGTCACGCTGGATCTCGGCGGGCGGCCCCTCGGCGATCTTCACACCCCCGTCCATGACGAAGATCCGCTCGCAGTGGTTCATGATCACGTTCATGTCGTGCTCGACGATCACGATCGTCTTGCCCTGCCGCTCCAGCCGGTGGATGTGGTCGAGCAGGTGCTGGAGCAGGGTTCGGTTCACGCCGGCCGCCGGCTCGTCGAGCAGGATCAGGTCGGGGTCGGTCATGAGCGCCCGCGCGAACTCCAGGAGCTTCTGCTGCCCGTAGGAAAGGCGGCCGCCGTACTCGGCGCGCAGATGCGTGAGGTTGACGAACGCGATGAGCTCCTCGGCCCGCGCGCGCGCGACCCGATCGGGCACGTCGAGCCCGGTCACCGAGAGCATATTCTCGAGGACCGTCATCTCCCGGAAGATGCGCGTGACCTGGAACGTCCGCGTGACGCCCCTGCGGAAGATCTGGTAGGGCTTGAGGCCGGCGAGGCTCTCTCCCCGGTAGAGCACCTCGCCGCCGTCGGGCGCCGCGAGCCCGGTGAGCAGGTTGAAGGTCGTCGTCTTGCCCGACCCGTTGGGGCCGATGAGGCCGGAGATCTTGCCCCGGGGGACGGCGAAGCTGCATCCGTCCACGGCCCGGACCCCGCCGAAGGCCTTTCTGAGATCACGCGCCTCCAGGGCGATCCCGTCCGGGCGCGCGCTCATCAGTGGATCATCCCCTTGCGGACCCAGCCCCGGTCGATGGCGAACCCCATGAGGCCGCGCGGCATGAAGCGCGCGACCAGGACGATGAAGAGGCCATACGCGATCAGGTGCGCCGTGGGGAAGTTGACCCAGGTCAGCTCCTGGGCCGTATAGAGCAGCATCGCTCCCACGATGGGGCCGATGACCGTGCCCTTGCCGCCGAGCATCGACATGAGCGCCATGGCGATGGTGATCTGGACGAAGAACACCGACGGGGGGTCGATGTAGAGAACCTTGTAGGCCTGAATGCCGCCGGCCACGGCGGGGAACACGGCCGAGAGGGTGAAGGCGGTCAGCTTGTAGAGCGTGGCGTTGATCCCGAGCGCCTCGGCCGCCACCTCGTCCTCGCGGATGGCGTTGAGGCGAACCCCGAACCGGGAGTGCCCGACCCCGTAGGCGACCACGATCGTCAGCAGCATCAACACCAGCATCGCGTCGTAGGTCTCGAGGGAAGTCTCGGCGCTGGGCAAGCTGATGCCCAGCCCGCCATGGGTCAGGCCGTCCCACACGGTGGCGACGACGCGCGTCCCCTCCGCCGCCCCGAGCATGGCGATGGCGAAGTAGGGGCCCTTGAGGCGCAACACCGGATAGCCGATCGCCACCCCGACGACCGCGGCCAGCACGGCGCCGACGCCGAGCGTGGGAAGCCAGTGCCACCGGTAATCGGCCACCAGGATGGCGCAGGCGTAGGCGCCGATCCCGTAGAACGCCACGTGGCCGAACGACGTGTAGCCGGTGAACCCGCTGATGATGTTCCAGCTCAGCGCGAGGACGACGTACATCATCGTAAAGAGCACGAATGAGCGGAGGTAGACGGTCAGGGCGTGAGGAAGGATCGCGAGCGCGACCGCGCACGCGCCCAGGAGGGCCAGGTTCCGGAGGTGCTCGACCCGCGTCACTGGTAGCGGCTCAGCCTTCCTTCACGCCCATGAGCCCGCCGGGCCGGATCAGGAGCACGGAGATCATCAAGCCGTAGGCGGCCAGCTCGACCATGGCGGTGCCGTTGGGGACCATGAGCGAGACCAGGTTCTCGAGGACCGCCAGCATGAGTCCACCGATCAGCGCGCCCACGTAGTGGCCGCGCCCGCCGAGGACGATGATGGCGAACGCCTGCAGGGTGTAGAGGACGCCGGTCTCGGGGTTGAACCCGAACTGGATGGACACGAGCGCCCCGCCCGCCACGGCAAGCGCCGCGGCGAGGCCGGTCGTGATCAGGTAGATCCGCCGCACGTCGATCCCGCACACCATGGCCACCTCGGCGTTCAGCGCGGTGGCGCGGACGGCCTTGCCCAGGCGGGAGAGCTTCAAGAACAGGTAGACGGCGGTGGAGATCGCCACCGCCAGCACGAAGCTGATCACCCTGTTCTGACCGACCGCGATGGCGCTCGTGAGCTGGACCGTTCCGGGGGCGTAGGGGATCGTCCGGAAGTCCGTGGTGAAGATCAGCTCGGCGGTGTAGATCATCGCGAGGCCGAGGCCGAAGGTGATCAGGAGCCCCGTCAGCTCGGGCGCTCCGACGGCGGCGTCCAGCAACAGCTTCTGCACCACCACGCCGAACACGAAGGCGATGGGCAGCGTCAAGACGATGGAGAGCAGCGGATCGACGCCCAGGTAGAAGAAGGCGACCCACGTGAGGTAGGCGCCCATCATCACCATCTCGCCGTGGGCGGCGTTGATGATGCGCATCACGCCGAAGATCAGCGTGAGGCCGAGCGCGAACATCGCGTAGACGCCGCCCTGCATGACGCCGCCGACGACGACGGTCGCCAGGTTTCCGAGCCATCGCTCGTCGAGGCGCACGGTGCCCGCCCAGGCGCCCACGAGGAAGGGCATCGCGTACGCGCAGACCAGGAATGCCGCGAGCAGGTAGAGGCTGCGGACGTCGCTCCGTTCCACGTCCTCAGCCGGGGCTTACCGCTTGCTCCACTCCGGCGTCGGCAGCTCGGCCCTCGTCTCCGCCCACTTCTCGGGCCACACGACGCGGCGCTGCCCCCGGAGAACCTGGAAGGTCAGCCCCTCGTGGGAGTTCATGCCTCTGGCGTCGACCTTGTAGCGGCCGTAGATCGTCTGCACCTCCGTCGTGGCCAGGGCGTCGCGGAGCTTCTCGTTGTCGAAGCTGCCGACCTTCTTGAGGGCGGCCTCGGTCACCTGGAGCGCGCCGTAGGCGCCCCCGGCATGGTAGTTCGGCTTCTCGCCGAAGCGCTTCTCGTACCGCTCGATGTACTCCTGCATGCCCGGATGCCCGAGCACCTTGGGGAGCGGCTCCCACTGGCTGAAGCCCAGGACGTACTCGGCGGTGGCGCCGAGCTGCTCGGGAAAGTTCGGCAGGCTCGGCCCGATCGTGCTGGAGTACAGCTTGAAGTTCAGGTTCAGCTCGCGCATCTGCCGGAGCTGGGCGGCGGAGTCGGCGAAGTAGCTGTTGGAGAAGACCGCCTCGGCGTCCGCGGCCTTGATCTTCTGGAGCAGCGCGGTGAAGTCGGTCTGCTTCGTCGGATAGTTCTCCTCGAGGACGACGTCGATGCCGAGCTTCTTGCACCAGTCCTTGGCCCCCTTGCCCGCCTGGCGGGGGAAGAGGCTGTCCTGGCCGATGATGGCCGCCTTCTTCACGCCGATCTGCCTGGCGAGGTGGACGGCGCCCTTCTGGTAGTCCTCGGCGACGGCCACGATATTGAAGATGTAGCGCCGCCCCTTCTCCCAGATCGGGGTCGACGCCGCGCCGTAGGCGACGAAGGGCATCTTGTAGCGCTCGTTCACGTTGGCGACCGCCTCGGTGATGCCGCTCGAGTACGGCGCCAACAGCACGTCGACCTTGTCCTCGGTGATCAGCTTCTCGTAGAGCTTGATGCTCGTCTGGATGTCGGACTTGTCGTCGAGCAGGCGCAAGGCGATCGTGTGGCCGAGGAGCCCGCCGCGGGCGTTGACCTCGTCGACCCACAGCTTGATCGAGTAGACCTGACGGCCGGCCGGCTCGGCGTATTGCCCGGTCTGGGAGATGGCGCCGCCGACCAGCACCTCGTTGTTCGGACGATGGCCGGCCCAGCCCGTGCCGACGCCGAGCACGAAGAGGGCCGCGAGAGCTCCAGCGAAAGCCAGAATTGCTGCTGTCTTCATCCCCAGTCCCCCATGGGTCGAGGTTTCCCTTTCGTTCGAGTCGGAGCCGGAGCTACTTGAGCCGCGGGTCGAGCGCATCGCGGAGGCCTACTTTACAAGACATTCCACTTGTCAACAACGGGGCTGTCGGACCTCCGCGCGACGAGCTGAGGATCGCGGCCGAGCGAGATGAGGAGCTGAGAGCCTTGGCGGAGCTGGGGTTACTGCGTCGTGCTGGCGGTGGCCGCGGCGTGCGTTACGTCCCGCGGACGCCCGTCGTCAGGTCGTCGAATGACAGGAATTGGACGGCGGCCAGTGAAGCAGGACGTGGGCATACCGACTCGGCTCCATGTCCGCCCCGGCCCGCCGGAAGTACGCTTGCCAGAACCGGCCGATGTTCTCAGCGAGCTCGGCCGACGCCGCGGACGCCCCCGAGACGTAGATGCACACGCCCGCGAGCTTGGGGATGAGGCCTTTCGCGTCCAGCTCGGAAAGCGTCTTTTCAGTCGTGGCGGGGCTCCAGGAGACCTTTTCGAAGTTGTACGGCGGACTGTCCTCGATCATATCGGACATCAGGATGAGCACTTTCCGTCGCGTCTCGTCGTAGAACAGCTTCTGGGCGAGGAGGAGCGAGCTGAAGATATCGGTGTATTTGCTCGCGAAGCGTTTCGCGAACACGTTAGCGACTTCGGTCCTCGTCTTGTCCTTGAGGAGGAGGATCTGCGCATCAAGTTCCTTGGCGCTGCGATTGAACTTCAAGACGTTGTCGAGAAACCCGTTGAAGTGGGGCCTGGCCGGCAGGCTGGTGTCGACGAGAGGACGAAAGTCGGTCAGGGTCTTGTCGTGGATCGGGGCGATCAGGAGCCGGTCTCCCGCTGAGAGCGAAGGGAGGATCTCGGCCTCGATCTCCCGCCGGAACGACGCCCGGTCCTCGCCGGTGACGCTGGCGGAGAAGTCGATGAAGATGACGACCGCGGTTCCGCTCTGGCTCGCGGCCGGCGCGGAGCGCCCGCAGCCGGTCATCAGGACGAGCGCCTGCGTCGTCAGGACGAGAACCCAGGCCGTCAGCCGATGTCGGACGAGGGACTCAACGACCATCCGATGCCCCGTTCTCGCTGTTCATGGAGGCCTCCGGCCACCAGTCGAGTTGGGGGAACTCCGGACCCCTCCTGAAGGAGGGCGGCGGCAACAGTCGGCGGAAGCGGATGTTGGTCTGCCGGTACATGGCGACCCGCTCGCGGGTCAGCGACCTGATCTGTTCGATATGGCTCTTGGCTGCCTGGATCTCTCCGTTGATCCTGGTACCGATCCGGAAGAGCCTCTTGCGAACGGCTCTCCGCTTCCGGTCCAGCGATGTGAGCGACTTGTGGAACAGGTCCAGCTTCTCGTCTGGATCGTGGGCGAAGTATGAGGCGGCCAGGGCGCCGAAGAAGACGAGACTGTTGAGCGCGAACAGGGCCCAGGCCAGCCTCCCCTGGTCGGAAGCCATCGGGGCTCCGGCGGAGAACTGGGAGGTAATGTAGGTGTTCCGCAACAGGCTCACCGCGTACAGGGCCCCGCCAACCGTGATAGGGGTCAAGAGCCCGATCAGGATGTTGCCGGCCATGCGCGGAAGCGCGTGCCGCATGTGGATGCCGATGAACACACCGATGAGCGGGATGATGAGCGCGAGGGTGGACGCCATCACGTACGTCAGGAACTCGGGCTCCCCGAACAGGCGAAACACGACGGTGTTGAGGGGAAACTCGCCGAAACCGAGGAAGACGATGAGCCCCCAGTGCAGCGCGGACGGGAAGGGGATCGTCACGTCCCGCCCCAGCTCCTTGGATCGGGCCTTGTAGCGGTCGGCGATCGGCTGGATCCGGCGTTCGAGGTCCTCCAGGCGTCCGGCCAGGGCCTGGAACACCGGCTGGCGCTTGGCGATCCGGATCGAGGCGCGCTTGAAGATCCGATGAACCTCTTGCTCCCCGTGAGCGATCAACGCCTGCTCGAACGGCGCCGCCATGTACGAGCCCATCTCGGGAATGTTTCGTTCGCCGTCCTGCTGGCCTTCGGCCAGGATGCGCTGCTCCGTGAACGGGGATGGCGCCTTGATTCCGATGCGAGGCAATTCGATGCGAGGCAAATCCATGACTGCTAGGCCTCGTGCTTCTTGAGGACCGAAGTCAGCTCGTCGATGAGGAACTTCATGTTGTCCAGGACGGTGTCCTCGGTGGAGTAGAGGTCGGTCATCCGCTTCATGACCGCCTGGTAGTCGACTTTCAGCTGGGCCAGCGTCATGTGCAGCCCGTCGACGCTGGTCCGGAGCTGCTCGCGTTCCTGCCGCAGAGAAAACCAGCGCTTCTGGAGCGACTCGAGCTGGTCGCGCATCTCACTGGACTGCTGGACCAGCTCACGGTACTCGGTAATGGCCTCAATGATTCGTTTGACTTCAGTGTCGTTGAGCACCCCTCGACTCCTTTCTCAGTTTGAGGTGGCCGTTCTAGTGTTGGCGTCGCCCTGCGGATGAATCCGTGGCGTGCGCGCGGAATGCGGTGTCAAAGAGGCCTTCCCTGAGACCCTGCTCGATCCTCGGCGCCGGTTTCGCTCCCCATCCGCTCCCGGTAACACGATTCGGCACTTCCCCCCCGTTGGATCCTTGCCAGTGCAATCTGAGATTGTTGCCACTAGGACCGGCGTTCGTGTGTGTTCAAGGGACGTGCCACAGCTAACCCCGCGAATATCCGAGTCTTCGCGTCCCACGAGAGGGCGATCTGGCACGTCAACTTGGAGTTTCGACATGTCGGGTTGTCTAGGCGTCAGCAGGCTGAGCGCGAAGATCAAAGTGCGCGGAGGGACTTTCGGCGACCGGCGTAGAATCCCCTCGGGGTATGACTGACGCGCAGGTATCGCCCGCCCGCAGGTGGGCCATCACGCTTTCCGTGATGATGGTCACGGTCATGCAGGTCCTGGACACCAGCGTGACCAACGTCGCCCTCCCTCATATGCAGGGCTCGCTGTCGGCCGGTATTGAGGAGATGTCCTGGGTCGTCACCTCCTATCTTGCCGCCAACGCGGTCGCCATCCCCGCGACCGGCTGGCTCTCGGCGCGCTTCGGGCGCCGGCGGTTCTTCCTGATCTGCACGGTGCTGTTCACCGTCAGCTCGTTCCTTTCGGGGATCGCGCCGAGCCTGGAGTTCCTCGTGGCCATGCGGGTGCTCCAGGGGCTCGGCGGTGGGCCAGTCATCCCGATGGCGCAGGCGATCATGTGGGAAATTTTTCCGCTGCGGCAGCGGGGCACCGCCATGGCCGTGTGGGGGATCGGAATCATGATGGCGCCGATCCTGGGACCGACCGTGGGCGGCTGGATCGCCGATAACTGGTCCTGGCGATGGATCTTCTACATCAACCTCCCCATTGGATTTCTCGGCTTCCTGATGGTCAGCGCGTTCCTGTTCGATTCCCCGTTCGTCAAGAAGCCGCGCAGGATCGACGCGGTGGGACTCGTCCTTATGGTGTTTGGGTTCGGCTTCCTGCAGCTCATGCTCGACCTCGGAGAGAAGGAGGACTGGTTCGACTCAGGCCTCATCGTGGTGCTGTTCGTCCTCGCGGTGTGTACGCTCGCCGGCTTCCTCATCCGCGAACTGATGGCGACCGAGCCGATCCTCGACCTGAGCGTGTTCAACGACCGGAACTTCGCAGTCGGGACCGTCTGCATCGCTCTCGTCGGCCTCGGGCTCAACTCGAGCATGCTGCTGGTCGCGCTGTATACGCAAAAGATGCTGGCCTACGACGCGTGGAACTCGGGCCTCGTGCTGGCTCCCGGCGGGCTTGGCACGATGCTGGCGCTCATGGTCTCGGGACGTCTCGTGGCGCGCATGGATCAGCGGCTCATGCTGGCTGGCGGGTGCCTGCTGGGCGCCTTCGCGACGTCGCTCATGACGCGGCTGACACTCGGCATGGATTACTGGAGTCTCGCGTGGCCGCGCTTCCTTCAGGGGTTCTCCATGGGCTTCATCTTTGTGCCGCTCCAGACGCTCACGCTTGCCACCATCCGCCTGGAGCGTCTCGGCAACGCCACCGCCGCCTACAACGTGGTGCGCAACGTCGGCGGGAGCGTCGGCGTCGCGCTGGCCACGACCCTCCTCGTCCGGCGCAGCCAGGAACACCAGACCACACTGGCGGCCCATGTGAACGTCTGGAGCGGCGACACGGCGAGGCGGCTCAAGGAATGGACCGCCCACTTCATGAGCCAGGGAGCCGACGCGTTCACGGCCGGCCGCCAGGCGCTCGCGATGCTGTACCGCAGCACGACCGAGCAGGCGCAGGTCATGGCCTACGCCGACGACTTCTGGCTGATCTCTGTGGTCTTCCTTGCGATCCTGCCGTTGGTTCCGCTCATGCGCCGCGTCCACACCGAGCAGAATGAGCGCGCCCGCGAGAGCCCAGGACGGGTCGAGGCCCTGCCGGCGCCCGACGATTGACGGGTGACGCGCCCGCCTAGCCCACCATCGCGTACGTGCGCTCGATATTGGCCATGATGCCCTGGCGCCACGGGCGATAGTGGCCGTAGACGGAAAAGGATTTCTCGTAGGTCGGGGCGAGCTTCGCGGGCACGCGCTGCTGGACTTCCTCGAGCGTGGCGCCGGCGGCGGCCTCGTCACGCACGGCCCCAACCATGTCGTGGATGTAGCCCCGGAACGTGCTCAGCCAGTTCCTGCCGGCCACATCGCCGTGGCCCATGATCATGGTCGCGAAGTCGAGCTGGGCGAGGCGATCGAGCGTGGCCGTCCAGTCCTCCGGATAGCCGTCGCCCATGAAGGGCGTCCAGCCGATGACGGCGTCGCCCGTGATGACGACCTTCTCCCTCGGCAGGTAGACGAACACGTCACCCTCGGTGTGGGCCCGGCCGAGGTAGAGGAGATGGATCTCGCGGTCGCGCCGATAGAGCTTCATCGTCTGCTCGAAGGCGATCGTCGGCAGAGCAGGCTTGAGCGCCTTGACCTCGGCAAGGTATGACTCGGCCAGGCGCACGCTGGTCTCGAGCTTGGCGCGCTCCGCGGGCGCGCCGGCCGCCGCGAGATCGGCCTTGAGCTGGGCGATCTCGCGCGGGACCTGGCGGACGTGGTCCTGGACGCGCTTGAGCCCCTTCGTCACCATCGCCTCGCGCGTGAGCTGGTTGGTGACGATCTCGGCGTGCGGGTACGCGGCGGGGTACACTTCGTTGCCGTGCCAGTGGTCCCAGTGGAAGTGCGTGTTCACGACGTAACGCACGGGCTTCGTCGTGATGTCGCGCAGTCGCTCTACGATCACGCGAGCCGCCGAGGGCTTGGAGTGCGTGTCGACGATGACCACGCCGTCGTCACTTTCGATGATCGCCGTGTTGGAGTTCACTTTGTAGGCCGGGGCGGCCACGGCGACATGCACTCCATCGGCGACCTTCTGGATCTCGAACCGCGCGTCCCCGCTTCCACGCCCCTCGTGACCGCAGCAATCCATCACGCGTATCTCCTTTCTCGGGAGAAGGCAGCTCCGGGGTCCGATGCTATGCGATGGCGGGTGCATGCTCAAGAGTAGTGATAGATTCTGTGCGCGCTCTCGGGGTGTGAGGCTGGAACGGGACCGAGGGCCTGAGGAGGTCAGCATGACCACGCGAATCTACGCCGGCGCGGCGCACTGGTCAGTTGGAGAGCAGACACCAGATCGAGGCGGGCTCCTCCGGAGGGCGAGCAACGACGACGGCTGGCAGCATCTCGACGACGGCTTGCCCGGCGACGTCGAGGTGCGCGCCCTCGCCATCCATCCGCGCGACTCGCAGGTGATCTATGCGGGGACGCAATACGGCCCCTACCGCAGCGTCGATGGGGGTGACCACTGGACGGCGCTCGGCCTACCCGATGCGGGCATGGTCGTGTGGTCGTTCCTCTTTCATCCGCGGGACGCGAGCGTGCTCTACGCGGGCACGGCGCCGGCCGCGGTCTACAGGAGTGACAACGGTGGCGACACCTGGCGACGGCTCCGCTCGGTCCGGGCGCCGGGTCGTGTCAAGATGAGCTTCCCCACCCGGGTCACGCGGCTGGCCGCCGACCCCAGTCATCCCCACGAGCTCTACGCCGGGCTGGAGGTCGACGGCGTCCTCAGAAGCCTGGACGGCGGCGAGACCTGGGAGGACGTGAGCCACGACCTGGTCAAGCTCGCCGAGCGCCCGCACCTCAAGAGCCGAATCGTCAGCGACACCGAGATCGAGGGCATGATGGACTCGCACGCGCTGTGCGTCTCGAGTGCCTGGCCGGGCACGGTGTTCCTGGCTGCCCGCATGGGAATCTTCCGCAGCACCGACCGCGGAATGACGTGGGAGGACATGGAGATCCGGCGATTTTCGCCGCTCACCTATGCACGCGACGTGCGGGTGTCCCCGCACGACGCGCGCACGCTGTACGCGTGCCTCAGCCCGGCGGCGCGGAGCGAGGACGGCTCCCTCTACCGCAGCGACGACCTGGGCCAGAGCTGGCGGCGCGTGGATCGCGGCGTGAAAGCGCAGAGTACGATGATGTCCGTGGCCTTGCACGCCAAGGATCCAGACCAGGTCTACTGCGCGACGCGCGGTGGCCAGGTCTTCGGCACCCAGGATGGCGGCAGGAGCTGGCACGAGTACCCGCTGCCCGCCGGGATCCAGGACGTCTACACCGTCGCGTGCGCCTGAGCGAGCCGATCCCCGCGAAGGCGGGTCAGGCGCCGATTGACTTGTGTGCCCGGCCGAACTCGAGGATTCGGTCGCGCACCCGTTCGGGCGTCTGCTCCGGCGGCATGACGGGCCAGAACTCCGGCTGCGGCAGGAGCTCGCGCAAGTAATGCGCTCCCGACGTCGCGTGGGCCGGATCGTCGCCCGGGATGATCAGCGCGGGAACCTTCATCGCCAACAGCTCCTCGGGCTCGGCTCCCGGCGGCGTCTCGCGGTCGAAGAGGGCCCGCGCGCTCGCGGCGACGATGCCGAGATACCGATCGACGTCCTGACTCTGGAACTCCCCGGCGAAGCGTTGGTCGCGCACGATCGCGGAAGCCCACGGTCCCGCCTCAGGGTCCTGCCAGAACGATTTCCCCTCGTGGGCCCGCTTGACGACTCCCGCCAGGCCGTTCTCGCGGGCGAACCGCAGATGCCGCGCGAAGCGGTCCGCGCCGTTCAGTTTCCACCGATAGCCCCCGACGGGCCAGTGGAGGATCAGGGCGTGCGTGGCCTCCGGAAAGCAGGCGGCGAACGCCAGCGCCACGGAGCACCCCATGCAGCCCCCGAGCACAAACGCCCGTGTGACTCCCAGGTGATCCAGGAGCCCCTTGGCTTGCTCGGCGAAGAGCGACCAGGAGAGCTTCTCGATCCGTCCGCCGGAGGCTCCGGATTCCCGCCGGTCGTAGGCGATCACCGTGAACTCGCCGGATAAGCTGTCGAGAGGCCGCATCCCTTTCCAGACTCCGGCCGTGGTCCACTTCTCCATCGTGGCGTCGAAGCCGCCCGGCGCAAGCATGAGCAGGGCAGGCCCGGCACCGCGCGTGGCGTAGCTCACCTCCAGACCGTCGATCATCGCAGTCGGCATAGCATCCTCCGAGCGGGAACTTGGGGCACGGCGCTGGCCAGTCTCGCGCTGTCGGTCGGCCACCGCAACCGGGCTGCGTATCGCGCCTGCGCAGTCCCGGGCATGTCGCGCCTATTGTGGCCCCGAGCGCAGGGCGCTTCGTTTTAAAATGGCGTGCAGCTTGCGGGTTCTGCGCGTCCTGAGTATGCTGCATGGGCGGTTACCCGCCCTCACTTCCCGCGAGAGTGGCGAAACTGGCAGACGCGCTGGACTTAGGATCCAGTGGGCCACAAGCCCTTGGGGGTTCGACTCCCCCCTCTCGCACCAACGTGGAGCGTGGCTGAGCGTGGAGCGTCGATGAAGGTCGAAGTCGAGGCGATCGAAGGCTGTAAGCGCCGCCTGGCGGTGGAGGCCCCGGCCGACATCGTGCAGCAGGAGTGGGAACGCGCCTACGTGCGCGTCCAGAAGCAGGCGCGCCTCCCGGGCTTCCGAAAGGGCTACGTGCCGCGCTCGCTCGTCAAGCTGCACTTCGCCGACGACGTCCGGCGGGAGGTCGCCGAGCACCTCATTCCCGATATCTACCGGCGGGCTATCTCGGAAGCACGGCTCGACCCCGTGAACGAGCCCGACCTCCAGGAGGTCAAGCTCGAGGAGGGCGCGCCGCTCAGCTTCGTCGCCGTCGTCGAAGTGAAGCCGGCGATCGAGCTCGGCGAGTACAGAGGCGTGGAGGTCCAGCACGCGCCCACGCCCGTCGTCGACGAGGAAGTCGACGCGACGATCGAGCGCATGCGCGAGGAGCAGGCGCAGTTCCGCGTGGTGGACCGCCCGGCCGGCCCCGGCGACCTCCTGGTCGTCGACTACAAGCTCACGTTCGAGGGCCACGAGCCCTCGAGCCAGACGGGCTACCAGTTCATCGTCGGTGACAAGACGGTGCTGCCCGAGATCGACGAAGCGGTCGTGGGGATGCGGGCGGGCGAGGAGCGTCAGGTCCCGTTCCGTTTCGCCGATGACCACCGGCGGAAGGAGCTGCGCGGGCGCCGCGGGTCCGCCACCGTCAAGCTCGTCGAGGTGAAGGAGAAGGTGCTGCCGGCGCTGGACGACGAGTTCGCGAAGTCGCTCGGCGAGTTCGCGAGCCTCGCGGGGCTCCGCGCCGAGGTGCGGAAGCAGCTCGAGGCGCGGCGCGAGCACGACGAGCGGCGGGCGCTCCAGGAGAAAGTCGTCGACGCGGTCCTGGCAGAGCACCACTTCACGGTGCCGGACGCGATGGTCGGGCGCCACGTCGCCCACCAGATCGAGCACGCGCGCGCGAGCATGCGGCAGCAGGGGCTCGACCCGGACCGGGTGCCGTGGGATTACGATAAGCTGGTCACCGACCTCCGGCCCGGGGCCGAGAAGGGCGTCCGGCGTGCGCTCCTGCTGGAAGCGATCGCCGCACGCGAGTCCATCGCGCCCGCCGATGTCGATGTGGACGCCGAGCTGGAGAAGATCGCCCAGGCGAGCCAGCGGCCTTTGCCGGCCGTCCGGCGTATGATGGAGAAGAGCGGCGACCTCGAGGAGTTGCGGCGTGGGCTGCGTGACCGCCTGACCCTCGAGCTGCTCGTCGGTCACGCTAAGATCCGGGCGTAGACGAGGGAGTGCGAGCCGCAGGGCGCCTCGCCCGAGGCGAGCCTGCGACAAGGAGAACCCGATGGCTCTCGTTCCGATGGTGATCGAGCAGACGCCGCGCGGCGAGCGGGCGTTCGACATCTTCTCGCGTCTGTTGAAAGAGCGGATCATCTTCCTGCCGACCTTCATCGAAGACGATCTGGCGAACCTCGTGATCGCCCAGATGCTCTTTCTCGAGGCGGAGGACCCGGACAAGGACATCTTCCTCTACATCAACTCGCCGGGCGGCTCGGTGACGGCGGGGATGGCGATCTACGACACGATGCAATACGTCAAGCCCGGGATCTCGACGATCTGCATGGGTCAGGCGGCCTCGATGGCCGCCCTCCTGCTCTGCGCCGGCGCCAGGGGCAAGCGCTTCGCCCTGCCGCACGCGCGGATCCTGATCCACCAGCCGCTCGGCGGCGTGCAGGGGCAGGCGACCGACATCGACATCCAGGCCCGGGAGATCCTCCGGATGCGCGAGGAGCTGAACCGCATCCTGGTGCACCACACCGGCCAGTCCATGGAGAAGATCCAGCGCGACACCGACCGGGACTTTTTCATGACCGCCGAGCAGGCGAAGGAATATAAAATCGTCGACGAAGTGATCTCGTCCAAGCCGACGACGCGGGCGGTGGCCGAGGTGCCGGCGCTGGCGACGCAGGGGAAGAGGTAGGGAGCCGATGGCCCGACCGCGCGAAGGCAACGGAACGCTGAAGTGCTCCTTCTGCGGGAAGAGCCAGAACGACGTCCGCAAGCTGATCGCGGGCCCGACGGTCTACATCTGCGACGAGTGCATCGAGCTCTGCAACGACATCATCGCCGAGGAGTGGGAAGAGGAGAAGAGCCGCGAGCTCCGCGCGCTTCCCAAGCCCTCTGAGATCAAGAATGTCCTCGACCAGTACGTGATCGGCCAGGAGCGGGCGAAGAAAGTCCTCGCCGTCGCGGTCCACAACCACTACAAGCGGATCGAGTCGGGCGGCGAGTCGGGCGAGGTCGAGCTGCAGAAATCGAACATCCTCCTGATCGGCCCCACGGGCTCCGGCAAGACCCTCCTCGCACAGACGCTCGCCAAGATGCTGCGGGTGCCCTTCACCATCGCCGACGCCACCACGCTCACGGAGGCGGGCTACGTCGGCGAGGACGTCGAGAACATCATCCTGCGCCTGCTCCAGTCGGCGGACTACGACGTCGAGCGTGCGGAGCGCGGCATCGTCTACATCGACGAGATCGACAAGATCGCGCGGAAGTCGGAGAACCCGTCGATCACGCGTGACGTGTCGGGCGAGGGCGTTCAGCAGGCGCTCCTGAAGATCCTCGAGGGCACGGTCGCCAACGTGCCGCCCCAGGGCGGGCGGAAGCATCCGCACCAGGAGTTCATCCAGGTCGACACGTCGAACGTCCTCTTTCTGTGCGGCGGCGCCTTCGTCGGGCTCGACAAGATCATCGAGGCGCGCGTCGGACGCTCGGGCATGGGCTTCGGCGCGGAGATCAAGCGGCGCGAGGAGCGCCGGGTGGGCGACCTCCTCGTGATGATCCAGCCCGAGGATCTCCTGAAGTACGGGCTCATCCCCGAGTTCGTCGGCCGGCTGCCGGTCATCGCGAC
>Ga0209056_10001764_pt1 | contig 23677 bp, 20 predicted proteins | sample GraSoiAngelo_114_FD_185876 | JGI IMG/M metagenome (GOLD analysis project Ga0209056, IMG submission 185876) | Grasslands soil microbial communities from the Angelo Coastal Reserve, California, USA - 14_0903_13_40cm (SPAdes) (version 2) | ecosystem: Environmental > Terrestrial > Soil > Grasslands... | reverse complement strand
GCGGGGCACGGGCTTCCGTCCATGATCGTGAGCTCTTAGCTTAATCCGCCGAACCGCCGGATGCGGACCCGCATGTCCTGGTGGTGTGGCAGGGGAGAGCGGGCGACCGCTCCCCCTATGCCGATTAGAATCAAGTTGTGACCGAAATAGGCAAGATGCTGCTCGGGCTGGGGCTTGTAATCGTCGGCATTGGCTTGGTCTTAATGCTGTTCGGGCGAACGAATCTGCCAATCGGACGGTTGCCGGGCGATATCCTCTATCGCGGCAAGCATACGACGTTTTATTTTCCCCTGGCCACTTCAATCGTGGTAAGTGTGGTGCTGTCGCTAGTGCTGTATTTGGTGGGGAGAATCAGGCACTGATCTTCGGGTGCCATCCCTTCAGGACTCAGTAGTTCCCGGAGCTTACCCGGGACTTCCGTCCCGGGGTATCTTATGCCGCCCTGCGGGCTGGAGCCCGTGCGTTTGTAACTTATGCAGGCTGGATATCAGTAGCAGCCGACAAGACTGAAATAACATCTGAACGCCGGTAAACGAAGAAGTAGTAGAGGGCTGGACCAATTGGCAAAAGGAAATACAGCGGTGGGAACCAGAAGGCTTTTCGAATCCAAGGTGACTTATCGAAGCCAAACCAGAAATACCACATCGCGACGGTCAGGATTGCGGTGCCCAAGATCCCCGGTAGAAGCACGACCCTCGCGATGCCCATTGCTAGCGGGAACGGAGATAGGGACCGAACTTCTGAAAAAGATATTGCCAATACGATGGCAAAGAGCGCACCAAAAAGCGCGAACGCCAACAGAGCACATACCAGATAGACCGCCCGTGCCGCTCGCGAAACGATCCAGCTCTTGGTTATTGGAAAGTACAACATCAGAGGCGCACTCTAACACGCGAAGATGCAACGCTCAAGGTTAGCGGCCGCGTTCGTGGTTCAGGTCGGGCGAGGACGCCCGTGCCTCCTAGGCCCGTAGATTCTTGATAATTATCGCCTGCGCCTGAACGCGGGCTGAGGCGGCGCGCCTTGATAGTCCTTGGGATAGAGTACGACCGAGCGGCTCGGGCCCTCGCCTGCGCTTTCGGTGCGGAGGTCATGTTCATCGCGGAGGGCCAGATGGAGCATACGGCGCTCGCGCGATGACATGGGTGCGAAGTGATGCGGCGCCCCGGTCTGGCGGACTCTATCAGCAGCGACTCGTGCCCACATACGCAATTCTTCCAGCCTCGCCTTGCGATGTCCCATGCAATCAAAGCTGATCTTTTCGTGCTCATTGCCGGCGAGGCGGAGCATTTCCATGCCCAGCAATTCGAGTGAGCGCAACAGTTCGGCGCCGCGTTCAAGCAGCAGGGACGAGTCAGGACCGGCGAATTCGACCAAAACTTCCGGCCGCTCCCAATCGCGGTCTCCGGCAACGGGAGGATCAACGGTGATGCGGTATCGGAGCTTCAGCCCGGCGTGCTTGACCACGCCGCCGAGGAATGCGTTGAGCTGGTTTGCAGATTCGAGTTTGTTCATAAGAGCTATGAGCCTCGAGCAACGAGCTTCGAGCGAACCAGGCGATGCTTCGGTTGCTCATGGCTCACAGCTCGCCGCTTCCTGCGAAGCATTCTACTAAGAGCTGTTTTTCTTCTTCGCCTTCTTCGCTGCGGCATCTCTGATCTCGCGGCCAAGTTTCGTGCGATTCATGATGAACTGTTGCGCGATGCTGATCAAATTGCTCTCGGCATAATACAGGTTCAAACCTGCCGGCAAACGAAAGAAGAAAAAGCCCATCATGACCGGCATCATCACGGTCATCATTCGCTGTTGCGCGGGATCCATGCCGGCCTGCGGGGTCATCTTTTGCACCAGGAACATGCTGCCGGCCATGATCAGGGGCAGAATGAAATCGCTCGCGGAGAGATCGCTAATCCAGAGCCAGTGGGCTTGGCGCAGCTCGATGGCCGCGCTCAGCATTTTGTAATAGGCGATGAAGAACGGCATCTGGACCAGCAGCGGCAGACAACCGCTCACCGGATTCACGCCGTGCTCTTTGTACAGCTCGCCGATTTCCTTCTGCATGTCCTGCTTGCGCGGGTCACGCATGCTGTACTTCTTGTACTTCTCCTGGATCGCCTTCATTTGTGGCTGGACCTTCTGCATCTTCAGAGCCGATTTCATCTGATAAATGCGTAGCGGCAGGAGAAGAACAGTAATAAAGAACGTCTGAATGACGATGGCCCAGCCCCAGTTGTGCACGTAGCCGTAAAACCAGCGCAGCCCGATGTACGGCCAGGCGAACAGCGGGCGGGCGAGGGCGCTGAACCAACCAAAATTGACCAGCTTGCGGAGGTCTTTCTCGGTGCCCACGATGGACGGAACCGAAGTGGAATCGAGGACATCGAGCGCCTTGGGACCAACGAACATGCGGGCGCTGGTTTCGCCGGGATGACCTGCGGCAACTCCTAAAACGTCCACTGGTTTCGCCTCGTTCGGCTTGGCGGGATCCGCGACAAAGTCCATTGGGTTGTGAAGCGTCACAACCGTCAGATTGTCAGTGTTGTCGGGTATAAACACCGCCCCGAAGTAGGATGTACTCGCACCCACCCAGTTGTAGGTGCCGCGCAACGTGCCACCGCCAGAAACTTTTTTGGCCGGAATGTGCTCGGCATCAGCGTTGACTTGATATTCGAATTGTCCGGAGGCGTAGGCGGCGAGAGTGCTCTGGTCCCCGAATCCTGCAGGCCACGCGGGAAATGCCCAAAGCGGCGCGTCATTCTGGAAAACCGAGGTTATTACTCGCACTACATAAGTGTGGTCGAACTCGAACGTCTTTTTGACTGTGAGGCCGGCGTCGGAGTATTCAAAATCCAGTTTGGCCGGTGTGCTGAGCGTTCCACTCGCAGAGCTCACGTACAAGGCCGAGCTGAGCTTGGTGCGGAGTGCGTCATCATAAGTCCATAGCGAAAGCGGATAGCCGAACTTGGCGGCTGCGTTTTGGTTCACCAGATCGAGCTGCTTGCCTCGATCGTCCAGATATTTCTTCAGCACCCACGACTTTGCCTGCGCGCCGCGATTAGTGAACGTGATGCGATACAGATCGTTCTCGATCACAGTCTCGGTTTCCGAGGCAGCTTGCTTCGTTGAAACCGAAGCCGGCGCTTTCGGACCACGCCGCGAAACGGCTGAAGCCTGAGCAGGAGCTGACGTTGATTGCGCAGGGGCAGCCTGCGATTGCTCCGGCGGAGCTTGCGTCGTCTGATTTGTGCGCGCTCTATTTGCGGGCGGCTGCGGACCGAACTTGCGCAACAGAAACTGAGAGCCAAAGATGACGGCTGCCATCACCAGAATCACGAGCAGAAATCGCTGCTCATTACCGGGCTCGGATTGTGGGCTCTTGTATTCGGGCATGGGTCAGTGGGTGGTGCTTTTATGGACTTGCGCAAGCGCACGTCCACCCCGGACGAGGGCGTCCGGGGCTACAGGATCAGGAACAGGGTCATATCCACTCTTCACAAATGGATGGCAGCGCAGCAGGCGCCATACTGCCATCGCCGATCCGCGCAACGCGCCGTGGCGGTCAATAGCTTCGGCGGCATATTCGGAGCAGGTTGGAACGTAGCGGCACGAAGGCAGGAGCATAGGCGAGATGGCCCTTTTGTATCCGCGGAGCAGGCCAAGCAACACGGACTTAGGAATAGCAAGAAAAATAGCGTACGTCCTGCGGCCTGAAGCAGGAAGCCTAGAGCCCGATTGTGGCCATGCCATCAAAATCAGCGTCTGCCCTTCTCAAACGATCTTTCAACTGCTTGAAACGCCTTCGCCATCTCGCCTTGCAGGACGCGAAAGTCCGCAGTCAGCAACGAGCGCTTGGGATTAATCACGACATCGGCCGAAACGCCCGGCGTGAATCCGGTCAGCCGGACCGCCTCCCGCAGCCGCCGCTTCATACGATTGCGTTGCACCGCGTCGCCTAATACCTTTCCAACTGTAAAACCAATACGCAAATTGCTCGAGCCCGGTTCAGCTTCGCGTCGCAGATAAAATACGGTCATGTGTGAAGCGAAGTGCCTGCGCCCCTGCTTGTAAACTCGTTCAAAATCCGCGTGTCGTAATAAGCGATGACTTTTCGGAAAACGCTTGTTCGCGGATTGCGGACCGGGATTGGTCAAAGTGTCCAGACTCCAGTTATCAGGCTCAAGGCTTTTGAAAAAAGTTTTCTGAAGCCTGGGGCCTAGCGCCTGAAGCCGATGCTATTCACGAAACCCCGGTTTTACGGAAACTCGCTTGCGGCCCTTTGCCCTGCGCCGGGAGATGACTGCCCGCCCGCTCTTGGTCTTCATACGAGTACGAAAGCCGTGCGTCTTCGAGCGGCGGCGACGGTTCGGCTGGAATGTACGTTTCGGCATGAAAAAGTCCTAGGCTCCTGTCTCAGCGACAATCTGATCAATTTAGTGAATGAAAAGTATAAATGACGCGTCGGCGAACGGTAAACCAAGCTGTGGCGAGGACTTGCCACCAAGGCGCCGAAGTTCCATGCCGACGCTCATTGTGGCGATGTCGTTGAGGAATCGTCAGAGGACTCGCCCTTATCGTGCTTTCTTTGCAGGCGGCTGTAATTGGGGTTCAATTGCTTGCAGGCAGCGACGATCTCCGGACGGATGTGCGGCAATGGTAGGACAGCATTCTTGGGCTGTGGTCTTCCCTCAATGATGGGAGACACGCAGTCGGCGAAGATGCCGTTACCAGTCTTTCCAGTGCCGGTGGTGAAACCCGCTCTCTTGCACGCTATGTTGATCTCAGCGCAAGGCTTTGCCAGCACCGACCCGGAATCGCCCAGCGGGGTTGAGGTCTGCGGCCCAATCCCTTGCTGCCGTAATTCTTCATTCACCTGCTTTTGCACGTTGGCGGCAATTTGCGAGCCGAAGTTTTCGTAATCTTTGTAGATATTGCCTGGCGCTGACGGATGCTTGGTTTGCGCTTTGCTCGGAGACGACTTGTCAGAAGGCGCAGGTGCGCCGGCCTGAGGCGGTGTAGGCGATGTCGAAGAAGGGCCCTCAGGAACCGGCGGTGGTGCCGTGGTTGTTGCGGCGGAATTCTTAGTACGAGATGCCAAACGCATCCATGCGAACATGCCCGCAACCACAAGCAAAGCCAACACACCCGCGGCGACCCAGGCACGAGAGTTCTTTTTTGCGGCAGATGTCGTGGCAGTACTCCCCGTGGCAGATGCCACGACCGAATGCCCGGAAGTATCGCGGTGCAGACGCTTGAGATCGGCACGTAGATCAGCGGCAGTCTGATAACGCAGGTCGGGCTCTTTTTCCAGCAACTTGTTGATGATGGGATCGAGTCCTGGCGGGAGAGAAGGATTCAGGCGCTCGGTTGACGGCGGGTTCCTGTGGAGAATTGCATCAAAGACCGCGGCCGACGTGGTTCCCGTGAACGCTTGTTTCCCGGTCGCCATTTCGTAGAGCACGACGCCCAACGAAAAAAGATCGGTGCGCGCGTCGAGCGGCTTGCCAAGCGCTTGCTCGGGAGACATATAGGCAACCGTGCCCATGGCCGTGCCCGGCATGGTGAGATTCAGATCATCTTGCGTGGCTTGAGAAGAGAGTCCCGCCGCCGACTGGCCGATCACTTTGGCCAGCCCGAAGTCGAGCACTTTCGCGTGGCCCCGCTTGGTCACAAAAATATTCGCCGGCTTTATGTCGCGATGAATGATGCCCTGTGCATGCGCGGTCTCAAGTGCGTCAGCGATCTCGGTTGCGAGCCGCAGCAGGCGTTCGGCGTCGAGAGGTTTCCCACCGATAGCATGGCTCAACGTGATGCCGTCGAGAAATTCCATCGCCATAAAGGCGCGCCCTTGTTCCTCGCCGACATCGTACAGGGTGCAAATATTCGGGTGATTGAGCGCCGACGCCGCCTGCGCTTCACGGCGAAAACGGGTAAGCGCCTGCGGATCGGCAGCTACTTCGGGGGGAAGAAACTTGAGAGCGACGAAACGCCCTAGACGAATGTCTTCGGCTTTATAGACCACTCCCATTCCGCCGCCACCAATTTTTTCGACGATCCGATAGTGCGAAATGGTCTCAGGGTCCACGGTGTTCTTGTAGGACGGGATGTTAGGTGCAAGGGATGCCTGTGTCAAACCGTGCTTGGTCGTTGCCTCACAGCACCAAGAGTGCTGAGCAACGAGCCGCGAGCAACGAGGAAGCAGAGCGCAAGCCAGCCGGCCTCGATGCTCATCAGCTCACTGCTCGCTGGCCAACGACCAACGACCGCTCTTTTGCACCACTCTTGCGGCAGTTATCAGTTCTCTACTTGACAGAATTTTTTCTACGCGAGTGAAATAAAAGCGTCTCCAAGAAATCGCTAAAAGATTTCCACAAACCGAAATGTTTTGTGCTAGCATGACGCACTGTCGAAGCAAATTTAATTTCGTCCGCAGCCAGCTCATGAATCAAGCTTCTCTGCTGGCAAACGAAGCAATACTGTAGCGAAAAAGGTTTATCCAAGGCGCTGCCCCAGCCGCGGCCCGCAGTGAATTTCATTATGTCCGTCCCAAGCCCTACTCTTAGTCCGAATCCGTGGTTGCGCATTCTCGATGCGCTCGAAAAAAAAATCAACCGGCACTCATACGACACTTGGCTCAAGCCTACGCGCTACAGTCACACCAGCAACGGGATCATGTACATTCGCGTCCCAACTGCGGAGTTCCGCCACGTGGGCGACAAGTACGCCGATCTCATCCAGGAGGCGCTCGACAATCTCAACATGGATTGTCACGACGTGCAGTTCGTCACTCCCGAGGACGATCCTGCTGCAACTCCGGTGCGGCATGATGGCGGACTTTCTGCTCCGCCAGCTCAGGCTGGAGGCGCGCACATTTCGCAGACGCGGTTCGATTGGGACGGCGCAGCGCAGCTCCAGCCTCGTTATACGTTTGACGCGTTCGTGATCGGCAGCGGAAACCAGTTTGCGCATGCCGCATGCCAGGCCGTCTCCCAACGACCGTCAAAAGCTTATAACCCATTGTTCTTGTATGGTGGCGTCGGCATGGGCAAGACCCACCTCATGCAGGCGATCGGGCATGAGATCAAGAGGCTGATGCCGCAGTCGGCGATTTGCTATCTCTCCAGCGAGAAGTTCACTAACGAGATGATCAACTCGTTGCGTTACGACAAGATGACCACTTTCCGCGATAAGTTCCGCAACGTGGACGTGCTGCTCATCGACGATATTCAGTTCCTGGCGCAAAAGGAACGGACTCAGGAAGAGTTCTTTCACACCTTCAACGCGTTACATGAGTCCATGAAGCAGATCGTCATCGCGAGCGACCGGCCACCGAAGGAACTGCCTGAAATCGAAGACCGTCTGCGCAGCCGGTTCGAATGGGGCCTGATTGCCGACATTCAACCGCCGGATCTTGAGACCAAGGTTGCCATCCTTCAGAAAAAGGCGGAGCAGGAACGGGTTACGCTTCCGACCGATGTCGCACTTTTCATCGCGTCGAATATTCGGTCGAATGTCCGAGAGCTCGAAGGTGCGCTGATTCGCCTGGTTGCGCATTCATCGCTGATCGGCGCCGAGATTACGCTGCCGTACACCCAACAAGTCCTGAAGAATTTCATCGACTCGCAGGCGCGCAAGGTCACAATCGAGTCCATTCAAAAGGCTGTAGCCGAGCAATTCGGCTTGCGACTGATTGAAATCAAGGCGAAGAATAATTCTCGCGCGATTGTCTATCCGCGGCAGATTGCAATGTATTTGGCCAAGCATTTGACCGAAGCATCGTTGCCGGAGATTGGGCGGCAGTTTGGCGGCAAGCATCACACAACTGTGCTGCACTCGGTCGAGAAGATCGAAGAGGTCCGCAAGACCGACAAAGATTTAAACAGGCTGCTGAATAAATTGACCGAGCAGTTAGGTGGGTAAACAGCGGTTTGGAACGCGATTTCCAATTTTTGAACCAGTCTTCCGAACCGTAAGCTGTGCGGGAATTGTGGAAGCTGTGAAAGAGACGAGAGTAACTCTTTTGCAAGGCCTGAATGTCCGTTGGTAGGCGCGGTGAATCGGCCTGATCTTGGACACGAAAGTAGGGGTCGGAATTGAAGGAGCGGTTAGGGTTAAGTTAGATTTCCACTTTTCCTTCCTCCCTACGGTTACTGCTAGTCTTTACTGTTTTTGCTTTGATATAAGAGAGTAAGTAATAGTAGGCGGGCGAGGCGCCCGACCCACAAGTAGGGGAACGGGCTTATGCCGGTAGAAGCGATTGCGACATCCGCAGCGGGAACAGCAACCATGGAAATCACCGTCAGCAAATTTGAACTACTCCGAGAACTTTCGGCGACCCAGGGAGTAGTTGAGCGCAAGACGACGATCCCCATTCTGTCGAACTATTTGTTTGAAGCTGGCGGCGACCGGCTGTCGCTCACGGCAACCGATTTGGATCTCAGCCTGCGGACATCCTGCAATGCCAAAGTTAAAAAGGAAGGCTCGTGCACGATCCCGGCGCGCAAGCTGCATGATTATGTGAAGTTGCTGCCGGACGCGGACATCACGATCAAGATGCTTGAGAACCATTGGGTGAGCATCCGCTGTGGACGGTCGAACACCAAGATGGTCGGCATGGCGCGGTCGAATTTTCCCAGCTTGCCAGTGTTTCCGACTGCCGGAGTTGTGAAGATTCCAGCGCAGGTTTTGCGCGGCATGATCGCGCGGACCGGTTTTGCGATCGCGAATGAAGAATCCCGCTACACGCTGAATGGCGCGCTGATGGTGTTGAAGCCAGAATCCATCACCATGGTTGCCACCGATGGCCATCGCCTGGCGCACGTGGAACGAAATGGCGAAAAGTTCGAAGGCGTATCGGGCGAGTTGAAGACGCTGGTCCCCAAGAAAGCCATGGACGAGTTACGGTCTTTGGTTGACGCAGCTGACGACGTCGAGACGATTGAATTCGCCAAAGACGAATCCACGCTTTATTTCCGCATCGGCCCGCGGCTGTTGACCTCGCGCCAGCTCACCGGCCAATTTCCAAATTACGAAGCAGTCCTTCCCAAAGACAACAGCAAGAGTATCCCGCTGCGGGGAGAAGACTTGGGAGCGGCAATTGCTCGCGTGGCGCAGTTTGCCGATGAGCGCTCGCGTGCGGTGCGTCTGAAGCTGGAGAACGGCGAATTAAAGCTTTCGGCTTCGTCCACGGACACAGGAGAATCGGAAGATTCAATCGAAACCGATTACAAGGGCGAACCGCTGACCATTGGCTTCAACGCCCAATACATCACCGACTTCCTCAAGGCCATCGGCTCGGGCGATGTTCGCCTCGAACTGAAAGATGCCCAATCCGCCGGCCAGCTCCGCCCCGCCGAAAGCGAGGACTACAAGTACCGCTACATCGTGATGCCGATGAGGATCTGAGGATCGTATTCTGCCGCGGATTAACGTGGACTTTGCGAGAGAAAACTAAATCCAAGCCACGGATTTGCACGGTTTTTTGGGTCTTTATTGTTGTCGCTCTTGTGTCCAAGTTTCTTTCCTGTTTTGATCCGTGTAAATCCGCGTTAATCCGTGGCCAGGAAGTCCGCACTCCGCGCTATAATTCCCAAACCTCATGTCCTTCGCGGCGGACACGCAACTCGGGCCCTACAAGATCAGTGCGCTCATCGGCTCCGGCGGCATGGGAGAGGTATATCGTGCGCGCGACACCCGTCTTCTCCGCGACGTGGCGCTCAAGGTCCTGCCCGCTTCCTTCACCAACGATCCCGACCGCTTGCGGCGGTTCGAACAGGAGGCACGGGCGGTTGCGGCGCTGAACCATCCAAACATTGTTTCGGTATATGACGTCGGAGCTGCGGACGGCGTGCACTATATCGTCTCGGAGTTGCTCGAAGGCGAAACACTTCGGCAGCGAATTACGCCGACGGGAATGCCGGCGCGGAAGGCGATCGAGCTTGCGGTACAGCTGGCGAACGGGCTGGCGGCGGCGCACGAGCAAGGAATTGTGCATCGCGACCTGAAGCCTGAAAACATCTTCGTCAACCGCGCGGGAAGGCTGAAGATTTTGGATTTCGGCCTCGCGAAGCTGCGCAAGCAGCCGGCCATGCACGAGACGGTGGACGCAACCTCGGCTGAAACCAGCGTCGGCCAGGTGCTGGGAACGGTTGGCTATATGTCTCCGGAGCAGGTGAAGGGAGACGCCGCCGACCACCGCTCCGACATCTTCAGCTTCGGCAGCATTCTTTACGAGATGCTGAATGGCGAGCGGGCGTTCAAGCGCAACACCAGCGCGGAGACAATGACCGCCATCCTGAACGAAGATCCGCCGGAATTTTCGCTCAGGACGGGCACCATCGCTCCCGCACTCGAGCGCATTGTGCGGCACTGCGTGGAGAAGCAACCCGGGCAGCGGTTTCAATCAGCGCATGACATCGCCTTTGGTCTCGAATCGCTATCGAGCATTTCCGCAACCGCCGCCGCACCGGCAATGGCAGCTCGCAACAAATGGCTTCGACCGGCAGTAGCCGCTCTGGTTCTATTGATAGCCGGGTTGGGGTTGGGAGCGTGGCTTCGGCCAGGTATTCCCGAGCTTCACCCCATACTTCACCGAATTACCTTCCGCCGGGGCGCAATTTGGAACGCGCGTTTCACCCAGGATGGCAACTTGATCTACGGCGCGGCTTGGGAGGGTCGTCCGATTGAGCTTTACGCGGCGCAGAATGGAAGCACGGAATCCAGGTCGGTCGGCGTGCCAGGCACTGGCATCCTGAGTGTCTCCAGCTCCGGCGAGTTGGCGGTTTCGACCAACTTCCAGCTCGAAGGCTTTGAATCTTCCGGAATGCTGGCGCGGGCACCACTTGGAGGTGGCGCGCCTCGCGAAATTGCGGACGGCATTGAGTACGCGGATTGGGGACCGGATGCTGTTTCGCTGGCGATCGTACGACGGGTCGGGGGCAAAGACCGGCTCGAATATCCCATGGGGAAAGTGCTCTACGAAACTGCGGGCTGGGTCAGCCATCCCCGGATATCGCCGGACGGCAAGCTGATCGCTTTTATTGACCATCCATTTGAGCGAGACGATGCGGGCAGCATAGCGATCGTGGACGCGGCCGGGACCAAAAAGAAATTGAGCGGAGACTTCGTCAGCGCCCAGGGACTCGCCTGGGCACCCGCAGGAAACGAAGTCTGGTTCACCGGCACCCCATCGGGATCGAGCCGCGAATTACGCGCGGTCACGCTCGCGGGAAAGGAACGCCTGGTTTATTTGGGCACCGGCACCCTTACCTTGCACGATATTTCGAAAGATGGTCGAGTGCTGTTCTCCCGGGATGACTTGCGCGCCGGCATGATCGCGCTGGCTCCCGGCGAGAAAAAGGAACGCGACTTGAGCTGGCATGACTGGACGGTCCCGCGCGATTTGAGCAATGACGGAAAGTTGATTTCATTCGACGAAACGGGCGAAGCCGGCGGAGAAACGGGCGCGTTATATGTTCGCGGCACCGACGGTTCGCCCGCAATAAGACTGGCAGAGGGGCGGTCACCCACCCTCTCTCCAGATGGGAAATGGGTACTGGCGCGCGGGCCCGGCGCCAAGCATGTACTGCTCGAGCTACCGACAGGTGCCGGAGATTCGCGAACCATCTCGACCGGCGATGTTCTGGCGCAATATGCCTACTTCCTTCCAGATGCGCGCCACATTTTGGAAGTGGGCAATGAGTCAGCGCACGGGCTGCGACTGTGGATCCAGGACATAGAGGGAGGTAAGCCTCAACCGATCAGCCCCGAAGGCGCGATGGTACGGCGACGCCAGTGCATTTCGCCTGACGGCAAGCAAGTGGCGGCGCGCGACCCCGATGGCAAAATAACGATGTTTTCTGTCGATGGCGGCAAACCTATCAGCGTCCCGAATATTCAGCCGGGAGAGGAGCCGGTACAGTGGACGACCGACGGCAAGGAACTATTGGTGGGACGCCGCGAGATACCTGCTAGGGTGTTTCTGATCAATTTGACCTCAGGAGAGCGCAAGCTTATGCAATCGTTCATGCCCGCAGATCCAACCGGACTCTTCGGCAACGCCACGCCAAATTTCGCAAGCGACCTCAAGAGCTACGTCTACTCCTACCAGCGCATTACTTCGGACTTGTACATTGTGGACGGGCTGAAGTAAAACCCAAAAGCCTTTAACCGCAGACAACGCAGAGATCGCAGAGAATTCGTCGGGATCGCCGAGAAGGGCGACTTCATTCCTCGATGCACGATTTCAAAGATATTCTCTGCGACCTCTGCGCCCTCTGCGGTTAAAGGCTTTTGAATTTTGGGGCAACAATCTTTCCACGCTCGTCCTTCTGCACATACGCCCAGGGGATCTCCGGATCATGCGTGAACATGGTCAGCCATTTCTCTGGAATGGCGCGCGCGTAGTAGCGCTTGCGGCTCTCGATAGTTTCGAGCGGATAGAGATCGAATGACATCACCCAATGCACTTCGATGTGAGCGCTAGTCGGGACCAGGTCGGAGATGTAGCAGGCGGTCTTGCCTTGGCTTTGAATGACTACGGCCTGCATGTCGCGGGTATGGCCGGGAAATACTTGCACCGAAATTCCCGGAACGATCTCCTGATTGCCTCGCAGCAACTTCATCCTGCCACTCTGGACCAGCGGATCGTAGTTCTCGTGCAGATAGCTGACTGAGTCGCGCTGGCCCTCGTGCGCGTGCTTCCACTCGCCTTCCTGCACATAGTATGTCGCCTTCGGAAAAGTCGGCTCAATCGCACCATTACGTCGGACTGTGTTCCATCCGCAGTGATCGAAGTGCAGGTGCGAGTTGATCACAATGTCGATCTCGTCAGGTGAAACACCACTTGCGTTGAGCTTGTCGAGCAGCTCGGCAGGCTCGCCGTAGATTTCGATCATCTTCTCGGACAACTTGTTGCCGATGCCGTTTTCAATCAGGATATTTTTCTCGCCAGTACGCACCAGGACAGAATTCAGTCCGACGGGAACGAGATTCTTTTCATCTGCGGCAACCCTCTTCGACCATAAGACCTTAGGAACGATGCCGAACAATGCCCCGCCATCGAGGCGGTAAATTCCGTCGGAGACGGCGGTGAGTTCGAAGTCGCCGATGGAAATGCGGCTGTTGGCGATGGAGCGTTGGCTGTTGGCGAAAGGCATTGCAGTTGCTAATTCTAGTGCCTCTCTTCGTGCGCGAGAAAAGCTTTTAACCGGCGAGAGCGCAGAGGGTCGCCGAGTTCGCGGAGAAATCTTGAAACCGCAAAGACGAAAGACCGCAAAGTTCGGACGCAGGCCATGTACCCGCAGAGCCGAGCGTCTTCTTCTTGCTGGCTTTGCGACCTTGCCGGTTAAAAGCTCTTGCGGTTTGCGATTTGTTTCTCGGCGCTCTCTGCGATCTCTGCGGTTAAAAGCTTTTGTTTTTCACATGCTAGAATTATGGAAGAGATGTCCCCTGAAATCGAGCATTTAATCTCACTGCAGCGTACTGACCGGGAAATCCAGCGCCTGCAGCTGGAAATCGCCGAACTCCCCAAGCGCGTCGCCGTAATCGAAGAAAAACTGGCTGGCACCAAAGCAGGCCTTGAAAAGGCGCGCGCGACGATCAAAACTGACGAAGCTGCGCGGCGGAAGTATGAAACCGCGATCACCGATCTGCGCGGGAAGATTTCCAAATATCGCGATCAGTCGCTCGACGTGAAGACCAACGAGCAATACAAGGCGCTGCTGCATGAAATCCAGTTTGCTGAACAGGAAATCAGCGCCAACGAAGACAAGATTCTCGAGCTGATGGTCAATGCGGAGGTCCGCGAGAAGCAAGTGAAGGCTGCCGAAGCTGAGCTCAAAGAAGAAACCGCCGAGATTGAAAAAGAAAAAGTAATCGCCCGAGAGCGGACCGCTCAGGACGAAAAAGAACTGACTGAATGGAACGCAAAACGCGATACCGCGCGCGCCGCGGTTGATCCTGACCTGCTGCGCCACTATGACCGGGTGCTAAAGTTCCGCGGCTCAGGTATTGCCGAGGTTTTGGACCACAAATGCACCGGGTGCTCGGTGAAGTTGCGGCCGCAAACTTTCAACGAAGTGCGCAGCGGCAAAATGATCTATTGCGATTCCTGTCAGCGCATTCTTTACTACGATCCTTCGAAGGAAGCGCCGGTTGGCGAAGCAGAGAAAACTGCGCGCCGCCGTCATCATCCAAAAATTGACGCCAGCCATGCCTGGTATTATCGCGGCGACTACCCTGACCATGGCGAAGTGTTTCTCAGCTTCTCGAACGCCGATGGCAGCGCCAGCCGCCGGATTTATGATGCCGCATCCGGCCGCCGTCTTGGCGACATGCTAATCCGCGAAGGTGCCTATCGCCAGGGGTTTCCCGAAGACCTGAACGACTCCATTCGCCTGAATGGCAACTGGACCGACGCCGACCAGGACGAATGGGGAGACGAGCTGCCTACGCACGTCCTCGACGTTCTACAGCGTGACCTTGATCTCGCGCGGGCAGAAGCGGCGGCACATCACGCGAAAGAAACGGTCACAGCGCCGAGCAGCGTAGCGAGCTAACTCGCGTCCCCGCGATAGGCTCAACCCCGATGCGATTTAGCTGAAAATAACACCAAGGATGACCGTGGAAGAGCGGCCATTTATGGACACGTACGTATGGCTTCCGCCTGAAGCGAGCTTCAGCTCGATCGGTCCTCAAGGGCAGATCGTTCTTAGACTCGTTCACGCGGCCCTGAAAGACCGCTCTTCCCTCGGTGCCTCTGCCTCTCTGTTGAGGATAAGATTCAATTCATGACAAAACGAACACCGAATCGACCCGTCGTTACCATTTCCCGCCGAGGAGCGGATCGTATTCGTGCCGGGCATGTTTGGGTGTATCGGTCGGATGTGGTGGAAGCAGAAGGAGTGCAGCCTGGCTCTGTCATTCTGGTTCAACAGCAAGAAAATATTCCGGATAGGCAATTCACGGATAGGAGTGTCCGCGTCACACAAGCAAAGGCGGACATAAAGTTCCGAGCTGCACGCACACTCGGCACTGCTCTCTACAGCTCCGCTTCTGAGATTGCCCTGCGAATGATTTCGGCCAAGCCGGTCGAGGATCTCGAGCAGCTGGTAAGGGAGCGGATTCGCGCGGCGATTGCCTATCGCGAGCGGTTCGTCCATCACACGAATGCCTATCGTGTGATTTTCAGCGAAGGAGATTTTCTTCCCGGACTGATCGTGGATCGCTATAACGACATTCTCTCGATTCAAGTGCTCACCCAGGCAATGGATTCGGCGAGCATGCGCGAAATCTTCAGTGACGAGCTGGAACTTGGCTTGCAGCCGAAAGTGATCGTGGAGAGGACGGATGCGAGGATAAAAAGGCTGGAGCAACTGCCGGAGAAAGAGAGCGGGGTGATTTGGGCTAGCAATGTCCACGCAGGCCCGGACGCTCTCGTCCGGGCGGGCGAGCCGGGCTCGCCGTCTATTACTGCGCAGAGCGCAGCCGGGCGGGTGAGGGCACTCGCCCCTACGCAGGTTGAAACCAAATTTCAAATGAATGGCGTGCGCTTCTTGTTCGACGCACTCGCCGGACAAAAGACCGGATCGTTTCTGGATCAGCGGGAGAATTATGCCGCAGCCGCGCAATATGCCCGCGGGGAGGCGCTGGACGTTTTCTGCTATCAGGGAGGATTCGGCCTCCACCTCGCGCCGAAATGTCAGAGTGTCACGGGCGTGGACAGCTCGCGTCCCGCGCTCGAAATGGCGGAGCAGAATGCGGCCCTCAATGCCCGCGAGATCGAGTGGATTGAAGCCAATGCCTTCGATCTGCTGCGGGATTATTCCGATACGGGGAAAAAGTACGACTGCATCATCCTAGATCCGCCTGCATTCGCCAAATCGAAACGCGAGCTGCCTACCGCGCTGCGCGGCTACAAGGAGCTGAACCTGCGGGCGCTGAAGATGTTGCGGCCCGGCGGAATCTTGATTACATGCTCATGCTCGTATCATGTGACCGCGGCGGACTTGCTGGAAACCATTTCTGCAGCAGCACTCGATTCGCACAGGATTTTGCGAATTTTGGAAAACCGCGGCCAGTCGAAAGACCATCCCACCGTGCTGGGAATTCCCGAAATCTAAAGTGCCTAATCTTCGCTGTAAGTTGAAGCAAAGTAAGTAGGTAAAGTAGTTGACAATACCACACTCATATTTTATGCTGTACCTGCGCTTAACAAATAGCGAATACGGCTATAAGCCACAAATCCATAATCAGGAATTCAGTTTCAGGAGGATCGTCATGACAGTTCTTACTCGCTGGGATCCATTCCGCGAATTCAGCACTTTGCAGGATCGCATGAACCGCTTGTTCCGCGACTCCTACGGCGACCACGAAGAGGCACTGACTGCTTCGACTTTTGCACCCCCGGTGGACGTATATGAGGACGAGCACAATGTCACACTGAAGATTGAAGTTCCGGGAATTGACGAGAAAGATATCGATGTCCGGATCGAGAACAATCTGCTCACCGTACACGGCGAGCGCAAATTCGAGAAAGAAGAAAAAGAAGAGAACTTCCGCCGGGTCGAGCGGCAATATGGCAGCTTCACTCGTTCTTTCACGCTTCCGAACACCATTGATCCCGAAGGAGTGCAGGCCCACTATGACAAGGGGATTCTGAAGATCCAGCTGGCCAAGAAAGCCGAAGCGAAGCCGAAGCAGATCAAGGTGAATGTAGGCAGTGAAAAGGCGCTTGAGGGCAAAGAAGTGAAGAGCACCGGCCGCGCGGCGTAAGTTCGAAAATAGTCGTGTGGAGCGGGCGCCCTCGCCCGCGAAATGCGGGAGGTGGCCAAGACGACCGCCTCCCGTTGTTTTTGGAATTGCCGATATGAATGGCAAGGTGACTTCGAAGCTTTCCATGAGTAAGCAGGAATTGCGCAAACGTTTGGCGGCGCTTAGTTTCTCGGACAAAGTGAAAATTTTGGAAAAGCTTCGCGACCGAAGTCTTGTGCTTGCTGCTAGTGGACTTAGACGGCGGCCAGCAAAGGAGCCGCAACGGCAATCAGAAACAAGGGACGTCAAGGATTAGTCATGGCAATTCGTTGGGACAAGTTCACATTGAAGGCGCAGGAAGCCGTGCAGCGCGCGAACCAACTCGCATCCGAACACGGCAATCCTGAGCTTCTGCCACTGCACTTGCTGGCAGCGCTGCTTGAGGACAAAGAAGGAATCGTGCCGCCCGTCCTCGAAAAAATCGGCATCGGTCCGCAGGCGGTGTTGAATGATATTTACGAGGCGATTGAACAGGCGCCGAAGGTCTCCGGAGGTGCTGCACAAGCATCGTTGTCACAAACGGCAAATCAGCTACTGGATCGTGCATTCAAAGAAGCCGATACCTTCAAAGATGAATACGTCTCCACCGAGCACCTGCTGCTTGCCGCTACCCAGCTCAAACGCGATCCCGCCCAGGAAATTCTGGCGCGGCATGGAGCGACGGATGACGCAATTCTGAAGGCGCTGACCGCTGTGCGCGGATCGCAGCGCATCACCGACCAGAATCCGGAGGCGAAATATCAGGCGCTAGAGCGGTACGCGCGCGATCTGACGGAGCAGGCGCGGCGCGGCAAACTCGATCCGGTGATCGGGCGCGACGAAGAGATCAGGCGCGTGGTGCAAGTGCTTTCGCGCCGTACCAAAAACAATCCCGTACTAATCGGCGAACCCGGCGTGGGGAAAACGGCGATCGTTGAAGGGCTGGCGCAGCGGATTATTTCCGGCGACGTTCCCGAAGTGCTGAGAAATAAGCGCGTAGTTGCGCTCGATCTCGGTTCGATTCTGGCCGGAGCGAAGTACCGAGGGGAGTTCGAGGACCGCCTCAAAGCGGTTTTGAAAGAGATCGAAGACTCGCAAGAGAAAATCATCCTGTTCATCGACGAGTTGCATACATTGGTCGGTGCAGGCGCTGCCGAAGGTGCGATCGATGCTTCCAACATGCTGAAGCCGGCCTTGGCGCGTGGCGAACTGCGCGCGATTGGCGCGACCACCCTGAATGAGTACCGCAAATACATCGAGAAAGATGCGGCGCTCGAGCGTCGCTTCCAGATTGTGTTTGTTGGCGAACCCAATGTCGAGGACACGATAGCGATCCTGCGGGGACTCAAAGAACGGTACGAAGTGCATCATGGCGTGCGGATCAAAGATTCCGCCATTGTGGCCGCCGCAACGCTGTCCCATCGCTACATCTCAGATCGATTTCTTCCGGATAAAGCGATCGACCTGATCGATGAAGCTGCAGCTTCGCTGAGAATCCAGATTGATTCGTTGCCGACGGACATTGACCAGCTCGAACGCCGGGCCACGCAGCTCGAAATCGAAAAGCAGGCGCTAAAGAAAGAAAGCGATCCCAATTCGAAGGAACGTCTCACCGCGCTTGATAAAGACTTGGCGGGGATCCGCAAGCAGTCGAATGCACTGAAAACGAAATGGCAGCAGGAAAAAAGTCTGATCGCGAAATCGCGGCAGCTCAAGGAGCGGATCGAGCAATTGAAGATTGAGGAGCAAGCGGAAGAGCGCAAGGGCAATCTGCAGCGCGTGGCGGAAATTCGCTATGGGCTAATGCGGCAAGCCGAAGCGGAATTGGCGAAGGTAAATGCTCAGATGGACGGGCAGGCGGGCGAGGGCGCCCGCCCCACCCGCATGCTCAAAGAAGAAGTTGATGAGGAAGACATCGCTAAGATCGTTTCCAAGTGGACAGGCATTCCGGTTTCGAAGATGCTTGAAGGCGAAGTGAAGAAGCTGGTCAGCATGGAAGATCGGCTGCGCCACCGCGTGATCGGGCAAGATGCGGCGCTGGAGCACGTGTCGAATGCAATTCGCCGTTCGCGTGCCGGACTAAGCGACCCCAAGCGGCCTATTGGTTCGTTCATCTTCCTCGGCCCAACCGGAGTTGGAAAAACCGAACTGGCGCGGGCATTAGCCGAATTTCTTTTTGACGATGAGCGCGCCTTGGTGCGCATTGATATGTCCGAGTACATGGAGAAACACGCGGCGTCGCGGCTGATTGGCGCGCCTCCGGGATACGTGGGCTATGAGGAGGGTGGGCAGCTCACCGAGCAAGTACGGCGGCGGCCCTATGCGGTCATTCTCTTTGACGAGATCGAGAAGGCGCATTCCGACGTGTTCAATGTGCTCTTACAAATCATGGACGATGGCCGCTTGACCGATGGCAAGGGCCGCGTAGTGGATTTCAAAAATACGATCATCATCATGACATCGAACCTGGGCTCGGCTTATTTGCAAGCAGAAGCCGGCGCAACGGCGGCTTTGGGCGGTCACGACGCGGGAGGCGCGTGGTTTGAGGAGGCTTCCCGACAGGTGATGAACGCATTGCATGCCCACTTCAAGCCGGAGTTCTTGAACCGCGTGGACGACATCATTATTTTCAGACCGCTCGGCAAAGAGCAACTGGTGAAGATCGTTGAGCTGCGGTTAGAAGATGTGCGACGATTGCTGGCCGATCGCAAAATCTCGCTCGAACTTACCGATGCGGCGCGCGAGTTGCTATTCACCGAAGGCTACGATCCTAACTTCGGAGCGCGGCCTTTGAAGAGGGCAATTCAGAAATTGATTCAGGACCCCCTGGCGCTGAAGATCCTCGATGGCGAAGTCCTTCACGGAGACCACATGGTGGTGGACGCGGACAAGGCCGCCGGGAAGATGAAGTTTGCAGTGAGCAAGAGAGTGGGGGAGACGGTTAAGGCGTAGGAGCGCGGATGCATCGGCTTTAGCCAAACTTTTTAGCCGTCCAGCTTTGCCACAAGTACCACACAATTGCGACCCGAATCATGACTGCGAATCCTGCCAGCAAGAGTCGCGGCGAGAGGTCGGCGGCATCGGCGGACAGCTTCGGAATCAGCATCACAACTCCCGCCATTCCAATTACAATCGCCGCGCGACGCGCCAAGTTCTTGAGTCGAAGCAGACCAAAGGCAACGATCGCAGCGACTCCTGCCGCCAGCAAGAACATGTATGGCCCTGAGACTTCGAGTCCGTGCAACAGCGGTGCGCCAAGGGAGAGTGAAACGGACTCAGGAGAAGCAAGCCGGATAAAGCCCAAAGCGGTAAGGTATGCCGAAACCGCGAACAAAAGGATCGCGATCGCGGTGACGCCGGCAGGCCGCATGAACCTGTTCTAGCAGAAAAATGGCGGGGCGAGGGCCCCATTCGGCTTCGCTCAGGGCAGGTCCGCCCCAGACGTGTTATGCCAGATCGAATAACAGAATTTCCGACTCCGCGGTTGCCGTGATAACAAGTTTCCGCTCATCTGTCGCTGCGCCGTCCCCTTGTTCCAAAATATTTCCGCTTAGCTCAATCGCGCCCTTTGCCACCTGCAGCCAGCTGAATCGGCCTTTGCTGAGGTCGTGTTTAACTTGCTGGCCGGGGCTAAGCAGAGAAACGTACAACTTCGCATCCTGATGAATTGTCACCGACCCTTCGCCGCCGTCCGGAGACGCGATCAATCGCAACCGGCCGCGCTTTTCGTCTTCGGGAAAAGATTTCTGCTCATATCCGGGTTGGTGCCCGTGACGGTCCGGCAAAATCCAGATTTGCAAGAGATGAACTGGGTCTTTAGTCGAAGGGTTAGCTTCGCTGTGGCGAACGCCGGTGCCGGCACTCATGCGCTGCCCATCGCCAGGATGAATTATGGAACCGTTGCCCATGCTGTCTTTGTGCGCGAGAGCGCCCTGGAGAATGTAAGTGATGATTTCCATGTCGCGGTGTGGATGCATGGGGAAGCCTGCGCCAGGGGCCACGACATCTTCATTGATGACGCGCAGCGAACGGAAGCCTATCCATTGAGATCGCGATACTGGTCGAACGAAAACGTGTGACGCGTTTTGAGCCAGCCGTAATCGCCGCCGCCACGCTCGTTGCTGGCACGAATTTGGAGCATAGGAACCTTAACTCAGAAGGAAGAAGTCGGTATGCAGAAGTAAGATTTCAGATTGAAGATTTAGATTGCAGATTTAAGGTGTAATCCACAATTCTCGCAAGATCCAAAACTCTGCGCCCAAAATGTGAAATCTACAATCTGAACTCTGCATTCTGACTTCTTTCTTCTGCATTTCATTAGATGGACCATTCCATCTAACGATTCCTCTCCCCTTGTAACCAGACGCGCTACTAGCGAACAGATTCCGAAAGTCGTAACACCTGTGTAGAACTCGCGCCATGCAGAGTGAGGTTTCTCGTGCCGATGGTTTCCTGAAGGCTGGAATAGAAGCCATGCGCCTGCAGTCTCGTATTGCGATCTTACTGGCACTCGTGCTTGCAGGATGTGGGGGGCGAGCGACGCCGCCAGCGGGATTTATCAATCACACCAGGCACAGCGATGCCGAACTCGCGTCGCTTTGGGAAAGCGCACAGCAAAATTTATCTCAGCAGATTGATTTGAACCCGCTGGAGCAGGAGTTAAACAACGCCGCGCCCCAGATTGTGTCCGGAGACGCGCGAGTATGGACGGTTTTCCCGCAGACGGTTTTCCCGCACCAGCTAGTCGTTTCTTCCCAGGCCGATGTTTCGTCTGCAGCGTTCTATTTGGCGACGGGAACAACCCGCCCTGATCCCACTGGATTGATCTCCTGCCCGCAACCCTGCAACGTGAATTACGCGCCGGCGTATTCGCTGTACAATCAGCCCGCCACCCGTTACGCCGCGTCATGGGAATCCTCCAGCAACAACTTCGATGTGCTGGTCGAGTATGAATTTGAGAACCACATCCTGAATGCACTGGGATATGACACCAGGTGGAGGTAAATCAGCAGCTGTTGGCTGTTGGACGTTGGCTGTAGGCTGTGAATCAGCTTTTCACCGCGATGTCATCCCGAATTCGCCTTCCGCAGGATGGCGAAAGAGGGAGCTTACGAAAGATTGGCTATGGGCGGCGGCGATGGTGGGGTCGTATCTGCCGCGTCTCTGCGCCCCGTCAGCAGCAGTAAAAGCTGCGTGCAGACGTAAGGTCCCTCTCCCGCTCGCCAGCGAGCGCGTTCGGGATGACAATCATGTGGGAGGAGGCAGTTATTCGTACGCCAATGCGTCGATTGGATCTTTTTGCGCGGCTTTGAAGGCAGGGTAGATTGCTCCGGTAAGCGCGCCGACAATGGCAATGCCAGCGGCACGAAGCAACCATGAAGAAGTTATGTCCACAGGCATGGTCGTGCGTTGGCGAATTCCGGCGCCCGCAATCAAACTGACACCAATCCCAACGATGATTCCGCCGATCGCCAGTAATGTTGTCTCTCGTAAGATCACGTTTACAACGTAGAGCTTCGATGCGCCGAGCGACTTCAATATTCCGATTTCGCGCGTGCGTTCCATCACGGCGGTGTACATAGATTGGAAAATAACGATAAATCCGATCGTCACCGAAATACCGATCACGATATTGATGAAGGTGGAGAGCATCGGGTATTTGTCCGGAGTGAAGGTGGAAAGATATGTAGTCATGGACTGCACCACGTAGGTGGACATGCCGGGCACGTTCTTGATTTCGTCCAGAACGGCATCGATACTCGCCGGACTGTCAGCTTTCACATAAAGCCCCGACGCCCTACCCGGCGATCCGTTCAGCTCCTGCATCGTTGCAAGAGGGACAAAGAGTCGAGCTCCTTTGCCATGCGCTACGATTCCGGCGACGTGGAACGTGTGATTGAACAGTTCAACCGGATCGCCGATCTTCACATGCTTCCCGTTGGTGTAAATATCGTCCACCAGAATGTCGTCCGGCCCCTGGAACGGCCCGCCTTTGAGATAGTTGAACGGCCGAAGGGCATCGAAGGATTTCAGGTCAATTCCCCAGATCGTCTGCAGAGTGCCCGCTGCTGAAACTTTTAATATCACCGGAGAAACTACCGCCACGTGCGGCAGCTTCGAGAAAATGTCGGCCATTTTCACTGGAATGGCCGCATCGCTGAGTCCCACAATGTTTGACGATCCAGGCGGCAGCACGATCACATCGGCTCCGATTCCGGCCTGGCGAGAGCGGGAATCATGCAGCATGCCGAGCGCAAAGCCGACGATCAGTAGGATCAGCGTGACTTCCAGTGCGATGGCCACAACGCTGATCGCCGACCGCAAGGGCCGGTGCGCCAGATTCGACACGATCATTTTGTTCATCATGAAAGAAGCTTTGAGGTACGAGCTATGAGCCTTGCGCAACATAGCTCCACTCGCTCGGGGCTCGTGGCTCAACGCTCGCAGCTATTCTAATGGCTTCCGCCACCATTTGGCGTGGGCTGGTTCTGGTCCAGATGAATCACCTGCGCTCCTGGCGGTTGCTGCAGGGCAAACTTCTCGTTGCCGAGCGCAAGATTCATGGTGAGCTTCACCATGGTCAGAGTGATTTTGTACTCCTCCTCCGGGCGCCATATCTCGATACGCGAGGGGAAGAGCACCGCGTTGTAATCCTTGTAATCGCTGTAGTGGGCGTCAGTGACCAGCGCGCCGGATTCGTCATAGACGAGTTGCCGGTTGGGCAGAAGATCGAGACGGCTGAAAACGATTTTTCGCGAGAGCCAGCTATCGCCGTCCTTGGTGCGGACGATGTCAATGACGTAGTCGGGCTCGTCGTATTTGCGGTCCTTATCTAGCATGACGGTCTCAACACCATTCTCCAGCACAGCGGTTTCGTTCTGCGGATCAA
>Ga0209056_10001759_pt1 | contig 23705 bp, 22 predicted proteins | sample GraSoiAngelo_114_FD_185876 | JGI IMG/M metagenome (GOLD analysis project Ga0209056, IMG submission 185876) | Grasslands soil microbial communities from the Angelo Coastal Reserve, California, USA - 14_0903_13_40cm (SPAdes) (version 2) | ecosystem: Environmental > Terrestrial > Soil > Grasslands... | reverse complement strand
GATTCGAATAGACGATCTCGTCGCAAAAATCACCGCTGACCTAGAGGCGGGGTACGTTCCGTTCTGCGTAGTTGCGAATGCCGGGACCGTGAACACGGGCGCGGTCGATCCGTTAACGGACATTCGAGAGATTGCGCACCGTTTCCAACTTTGGATGCACGTGGATGGAAGTTATGGCGCGTTTGCCGTGCTCGCGGAGTCGGCGAGAAAATTGTTCGCAGGTATGGAGCAGGCGGATTCGATCGCGCTGGATCCTCACAAATGGCTTTATCTGCCAGTCGACGTTGGCTGCGTAATTTACCGCGACCCCCAGATCGCCCGGGCAGCGTTTGCTCATGAGGCTGAATACACTCGCATGTTTGGTGAGGAGGCAGACGAGGCTTTTGTATGCTGGGACTATGGGCCGGAACTGTCGCGGCGTTTCCGGGCGCTTAAAGTTTGGATGTTGTTAAAAGGAGTGGGACTCGATCGCTTGAGTGAGGCGATTGAAACCAATCTAGCCTGTGCGCGCTACCTCGAATCGATAGTGCGAGCCAGCGATGACTTCGAGATGGTCGCGCCAGTCGAGCTGTCGATCTTTTGCTTTCGTCATGTGCCGGCGCAGCTCAGGAGTCAATCGCCCGAAACAATCGATGCGTTCAATGAACGCCTGCTAGTCGCTCTGCAACGGGATGGCAGTTCGTATCTGTCGAACGCCACGCTCAGTGGTCGCTTCGCCCTGCGCGGTTGCGTTTTGAACTATCGGACGACTTCGCGCGACATGGAGATCCTGCTCGACGATTTGCGACGCGTAGCAAGAAAGGAGGAAGAAAGAAGGAAGAATTAAGGAGTAAGCGACCGAATGGCTGGTGACTGGCGATGTTTAAGAGGTATGCAAACAGGTTCCGAAACAGCAGGCGGCAATGCCAATCAAAGCGGCGGAGTGGATCCGCAAAAGGAAGCGGCTTATTGGCGCGAACAACATTCCAAACAACCGTACGCGAAGAACTACTCTTACGAGCAGTTCGAGCACGCGTATAAGACGGGCTACAATTCGTTCTTCAAGTATCCAGGACAGAACTTCGCCGACGTCGAAGACGACATCGCGCTCGGTTACGAGGAGGAGAAACCCGGTTCAGCGTTGCCGTGGGACACGGTGCGTCCCGCAGTAAACTCGGTCTGGGAAAGAATGGCCGGCGTCATCAGTCCGCGTGATCCCAGCCGTGGTATACGCGGCTCGATTTGAGTTGGCGCGAAGCACTAATCTCGGCGAGCTGCAAGCTGATTTCCCGATTCGCGCTACACTTTGCTCGCGCGAGTGTAAGCAATCTCGATCGTCTTAATCTCGCGACCGCCGTGTTCCTCAAACCATTCCAGCGTGTAATGATCGCCGTCGATCAATCTAATCTGCTCGCGTACTTTCGTTTTCTTGCCGGGCTGCGGTTCGGTCTCGGCTGTATAGGTGAATGTGCGTGATCGCGAATCGTAGGTGCCTTCAAAGACCGTCACGGAGGTGCTCGCGTTGTCGATCCAAACGGAAAAGAACCTCTGTTTTATGTTGTCGTAGCCTTCGATTTCCTTGCCTTGGAAATTTGCGTGCTCGAGTTCGCCACTCGCGCCGGGAAGTATCTCAACGTTGAAGTCAGCCAGATAATAGCGACCAGCCATAATCGGTTGTTCTAACAACGACGCCGGTGGTTTCGATCGGCGGTTTGTCAGGCCCGCGCGAGATTTTCAAGACGTAATTCCACTTGCCGGCAAACTCGCCGAGCAACTGGTGATTTACGCTCGGCTTGGTCGCATTATCGGCGTTCCGATCGTCCGATAACGCCGGGTGCATGGCCGCGCTGAGGACGGCGAAGGCAACGAGTGCGACTGGAACTTGTCTCATGCAGCTAAAGATGTCGTTATCCAATCTGACACGCAAGATTGACAAAACGCTTGTGTTGGAACCCGCGGGCGACGATCTAAAAATCGTCGCGGTCAACGAACGCAAATCCGAATAGGCTTTTTCAGCCACGGATAAACACGGATGGACACGGATTGTGTTTCCTGGGTTCCTGGTTTGAAACTCGATCGCGTCCCGCTCACTTGCCGCTATCCTCGCGGCTTTACCTTCTATGTCGCTTACCCGTCCGCTCCATTCCTGATTCAACCTGTCGTTGAATTTGTAGAGCGGAGGCATGAGAGCGGGGTGATGCGGTGACGCAGCTGGAGGAAAGGGCGTTCGATGGTAAAAAAGAGAATCGTGGCGGCGGCGTAAACGCAGAGTTCAACGCAGATGAGGGCCGGGGCGGAGGTGAGTACGATGTGGTGGCTCGCGCAAAATTGCTCGACGAAGCGGATAACGAGTTTCTGAATTAAGTAGGCGCTATAAGCAATGCTGGCGATGAAGGCAGCGCCAGGAATTGCGACCCGACGAAAAACCAGCCGTGGACTGACTGCGCAAATCAGCAGCGCGGCCATGCCGAGCGCGATGAGCGGGAATTGCCAGACGCACGCAGTGACGGTGAGATAATCGCCTTCGCCCAACCATAAGCCGTACGCGATGAGCGCGAGCGCCGGCAGCCAAAGCCAGATCGCATAGCTGGTGAGCCGTTGCCACCATTGCGGCCGGAATTTTTCGATCGCGGCCAAAGCAACGCCGAAGACGAGGGGATCGAGCCGGGTCCAGGTGGGATAATAGATCCATGCCTGGAAACTTCTGAATGAAACGCCGCCATCAACTGATGGATTCTGTGCAGCCAAAAAAGTGCGTAGGGCGATGCCGCCAACAACCAGCAGGCAAGGAATGATGATCGCGGTGCGGGGACGGCGATAGAGAAACAGCAACAGAAACGGCAGCGCGAGATAAAATTGGTCTTCCACCGCGAGCGACCAGGCGTGTGAGAACGCCGTCCCGCCATGAAGAGCGATGTTCTGGACGGAGAGAAGAAATTTCCAGAGCGGCTGCGACATTTCGGAATACTCGCGCCACGACGGCAACAAAAAGTAAATTGCGAGCACCACAAAATAGGCAGGCATGATCCGTAAAGCTCGACGCGCAAAAAAGCGACCCAGGTTCATGCGCTGATCGCGCGCGAGCGGTGCCAGCAATTGACCGCCAATCAGATAGCCGCTGAGGACAAAGAAAAGATCGACCCCAATCCAACCAAACCGATCCACTCGACCGGGCAGTTTGAACCCGAAAAGAGCGGCGTGATAAATGACAACCACGATGATGGCGAGCGCGCGAAGAAGATCGAGCCCCGGTTGACGTTCGCGGTCGCTGAACCGCGGATCGATCGCAGTCTCAGATCGATGGGTCATCAATCATAGTTCGCCGATTCTGGCCAAATCTTTCGATTATTTATTTGCACCAATGGCGAAGAACGCGGTTACGCGGGACGGCGTGGAATGTTCACTGGTGAAAACAATCAGTTCGGGACGATGCATCTTTCTCCAACGCTGCCTCACCGGCCGTCCTCGGCAGTCAGAGACCGCCACAACAGAAAAAAGCCCTCGCGAAACAATGTCCCGCGAGCGCTTGATTCAATTTCCTGTCGCGCTATTTCTTGCCGGCGCGTGTGTACGCGATCTCCATGGTCTTCTTTTCCTGGCCGCCGCGGTTTTCGTACCATTCAAGCATCATATGATCCTTGTCGGTGACCTTAAGCACTTCGCGCACCTGTTGCTTCATTCCGGGCATGGGCTCCATTTCCATGTTGTAGGTGAAGGTCTTGGTCGCCGGATCATAGGTTCCTTCGGAGGACTGAATGCCGGTGCCCATATTGTCGATCCATGAGGCGACGAATTTTTTCTTCGCGTTGTCGTAGCCTTCGATGGCCATGCCTTTGAACTGCATGTCTTTCATTTTGCCGTCTTCACCCGGCATCTGCATTTTGCCGCTCACATCCATCGCAAAGTAGCGACCGCCCATGACGCTTTTGCGCGTGGCGGTGCCCTTGGATTGCTGTGGCGGCGCGTTGGGATCGGGGTTCATCCAGAACTTGATCGTGTAATTCCAATTACCGTTCATGTCCACGAGCAGCTTATGATTTTCGTTCAGCTTCGACATCTCCATCATCTGCTTCATCATCTCCTGCGGATTTGGCTGGCCGCCTGTAGCACTTACGGCTGCGGCCGGCGAAGTGGCGAGAGCCGGAGATACGGCGGGACTTTGCGCAAACGAATTAATCGCGATCAACGTCGCGAACAGAATTGTGAATAATGGCGTAAGTATTTTCATGACGGGATTTTGGCAGTGGTCAGTCGAGACTGGCAAGTGACAAGTGCGAAAATCGGAAAAAGGTCGAATTGTGGCGCGACCAGGGCTCCGCGCCTAAGATTCTGAGATGAAACAAGAAAATCCGACGATTGAAATTTGTCCCGGCATCACGCGCCGGACGGTAGCCCATGGAAAGACGATGTATCAAATGCTCGCCACCCTGGAGGCTGGGAGTCGCATGCCCGCGCATTCGCATCCGCAGGAACAGATCGTTCACATTCTCGAAGGCAAGATGCGGCTTATCATTGATGGCGTGCCGCACGAGCTTTCAACCGGCGATTCTTTTTATCTCGCGAGCAACATCCCACATGGGGTCGAAGTGACGCTGCCTACGCGCGTGCTCGATACTTTCAGTCCGCCGAGAGACGATTATCTGGCGATCGACGAAAAAGTTCGCCACGGCGCGTTGTAGCTGTTCAGGGCGGGAAGGCTAATCGCAGGATTCTCGTCGCTCAGAGGAGATCTTTGAACTGAGCGATTGTAAGCCCCGCGTCTTTGACAATTCCGCCCAGCGTGATCGCGTTCACCGGATTATGGCGTGGAATGGTAATAAAATGCGCGCCGTCACTCATCACCACATGCTTGCCTTGATGCACGACTTTGAAGCCAGCCTTTTCAAGCGCCTTATTGCCCGGAGATGATTAATGCCGGGAATTTTCGGCATCGTTAAACGGTCACTTCGACTTCGCGAACATCTGCAACGACAATGTTTCCTTGATTGCGGCCAGATACTCGCGGATTGCATCGCGAATATTCTCCACCGCTTCTTCTTCAGTCGCCCCCTGAGACCAGCATCCCGGTAGCGCCGGACAACTCACAGCATATCCCTCCTTGGATTTGTGCAGCACGATCGAATACCGCAGGCTCATGGAAGTATTGTACACGATCGGGACTGAAAATCATCAGTGACGCGTTCCCTGGCGGCAGCGCTCTTACTTCCTGTTATCGATAAAGATTTCCCAGCGCTTTACGCTCTCGAGTTTCAGAATGCCGTGCTCGGCCCAGGGGTCGTTCTTCAATTTTTCTCTCACTTCATTTTCATCTTTAGCGTTTACGATTAACAGAGCGCCGCCCTCATCGACCAACGGGCCGCCCATCAAAATAAAACCGGCATCGACAAGTTGATCGATAAACGCCGCGTGCTCATCCCAACGGGGCTGTTCCCGGGTCCCCTTGGAAAAATCACGGTTTGGCCCGGCCGAAGAAATTGCCAGGAATGTATTTTTCATTAGCCCGAACTTCAGACCCGCGCGCGTCGCGTCAACCTTCGGGGAAGACGATCCAAATTCCGGCATTCGTACGTTTCGATTGAACCGGGGTGCGCTGAGTGCACAGTAAATGGAGCACCGTGAAAGCTGATGTGGCATCGCAAAATTCGAGTGGGAGAAAATTGATCATCGTCCTTGCTGCACTGATGACGGTGTGCCTTGTCTCGATCATCATCGCAGGGGTTACCAGCTTGATCTCGTTGGCTGAGAGGGTCCACCCGGTCGCTGGTACAATCGCGTTCTTGGGTGTTTGCGCTACGGCTGGGTTTTTCGCCCTGTACTGCGTGATCGCATACGCACGACTTCCCGCTGCGCTTGTCCCGCCAGAGGAAGATTCCGGCCCAAAGCACGACGCCTATTTGCAGGCTCTTCGGGTCCGCCTCGCTGCAAACCCACGGACACGGCATATGGCTCTTGCCACAAGGGAGGAGATCGAAAATGCAGTTCAACGTTTGTCAGTGGAGGCGGATTCAATTGTCCGCAGGACAGCAAGCACTGTGTTTCTTAGCACGGCGCTGATGCAAAATGGCCGGCTGGATGCGCTGATCGTCCTATTCATCCAAATTCAAATGGTCGGGCGTATTGCGCGCATCTATGTCCAGCGTCCTTCTCCTCGCGAATTGGCGCGACTGTATGCGAACGTGGCCGGCACAGCTTTCGTCGCCAGCGGGCTAGAATCGCTTGACCTTGGAGAAATGGTCGCGCCGCTTGCCGTGTCCGTCGTGCCGGCACTCAAAGGCGGAATTCCGGGGCTAAGCGGTATCTCAGCGCTTTTGGTGAAATGTGTCTCCAACGGCGCTGCGAACGCGTTCCTCACTCTGCGCGTGGGCGAAGTTGCTCGCCGTTATTGCGAGCTGACTTCGCGCTGCCCACCCGAACTTATCCGCAAGTCCGCTACAGCCGCGGCTGTCCAGCATCTTGGCCGAATCGTGCGCGAAAACGGCGCGCTTGTTGTGAGGAAAATCTGGGCAAGCACTGGCCGGGCATTGATCGACAGCGGCGTGTCAAAAGCCGAAGATATCGCAGGCGCGACCCGCGATCTCTTTGGCAGAATTTCGCCATGGCGATTGAAAGAGGAGGATTCGGCGACTCGTCCGTGATTCATCGAACTGATCACAATTAGGAGCTGGACAAAAGATTTCCAAAGATCCTAGGGATCGTTCTCTCGCCTCACATATGATCTTCTTTTGGTAGTCTGAGGCGCGCCAGAAAATCGATTATGTCCCTGCAACGGATTGATATTCACCATCACATTTTCCCGCCTGAGTACCTGGCTGCGATCGACCGGCTGGGTTTGACGGAAGCCGGTGGGGGCGGCGTTGCTTTTCCGGATTGGTCACTCAGCGCTTCGCTCGAAATGATGGATCGGCACGATATCCAGACCGCGATTGCTTCGATTGCTTCTCCTGGGGTTTATTTCGGTGACGCCAGATTGGCCCGAGAGCTGGCGCGTCGATGTAACGAGTATTCCGCAAGCATCGTACGCGAATATCCCGATCGCTTCGGGTTTTTCGCGAGTGTTCCGCTTCCAGGCATCAGTGACGCCATTGCTGAGGCTGCTTATGCGCTCGACACATTGAAGTGTGACGGACTCGTGCTCATGGGGAGCGTGGCGGATCGTTTCCTCGGCGATCCTGAGTTTGAGGAGTTCATGCAGGAGCTGGATCGTCGCAAAACCGTGGTATTCATCCACCCAAACGTTCATTCGTCGAACCGGCAGCTCGGGTTAAAATTTCCCGCGGCTCTATTTGAGTTTCTTGCCGACACAACGCGAGCGGTGCTGAATCTGGCCCTTTCGGGCACGGTCCATCGCTATCCGAACATCCGATGGATCCTGTCGCACGCCGGGGCGCTATTCCAAGTCACGCGTGGCGATGGGCCCTGGCCGATCGCTCACCAATCGTGAAGAAAAACGCACCGCAAGGCGTGTTGACGTACCTTCGGCAGCTCTATTTCGATACGGCGTTGTCTCCCTCGCCTTATGCGATGCGACCAGCATTGGATCTTGCCGGCTCCAAATACATTCTTTTCGGCAGTGACTTCCCCTATGTCCACGGGGACGTGCTGGACTTTGAGATTGAACAGTTCGACCAGCTTGAGGTTTTCGACCAAGTAACCAGGTCGATGGTAGTCAGGACGAACGCGCTCGCGTTGTTTCCACGCCTTGCGCAGAAAGCCGCGGCGGTTAGATGAGAAAGGCTGCGATGCCGATCTTACCCGTTAAGTTCATTCTTTTTTGCCTGATCGCCGTGATTTGGCTTGGCACGATGCCGGGGAGCGCGGCATCAAACCCGGGATCCTCGCGCATGGTGAATGTCGCCGACGGTGTCTCGCTGCGGGTGATTGAAAGCGGAAAAGCGAGTGGCGAACCTGCCCTCGTGTTCATTCCCGGCTGGAGCACAGGTGTAGACATTTGGAATCATCAGATTGATACGTTTGCAAAAACACATCGGGCAATCGCGTTCGATCCGCGTTCGCAAGGCGACTCGACGAAGACTACGAGAGGGAACACACCTGAAACACGGGCACAGGATTTGCACGCATTGCTGGAGCCCCTGGGCGTCAGGCGACCTGTCCTAATTGGATGGTCGCAGGGCGTTCAAGACGTCGCTGCTTATGTCGAGCGCTACGGGAGCAACGACCTCGCGGGAATTGTGTTGGTGGATGCGGCTGTTTCTGACGGTGCCGATGGGATCGTTGCGCGCCCACAGGAAACCGCAGCCAAATTCAAGATGTTCGCCGTTTATCAAGCGCATCAGAAAGAATATTTGGGCGGAATGATGCGAGCAATCATCAGCAAACCAGGGGGCGATGACGCCATCGCCCGGCTGGTTGAGACCGGCATGAAAACACCGGCTGATATTGGTGTCGCCATGCTCATCGCAGACATGTTTGGTGTGAATCGCACGCCGGCGCTCAAGAAAATTGACTGTCCGACTTTGATTATCGCATCAGCTAAATCCGACGAACTGGCCCGTCAGCAGGCGGCCGCGAATCAGATTCCGCATGCACGTCTCGAAAAAATCGAGGATGCGGCGCACGCAGTGTTCCTCGATCAACCGGATCGCTTCGATGAGCTGGTGAAGAGCTTTGTAGCCAAATTGCCCGCAAACAACGCACCCAATTAGTCGCTATCCGGATTTGATGCATCGGTGTGGCCTCGGCACGGCGAGCAGCTTCTGTTCGCGCCCTAGCTTTCAGCCGCGCGTTCCTGGCATTTTTTTAAATCGAGTTTGCCTGAGGCGAGGACTGGGATTGCTTCGACACGCTGGACATTCTTTGGAATCCACAAGTTTGGAACACCTGCTTCCTGAAGTTTTTTGCGCAGCGCGGCAAGATCGATGTTTTCGGCACTGAGCAGAACGAGCGCTTCGCCCTTTGCCTCGTCCTGCACACCGACAATCGCGATGGGGCGTTCATCTCTCCCGGATAGCTCGAGTAAATCGATAATTTTTTGTTCGATCGTTTCGTGCGGCACCATTTCGCCGCCGATCTTTGAAAAACGCGACAGCCGGCCTTCAATGTAAAGGAAGCCATCTTCGTCGAATCGACCGATATCACCTGTTTTCAACCAACCATCGCGGAGGATTTCCGCGGTTCGTTTGGGCTCGTCCAGATAGCCTTCGAAAATATTTGGCCCGCGCAGCCAAAGCATTCCGGTTTCGTAAAGCGAAAGCTTTCGGTCCGTTTCTGGTTCGCGGATTTCTGCGGCGATTCCCGGCGCGAGTCTGCCAACTGATCCCAAACGGCTCGATGGTTGCACGCGTTCTCCGGGCTTTCTCGGTTCCGGCCCGGGCAAATTGACGCTGACCACGGGCGCAGTCTCGGTAAGCCCATAGCCTTCGAAAACTTTTTTGTGGAACCGTTTTTCAAAATGGCTGGCTAGATCGAGAGGCAATTTTTCGGCGCCGACGATGATGAGGCGCAAGGTGCGGAGCTGCTCCAGTTCGGCTTTGCGCAAGTACACACGCAGGAAAGTGGGCGTCGCCAACAGGAACGTCAGCTTATATTGATCGATCAACGCCGCGCATTTGCCAGCCTCCAACGGATTTGGATACGTTACGATGCGCACATCTTCGATGAGCGGATACCAAAGGGTGACCGTCGATCCGAACGTGTGAAAAAACGGCAGCGAGCCAAGGATGGCGTCAGTCTTCCTGGCATCGAGCAGTTCGCGGAATTGCGAGACATTTCCGACGACATTGCGGTGGCTAACGACAACCCCTTTTGGTTCTCCGGTTGTTCCGCTGGTAAAAAGCAAGACCGCTTCCCGGTGGCCGCCTTCCGTGGGAATTTGCAAAAGCCGCAAAAGCAAACGCGCCGGAGCCAGTATCGATATGATCAACCAGAAAATGATTTGGCCTTTCATTCGCGGCATCAATTCGTCCAGCTTCAAGACGCGTTCCGGCCACGGAAAATCCTTGAGTCGTTCCATGAATGGCGTCGCTGAAATCGCGACCCGCAAGTTTGCGCGCCTGCAGCAGGATTCATTTGCCGCGCGGCCCATCGTGAAATTAAGATCCACCGGAACTTTGTTTGCCAGGGTCACAGCCAGATTTGCCACCACTGACGCCTTGCTGGCAGGCAAGACGATTGCTATTCGTTCGTCGGAAAATTCCTTTCGAAGGTAGCGACTCAGCGCTGCCGCCGCGCCGAGCAATTTCGCCCGGCTAAGCTTGCTGTGATCCATTCCATCGATCACAGCTGTCCGGAAGGGCCTGCGCTTCAGCCCGCGCACACATTCTTCTGCAAGATGCCGATCCAGTGATGGTCTGCGGCTGAAACAGACTTCGCCGAGCTTCAGCAACTCCTCGCGCATGGTCGCGACATCCGCGGTCTCGGCCTTGAGCGGCTTGCCGAACGCGATGGTGACAGGGTAGGGAATCCGCTTCGGAAACTTTGTGAAAAATCTTCCGCCTTGGAACGAGAAGATCGATCCCCAGAGTTGATCCAGCCAAACAGGAACGACCCGCGCATTCGCGTGCCGGGCGATCAATTCGTAACCACGTTGCAGACGCAACAGTGTTCCCGTGCGTTCCAGCTGGCCCTCGGGGAACACACAAACGATTTCGCCCTCGGCGACTTTTTCAGCAGCGGCGCGAACCGCCTGGTGCGAATGGCGGATATTGATTGGGATGCAGCCGAGCGCGCGCAAAAACGGGTGCAAAAGCGGCTTGTGAAAATACTCCTGGTCGATGACGTAGCGGATCGGACGTGGACAGGCGAGCTGCAGGACGAGTGCGTCCACCCAACTGATATGATTGGGCACGAGAAGAAACCCGCCCGCCGGCAGATTTTCCAAGCCGATCGCGGTAACGCGATAAAAACAACGAACCAGCAACCGCCCAAAAAAATAGAGGGCGCGTTCAGTGCGGGACATCAAAGGCATCGTTTATGATTTACAATTAACGCGTTGCCATCTGCAATCGCCAACTGGCGGTGGAAGGCGGCATCAAGAAATCAATCAGCGGCGCGCACAGTGCGTTGTTACTTCTACTCGGCATCAATCTGTTTAATTACATCGACCGACAAATTCTGGCCGCCCTCGAGCCTGACATCCGCGCGAGCTTTTTCGCAAGTAACGACGTAAACGCTATGACGAAGACAGGCCTTCTTGGCGATGCGTTTTTCGTAACTTACATGATCAGCGCACCGATTCTCGGTTTGCTCGCCGATCGATTCTCGCGCTGGATCATCGTTGGTTCTGCGGTCATTTTATGGAGCCTGGCCAGCGGCGGCTCCGGTCTCGCGGCGACATTTGGAATTCTTTTCGCCACTCGAATTTGCGTGGGAATTGGTGAAGGCGGTTACGGGCCGGCCGCACCGACGATTTTGGCCGATCTTTTCCCGATCGAAACGAGGGGTCGCATCATGGCGGTTTTTTACACGGCAATTCCGGTTGGAAGCGCCCTCGGTTATGTAATCGGCGGACTGGTGGGCGCTCACTTGGGCTGGCGCTGGGCATTTTATGTCGTCGCCCCGCCCGGTTTGTTGCTGGGCCTGCTTTGCTTCCGCCAACGCGATCCGCGGGTCTCTGCGCATCATCTGGCGCAGAAATCGCGCCGAAGCATAAGCGATTACCTGAAATTATTCCGCACGCGCTCTTATCTCATTAACTGCATTGCGCAAACGTTGATGACTTTTGTAACCGGAGGCTTGGGCTTCTGGGTGCCAGCTTATCTACGTTATCGGAATCAAAGTCCTGCCGTAGGCATGACGATCTTTGGCTTGATCACCGTAATCGCAGGTTTGGTTTCGACGCTCCTGGGAGGCGTTATCGCCGATAGATTGCGCTCGCGTGTGCCCGGTTCCTATTTCTGGGTCTCAGGAATCGGAATGCTTATGGCGTGTCCGATTTTCGTTGTGGCGCTTTACATTCCGTTTCCCGCGGCGTGGATCGCAATGTTCGTCGCGATCTTTTTCTTGTTTCTCAACACCGGTCCCTCAAACACGGCTCTCGCCAATGTTTCTTTGCCAGCTGTGCGCGCGACGGCGTTTGCGGCAAACATTTTCGTCATCCACGCGCTGGGCGACGTGCAGGCGTTCTGGCTGCTCGGTTACATCGGCGGTCACACGAATATGCACGTGGCGTTTCTATTTGTGTCCGGCATAATTCTCGTCTCCGGTCTGGTCTGGCTCATTGGCGTGAAATATCTTCCGGAAGACACAGCTGCAGTAGAAGAGGCGACGGGCTGAGCAATCAAGTCCGGGCTGTAGACCTGCAGAACAAGTGCGCGCGGCTTGGACAGCAAAAAGCCCGACAGCTTCGATGCTGTCGGGCTAATTGTTCTAGAGTCCTATACCGCTGAGCATACTCAGTCGTTTATTCTTGTTCTCCTGGTTTCTCCGGCGGCGTAGTAGTTTCGTGCTTTCCTCCTCGTTGGCGATGCTGTGAGCCGGTTGCCTTTTCGCCAGTGGCGCCTTCCTCTGAGGGAGCCGGCTGTGTTTCAGAACGCGATCCAGTCTCGCCGCGACCAGTTTCCGTACTACCGGTTTCGCTGCGACCACTTGGCGGAGTTGCCTGCTCCCCCCTCCCTCTTGTGCCGCGCGTTCGTTCTTCCGTCGGTGAACTACCGGTTGCTCCGCCGCGAGTACTTGGAGTAACTGATTCACGTGCTCTTTCCGGCGGAGTTGCGCGCGGGCTTTGTCCTGCTGTCGCACGCGGGCTCGGCGATCCTCTGCCCGCCGGTGAAGCCGTTCCCATCGGCGACCTTGTCGCGGCCGGCGATCCAGTTGTCGCAGGTGACGTGGTCGCGCCAGGACTTGTCGTTGCGCCTGCTCTCCCGGCCGCACCTGTTGCGGCGCCTGTCGTCGTCGCTGCGCCGGTTGTTGTCGTTGAAGTACCGCCAGAAACTCCAACACCAACTGCAGCTCCCGGGCTCACGCCATAATAGCTATAGACATTGCTAATGTAATCAGGCCTGGAATACTCATCGATGCGCGCATAGTCGAACACGGGCGCGTTATAGATGCGGTCACGGTCGACGGTTACTGTCATAACGCTAAGATCCGATGTGGGGGAATAGACCGTCCATGGAACGGCAACCATTTTGCCACCTCTGCTGACACGCGCGCCGCCTCCGCCCGTGGAAAGGACAGTATAAGCCATGCAGCCAGTGTTGCGGTCGAGCACGACGTCTTTTACCACGCCAATTTCTTCTCCCTGGGATGATTTCACTTTTGTGCCGACGAGCTTACTCGTCTGGACGTAAGTGGTGCTGCTGCTGGTAGTGCTCTGGGTTTGGGCGAACGTAGAAGCCATGGCCAAACCCAACACGGCAACCATAGCTCCCAATGACAATAATGTTTTCATAATGATTAGGGGTTAGGCTCAAGTCAGTCCCGAGCCGACACACAAGAATCGATATGCGTTGTTGCCGCGGATGTGAAAACAACTGGCGGAACCTTTAAAGTGACTTCTCTGTAGAACCCTTATGTCGATCTCACGCACTCTCGCGGTCTGCTTATTCGTGCTACTTGCCGTCAATGCGCGTGCGGAGGGTGTTCCCAATGATTGCACGCAGCTCATCCTCGGAATCGCGCCGACATGGAACTCCATGCGCGGCGACCTGCGGTTATTTGAGCGAACGCATGGCGGAGATTGGGTTTCTGTGGCTGGACCGTTCCCAGTTTTGTTTGGCAAAAACGGACTCGCATGGGGCACAGGGCTTGCCGGACAAAATGAGCCGGGTCTTCGGAAGCAAGAGCGCGATGGCCGCGCGCCTGCGGGTGTGTTCGAAATCGGTCAGGTTTTCGGATACGATTCGCACCTGCCTCAGGGAGGTGACTATCCATACCATCAAGTCACTGAGGCAGACGTTTGGAGCGATGACCCGCGCTCACCGCATTACAATCGGCATATCGTAATCGATCCCAAAAATCCGCCAGACAATTACACGCACGAGAAAATGCGCTCGGGTGATTTCGCTTATCAGTGGCTAGTTGAGATCAGGCATAATTCCGATCCGCCTGTGGCCGGCAGAGGAAGCGCCATTTTTTTTCACATTCGTCGCGGCGTCAATCGACCGACCACTGGCTGCACGACCATGCCGAAGGACAATCTGGTGAAGCTAATCACCTGGCTGCGAGTGAAGGGCCACCCCTGCTATGCGCTCCTGCCAGCCGTGGAGTACGATAAGAAATGGCGTTCTTGGAACCTGCCTTCGCCAGAAGCGCTGAAGCGCGGCGGCAATTCTCGCTGAGAGTTCTGATGCCGTATGGCCGAAAGGTCAGGCGGCGCGCGTTTTCCGGCGGTACGCTTTCCAACACTCCAAAAACCCCGGAGCGAAGTCTTCGGGTCGTGCTGATGTCCAACCATCGATGACAGCCGGGCGGAAGAATGCCCCTTGCTCGATTTCAGAGTTATCGGGCACGAGATCGCCGGAAGTCAGGCCTCGATATAGCCAGATAAACTCGTGGTCGGTGCGTTGCGAGGCTGAAACCTTTGAAACTTTGTGGAGAGGCACAGTCGTGCCCAATTCCTCCTTCAATTCGCGCCGGGCGGTCTCGTCATAACTTTCCCTGAAGGCCACATGGCCTGCAGCGCTTGAGTCCCACTTCAAAGGATGCCGATCTTTCCAACGCGAGCGTTGCTGCAAATAAAGTTCACCAGCTTCATTAAATATCAGGATATGAACGGCGCGATGGCGCAAGTTATTCCCATGCACCTCGGAGCGGTTTGCATATCGTAGAATTCGATCTTTTTTGTCGACAATTGGGAACCGCTCATTTCTGTTTACGGCCGTGTCCGGGTCCGGAGGAGGCGCAATGCAATTCGCCAGAGCAATCCATTGCGGCAACGATAGCTCTTCCGCTCGAGCGTTGGCGCCGATGTTCAGGCGGCGCGAGACCGTGTCCCAGTCCTTGATGTGTTCGCGAATCAATTTTCTCAACTGTTTTCTCCTCTGAGAAAACCCGGCCCGGACTAATCTCCGAAGCAATTGGTCGTCGTGCTGAGGCAACTCGAGCGGATCGCGCGGCAAGATTCGTACCACTGCGGAATCAACTTCAGGTCGGGGAAAAAAAACGGTCGCAGGAACAGTGCGCAAGTATTTTACGTGATGATGCAATTGGACGCGCAACGTTAGCGCTCCGTAATCATGCGTGGATGGCGATGCTGAGAGGCGCTCGGCTACCTCCTTTTGTAACATCAACAACAACAATGAGATGGGACTTGGCTGTTCAAGAAATCGCAACAGTAATACGCTTGAAACGTTGTACGGAAGATTCCCGAGCAGTTTCACTGTGCGATGCGCAAAAAGAGAACGCGGATCAAATTTCAGCGCGTCGCTGTCGAGTATTTCCAGTCGCTGATTAGGAAAGTGCGTGCGCAAAAAACCTGCCAGGCGCGCGTCTTTCTCGATTGCAAGAACGTGCGCGCCTTTCTCAAGGATGAAGCGGGTCAGGGCGCCTAGTCCAGGTCCAATCTCAACGACGTAATCGTCTGAAGTGATCTGCGCCTGATCGACAATCCACCGAGCAAGATTTTGGTCGTGCAGAAAATTCTGTCCAAGTGTTTTGGCTGGCGACACGCGAATTTCTCGGAGCGTGGCAAGTATGTCTGAAAGTTTCATATGAACCTTGCATGTCCCGCGTTGTGACACTCGAAATTGCTATTTCTGTTCACAAGATAGTGTGAACAAAATGCGCAGGCGCCGAAGAGTTATTCACAAGTTATTCAATCTGCTTTGAGGCTCTCATCGAACCGTCTAGCCAATGCGGCTTGTGCGAGGCTTTTTTCCGGTCGGCCAGATATTTTCGTCGTGCGTCTTTCAGTGAGACACCGCCGATGAAAAACGCGCTGGCGGCGCGGCCAATCGCATATGTGCCGGCGCCGGCAACCATGCCGCAGACTACATTGCCCCAGCCGGGAAAAAACTTCAGGATCGCCCGGGCACCTTCGCGGAGAAGCATTCCCGCGCCGACGTTTGCGCCGAGCGCAGTGATAAATTCCGTCGCAGCGCGCAGGCTTCGTTCCCGGCCGCTGATATACATAATTCCCGAGACCATCACCACCTGAAGCGAAGTGAGAATCGGCAGATCTGCCAGCGGAATGGGCTGCGCACCTATCGCGGTGCAAATCGCCGTTGTAGATTTGATCAGCATTTGTGCGACATGATGCTGCGCTTCGCGATCGCGCGAAATTCGGATCATTTCGATCTTGGCTGGGTTTGGAAGTTCCTCTGCCAGAAACGACAAAAAACCCTGCCCTTCTGCCGAAGGCATTTCAGTGAACTGGATGACCTGCAGCAAACGATCGCGAATCGCCGGTTGGGTCTTCAGTCGTTCTTCCAATTGCTTCGCGCGGTTTTCTGAACCGAAGGCAACGCCGATAACTTTGGCATCGCCGAGTGTTTCGCTAAAGGGATGTTGTAGGCGCAACATCAAGCTGGCGGAGCCCGATTTCTCAAAATCCGAGTCCTCGTCGTCAAAAACGAAGATGATGTCGGCGGGTTGACGTTCGAGATCTTCTTCGACCTGAGCTGAAGCGGAATCGCTCGCGTCCCGCGCATCGAGGATCGAGATCGTTCCGTGACCGGATATGTTCCAGTCAATCCAGCGATGCACTGGCATCAGAGAAACATTCTTTTGCTCTTGAGCGCCGGAGGCAAAAAGCGCGTTGATGATTTGGGGCATTGGCATCTTGCTCGATCCAACGAATAGAAATCGCGGCGGCCGTTGTTCGAGAAACAATTCCTTCAACGGCGTTAACTCACGCAAAACGGGCCGGCGAATCTTCTCGGGGAGCCTGGTCACCAGGCGTTCGAGTCGCTCAACGATGTGCAAAAGGGCGGTTTGATTCATGTTAGAATGGCGATACCGCCACTACAGAAGAGAATTGTCGATCTGAAGCGAGCAAAGCGAAAGTCGAATTCATTTTCCTTCCGTTTATCTCTGCTTATAAAGCGATCATGAGTTTGAATGTTGAAATTCTTTCAAAAGCTGCGAATCAGGCGCGCGGTTTGTGTATGGACGCCGTGCAGGCCTCGCAATCGGGGCATCTTGGGCTGCCGCTCGGCTGCGCGGAAATCGGCGCGGTGCTTTTTTGCTACGCGCTGAAGTACAACCCCGATCAGCCGCGTTGGATCAATCGCGATATTTTTGTCCTCTCAGGCGGGCACGGCAGCATGTTCCTTTACGCCTGGCTGCACATGAGCGGTTACGACTTGCCTATGTCGGAAATAAAACGATTCCGGCAATTGCATTCCAAGACGCCGGGCCACCCTGAATTTGGCCATACTCCTGGTGTGGAATGCACGACGGGGCCACTCGGCCAGGGCGTCGGCAACGCGGTTGGCATTTCGGTGGCGACAAAAATGGCGGCGGCGCGTTTCAACTCTGATGAGCGCAAAATTTTCGATCAGCATGTGATCTGTTTGTGCAGTGACGGCGACATGCAGGAGGGAGTCGCGTCCGAGGCCTGCGCGCTGGCGGGCCATTGGGGTCTTGATAATCTGATCTTCATCTACGATTCCAACGCCGTCACGCTGGACGCGCCAGCGAAGGAGACGCAAAGCGAAGACACTGGCAAACGCATGGAGGCATATGGGTTTGACGTTCAGGAGATCGACGGCCACGACATGCAGCAGTTTCTCGATGCTTTCGAAGTAGCGAAGAGGCGCGATAACGGCAAGCCCCAGTTCATCATCGCGCACACGCTCATCGGAAAGGGCATCCCGGAAGTCGAAGGAACCTACAAGGCCCATGGAGAAGCGGGCGCAAAGTTTGTCGATGCCGCGCGCAAGGCGCTCGGCTTGCCGGATGAACATTACTTCGTTTCTCAGGACGTGTATGACTACTTCGCCCAGCACAAGAAAAAGTTGCTCGCCGATTACGACCGCTGGGAAGAAACTTACAACGCGTGGCGCAAGAAAAATCCTGACAAGGCGAAGTTACTCGATGATGGGCTCGAGCGAAAAGTCCCGGCCGATCTCCTGACGAAGATTCCGGAGTTTCCAAAGGATGCGAAGCTCGCCACGCGGAAGGCTGGCGGCGAACTATTACAACCGATTGCACAGGCGATGCCGGTCCTGATAAGCGGCAGTGCGGACTTGTACGGCTCGACCATGAATTACATCAAGGATGGCGGGGATTTTGAGCGCAACAATCCCGGCGGCCGCAACATCCGGTTCGGCATTCGCGAGCACGGCATGTGCACGATTCTCAATGGCATCTCATATCACGGGCTATTCCGCGCATCGGGCGCAACATTCATGGTGTTCACCGACTATTGTCGTGCTGCCATTCGATTGAGCGCGCTGGCGAAGCTTCCCAACGTTTACATTTTCACCCACGATTCAATTGGCGTCGGTGAAGATGGCCCGACCCATCAACCGGTGGAGACGGTGAGCTCTGTTCGTTTAATGCCGAACATTGACGTGATTCGCCCGGCGGACCCCGAAGAGACCGCAGGCGCATTTGTCGCGGCGATGCAGCGAATCGAGGGGCCAACTCTGCTCGCGCTCACGCGTCAGACCGTTCCGATCTTAAACGACATTGATCCAAAATTGCGGCGCGAAGGAGTGCTGCGTGGCGGTTACATCGCAAAAAAAGAGGGCGGTAAGCTTGATCTGATTATTCTTTCGTGTGGAAGCGAACTGCAGCACGCGCTGGCAGCAGCAAAAGAGCTCGGCAACGACGTACGCGTTGTTTCGATGCCGTGTTTTGAAATATTCAATCGCCAGCCTGCAGAATACCGCCGGGAAGTTTTGCCTAACGACTGCCGTAAACGTGTCGCCATCGAAGCCGGCGTGCCGGATATTTGGTACCAATACGTCGGCCTCGATGGGAAAGTTATCGGACTCCATGAGTTCGGCCTGAGCGCACCCGGCGCCGAAGTGATGAAAGAGCGCGGCATCGACGCCCAGCACGTGATCGAAGCGGCAAAATCGCTCTAAAACGCTTCCTCCGGCTCAGCCGCCTCTTCCGCGCGGTCTTCGAAGCGCGTGAAGTCCTTCAGGAAAGTAAGTTTAACTTGGCCGATCGGACCATTTCTCTGTTTGGCAATAATAAGCTCAGCCTTGCCTTCCAGCTCTGTTCGTTCCTCGTCTGAATCGGCGTAATATTCCTCCCGAACAAGCAAACCGACAAGATCGGCATCCTGCTCGATTGAGCCTGATTCTCGCAGATCCGCCAGCCGGGGAACTCCTTTGCCGCTGCCTGTTCGGATCTCCGGATTGCGATTCAACTGCGCCACAACAATGATCGGTATCTTTAGTTCCTTAGCCAAGCCTTTGAGCCCCGCGGAAATCTCGGAGATTTCCAGCTGCCGATTGTCCTGCGAGCGGCGAGATGTCGATCTAAGCAGTTGCAAATAGTCGACGATGATAAGCTGGACATTCTGCTGCGCCTTCAGCCGCCGGGCTTTTGCTCGCAATTCGAGAATCGTGAGACCGGCGCTGTCGTCGACGAAGATTTTCGCTTCTGCCAGTTTCGAAGCTGCGTGCGTTAGTTTTGGAAAGTCGGCTTCCGCAAGAAATCCATCTCGCGTTTTAGCTAGGTTGACGCGGGCTCGTGAACAAAGCATACGCTGAACAAGCTGCTGCGCGCTCATCTCCAAGCTGAAAATTGCAACGGGCAGCTTCACCTCGATGGCAGCATGCTCAGCAATGTTCATTGCGAGCGCTGTTTTTCCCATGCTCGGCCGCGCTGCGATCACAATCATTTCTGAGGAATGCAAGCCGCTTGTCAGCTTGTCGAGATCGCGAAAGCCGGTCGAAACTCCGGTAATCGCGCCTTTGTTTTCAAAGAGCTTCTCAATTGATTCCAGAGTGCTCATCACTTGTTCCTTCATCGAGAGCATCTCACCTTTGAAACGGTCTTCGCCGACCGCGAAGATTCTCTGTTCTACTTCGTCGAGCAGATTGTTCACCTCGTCCTGCTCCTCGTAGGCGCGGCGCACGCTCTCAGTGCCGGCTGAAATGATTTCCCGCAGAATGTACTTGTCGCGAACGATCTCCAGGTAGTATTGCACGTTCGCCGCAGTTGGAACGAAAGTGAACAGGCTGGTGACGAACGCCGCGCCGCCTACGTTTTCCAGAAGATGCCGATCACGCAGCACTTGGGTAAACGTGATCAGGTCGATCGCCTGCCCCGTGTTCCAAAGATCGACAAGAACGTTGTAGATCGTCCGGTGCGCGGGAACGTAAAAGTATTCTTCGTTAATTTTCTCGACGCATTCCGCTATGGTTTCTCGCGGCGAGATAAGCATTGAACCCAGCACGCCTTGCTCCGCTTCCACGCTGTGGGGCGGAGTACGGTGAATATCCTGCGCAGAACCTGTGGGCGAAATGGGGACAACTTTTTCGCCGCTTCGCGCCGCCGAACCTCGGCCAGCGCCATTTCCCGCTTTACGAGGCTTCTCTCCTGTCCATGCGGACGATTGAGTCGCCATTTATTTCGTTTCTTTTTTCTCTTCTTTTTGTCGTCGGAAAAACCGTCGTTTTTTTGGTTCCTCGGCCGCACCTGGCGTCGGCTCCGGCTTCGGTTCTTCTGCGGATTTCACCCGAAAAACAAGTTGTGCGGTCACATCATGGTGCAACCTGATCGCGACCTCGTGCTCACCGGTATCCTTGATCGGGCGTTCCAGAACGATTTTATGCCGATCAATTTCCGCCCCAAGTTCGTTCTTGAGCCGATTAACGATGTCTTGTGCCGTAACCGACCCGAACGCCTTGCCCGTTTCGCCCGTTTCCAGCGTGAACACGAGTCGTGTTTTGCCAATTCGCCGCGACAATTCTTCCGCTTCGTTCAACTCACGGGCTTCGCGCTCGGCGCGCTTTTGCTTGAGAGCATCGAGCTGGCGCAAAGCGCCCGGGGTGACCTCGTATGCCTTGCCGCGCGGTAGAAGATAATTTCGCGCGTAGCCGCGGCGTACTTTGACCACATCGGCCTCAGCACCGAGGCCGGGCACGTTTTCGGTCAAGATGAGTTCCGTTAAAGGCATATCGATCTTCTAAAATGCGCCCAGAATTTTTCAACCTGAAGAATTTCGGGGGATGCCGAGTCTAAAATTCCGGCGGGGGTGTTGTCAATGCGAGAATAAAAAATTCCACAAAAAATTTTCGCCGTACGGTAGATCGCAGTTCGCAAACTCACAATTTGGTCGAATTGCCGTTTACTTCACCACAGTAGCGCGAGCGCGAGGAATCCATCGCAACTTAGAGATCAACAATGTTAACAGGAATCTCGGGGTCGAAACAGAATTCTCCTGACGTTCGATCTGGATTTTGGCGAAATTCTGGCGCTATCGCGAGAACGGAACGTCAGCGTTGTTCTGTTTCGCCTCCACAACACTCGCACATCGCATGTAATCGAGCGGCTAAAGGTTGTTCTGGCGCAGAGCAAAACGATTTTGGAGATCGGCTCAATTCTAGTGATTGAAGAAAACCGAGTGCGCACAAGGCGCCTGCCATTGCGAGAATGATCTGCGGTCTTCGACTCTCAACTACCTGTCGCGCCGAAGCCTTAGTGAAGGCGGCTTCCTCGTCAGGTCGCGGTTCGTTTTCACAAAGCTGGTCATCAGAAAAAGTTCGGCTACCGTTCGCGCGTGCCATCGATCGCTTCTTCTGAAAAGAATAGGGCGAACAGGCAAAAACGCGTCTCGCAGGCAATTGTGCAACAAACTGGTGCACAATTCTATTACCGCTTTGTCGAGGGCATCAAACAACGGATCCGGGTCGCGCAAATCAAGGCTGCGATTTCGGCCAACCGCGAATTGATCTTGCTTTACTGGGACATTGGCCGCGCCATTGTCGACGCGCAGAAGGATAAAGGCTACGGCAAGCGTGTCGTGGAGATGTTATCGGCCGATCTTCGGCGGGAATTCCCGGAAATGGCCGGTCTGTCCGCTCTCAACTTGTGGCGCATGCGGGCGTTTTACCTCGCGTATGCTGTATCGGACCAAAAACTGTCACAGCTTGTGACAGAATCCGACTCCGCGCCGAAACGAAAACTGGAACAACCTGTTTTAGAAGCTCGGGTGCAGGCTGCCCAAGAATTGCGGGGCCAAAAACTGTCACAAGCTGCGACACAATCCGTTCGGGCTGCTATAGAGTTAGTGGCTTCGCTACCTTGGGGACACAACATCGCCCTGATGCAAAAAGTCAAAGAGGTCGATGCGCGCCTCTGGTACGCTCGTGCAGCAGTGGAATACGGCTGGTCGCGCGCCGTGCTCACGCATCAGATCGAAACGCAACTACATCGTCGCGAGGGAAAAGCGATCACCAATTTCGCGGCCGCATTACCTGCGCCGCAGTCGGATCTCGCACATCAGACACTGAAGGATCCGTACATCTTCGACTTCCTCACGATGGACGCCGGCGCCCGGGAGCGCGACCTCGAGCTGGGCCTGCTCAATCACGTCCAAAAATTCCTGGTGGAACTTGGCGTCGGCTTCGCGTTCGTCGGCAGGCAATACCCGCTGGAAGTGTCCGGCGAAGAATTTTTTCTCGACCTCCTTTTTTATCATCTGCGGTTGCGCTGCTTCATGGTGGTGGATCTGAAGATGGAAGCGTTTAAACCGGAATTTGCCGGCAAAATTCACCCCGTGAGATACGAACCCTATGCCCAAGTTGTATTACGTGTACGCCCTCCGCAGTTTGAAAGATGGGAATCTCTACGTCGGCGCGACCGAGGATTTGCGAAAACGATTACGCCAACATCAAGACGGGACCGTTCAGTCCACGCGTAATCGTAGGCCGCTAGATCTCATATACTACGAAGCCAGTCTTTCAGCAGAAGACGCTTTCAAGCGCGAAAAATACCTCAAAAGTGCTTGGGGTAAACGCTACTTGAAGAATCGACTAAAGGCGTATCTCACGGGGTAAATTTTTATCTCTCAGCTGTGGACGACCAACTGCGCCACAACGACGACCAGCCCAGCATTGGACTCCTGCTGTGCAAGGAGCGAGACCGGCTCATTGTTGAATACGCGCTGCGCGATGTGAAAAAACCGATCGGCGTCGCGGAGTGGCGCACGCGGCTCGTTGAATCGTTGCCGAAGAAACTTCAATCTAGCCTGCCCAGTGTTAAGCAGATCGAGGCCGAGCTTGCCGTGGAATTACAGCCCATCAAAGTGGCAGCCAAAGGAACTGTGAAGTGAGCGACGTGGAAGGCGCGCGGCAGGAAAGATTTCAATCCATCCTGCGGAAGCACGGCGTCGTCGCAACCTTGCGCCGCGAGAAGGGCCACGACATTGCCGCCGCCTGCGGTCAGTTACGACTACAGACGAACCGCGCCGCGCGCACGTCATAATTCTTACTTCTTCCTTCTTACTTTTCGAAAAGCGTGGGAAACGAGCGAGTTTCAAGTCCGGCTTTCAGGCTGACGCGGATTGAAAAACAAAGGGAACAAAGAAAAGCCGCCAAGGCATTCGTGCCCCCGGCGGCTTCTCGAATTCAATTTCTACCTTTTACTTTCTTATTATCCCATCCCGAGGGTATCGAGCGTTGGCTGGTCGATCGCCGCTGTCGTGGTAAGCCCGTTATCGGCCTGGTATGCGGTGAGCGCCTCGCGGGTCAACGGCCCGAGCAATCCATCCACCTCACCTCTGTAATAACCCATTTCTTGCAGCACGGCCTGCACGTCGGCGATCACTTTATCCGGCGGCTCAGCACGGTGACCCACATAGATCGGTCCGTCGTAGGCATAATATTCGGCCGAAGGATCGTAACCCCATGCCGGATACCAGT
>Ga0209056_10001758_pt1 | contig 23709 bp, 23 predicted proteins | sample GraSoiAngelo_114_FD_185876 | JGI IMG/M metagenome (GOLD analysis project Ga0209056, IMG submission 185876) | Grasslands soil microbial communities from the Angelo Coastal Reserve, California, USA - 14_0903_13_40cm (SPAdes) (version 2) | ecosystem: Environmental > Terrestrial > Soil > Grasslands... | reverse complement strand
CGCCTCTCAACCGGAGACGTCGACTAGCGGTTTCCGAGGACCGCTCGTGTCGCCTCGTCGAGAATGGCCCAGATCCGGTCCGCCCACTCGCGGTGCTCGGGCTTCATCAACACCGAGCGCAGGCAGATGATCATGTCGTGGTCCCGCTGCATATCGCCGACGTCGATCAGGTGAACCGGCAGCGACGCGATCGCGAGGTGCAAGCCTCGTTGCGCCGCCTGATCGAATATCCGCCGCGACTGCGCCGACGCCTCGGTGACCCGAGCGGCGCGCGGCGCCCACACCAGAATGTCCAATTCCGGCGGCGTGCCGGTGACGAAGCGCCGGTCGCCGCGAATCTTGTCATACAGCAGGGCGGCGGCCGCGCGCCCCGCCGCTAATCGTTTGGCGAATGCTCCGTCCCGCACGAGCGGAAACAACCGCTGCGTCGCCCACAACGCCACGGCGGCTGCCCCCGGACGCGAACACTCGAGGCTGATCTCGCCGAGGTGCAGCTCGGACGATGTGTAATAGGTGTATGGCGAATCGTGCCGGTACAGCCGGGCGACTGACGGATCGCGGAATATCACACAACCGCAGCCGTAGGGTTGCAATCCATGTTTGTGTGGATCGATGACGATCGACGCGACGTCGCGGAGACGATCGAAGGCCGCGCGCGTCTCGGGCGCGAGGTCGGAGACCAACGCGAAGTAGCCGCCGTACGCGGCATCGGCGTGAACGCGGAAGTCGTAGCGCTCGCGGAGATCGAGCATGGCCGCGAGCGGATCGACCGCACCGGTCGCCGTCGTCCCCAGCGTCGCGACGACGGTGCCCACGCCGCCTGCGGCGAGACGACGCTCCAACGCCGGCACTTCCACGCGGCCCCAGCGATCGCAAGGAACCGTATCGAACGGAAGACCGAGCACGCCGGCGATGCGGCGATGTGTGTAATGCGCCTGTGTCGAGGCGAGCACGGTCTTTCCCGGATTCAGCTGGCCCGCCACCCACAGCGCTTCGAGATTTGCCATCGTGCCACCACCGCACAGGTGGCCCAGGTGCGTGGCTTCCCCCCAGCCGATCATGCGCGCCAGTTCGGCGACTGCTTCCTTCTCCATGGCGGAGCTGGCACGGCCGCCGTCGAGGGCGTGGTTGTTCGGATTGATCCACAGCGCCAACTCATAGGCGAGGCGCGCGACCGGATGTGGCGGCTTCAGCATTTGGCCGGCGTACAGCGGATGAAAGTAGGGGTAGTTGTCGTGGAGCCGGTCGGCGACTTCGTTCAGCACGTCCTCGACTGCTACGTCGTCGACCCTCTCATCGTAAGGCGGGAGACTAGCGAAGCCCGCCCGCAGCCGCTCGAGCGCTTTACTGGCCTTCAAGGGCCCTCAAGTACGTCCGGTCCCACGCTGCGGGAATGCTTTCGCGCGGTGAGTACGGCCCTGGCACGTAGGCGCGCGAGCTGATACCGAGCTGGCTCTGCTCGCAGATGTGCCAGTCCTGCCGGTTGGTGCGATCCCAGAATTCCTCGGCGTCCTGAATGTTGTAACCCGCTGCGGCTGGGGCGTCGGGGTGCACCATCCATTCGCAGATGACGCGGGACCGCAGCGGCTCGACCGGCCAGACGGTATAGAAGACCGCGTAATCGGGATGCAGGCTCAGCATCATGGTCGGGAAGAGCGCGTAGTAGAACGCGCGCCGCTGGTCTTCCGCGGGAAGCTTGCCGAGCGGCAGCGCGCAGGCGCGACCCGTGAGTGTCGCGCTTTCGTTGGGCGCCTTGATCTCCATGTAGCCACCCAGGAACGGCCCCTCCACGAGGTCATTCGCGCCGCTGGTGTAGGGCAACTTGGTCGACAGCTCCGGGTGAATCGTCGGGCAGTGGAGACACTCGTTGTAGTTCTGGAGGATCAATTTCCAGTTAGCTTTCACGTCGTACTCGATGTGACGCACCGTCCGCAAGGCGGGAAGGTTGTAATTCGAGAATCGGCCACCCAGCGGAGAAAACCATTTCGACGCCGGTGTTGCCTGCGGGTCGAGATTCGCGAACAAAAAGCCCTCCCACTCGGCGAGCGCGACGGCGTGAAGCGGATACGCTTTCTTGTCGAATCCCTCGACTTCATGCATGTGCGGCGCGCCGATCAAACGGCCGTCGAGCGCGTACGTCCAGGCGTGATACGGGCACTGGATCGTCTCGGACAGACGGCCCGTCGGCGCTTCGCAGAGTCTCGTGCCGCGGTGACGACAGACGTTGTAATACGCTCGGGCGTAGCCGGACTGGTCGCGCAGGACGATGATGCTCTCGCCCGCGATTTCCACCAGCCTGTAATCGCCAGGGTCCGCCAGCGCAGCATCTCGACCGACGCAGATCCAGTTGTGCCGGAAGATCCGCTCCCGCTCTTCCGCAAAAACTTCCGGCGCCGTGTAGTAGCGGCCGGGGAGCGTGCGCGCGCCCTGTTGATAGCTCTCGACCGTCTTTAAAAACGGCATCGATCAGCTCCGCTTCGTTTCCTTGAGGATGACGCGGGCAGCGTTGCGGCCGGCCGCGCCGGCGATCCCGCCACCCGGATGCGTGCCTGCGCCGCAGAGATACAACCCCTGGAGCGGCATGCGGTAGCGGCTCCAACCCGGCACGGGGCGCATGAACAGAATCTGGTCGAGAGTAAGCTCTCCGTGGTAGAGGTGGCCCTCGGTCAGGTGGAGCTGATCAGGAGACTTCAAAACGAGCCGGGACTCGGCTGCCTTGATCTCGGGGACATGGGGTGCCAGAACGCCAACCACCGCGGCCCTCAGCTCGCGATCGTGCTCCGCGTTCGAGTCGCCATTTCTGAAAGGCACGTACTGAACGTGGACCTCGATGCGGCCGTCCTCGGCGCGAAGCTCCACGTACGGTCGCTCGGAGTCACGGCCATACTTCGCGGCGTCGTAGGCGCGCTCGAGGTATTCGAGCGAGGGCGCGACGCAAAGATTCGTAAAACTGGTCGGACCCTGCCACGCCAGGGTGCCCTTCGCCACGACTCCGCGGCACTTGATGTTATCGATCGCCCGCACGAACTCCGGATCGAGGTCAGGCTTCACGTGTTCGAAAGCGGCACGCGGATCCGCGCTCGTGACGACGAGCGGCGCTTCGATCGTGTCGCCGTGCGGACCCAGCCCAACACCAGTCAGGTGGCCATCGGGCCCGTGGACGGGCATGGCCTCCTGTCCTCGGCGAACCTCGATGCCTGGGAGCCCTAGCAGCACCGACGCGATGTTCGAGACCGGAGGGCGAAACACGCCGATCGGGTTTCCGACGTGGTGATGCAGGAAGTTGAACGCCGTGCCGCCCGAGCGCGGTCCCTGTTTCAAATGCCATACGCCGACGGCACCGAGCACGCCCTTCAGTGCATCGCTCTCGAACCAGTCATCGAGCAGCTCCGCAATCGACATGGGAAGAACGCGCGCGAGATCGATGACCGTCTGTTTGCCGAGCCGCCGAACGTAGAGGCCGAGGCCGGCGATGCGGGTCAGCTCGCGTGGATCCCGCGATTCGATGTCTGGCGGTGGGGCGACGTAGAGACGCTCGAGGACGGTCGCCAGCTTGCGCATGCGCGCGCAGAAGTCGGGCCACTTGGCGGCGTCGGCGGGACTGACGCGACGAATCGCCTCGACGGATCGATCGAGATCACGCCACAGCTCGAGCCTGCCGCCGCCTTCCAGCGGCGCTGCGATCCAGGGATCGGGCTGGGTAATGCGCAGCCCCTGTCTTGCGAGATCCAGCTCATGCACGACCTGCGGTGGCACCCAGCCGACGTCCAGCGCTGCATTCGCATTCGGTTCTCGCTCGACGACGAGCACCCGTCGGCCGGCGCGCGCGAGAAAATGCGCGGTGACGAGACCGTTGACGCCCGCGCCGATCACGATCGCGTCGTAGCGAGATTGGGTCACCGGCCCCCCCCGTCCTTGAGAATCCGCAGGGCGGCGAGCCGACCCGACGCGCCCATGATGCCGCCACCCGGATGTGTACCGGAGCCGCTCTGGTAGAAGCCGCGCACCGGCGTCGTAAATTTCGCCCAGCCGGGGGCGGGTCTGAGAAAGAACAACTGATGGAGCGCCAATTCGCCGGCGAAGATGTTGCCTTCCGAGAGCCCGGTGATGCGCTCGATATCGAGCGGCGTCAGGACCTGGCGATGCAGAATGTGCGATTTGAACCCCGGCGCGAAGCACTCCACCGTGTTCACGACCGCATCGCCGAATGCCTCCCGCTTTGCGTCCGTCCAGCCGCCGTTCAAGTGGTACGGAGCGTACTGCACGAAGATCGACATGACGTGCTTGCCGGGCGGCGCCATCCCGGGATCGATCATCGAAGGGAACACGATGTCCATGTAGGGGCGGCGCGAGAACTCGCCGTACTTCGCATCGTCGTAGGCGTGCTCGACGTAGTCGAGGCTCGGACTGATCGAGAACGCGCCGCGATGCTGGCGTCCCACTCCCGGCATACACGTGAAGCTCGGTAACCCATCGAGCGCGAGGTTCACCTTGCCGGATGAGCCGCGAAACTTGAACCTCCTGATGTCGGCAACAAATTCCGGCGGCAGCTGATCGGGCTCGAGCAATTGCAGGAACGTGCGACGCGGATCGAGACTCGACACGACGATGTCGGCAGCGAGCTCGTCGCCATTCTCGAGCACGACGCCGGTCGCAGTTCCGGAGCGAGCGGTGACTCTGGAAACCGGGGCGTCGCACCGAATCTCGGCGCCGAACGCGCGGGCCGCTGAGGCGATCGCTTCGCTGACGGCGCCGGTGCCGCCCTTGGCGAATCCCCAGGCGCGGAAGACGCCGTCCAACTCGCCCATGTAATGATGAAGCAGCACGTAGGCCGTGCCCGGCGAGCGTGGTCCCAGGAAGGTGCCGATGATCCCGCTCGCCGACTTCGTCGCCTTGAGCACGTCGGTCTCGAACCACTCATCCAGAAAATCCGCCGAGCTCATCGTCATCAGCTTGACGAGCGCGTGGAGGCGCTCGCCGCCCAAGCCGCGGAAGTGTTTACCGAGCTTGAGCAGCCCAGCGAGATCGCCGGGCGCGAATGACGTCGGATCAGGCGGCACCATGCTGAGAATCGGCTTCACCGCCTGCGCCATGAAGTGCATCAGCCTGCCGTACTCGTCGTACGCCTCGGCGTCACGCGGGGAATGGCGGTAGAGCTCGCGCCGCGTCTCGTCATGATCGGCCCAGGCGGCGAGGTAATCGCCGTTCTCCATCGGCGTCACGGTGCTCTCGAGCGGCAGGATGTGCAGGCCGTGCCGCGGCAGGTCGAGGTCGCGGATGATTTCGGGACGGAGCAGGCTGACGACGTAGGAAAACATCGAAAACTTGAACCCCGGGAAGATCTCTTCGGTGACCGCGGCACCGCCGACGCGCGGGCGGCGCTCCAACACCAGCACCTTTTTCCCGGCGCGCGCGAGGTAGGCGGCTGTCACAAGGCCGTTGTGGCCGCCGCCGATCACGATCGCGTCGTAGCGCATCAGGCGCGCTTCCGTTCCGGATTAAAGAATGGCAGCGGCGTCACGTGCGCCTTCGCCTGTTTGCGCCGGTGCTCGACGGTGACCTCCATCCGCACTTCCGTGCCGGGCGCTGCGCTCGACGATTCGAGATGCGCGAGCGCCATGTACCGCTTGAGGAGCGGCGACCAACCGCCGCTGGTCGCATAGCCGACCTGCCGATGTCCACCGCGCTCGTAAATCGGGACGCTCATCCGCCACGCCTGAGTCGGGAGCCGCGGCGGCAGGCCGACGTCGGCGTAGAGCTGCTCCAACGAATCCCAATCGACGCTCAGTCCCGTGAACTGCCACGCCGGACCCCGCTGCCGCTCGGCGGCGAGCGCCGGTTGCCCGTTGTAGCGTTCCTTGTCGGTGGCGACGGTCCAGCCGAGGCCGAGCTCGAGCGGTGATGATTTCTGCGCTTCGATGAGCGCGTGCCGCGAGGAGAAGTAGTCGACTTCGATGAGCAGCAGGCCGGCTTCAATGCGCGCGACGTCGAGCGCCAGCATGCCCGCCGGCGTGATACCGTAGGCCGTTCCAATTTCGATGAGCGCGTCCCAGAGCGGCACGGCGTGTGGCGCATCGACCCAGACCTCGTAGCCCAGGTCGCCCGTGTAGCCCGTGCGCGAGATCGTCACCGGAATGCTGCGGATGCTCGCGGGCGTCAGCCGGAAGTACTTGAGCGACGAGAGATCCCGCTCGGCCGCGATTTGGAGGATCGCGCGGGAGTTCGGACCTTGCAACGAAAGCGCGGCGGTGCTCTCGGAGACGTCCTCGATCGAGACCTGGAGACCTGACGCATTGAGATGCAGCCACCGCAGTGTCGGATCGGCCGACGTCATGCGGAACGTCTGTTCACCCAGCACCGAGATCGTCCCGTCGTCGATCTGCTTGCCTTCGGCGTCACACCACGGCGTGTACAGCACCTGGCCGACTTTCGCCTTCGCGACGTTGCGTGTGACGACGTGATCGAGGAGTCGCGCGGCATCACGGCCGGTGACGAGGTACTTGTAGAGCGGAGAGACGTCGAAGAGGGCCGCGGCGTTCCGGATCGCGTGATACTCGCGATCGTGCGACAGCTCGTAGGAGCTGGCGACCACATAGCCGGCCCAGCGGCGCCACGCCTGGCCTTCGGAGAGCGGACCGGTGCGCGCGTGAAACGGCGTCGTCCGCAGGCTCATGAGGTGGTCGGTGTCTCGAAGTTTTCCATGATCGGGCGCGAAATCTAACTTTCGAGTGATGCGACTGCATCTCGTCGAGCTGCATGATCTCCCGCGGTGTCCGCCGTCGCTGCGCGACGCGCTCACCGATTTCCTGGCCTTCACCTTGAACCTGTCCCGGATGTATGGCCCAGCCGGGCCGTTGCTCCGGCGCGCGATCGCCCGGACCGGCGCGCGACGAGTCATCGATCTCTGCTCTGGGGCGGGCGGCCCCTGGAAATGGCTTGCCGCTCAGGTGGGCGTGCCGGTGTTGCTCACCGACTTGTATCCGCACGCCCGAGTTACGGGGGGGGGATCCGTGCCAATCCATCCCGATCCCATCGACGCGCGGGCGGTCCCGGAGTCGCTCGACGGTTTCCGCACACTGTTCACCTCGTTCCACCATTTCCGGCCGGATGACGCGCGCGCGATCCTCGAAGACGCCGTGCGGCGGCGGCAGGGGATCGCCGTCTTCGAAGCAGCGCGGCGTGCACCGCGCGAGATCGCGGTAATCGCATTCACCTGGCTCGGCACCCTTGCCGCGGTTCCATTTATTCGGCCCTGGCGCTGGTCGCGGCTCGCATGGACGTACCTGCCGCCCGTATTGCCGTTCGTCGGAACGTTCGACGGCGTGGTGTCCTGTCTGCGCGCCTACTCGCCCGCGGAGTTGCGCGGCTTAGTCGCTGGGCTGGACAGCTACGACTGGGACATCGGTGGGATCCGAGGCGGCTGGTCCCCGTTACGGGGAACGTACTTGATAGGGGTTCCCAAAGCGGCTCTTTTTGAGTGACGATGCGACGGACCGTTTGGTTGGGTCTTGTGCTTGCAGCCTGCGACGCGCCTCCGATGGTCAACCCGCCGCAATCCTACAGAGTGAGCACGGACGTCTGGAGCGGCAGCGAGCTCACCGTCACATCAGCCGGTTTCGCCACCGCCGGACTCGTTCCGGGTGTGGAGCTCGATGGGCACCCGCTCGTCGTCCGTCGCGTCGACGACACGACCGTCGTTGCGACGCTCCCCGATTCGCCAGGTCAGCACATGCTTCGGTTGGTGGCGCCCGACGTGGACCGCAAGGCGATCGCGCTGCAATTGCGCGGGTTCGACCGGCGCGTGGCGGGGCCGCTGATCAGCGGCCGCACCGAGCCGGGACGCGATTCCCGCTACCTGTTTGGGAGCGGGCCGACGAGCCTGCGCCGCTGGAACCTGGTGACGAACAAGGCGATCGATTTCGCGGACAGCGTGCATGCCGTGTCCTGTACGCGCGGCGTCGGGCCTGGCCCCAACGCCGGCGAGCTCGCGCTGCTCACCGGCGGATGCGCAACTGGCCGATGGATGGTCTGGCGCACCGAGCCACTCGCCCCGCTTTCGGACACCACACCGGACATGACCGATCACTTCGTCGCTGTCCTCCGTACTGGCCGATGGATTGTTCTTACGGCCTCACATTTCTCGCTGCACGCGTGTGACGCGGGTTCGTGCACGTCGGATTCGATCCCGGGAACGGCAGGCAGCGACGTGGTCCGTTCTCCGCTTGGCGATCGCGCGGTTCTGCTGGCGCAGGCGATCGGCGATCCGCAGACGCCAGGCGTGCCCGTCGTGGACGTCGCCGCGGGGAACATCGGGTACCGCATACGGGCGCTCAGCGCTGCTCAAGGAGCCGCTTTCTCGCCGGACGGCGATACGCTTTATCTCGCGGGGGACTCGGCCGCGACGTTCGCACTCGTCGCGGTGCGCGCGTCCGACGGCGCAGGCTTGATATCACGGCGGCTCGACTACGCGCCCTGTGCTGTCGCCGTCGATCCGTCCCGGCCGTGGCTGTTCGTCGCCGGCGTTGTTCCGACCCCGAGTCCGCCGCACTCGTTCCTGCAGGTATTCGATCGCTGGACGATGAATTCGCTGACGACATTGCACGTGGTCTCCGACACCGCCTTTGGTCTCAATCTCTGTCGCATCGCCTCGGATCCGATCGGCCGGCGCGTCTACGTCGTCGATACGTGGGCGGGCGAGCACAATCCCACCGCACACGCGCAGCTCTACAGCTTCGAGACTCCTCCTTAGGGGGCCCTATGCGTCCACTGTTTCTCGTTGCGCTCCTCGTCATGCCGTCTTCGGTCACGGCTCAAGAAACAGCGTCCGATACGCTGCTCACCGTGAATCATTATCTCGATTGGGAGCAAGTCTCCGATCCGCAGATCTCTCCCACTGGATTGCAGATCGTGTACACCCGCCGCTGGGTGAACAAGATCGAAGACCGGTGGGATTCAGCGCTGTGGATCATGAATGCCGACGGCTCGAAGAACCGGTTCCTCGTGAAGGGCTCCAATGCGCGCTGGTCGCCGGACGGCACCCGGATCGCGTACTTCGCCGACGGTGACCCGAAGGGAACGCAAATCTTTGTGCGCTGGATGGACGCGGAAGGCGCTACGTCGCAAGTCACGCGCGTGACTGAGACTCCTTCCAACTTGAGCTGGTCGCCCGACGGGGGGGGCCAGGGGGGCCAGTCGCTCGCGTTCACGATGCTCGTGAAGAGCGAAACGCCGTGGAAGATCAGTATGCCGGCTGCGCCGGAGGGCGCCAAATGGACGCCGGCGCCGCGTATCGTCGATCGCCTCCACTATCGGCGCGACCGCATCGGCTACGTCGAGCAGGGAACGACGCAGCTGTTTCTCGTGCCGGCGGAAGGCGGCACGCCGCGCCAGCTCACGAACGGCGATTACTCGACGAGCGAGTTGGGCAGCGGGCCGAACTACGACTGGACGCCGGACGGGCGCACGATCGTGTTCGACGGCCTGCGCGACGCGGACGCCGATTACCGTTATCGCGAGTCGTACCTCTACGCGGTCGACGTGAAGGGTGGGGCCATCCGCCCGCTCGTGACAAAGAAAGGCGGTTGGTCGAATCCGATAGTGTCACCCGATGGCCGCACCGTCGCCTTCACCGGTCACGACTACGGCACGCAGTCGTATCGCGCCGATGAAGTCTGGGTGGTGGGAATCGACGGCAGCGGCTTGCGGGCGCTCACGACGTACGACCGCGATCCCGGCGCGCTACGCTGGAGTCCCGACGGGAGTGGCGTCTTCTTTTCGCTCGCGGAGCAGGGAACGAGCAACGTCTATTTCGCGGGACTGCACGGCGGCAATCGTCGTGTGACCGACGGCGTTCAGATGTTGTCGCTCGCGTCGGTGTCGCGCGACTTCACTGCCGTGGGAACGCGCACCGCTCCCGATGATCCGCCCGACGTGGTGCGCTTCAACCTCAAGCGCGCGCAGCCGATCGCCCGGCTCACGAATGTGAATAGCGACGTGCTGGAAGGCATCAAGCTCGGCAGCGTGGAGCAGATCTGGTACGCATCGACCAGCGGCACGCGCGTCGAGGGCTGGATCGTCAAGCCGCCGGGGTTCGACAGGAGCAAGAAGTATCCGCTGATCATGGAGATCCACGGCGGGCCGCACGGCATGTACAACGTGGGCTTCAGCTATCAGCTCCAAAATTTCGCCGCCAACGGCTACGTGGTGCTCTACACCAATCCGCGGGGCAGCACCGGATACGGCAGCACCTTCGGCAACGCGATCGAGCGCGCCTATCCGAGCGTGGACTATGATGATCTGATGGCGGGAGTCGACACCGTCATCGGCCGCGGCTACATCGACACGCAGCGGATGTATGTGGGTGGCTGCTCCGGCGGCGGTGTGCTGTCGAGCTGGGTAATCGGCCACACCACGCGCTTCGCTGCGGCGGCGGTTCGTTGTCCCGTGATCGACTGGATGAGCATGGCAGGCGAGACCGACGTGCCGCTCTTCACTTACGGCTTCTTCGACGCGCCGTTCTGGGAGAAGCCCGAGCAGTGGATCAAGCAGTCGTCGCTCGCCTACGTCGGCAACGTCAAGACGCCCACCCTTCTGATGACGGGCGAGCTCGATCTACGCACGCCGATGCCGCAGACCGAAGAGTACTACTCGGCGCTCAAGATGCTGAAGGTTCCGGTCGTGATGCTGCGATTCAACGGCGAGTATCACGGCACCAGCTCCAAGCCGTCGAATTTCCTGAGGACGCAGCTGTACATGATGAGCTGGTATCAGAAGCACCGGCTCGGCAGCGAGACGACGACGAGCACCGGAGGGGACGCGCCCCGCCAGCCTTAAGGCGTGACGGTGACGGTTTTGACGCCCGAGCCGATCGGGACGTCGGCGCGGACGTAACCGATCGCGTTCGGATACTTGCGGATGTACTCGAGGACTTCGAGGTCGGAGGTGCGCTCGGGCGGCGCGACTCCGACCCCCGCGAACGTCTGCTGCTGCCACCACGTCTCAACCCAGGCGATGGTGCGTTGGAGGATCTGTTTCGTGAATGAGCGGCGCACGGGTGAGTCGGGCGTCTGGTCGATCGGCAGGACCGGTTGACGGTCGTCCCACAACGTGATTTTTCGCAGAAAGATCTTTGACACCTGATCGCGACTGAGGTGCGCGATCGGGTTCGTGGTATGGACGACCAGAGTGTAGGACACCTCTTGCGCTCGCAACCCCGCGGGCAGCAACAGCACGAGTGCGGCGACGGTCGCCCCGCGAATGTGTTGCAGCATGCGGCGACGATAAAAAAAACCGTATGCTCGCGATGTGATCCGCGACCACCGCGACAGACTGGGTGATCACCTAGGATGACCAGATGACCTTGGAACTTCAGCACATGCTCGAGCAGCTCGAGGCGATCAAAGCAGACGGCCGGGCGGTCGCCGCCGGTCTCACCGAAGCACAATTCAACTGGCACCCCGGCCCCGGTCGTTGGTCGATTGCCGACTGTCTTCAGCATCTCAACGTCGGAGTGTCGAAAACGCTTCCGGCGTTTGATCGCGCGATCGCCCAGGGACGGTCCCAAGGACAGCTGGCGCCCGGACCCTTCCATTACGGGTGGTTCTCGCGCTGGATGATTGGCTCAATGGAGCCGCCGCCCAAGTGGCGGATGAAAACGCCGCGCATCCTCAGAGTGCCCGCAGGCGCGACGTATAGAGCGACCGACGTCGTACCCGAGTTCTTGTCGGTACGCGACCAACTTGCTCAACGTGTTCGGCAGGCCGACGGTCTCGACCTCGCCAAGGTCCGGACGATCTCGCCCGTCAGCAGCCTGCTGCGGCTGCCGCTGGGCGCTTACTTCGCGTTCATCATCGCTCACGACCGCCGCCACGTGTGGCAGGCTCGTCAGGTGCGGAACAGTCTTTCTTGATCGAGCAGCGCTCTTTTCCTTTCTAATCCCCATCGATAACCGCCCAGGTCCCCGTCCTCTCTCACTACTCGGTGACATGGAATAATCAGCGCCGCCGGGTTGGTTGCGCACGCCCTCGCGACTGCTCGCGTCGCATTGGGTTGACCGATCCGTCGTGCGACCTCCCCGTACGAGCGCGTCTTCCCGAACGGGATCCTCTGGAGCTCCTGCCACACTCGTCGTTGGAATGCCGTCGCGCGGATGTCGAGCGGCAGATCGAGGTGCGGTTCGCGACCGTCTAGATACGCGAGGATTGCTCCGACCCAACCCGCGAGCTTCCCGCTCTGGTCCTGCACGACTCGCGCCGTCGGAAATTCGGAGAGCAGATCGGCCTCGAGCGCCTCGGCGTTGTCGCCGAGCATGACGCGGCAGACGCCGCGCTCGGTGGCGGCCACGAGCAGTCGCCCGAGGGACGTCGCCACTGTGACATAGGCGATGCCGATCCCGGCACCGCCGCGCGCGTACGTCGCGGGCGTCATGCCGAGCTGCTCGTGACTGCGTTCGTAGACGCGGCTCGATGAGCTGTAGCCGGCTTCGTAGAGTGCGGGACTCACGTGCTTCCTCCGTTTCAGTTCCTGTTTGAAGCGCGTCAAGCGTTGTGCGCTCGCGTACTGCTTCGGTGTGATGCCCAGGACTCGCTTGAACGCGCGCGCGAGCTGTTGTGGGCGGGTGTGCAGGCTTGTGCCTTGTTCGATCGCGCGGCACGCCTCGCGCACCAGCGCGACCGCGAGATCGGCACTCTTCGCCTCTGCGGGACGGCACCGCAAGCACGCGCGATAGCCTTCGCGCTCGGCGGCCTCAGGGATCGGGAAAAACGTGACCTGCGAACGGCGCGGCCGACGGCTGGGGCATGAGGGGCGGCAGTAGATGCCTGTCGAGCGCACGGCATAGACGAACGCTCCGTCGAAACGCCGGTCGCGCGCGAGTACCGCGCGCCAACGCCCATCGCTATGCGAGGGGGGGGAAATGAGAGCGGCACTGGTCACGTGCTGAACATAGCGACCAGTGCCTAGGGCTTCTATCCGATTTTTGCGGTCAATGTCTTGCCTCGGCGTCCCGGCGTCCCGGCGTCCCGGCGTCTAGGCGTCTAGGCATCTAGGCGTCTAGTCTTTTCACATCCATTTCTCGTCTGCAGATGGGCCATAGATCGACGGCACCTTGCCGCCGGCCATCCGCAGATAGACCGAGAACTGTCCCCGATGATGAATCTGATCGTTCAGGAGGAACCAGAGGACATCGAGCCGCCGTAAGTCGCCATGCTGCTTCGGCCCGGTCATGAACTTGACCGTCGTATTGAGCTGCGACTCGTCGACCTTCCGTACCTTATCGCCGATCACTTTCAGCGCCTTCTCGACTTCGCCGACCATGCCCTGCCAATTGGCGGGCATCGCCGGCATGTTCGGCGGCGGCATTTTCATCTCGCCCTGGACGGCCTGCGCTCCACCAACGCCTTCGAACACGAATGTCCACGCAAGATCCTTGGCGCTGCGACAGGTCGGGTGCGGCTTGAGGTCCTCTTTGTTGCCTGGGTACGCGCGAAGCACCTTCAGGGTAGTGGCTGACTCGCGGTCCCAAGCGTCGAGGAAAGCCTGCTTTTCGCTCATAGGTGCTCCTTCGAATTGAGCTATGATGTTGCACGCCGGTTCAATCGACCGGTAGCCCCCCGCCCGACACTCCCGTAGCTTCGCCCCTCGCGATGCCTTCCTTTAATACTGATGACGACCTGCAATTGCGACTCTCGGATGCGCTTGGCGACGGCTACGAGGTTCGTGGTCTGCTTGGGCGCGGAGGATTCGCGGCGGTCTACTCCGCCGTCGAAATGGGGCTCAAGCGTGACGTTGCGGTGAAGGTGCTGCGTCCCGAGCTGGCCGTCGACCCCGCGATGCGCCAACGATTCCGCCGTGAAGCGGAGGCAGTCGCGCGGCTGCGTCATCCGCATATCGTGCCGATCTACAGCGTCGGTGAATACGGAGGACTCGCGTGGTACGTGATGCCGCTGATCGTTGGTCCGAGTCTCAAGCAGCATCTTGAGAAAATTGGCCGTCTGCCGATCGCTGACGCTCGCCGCATGCTGCTCGAGGCCGCCGAAGGATTAGCGGTCGCGCATCGCGCCGGCATCGTGCATCGCGACATCAAACCGGATAACCTGCTCCTGGACGGTGCAGACGCGCGTGTCCTGCTGACGGATTTCGGGATCGCGAAAGCGCTGGGCGGCACTGCGCAGACGCTGACGGAAACCGGCGTCGTCATCGGAACACCGCAATACATGAGTCCTGAGCAAGCCGGCGGGGAGGCGACGGACGCTCGCTCTGATGTGTATTCCCTCGGCGTGGTCGCGTATCAGCTGCTGACCGGCGAGCTCCCGTTCGAGGCAGGCACCGTCGCGGCGTTGCTGATGAAGCAGCTCGTTGCGGAAGCGCCGAGCGTGTTGCGGAAGCGACCCGATTGTCCTTCCGATCTCGCGGTCGCCGTAATGCGCTGTCTGGCGAAGGATCCGCAGGATCGCTGGGCGTCCGCGGAAGCGCTGCAACACGCACTGGCGTCCCCCACCGGCACGGGATCGCTCCTACGACCGCGGCCCCGGGGAGGGGCAGCGGCCGGAACGCCGCTGGAGCGATTCCGCCGCCTCGTGCTCAGCGCCATCGCCGTGGTCGTCATCCTGATCGTTGTCGACGCCACGCGCGGACAGATTTTGTTTGCGCCCCTTGGCCTGCTCGTGGCCGCATTCGTCGTTGCAATGGCATATGGACCGCTGTGGACCGCGGGTTACGGTTGGCGCGATCTGATCAGTCGGGGCGGACTGCCGGCGATTCTGCCGATACGGTCCCCGGTCCCGCTCGACTCGGATGAGTTCGGTCCGCATGCCGCGGCCATCCAACAGGCGCGTACTGACCGCGCGGCGCTGCGAGCGGCTCTCCAACGCCTCCCAAGAACGCAGCGGCAATCGCTCGCCGCAGCAGTCCAAGCCGCGGATGCGCTGGTCGCGCGCGCCGCGGCGTTGGCGGCAGACCTGCAGGGGCTCGACCGGCAGATCGATCCGGGTCCTGAGGAGATCGACCGCCGATTAGCGGCAACCGCAGCCGAACCACCCTCGCCGGGGCGCGCGCAGCGCCTCGCCGTTTTGCAGCGCCGGCGGTCAACGATTGATGGCCTGCTGACGCGTCGGGATCGCGTCGCCAACACGCTCACCAATACGTTGACCGCCTTGGCACGGCTGCGCGGCGCCGCAGACGGAACGCCCGCGGACATCGAGGCTGCGATTCGCGATGCTAACCTACATTCGGTCGCAGACGGGTAACCCTTCCTTTGTCGCCGGCACGCTGTCTGTGTCAGTCACGGGCGCGGAGGGAAGATCAGTCTTGTATCCCACGTAGATCACGCAGCTCTTGTCACGCGCCGCCGCGTGAATCGCTCTCCCGTTCCACGATCGCCCGCCTGCGTTGATCACCTGCACCCAGATCGAGTCAGGCGCCGAAGCGCGATGGAACATCCCGAGCGCTGCGACGTCGGTCGTGTAGGTGCCGTGAGCGACGAAGTACTGCTCCTGCGCAACGACCAGATTGCGCAGCGCTTTTTGCAGCGCGGCGGTCCGAGGGGTTTGGGCCGAGGCCGTGTGCGCGTTGAGCGAAGCAATCATGAAGAGTGCGATGACGTATCGCATAGAGGCTCCTCTGGACCATGTCAGGTGACGTGACGGCGACCGACGAGACTCAGCGCAAGCGTGAGGGCGAGCGCGGCGAGCGCCAGACTGAAAAAAACAGCTTGTCCTCGTGGGGCGGGACCGAGCGGCGGCAGTTCCGGTACGACACGGCGCGCCCAATCCATCGTCCAGCGATCCAGTGACTCACCGAACGCGAGGGCAAACGCGCTGTCGACGGGTGCCGAAGAGCGCCAGAAGCGCGCGAATCGTTCGCGCCCCATGTCGTGCACGAGCGTCGAGAGGTAACGGTCTTCGCCAAGAAAATTGCGAGGCCAGTACGTGCGTCTCAGATAGCCGCTGATCTCAGACGATTTGAGTCGCACCCCTGTGGGTTGCCAGTAGCGGTCATTGCTGATCGCGCTCCGGCAGCGCGGCAGCCGTCCGTCCGCGCAGGCGAGCGCGTCGAACGACATCTCAGACACAACCAGGTCGAGCGCATTGGGCTCCTCGAGCAGGCGCAGCGTCGGCGGAGGCCCGTCCCAGTCCGCCACGTTCGCGAGGTGGTACGACCTCGCCCGCAGCCACTCTTCGATTTGTGGTCCCGGTTGCCCAAACGCCGAGTGATAGAGGCACGGGCCCAGTTGCTCGAGAAGCCAGGGCTGTAGATTTTCGCCCCGCTCGATCGCGGGTGGATTTCTGAGCCACTCCACGGACCAGTCGAGGGCAAGACCGACCGCGCACGTGCGGCCGTCGAGCGCAGATGGCAGGACGTATCTCGCCTGGTAAAAACGTCTTGTCCCGATGTCCAGTACGACGATGAGGCGCGCCCCGGGCGCGGGATGGGTCCGCTGCCAGACGCGATCGACCGCAGTCCGGAATGCCCGCTGGGCGGAGTCCGAGAGTATGCCCCGAAAGAACACCGCGACATCCCGCGCACTCCTCGCGCCTACCCGCACGGCCCGGCTCAGTGAGTCGCGAAAGCGGACTGCGCCGAGCACATTCTCGGTGTGCTGGTAGGCGTTGTTCAGCAGGTTGAGGCGCGCGGTCTCGACAGGCTCCTCTGCACGGAAGACAACGGCCCCCCAGCTGGGTTGTGGCGGAAGGTACGCCACGGCCAAGGCCAGACAGCAAAGGCCGGCAATAGCGATCCATCGGCCAACCGTCAACGCCATCTCGAGCTCCGGAATGCCATCAATCCCATCAGCACGATCCATCCGAGCGCCGTCCACGCTCGGGCCGTCGCGATGGTCACCGGCTTCGGTTTGGCCTCGATGATTGTGCGACGCCATGCGAGGATGAGAGAGTCGACTGGCATGCCCGCGGCCAGCGCGAACCGCAGGGAGAGCGATCGCGACGTGCCGTGCGCCAGCCGGCCCAACGCGCCCCGGCCGCCGGACGCGAGCGTCAACCGCACGAGCGACTGTCGGGCGTCGGTCGACAGCGGCGGCTGAATTCCGTTAGCGTGCAACACCTCGAGACAAGCGCTATCCGATCCGGCGAGTGTGCAGGCATCGGCGGCGGAACGGAGCCGCCCCAGCCTGAAATCCGTGGCGTCGGCGACCAACGCGCGTCGTTCTGCCACGTCGTACCACTGAAGGGCAGGATCACCGGCGAGCAGCCCGAGTGCGGCGGCACACGCATCTGCCGTCCCTGCATAACAGCGACGCACGGCCTCCGATGGCGCGGTCACCAGCTCGACGTACGCCCGAGCATTCTCCGTGGCGGCGGGGACCTCGGCAAGCAAGAGGGGCCCCGTCCAGTTCGAGAGCACGGTATCGGCCTCAGCGCGAATTACCGCGCTGCCCGCGCGAACGAGTTGAAATGCCACATCAGGCGGAGTGGCAGCGCTGTCAGCAATGACGGGATACAGGTGCGCGACTTGTGGCCTGGGCCGTCCCAGCAGGAAAAACAGCATGGGTGTCGATGACAGAGTCGCCGCCTCATCTCCATAGAGGCTGTCGAGCCTGGCCCAGGCGACTGCGGACGCCTGCCGCACCAGCCACGCTTCCCCAGGGCGCACGAGGATCACGAGCGCGCCGCTGCGAACGGTATCCAGCCTCTCGCGACGGGCACTCTCCGCGCGCGCGACCGCGACTACGGCCGTGTGACGTAACAGCTCCAGCCGGTGCAGGCGCTGCCGGAGCGCAGTCGTATCCTGTGCGGTAACGATCGCGGGCATCGCGCTCGCGACGAGTGTCGCGATAACCCAACGATGTCGCTCAGACATCGATCAACATCCAACGCCCTGAGAAGATCTCGAGCGGCCCGGGCCAAAGGATCAGCCGATCGCCGATGAAGGGAATCAAGGAAACGTGCACCCCTGCCGCCTCCAACAGGACTTGAACCACGATGATGCCGCCGATGATCGCGAGCACATAGCCCGCGGTCCGCGTCGTTCCGGCGGTGATCGCGAAAAAGACGGCGTAGGCGAGGAACAGGGCGAGTGCGAAGCGCACCGCGAGCGCGGTCGGATAGGCGTGCAGGCCGGCGGGAATACTCGCGGTTCCCGCGGCGAACAGAGCGCCGAGCCAGAGCGCAATGACCACCGCGCCGAGCAGTAGGGCCCCCGCTCCGAAGCGCTGCAGCGCGTAGTGCCACCGCGGAATCGGCAGGGACAACGCATAGACATGGCGGCCGCGATGGTCGGCACTCCACGCCGTCATCGCCATGAAGAGCGCGATCATCGTCGCGAGGACCGGGTAACCGACACCCCAGGATTGGAGAGCATTCAGCAGCTGGCGCGCTTCCCACGGCGTGGTTTGCGGATTCCCCGCCCCCTGCACCGAGAGCAGCGGCAGGGCGAACGCCGCGACGACCAGTGGCAACAGCGTCAGTCGCGACCACTTCCATTGCGTGAAGAGAATCATTCGGAACATGATCGCTCCTAGCTTCGTGGCTCGCGGAATGTGCGTAGCAGTTCGACGAACCCTTCTTCCAGATCGAGGTCGATGACTTCACGCAATGACGCGCCGACGCCCTCGAAATACTGGCTCATCGGGGCCTGCCAGCCGCGCACCGTCCACGTCTCAGATGCGCCGTTCCCCGCTTCGCGCGCGAGGACGACGAAAGGCGTGTCGCCGGGCAGGGCAGGGGGGTTGGCGACGCGCAGCCGCTTGATGCCGTTCTTGAAGCTCTGCATCGGCAGCTCGGCGACGAGCCGGCCGCGATCCATGACGCCCACCCAGTCGCAGATGCGCTCGAGCTCGTGCACGAGATGGCTGGAGATGAACACCGTGGCGTTCTGCTGAGAGACGTAGTCGAGCAGCGCCGCGAGCACGTCGCGCCGGACCACCGGATCGAGTCCGTCGGTGGGTTCGTCGAGGACCAGAAGCTCAGGCCGCTGTGCCAGCGCCAGCAGCATCTCGAGCTTTCCCATCTCTCCTTTTGAGAGTTGGCTGAGTCGGCGACCGCGATCGAGTTGGAAATGACCCACCAGCTCGTTCGCCCACGTCCCATCCCACGTCGGATAGAACACGGCGTGAAAACGGAGTGCTTCGTCCACCGTGAGGCTCGTGTAGAGATGCGGTTGCTCCGGGACGTAACCGGTGCGCGCCAGGATCCGCGGGATGTCACGGGGCACTGAGGCGCCGAGCACCGTGATCGTGCCGCGGAGCGGACGCAGCAGACCGAGCATGAGGCGGATCGTGGTGGTTTTGCCGGAGCCATTCGGGCCAAGGAATCCGTAGAGCGATCCGGTGGGCACTCGCAGCCCCAACTCACGAATTTCAAAATTCTTTCCGGCCCGATAATGCAGATCGCGGATCTCGACGGCGTGGCTCATGAGACTCTCACCTCCAACTCTTGCGCGATCGCCTGCAGCAGCTCCTTCGAGCTGATGCCAAGACGCCCCGCCTCAGCGACGAGTTGTCGCACGAGTCCCGATGCTTGTCGCGTGCGCTCGCTCGCGCGCCGCTCGGGAATGACTTCCCGCACGAAGGTTCCGGCGCCCTGGCGCATCTCCACAAAACCCTCCGCTTCGAGATCGCGATAGGCCTGTACCACCGTCGCGGGATTGACGCGCAAACGTCCCGCGAGATTGCGGACGGATGGCAGCGCATCGCCCGGCTGCAACTCTCCGGCGGCAATCGCCACGCGCAGGCGAGTGGAGATCTGCGCGTACAACGGCGTCGGGCTTCTCGCGTCGATGTGTTCGAACAATCAAGATCCTAGTGTATCGTTGTACTAATACAGTATATCTTTTATGCTGCCTGTCAAGCCGCGGCCATGGTCGTACCTTTACCAATGCTCCGGAACTGCCTGCCGATCATTGGACTAGCCCTCATTGCTATAGGGGCCCTGACCTGGGCCATCATGGCCCTCCGCCGCTCGCTGGCCCGGGAGCGACGGCTGGCCCGTGTCGACGACCTCACCGGCGTCCGGAACGCCCGGGCATTCCATGAAGCCGCCGGCGCCGAGATCGAGCGGGCACGCCGGTATCAGCATCCCTTCAGCGTCGCGGTCGTCGACCTCGGCAACCGCGTCGGTGATGAGCCGGTGCGCGCGGCGGCGGCGGCGCTGCGCGGGGCGCTGCGGGCGACCGACGTGCTGGCGCGCCTCGGCCGTGACGAGTTCATCGCCTTGCTGCCCGAGACCACCGCCGCCTCCGCTCGCATCGTCCTCGAGAAGCTGCGCGCCGGTCTGATCGACCTCCGTATGACCGATGGCTCGCTAGCCACCCCCAGCATCGGTGGTGTGACGTTTCTCAACCCGCCGCGCGGGGTCGAGGAGATCATCCGCGCGACCGACGAGCGCGTTGCCGAGGCAAAAGCCAGTGGAACGACTTCCCACGTGACGTGGAACGCCGCGCCAATAGAAAGACCATGAGCCGGCAGAACATCGCCAGCGGCGCGCCGTGGGAGCCGGTTGTTGGCTACTCCCGCGCGGTCCGGGTCGGCAGGGTTATCCACATCTCGGGGACGGCCGCGACTGACGCGCACGGGCGGATCGTTGGCGTGGGAGATCCATACGCTCAGGCCGTCCAGGCTTTGCGCAACATCACCCACGCGCTCGAGCAGGCCGGAGCCGGTGTCCGCGACGTCGTCCGCACGCGGATGTACCTAACCAACATCGACCATTGGGAAGCAGTCGGACGCGCGCACGGCGAAGTCTTCCGCGACATTCGTCCCGCCTCGACATTGGTGGCGGTCTCGAGGCTCGTCGATCCGGCGATGCTGGTCGAGATCGAGGCCGATGCCGTCCTCGAGTGATCCGATCTCCTTCGAGACGGTTCTCGAGAGCCAGTACAGTGGGATTCGCACACCCAGGCGCGCAGTCATCCGCGACGCGGAGCAGTGGCGCGCATTCGTCAGGGAGGCGACCAATGTTGACGGCGCGAACCCTGCGGCGCCCGCCGAGGTCGACTTCACGCGCGAGATGGCGATCGTCGCCGCGATGGGGTTGCGCCGCAGTGGTGGTTACTCGATCGCGATTGAGAACATCTTCAGCGCGGAAGGAAAACTGCGGGTTGTCGTTCGCGAGGTTGCGCCGAAGACCGGCAGCATGACCACACAGGCATTGACCGCTCCCCTGGTGGTCGTGCGACTGGCCCGAAGCAATGACCCCGTGTCGTTTGTCGAGCGACCCGATGAACTGTGATTTGTGACCTGGATCACACGGAGTTAAGTTGCCTACTATAGAGAAGGAAACGACTAGGGGGAGACCTATGCGTGCCACGCTTGCTGTTCTCGCAGCAACGTCCCTGGTAGCAGCCGCCTGCCAGCCCAACGACCTCACCACGTCGGGTAGCGGCAACAACAACAAGATGACGGCGCAGGTGTTGGCGTCGGACGTGAGTCGTCCGACCGGCCCTGCCGCGAGCACCGCCACCGTGAGTGGGACGGTGACGTTCAGCGGCCTCACGGTCGAGCTCTGGGATGGACAACAGTGGCTCGCCGTGACGAATGGCGCAGCGGGTAGCGCGACCATCAACGTGGGCGACGGTACCGCAGCCGCGACCCTGGTCCCGGCATCACAGATTCCCGCCGGGGATTACACGAAGGCGCGCATCAGCGCGACCAATGCCGCCGTCGACCTCACCGTCAACGGCCAGGGCTTCTCGGCCCGCCTCGGCAATCCGACGCTGGGACCCTTCCAGATCGAGAAGACCGTATCGGTCACCGCCAACGCGGATGGTTCGCGCACGTTCAGCATCCAGTTCGAGATGATCCGGTCGGTGTCGCTGGCAGCGGGCGCCAACGGACCGGTGGTTCAGTTCAATGGTGATCTGGGTGGCATGAGCGTCCCCGCCGCGACGGCGCCCGGGAGCGTCATTGCCTCGGACGTTAGCCAGCCGACCGATCCCTCGGGTGCTCGCGCGAATGTAAGCGGGACGGCGACGTTTACTGGACTCTCGGTGGAGTTGTGGGACGGCCAGCAATGGCTTAGCGTCGCTCACGGCTCCGGATCCGCTACGTTTGACGTCGGCAACGGGTCAGCGACGGCCACCCTAGTCCCCGTCGAGGCGATTCCGGCCGGCAATTACACGAAAGTGCGGATTGGTGCGACCGATGTGGTGGCGCAGCTGACCGCGGTCGTAAACGGCCAGCAGTTTGCGGCGCAAGTTCGTCCGCCAGCTGAGCCGTTCGTCATCGAGAAGGACGTCACGGTGACGGTCAATGCGGACGGTTCGCGCACGTTCGCGGTGCAGCTCCAGATGGTGCGCACCGTGACGATCATGGCCGATGCGGTCACGGGTGCGCCGACGCTCAGCGTCACCGGCGACATCAACGGCATGTGAGCTAGCATTCGCGGGTACGCGCTCCGGACCGGCCGACTCCAAGTCGGCCGGCCTTGTTTTGTGGCCTTGCGACCTCCCGGATTTCGTGATATGTGTCACGGTAAGTTTGGTTACACCTCGCCGCCGCAGCGAACATTCATTTCGTCGGAGGATTCAACTCATGAGGCGATTGGTCAGGGGCGTCGCCGTTGCGTTGGCGGTTGGTGCGATTGCTTGCACCGAAACGCCGGTGCCGGTCGCACCACGGGGGGATCGCCCGATCTCGCTGAACGCGTCGTCGAACGGCGCGACGAAGGAACTGATTCCTGGCGAGTACATCGTCGTACTGAAACCCGCGGTCCAGGACGTCAGCGGCACCGCGCGAGCGCTCGTCGCCGCGCATGCGGGTTCGCTCGGCTTCACGTACACGCACGCATTGCGCGGCTTCTCCGCGCATCTGTCCGACGCGGCTGCCGCGGCCCTCGCTCAGCATCCGGCCGTCGCCTACGTCGAACAGGCGCAGATGATGCATATCATCGATACCCAGACGGGTCCGGACTGGGGTCTTGATCGGATCGATCAACACGATCTCCCGCTCGACAACTCCTACACGTGGAACGCTACCGGTGCGGGGGTCGACGCCTACATCATCGATACCGGGATTCGATTCTCGCATCACGACTTTGGAGGCCGCGCAACACCCGGTGTCGACGAAATAGACGCTGCAAACGGCGCGGTGGACTGCAACGGTCACGGTACACACGTGTCCGGAACGGTTGGCGGTCAGACCTACGGCGTCGCCAAACAGGTCCATCTCATTGGCGTGCGCGTTCTCGACTGCGGCGGGAGCGGCAGCGATGTCGGCGTCATCGCGGGCATTGACTGGGTCACGGGCGATCACGTCGCCGGACAGCCTGCCGTTGCGAACATGTCGTTGGGTGGCGGCTTCTCGCAGGCCCTCAACGACGCGGTTCACAATTCCGTCAACGACGGCGTCGTCTACGCAGTTGCTGCCGGCAACGAGTACGGAAACCCGTGCATCGGGTCGACGACCTTCCCGGGTCCGGAGTCCCCCTCGAGCGAGCCGTCCGCGATTACCGTTGGCGCGACGGATATCAACGATGTCGAGGCTAGCTTCTCGAATCGCGGTCCGTGCCTCGACATCTTCGCGCCCGGCGTCAACATCAAGTCGGACTGGCTCACCAATGACGACGCCACGAACACGATCAGCGGCACGTCGATGGCGACGCCGCACGTCACTGGCGCCGCCGCGCTGTACGAGCAGGTGCACCCGAACGCTTCGGCCGACGAGGTCGATCAGGCGCTGACGGCGAACGCGTCGCTCAACAAGATCGCGTTGAACAACCCGTTCGGTCAGAAGGGCGTGGCACCGGGCAACTACTTGCT
>Ga0209056_10001755_pt1 | contig 23730 bp, 18 predicted proteins | sample GraSoiAngelo_114_FD_185876 | JGI IMG/M metagenome (GOLD analysis project Ga0209056, IMG submission 185876) | Grasslands soil microbial communities from the Angelo Coastal Reserve, California, USA - 14_0903_13_40cm (SPAdes) (version 2) | ecosystem: Environmental > Terrestrial > Soil > Grasslands... | reverse complement strand
CGGTTCAACGTAGGTATGTTTAAGAGCTGACTGGACGAGGCCTTGCTAATATTACGGCGTTTTCAGCTAATCGCGTTCCCGGCACACCAGTTGCTGCAAAGACGCAGCCAAGGGGGCTTCCGGCAGGCTGGAGTGCGACTAATTTAATTTTATGTTCAGGAAATTTTTGGGCTTGTTATCGAGCGACATCGGGATCGATCTCGGCACGGCGAATACGCTCGTTTACGTAAAAGATCAGGGGGTCGTGTTGCGCGAACCGTCGGTGGTGGCCGTGCAAGCTGGCACCAACAACGTGCTCGCGGTTGGCGATGAAGCGAAACGAATGCTCGGGCGGACGCCGTCGAACATCGTGGCAGTGCGACCGTTGAAAGACGGTGTGATCGCCGACTTTGAAGTGACCGAGGCGATGTTGCGTCATTTTATTTCGAAAGTGCACAACGGCCGGGTGCGGGCGAAGCCCCGCGTGGTTATCGCCGTTCCAGCGGGGATCACGGAAGTGGAAAAGCGCGCGGTGCAAGAAAGCGCGATGCACGCCGGCGCGCGAGAAGTTTATTTGATCGAAGAACCGATGGCTGCAGCGATTGGCGTCGGTCTTCCGGTGCAGGATCCGGCCGGCAACATGATCATCGACATCGGCGGCGGAACGACCGAAGTGGCGGTAATTTCGCTTTCGGGAATTGTTTTCAGTCGCAGTCTGCGAGTGGCAGGTGACGAATTGGACAAAGCGATCGTGCAATACATGAAGCGCTCTTACAATTTAATGGTCGGCGAACGCACGGCCGAGGAGATCAAGATCAAAATCGGTTCGGCCTATCCGATGGAGCAGGAGACGAGCGCGGAAGTAAAGGGGCGTGATCTGGTGACCGGCATGCCCAAAACGCGCATGATCACTTCGCAGGAAGTGCGCGAAGCTTTGCTGGAACCGATCTCGGCGATTGTCGATTCGGTGCGCGTCGCGCTGGAGAGCTGCCCGCCCGAGCTTTCGGCCGACTTGGTCGATCGTGGCCTGGTGCTGGCGGGCGGCGGCGCTTTGCTGCGCGGACTCGATAAGCTTTTGAGCGAACAGACCGGTTTGCCTGTCCATGTTGCGGACGATCCGCTGAGTGCGGTGGCGGAAGGAACAGGCAAATGCCTCAATGAAATTAAGTTTTTGCGTCAAGTGGCTTCGGCGCCGGCTCGTTCAGTTACACGGACTGCATCGGTCAATTTTGAAAAGTCGGCTGCAAAGCAGAGAGCGACGATGATTTTTGGCGGAGGCACGTCGTCGAAGTTAAACGGACAACAACGTTAAATCGTCGCTAGGTTTGGAGAAATGGCGACATTCGTACCGGCCTTGTGTTTAATGCCACTGTGACGGCGATGAATTTACACGGACTGGAGAATCGACACGCTTAAGAAGGCATTGACGCAACAAGGAAGTCCGACAAGGGACTCGGTTACTCAACCGGCGCCAACACCCAACGATTTTATATGACATCTATTGTCTGATGTCATGGAGCCGGGCTGGTAATTCCCCTTGGCGTCGTTCCCTGCGGCCCTCAGGCTTTGATGGCCAAATCGACGAAGAGAGATCTCGAGTCGGGCGAAATCATCTCCTGTCTCGCAGTATCCCGGTCGACTTACGCCCGAAAAACATCGACCAGGTAGATTTTAATGCCGATTACCAAATTGTTTGGCGGTCTTCTGGCTCATTCCACGACCACGTGATTGTAAGTCGCTCTTTAATAAGTACTCAGAGTCGCTTGTTACGCACGGCCGGTGCAAACCTCCTTTAACTCGTAATCGGTCTGAGTTGGCCTCGTCACCTTGACGCGATACCGACAACTGGTAGCCTCTCAACGAAAATCTGCCTGCCATGCTGTTTAACTGCCTGCGATTCGCTGTCGTCCTTCTCATCTCGTTCTTCGTCGTAAGTGCTTTGCGCTCACAGGAGGCTGTGGACGTGGAGAGATCTCCAACACCGGCCCCGGAATCGACTCCGGAGAAGAGCACTAAGAAGGAAACCGCATCTGAAAAACCGACCCGGGGCGTCGAGGAAACGATGAGGCCGGAGGAATTCAGGGCCGCGGGTCTGGATAAGTTGAGCGAGGACGAACTCCAGCATCTGGATGCCTGGCTCCAAGGTTACCGCCAAAGCACCCAGAAGAAAGCGGCCGAGCAGGCGCAAGCCAAAGCGGAGGTAGAGATCAAGAAGGCGACCGAAAAAGCCACGGAAGAAGCCAATAAAACCGCGAGGACCAAGCTCGACTCACTGGCTAGTCGCGTTGATGGCAACATTGACGGCCTGAAAGGTCACACCCAGATCAGGCTCGAAGATGGCACTGTTTGGAAACAGGTGAACGTTGACGATCATTTTCGCGCGACCATCACCGATCACCCGGCGGCGGTTGTCCTTCACACCACTTTTGGTTACAAGATGCGGATCGAAGGAATGCCCGAGTTCTATGTCGATCCAGTCGTGAGACCTTAGGAGTTCACGATTTTTATCCAAGCGGGTGCGTCGCCGCCGAGGCCGGAGCGAACGCAGCCAGACCAAACTCCGCATGAGTCAGTTGTGCGGCGCGTTCGGCATCGGCTTCATCAATCACCACGGCAATTTTGATTTCTGACGTCGAGATCAGCTGAATGTTGATCCCAGCTTTGCCAAGACAATCGAAGAGGCGCGCAGCCACGCCGGAATGCGAGCGCATTCCAATTCCCACCACGCTCAGCTTCGCCACGCCGCTGCTAGTGATTAGTCCCGCCGCCTTCACCTGCTTGACGATCGGCTTCAGCAATTTCGTCGCCGCTTCCAAATCGTTCTCGTGAATCGTGAACGAAAGATCGGTCGTGCCCTTTTTCAAGACGCTCTGCACGATCATGTCCACGACGATGTTGGCTTTTGCGATCGCGGAAAAGATTTGTCCGGCGATCCCGGGTTCATCGCGCACATCATCGATCGTGATCTTCGCCTGCTTGCGGTCGATGCTGACGCCGCGGACAACCACCTCTTCCATGTTCGCGGTCTCCTCTTTCGCGATTGTGCCGACGTCGCGCTTCAAGCTCGAGCGGACTTCAAATTCGACTCCGAACTTTTTCGCAAACTCGACCGCGCGCGACTGCATCACCTTCGAACCGGCGCCGGCCATCTCGAGTAATTCGTCATAGGCAATTTCATCGAGTTTCTTTGCCTCCATGACCACGCGCGGATCGCACGTGAAAACACCATCGACATCGGTAAAGATCTGGCAGGCGTCCGCGTTGAGCGCTCCGGCAAGCGCGATCGCGGTCAAATCCGAACCGCCGCGACCGAGCGTTGTGGTTTCGCCCTCGGCGCTCTGACCTTGGAATCCGGCAACGATGACAATGTAATCGTCAGCCAATAACTCCTGGATCTGTTTTGGACTGATGTTCGCGATCCGCGCGTTGGTATGCATCCGGTCGGTCAGAATGCCGGCGTCCGCGCCGGTCAACGAAATCGCTTTGGCGCCAAGCGCGTTCACTGCCATCGCTGTCAGCGCGCAGGCGGCGCGTTCGCCGGTTGCGAGCAAAACGTCGAACTCACGTTTGTCCGGATCGGGCGATGTTTCACGCGCGAGCTTGATTAACTCGTCGGTCACACCGGCCATCGCCGAAATGATCGCGACCACGCGACAATCCTCGCCTTGAGTTTGAACAATTCGTTTGGCGACGTTCCGGATGCGTTCGGGATTCGCAACCGACGTGCCACCGTACTTCTGGACGATCAGACGCATGACAAACGGCGCGATTCTAAACTAAAATCCGATCGCGCGCCGCACATTGTCGATCTTGGCCGGGACTGGTTCAAGGTTGCCCATCTTGCTCTTAATCGAATCGGGATCTTTCAATCCATGGCCTGTCACCGTGCAAACGATTTGGGAGCGCTCGCGAAATTTCTGCGACCAATTAAGCAACCCGGCGATTGACGCGGCGCTCGCCGGTTCGACGAAAATTCCTTCGCTTTGCGCGAGCCAGCTTTGCGCAGCCAGAATTTCCTGGTCGGTCACAACATCGACATCTCCCTTCGATTCATCCATCGCTGCGCGCGCTTGTTTCCAGCTTGCCGGATTGCCGATCCGGATTGCGGACGCGATTGTTTCGGGATTTGAAATCACCTTGTTGTGCAAAATCGGTGCCGCGCCGGCCGCCTGAAAACCAATCATCGCCGGCGACTTTGTCGATCTTCCGTGAGTCTGATATTCCCGATAACCGGCCCAATAGGCGGTAATGTTTCCGGCGTTGCCGACTGGGAGCAGGTGAAAATCAGGCGCGTCGCTGAGATCGTCGACGATTTCAAAGGCGGCCGTTTTTTGCCCGGCGATGCGATCAGGGTTGATCGAGTTCACAATGGCGAATTCCTTTTGTTCGCCGAGTTCGCGCACAATTCGGAGCGCGTCATCGAAGTTGCCGTCAATCGCGACTATCTTCGCGTCGTGCGCGATCGCTTGGATCAATTTTCCGCTGGCGATTTTTCCCGCAGGCAACACGACCGCGCACGGAATGCCAGCTCGGGCGGCGTAGGCCGCCGCCGATGCCGACGTGTTTCCGGTCGAAGCGCAAATCAACGCCCGCACGCCGCGATCAATTGCTCTTGAAACGGCCACGGTCATTCCGCGATCCTTGAACGATCCAGTCGGGTTGAGTCCTTCGTTCTTAACAAAAACGTCGCACCCACGCCCAACGCGCGCGCTCAATTTTGGCGAGAAAACCAGCGGCGTGTTCCCCTCGCCTAGCGAAATAACCGCGTTACACGGTGGAAGGAATTCCCGGAACCGTTCAATTACTCCCCTGCCTTGCTTCATTTTCGCCTCTTCCATCGACAATCTTTTATTCGAAATCAATTCGGGCGATTGTCGAGCCGCAACTGCAGTTGTAAGATCGACATCGTATGCCGGAGCTGAGCAAAAAAGATAAGCTGCGCCTTCTCGAGATTATGCTCGAAAGCCGGCACGCCGATTTGCGCGAGCAGAATCTAAATCGACAGGGCAAAGGTCACTTTCACGTTTCCGGCATGGGGCATGAAGCGCTCGCCGCCATCTCCGTGCAAATGGAACCGGACGATTACATCGTTCCTTTTTATCGCGACCGCGGTCTGGTCCTCGGCCGCGGAATGACCACGCGACAGCTCGCGCTCGAATATTTTGCCAAACGCAAAACGGGCAGCGGCGGGCGCATGATGCCATCGCACTACAGCGATCTCGAACGGCACATTTGGAGCGTGCCGACACCGACCGGATCACAGCTTCTTCCCGGTTGCGGAATGGCGTGGGGCATTCAACTGGACGGCAAAAGAAATGTCGTTGTCACGACTGTGGGCGATGCCGCCACTCGCCAGGGCGATTTCTTCGAGGCGGTTTGTTTCGCGAAAGAAAAAAAACTCCCGGTCCTGTTCATTGTCGAAGACAACGCCTACGGAATCAGCAGTCCGACCCGAGAAATTAATCCGCTCGCGCTCGGCGTTCTCGAGCCGAATGAATGGCAGGAGATGGCCGGAGAAGACGTTCAAGGAATTTATGATCGTGCAGCGGACGCGCTCGAAAAAATGCGAGCCGGCGGCGGCCCACATTTTTGGTGGGTGACAATGGAACGGCTCTCCAGTCACACCAGCTCGGACGATCAAAGACTTTATCGGAGCGCAGACGAGCTGGCAGAAATCGAAAAACGCGATCCGGTCAAATGCTGGCAGGAAAAATTGATCGCCGGAGGCGCGCTCACGGCCGAAGAGTTCGCGAAGATCGACAACGAAATCAAAGAGCGGATTCGCAGCGAGTACGCTGAAGCGGAAAAAGCGGAGGATCCATCGCCGAAAGAGCTCGAAGCAAACGCGATCGGCGAGTGGCCAAAGATCGACAAGGAGATTTTGCCGGCGGGCAAATATCGGATCGGCGACACCGTGAACAAGACTTTGCGTCTCGGACTCGAGGAAGATCCGCGCCGCGTCATTTTCGGCGAGGACATTGAGGATCCCAAAGGCGGCGTTTTCAGATTAACACAGAAACTTTCCACCGAATTTCCGAAACAGGTTTTCAATTCGCCGCTGGCTGAATCGACCATTCTCGGGGTGGCCTGCGGGCTGGCCGCTTACGGACGTCGACCGGTCTTCGAATTGCAATTCATCGATTTCATTTATCCGGGATTCAATCAACTGGTCACCAACATCTCGAATTTGCGGTGGCGCTCGTTTGGAAACTGGAAATGTCCGGCCGTGATTTACGCGCCTTATGGCGCTTATCTGCCTGGCGGAAGCTTGTGGCACAGCCAGGCGAATGAGTCGGTGTTCGCGCATTATCCGGGACTCAGCGTGGTCATCCCGAGCACTCCTGAAGACGCGGCCGGTCTGCTTTGGTCGGCGATGCACGGTGAAGATCCGGTCCTCTTTCTAATTCCAAAGCACATGTTTTGGGCGGAACGCGAATCCAAAGAACCGGTCCGCGCCGTGCCGTTCGGTCAGGCCCGCAAATTCCGCGACGGATCCGACGTCACGCTGGTCGCGTGGGGCAATACGGTTGAGAAATCGTTCGAAGCGCTCACGAAGATCGACAACGAAATCAGCGTCGAGCTTTTCGATTTGCGATCGATCGTGCCGTGGGACAAGGAATCGATCGCGGCCTCCGTTCACAAAACCCGCCGGCTCGTGGTCGTCCAGGAGGACACCGAAAACTGCAGTGTCGGACAGATGATTATCTCGCACATCACCGCGCAGCCCGATCTTTGGAGCGAGATGGTCAGTCCGCCTATTCTGGTCAGCAAAACGAACGTCATGATCGGTTACAATCCAATCTACGAATACGCCGCATTACCGGACGTCGATCGAATCGTTGCCGCAATCAGGCGTTCTGCTTCAATTCAAACTTCCCGCGGCGAAGCGCCGATGTTGCGCGACCGCAAACCAGCGGCGATAGAATCGGCGAAGGCGACACCGAAGAAAGTCGAAATGCCGAAAGGTCATGTCCAACCGATCACCGTCCCGATCATGGGCGAAGGTATTCGCAACGCGAAAATCGTTTCACTTTTGAAGAAGCCGGGCGATCCGATCGCGCTCGATGACGATCTTTGTGAGGTCGAAACCGACAAAGCCGTTTATCCGATCCAGTCGTCGTTCGCCGGAACAATGGGCGAATGGAAAACCAAAGTGGGCGACACCGTCGACATCGGCCAGGAGCTTGGGACGATCTTAACGGGCGAAGCTTCAGCTGACGGCGCTGTCGAGGCAGTTGTTGCCAGCCGCAAAGAACCGCAACCCGCGCGTGACGAGACGCGTCGTCGCAGAGGAGTCGAACCCGCGCTCTCGCCGACGATCACCCGCAAACTTTCGCGGGTGATTCCGGCGAATCTGCAAATCGACGCGCGCTGGGACTCAATTCGCAAAGCCCGCGATGCCTCCAAAAAGAAAAATGGCAGAAACGGCCCCTCGCCTTCGGTCATGATCGCGTGGGCAGTGGTGCGGGCGATGGAGAAACATGCGCCGTTCCGGCGATTGATTCTCGAAGACGAAAGCATCATTGAAAATGAAAACTTCGATCTCGGCGTCGCGGTGGCGCTTGAAAACGATCGGCTCGCGACCGCGGTGATTGTCGATGCAAACAAAAAGAGCTGGCCGGAGTTTGTGAAAATTTACGACGAAACGATCGAAGCGACCCGGAGTGGCCGCGTTGATGCGATGAACGCACCGGTCGTCATCAGCAGCCTTGGCGCCTTCGGCGTCAGAGCGGGAGCGCCGATTGTGGTTCCGCCATCAGTCGGCACGCTGTTTGTCGGCACCGCTCATCACGAAATCGTTTCGAATGGAAAGAAGAATGAAACTGCCGAAGTGATTACCCTCTCGCTCACGTTCGATCATCGAGTCCTGAACGGCGCCGCCGCGGCAAGCTTCGTTCACGACATCAAACAACACATCGAGCAGTTCAAGATTCCGACGGCGACAGCCCGCGTTACCTAACGAGTCGGAGCTCGAATACCGCTAGCTACACTTATTAAGAGAAAAGCCGCCAGCGGCGGCAAAGAGCCACTCAACAACGGTGGTCTGCGATACGTGCTCATGCACGACTATCATGAGCACAAGATCTCCGAGGGCACCGCAAAGCGATCCGATAGCTCCGCCAACAAGCATGGCGAAACCAATGCGACGAGTAATGCGAAGTATGGCTAAAACAGCAGCAGCGAGAAGAACGACCGGCGCCAAAACCGAGAGAAGCATCCATGCGAACCAGAAAGGAAACGTCCATGGTGTATCCGCCAAAATCATGTCGTCGCGGGTCTGAAAAGAATAGACGAAAGTTCGTAATCCAAGGAGAACATTTTCGTTTATTTGACGAGCGATTCGTAGAGCGCATTCGTTTTCTTTGCGATCGCGCTCCAACTGAAATTTTCTTCTGCGCGTCTGCGGCCGGCCTTACCGAATTTCTCGCGGAGCTGTCGATCTTTCATCAGCTGATTGACTCGTGCGGCGAGATCGCGTGAAAATTTTTCGGGATTCAGCGGGTCGAACGGGCTCTCTTGCATTTGTTCGAGCGGAACCACAAAACCAGTCTCGCCATCGACCACCACTTCTTTGATCCCGCCGACGGCGCTGGCCACGACCGCCGTTTCGCAAGCCATCGCTTCGAGGTTGATGATGCCAAACGGTTCGTAAATTGACGGGCAACAAAAGACCGCCGCATGGGAGTAGAGCTCGATCACGGCCGGGCGATCGAGCATTTCTTCGATCCAGAAAATGTTCTTGCGCTTCTTTTGGGCAGCAGCCAGCGCTTCCTTCATTTCCTCAGCTATCTCGGGCGTGTCCGGTGCGCCGGCACAAAGGACGATCGGAAAATCGGCGTCCATGAATGGAATCGCGCGAACAAGGTGAATGATTCCTTTTTGTCGCGCGATTCGGCCGACGAAAAGCAGATACGGCTCTTTTGGATCGATTCCGTGTCGCTCGAGCGCTGCGGTTGAATCGACGCGGTGATATTCGTCGGGATCGATTCCGTTGTGAATGACTCGCACGTGCTTTGGATCGACATCGAAGAGGCGCTCAATGTCGCGCTTGGTTTCAGCGGACACGGCGATGATGGCGTCCGCCATTTCGAGCGCGGTCTTTTCGACCCAGAGCGAAAAATCGTAACCACCGGCGAGTTGTTCGCGCTTCCATGGCCGCAACGGCTCGAGCGAGTGAGTCGTGATTACGAGCGGAATTCCGTAATTCAATTTCGCGAGAATGCCGCCGAAGTGGCTGTACCAGGTGTGACAATGCACCAGATCGGCGTCGATGTTGATGGTGTTGAAATCGATATCGCGGCGAAGAGCGCCGAAGACTGACTGCAACGGCTTCGGACAAGTGAAACTGCTCGTGTCGAGCTCAAAGCCGGTGACTTTGAGCCGGCCCTCTTTGAAATCTTGATCGCCGAAACAGCGAACATCGACATCGATCGTCTTCGCCAGCTCGCGCGAGAGATAACCAACGTGCACACCGGCGCCGCCGTAAATGTGCGGCGGATATTCGTTGGTCAGGAAGAGGACTTTCACGTCCTCTTTTTAAACGCGCTCCCAACGGAGCGCACGCAGTTTTACTTACCCGCGCGCACGAGTAGCACCGGCACCTGCGCCCGGTGCCGCACTTCGTTAATCGTGCTCCCGTGGAGCAAATCGCCAAGAAGCCGATGGCCGTGTGCAGTCATCGCGATCAAATCGCATTGCCGATCTTCGGCCGCTTTCACAATTCCCTGCGCCGGATCGCCCAGCGCGAGAAACGTGTCCACGGTCAAACCCCGCTTCCGCAACGTCTCAGCGGAACTTTCCAGATAGGCGCGATCGTCTTTCATCTCCTGCGACTCGGCCAGATTCAACTGGTTGTAATTACGGGCGACGTAACCGTCGGCCACGTGGACGAGCAATAATTCCGAGTGATGCAAACCCGCGAGCTCGGCAATATGCGGGAGAAGCGTTTGATCGGCACGACTGTTTTCGAGAGCGACGAGAATTTTGCGATACATAGTTAAAATGCGCGTCCGACCCAGGCGCTGATGCCGGCCCAATCACAAAGATATTTTCCATTTAGTAAAACAATTACCGCGGTTGTGATCCAGGCCAATGTTCGCAGCCAAAGGGGCGAAACGAACTGACCCATTTTCCGCCGGTCGCTCGTGAACAGGACCAGCGGGATCACGGCAAAGGAAAGCTGGAGACTGAGGATGACCTGACTGAGCAAAAGTAACTTCGCCGTGCCGCTTGCCCCAAATAGAGCAGCGACAATCACGGCGGGGATAATTGCGATGAGGCGTGTGATCAAGCGCCGCAGCCACGGACGCAACCGGATGTTGAGAAAACCTTCCATCACGATCTGGCCGGCCAGCGTTCCGGTCAGGGTCGAGTTTTGGCCGGAGGCAAGAAGAGCGAAGGCGAAGAGCGCGCTCGCGATCGGGACCCCGAGCGTTGGGGAAAGAAGTTTGTAGGCGTCCTGGATTTCGGCGACACCGTGCTGGCCGTGCGAATGAAAAGTCGCCGCGGCCACAATCAGAATCGCAGCGTTAATGAACAAGGCGAACATGAGCGCCACGCTCGAGTCGATCGTTGCAAACTTGATCGCCTCGGATTTACCAGCCGACGATTGCTCGTAATTGCGCGTCTGCACCACCGAGGAGTGAAGATAAAGATTATGCGGCATCACGGTCGCGCCCAGAATTCCGATGGCGATGTAAAGCATGTCGCGGTTGCGAATGATTTCCGAATGCGGAGCAAAACCGCCCAAGACCGCATGAAGCTCCGGTTTCGAAAAAATAACCTCAAACAGGAAACAGCCACCGATGGTCAGGATAAGGACCACAACGAGGGCTTCGATGTAACGGAAGCCTTTGTTTTGCAAATAGAGCACGGCCAACACATCGAGGGCCGTGATGCAAACACCGATCACGAGCGGGATTTTGAAAAGTAAATTCAAGGCGATCGCCGAACCGATGACTTCGGCCAAATCGCAGGCGCAAATCGCCAGCTCGCAAATTATCCAGAGCGCGAATGAAACCGGCTGCGAGTAATGATCGTGGCACGCCTGCGCCAGATCGCGTTGGGTGGCGATACCGAGCCGCGCGCAAAGCGCTTGCAGCAGGATCGCCATTAAATTCGAAAGCAGAATGATGCTGAGCAGCGTGTAACCGAATCCCGATCCCCCGGCCAAATCGGTCGCCCAGTTTCCGGGGTCCATGTAACCGACTGCCACCAGATAACCTGGACCCGAAAACGCCAGCAGCTTTCGCCAGAAACCCGCGCCCGGAGCGATCGCAATCGTCCGATGCGATTCCGGCAGACTCGGCGATGTGCGATTGACTCGCCAACCATCCCTGGTCGACAGCTCATTCTGCATTCTGATCAAGTTACCGTTTCATTCGCCGTAAACAAGATCGACCACGACGCCGGGCTGACACCGAACGATCAGATTGATCGGGCGGCAGCAAACGCTGCAATCTTCGATCAGCGATTGTTCGGATTGCGAAGTGTCGATCTGCAACGGAAAAACTTCGCCGCAATGCGGACAGGTGACTTCAGTTTCGAGGACGAGTTGCATCTCTTGTCATGTCGAGCGGAGCCGAGACATCTCTAGATATTTCCGACATAGTAAGCGATTGAACTCGTTCGTCTCCCAACTCTCTCGCCGCTATCCTCGCGGCCCAACGGTCCATGTCGCTCGCCCCACTCGCTCCATTCCTCGACTTCGCTCGGGATGACGAAAAAGGCGACGCCAGAGCGGCGTGCCAATTTTCAAAGCGCGGCGTCCGGTTTGGTTCCTACCGGGGCCGGTTGCGCTTCCTTCAGCTTCTGAAAATGCAGCTGGCGAATGCGGCGACTGTCGGCCTGGGTCACAGTCACGCAGTAGTTGTCGATCTTTACTTGCTCGCCTTGTTTCGGCAGATGCCCGAGCAGGTGCGTCACGTAGCCGCCGACAGTGCTCACGTCCGGATTTTCCAGTTCGAGCTTCGCGAGATCGTTCAACTCATAAAGCCCGAGCGTGCCGTCCACCGTAAATTCATCCGCGTTGATCTTTTTGAATTCTTCCTTGTCCGTGTCGAATTCGTCCTGGATGTCGCCGACCAATTCCTCGAGCACGTCCTCCAGCGTGACCATTCCGACAGTGCCGCCGTACTCATCGACCACGATGGCGACGTGCGCGTGCTTGCTCAGAAAAAAACTCAGCAATTTCTCGAGCGCCATCATCTCCGGGACCGGAATCAATTCGCGTTTTATCCGCATCAAGTCCGGATTCGGGTCGCGCATCATCGGAACCAGTTCTTTGATATGAATAAGGCCGACCGTGTTATCGAGATTTTCACGGCAGAGCGGAAAGCGCGTGTGCCGCGATGCGAGCGCCTTTTTCACGTTCGTCTCGAAATCGTCCTCGATATCGAGATAAACCACTTCGCCGCGCGGCGTCATGATATCGCGGACCACGCGCTCACGGAGATCGAGCACGTTGAGCACGAGCTTGCGCCCGAGCGCCGAGACGTCCTTCGATTTCTCGCTCTGCTCCAGAATGAAACGCAACTCTTCTTCGCTGTGGGCCAGCTCGGTCCCCGGAATCGGTTTCATCCGAAGCATGCCTCTCAAAAGCAAATTGGAAGACTTGTGGAGTAACCAGATCGCCGGCTTGAACAGGAAATAAAACGCGCCCAATGGCCTGACCAATCGCAGCGAAACCGCCAGAGGATTCGCGATCGCGGTGTATTTCGGCGCCAGCTCTCCGAATACGATGTGCATGAAAGTGATCCCGATGAACGCGAGCGTGACTGAAACCGAGGTGACAAACACGTGCGACTGAATGTTGGCCAACGCGAAGAACGGCTCGAGCAGGTGCGCGAGAAACTCTTCGCCGAGCCAGCCGAGCGCGAGACTGGCCACGGTCACGCCGAGCTGCGTCGCCGAAAGATAGGCGTCGAGGTGCGAGCGAATATATTTCGCGAAACGCGCCCGCGGATTCCCCTCCTCCGCCAATTCGTCGAGCTGGCTCGCGCGCACTTTGATGATCGCGAATTCGCACGCGACGAAAAAACCGTTCAATCCGACCAGCGCGCCGATGACCACCAGTTTTCCAATGATCACGGCGGCCGAGTCCCATTGCGTGACCGGCACGTCCGCGAGCGAAAGCATTAACAAAGAGTTCATTTTACGAGCGCGTGCATCGCACCCGAAAACCGACCTCTGGTTGTCCTACCAGCTGGACTTCGTCACGCCAGGGATCAGTCCCTGCGAGGCGAGCTCGCGAAACGTCAGCCGCGAGACTTTGAACCGGCGGATGAACGCGCGGCGGCGGCCCGTGACTTCGCATCGGTTCACGACCCGCGTCGGGCTGGCGTCGCGGGGGAGCTGGGCCAAACCGGCGTAATCCTTCTTCGCCTTGAGCTCGGCGCGGAGCGCGGCGTATTTCTTCACCGTCGCGCGCTTGCGTTCATTGCGATTAATCCAGGATGTCTTTGCCATAAGGGAACGCCGAATCTAATAGAGTCGGACGGCTTTTCAACCGCTTTTACTGTAGGGGACGACGCTGTCGTCCCTGGGAAGCTCGCCTCCTCATTTGACATCAAACCCCAAACACCACACATCAAACTTCCGCTAATGATTTCGCTCGGCATCTTGTCATCTCGAGCGAAGTCGAGAGATCTCTAGATATTTCTGACCAATGATACCACTCGGCCGAAAGGATGTCCCCTCGCCCAAGAACGATCTCGCCCAGGCACTGGACACGGCGCTGCACCGGTTCGTCCAGAAATCCGGGCCGATTGTCGATCTTCGGTCACGCGTTTTTCCCCTGGTCGACGAACTCCGGATCAATCTCGATGGCGCGAAGCTCGATTCTCCCTCTCCACCGCTGGCAAAGGTCGAAGGCGAGACCGCGCTCGCCTTTGAAACGGCTGTCGTGAACGTAAGAGGACGAAACATTTCCGTTCTCGGCGTGCCGCTTAATTTGCGAATGGAAATGCGCGACGTCCGTTTTCACAAAGGCGCCGACGCCAACGGCGACGCTGTTTTGGTCATCCATCGAGCGCGCGAGGGGCAATTGGTGATTTCGGCAGCGCAGTTGAATCTGGAAGAAGCAATTGGGCGACTTGGCGGAGAGAAAGCGCGCCTTTGGGGAGTCGATCTCGAACGAGTTCGCTTGGCGATGCGCGCGCGGAGCCGGCACTCACTTGCCGCTGAGATCAGGATCCAGGCGAAGAAATTTTTTGCCCGCGCCAACATTGACATCTATGCCCAGCTCGACATCAGCAACGAATTCGAGGCCAAAGTTTCCGAGCTCAAATGCAAAGGCGACGGCAAACTCGGCTCGTTCGCCTGTGGCGCGCTTGGACCGCTCTTCGAGAAGCTGAAGAGCAACGCATTTCCGCTCAAATCGCTTCCGCTCGGTGGTCTTCAAATTGTCGACGTGCATGTCGCGGTTGCCGACACCGTCGAGCTCACTATCGATTTTGGAAGCGGCGCAGAATGATCTCTGAAGGTGGATCGGCCGCTCCGTGGGCGATGCTATTCTAGGCGGCTTCGCCGCGATTATTTAACATCGAGCTCGCCACGGGACGAGTCCATCCGTCGGCGGACAATGGACTGCTCGATCCACCTCAAGCAGCGTTTGATCACCGCCGCGCTAGTCGCCGGAATAAAAGCGCGCCGAGGATGATGAAGAAACCGTTCGGCATCCGCTTGATGTCATTCCGACCGAAGTGGAGGAATCTCTAAATATTTCTGGGTAACTGACGCGTGGCACTCAGAAATAGTAAAAGATGTCTCGACTTCGCTCGACATGACATGGGTTGGCGAGCGACGCGCTTGCCCTACAATTTTTCGTCTTATTGCCGCGCTAGTCGTCGAAACAAGAATACGCCCAGGACGATGAAGAGAACGTTCGGCACCCAGATCAGAAGCTCGGGATGCACTTTTGGATTTCCGCGGAGGGTGTCGGCAATGATGACGAAAAGAAAATAAGCGACCGCGACGATCAGACCCATGGCGAAGCCGATCGAGGTTTCGCGCCGGTGCGCGGTCACGCCGAGCGGGACACCGATGATGGCGAACGCGACGCACGCGAACGGAAATGAGAATCGTTTGTTGATCTCGGTCCGGCTCTCGCTGCGCTCCCGCGTGCTTTCGCTTTGCAACTGATCGAGCAATTGTTCGATCGACATGGCTGATCGGCTCGGCCGTTTTTTCTCTTTCTCGTAAAGCTCGTCGAGGCTGATCGGCAACGTCCCTTCATGCATGCTAATGCCGTCCTTGATTTTGCGTAGATCGCTCGGGTCCTTCTCATCACGCTGCTGGTAACGCGCGTTGTAGAGATGCATCAGGATCCGTTTGTTATCGAGATCGGCCTCGAGCATTCCGGTCCGCGCGAACGTCACCCGCAGCGGCATCGATTTTTGATCGAGCTCGAACACGGTGATGTTTTCAAGCTTGTTCCCCTCTTTTTTCCCCACGTAAATTTTTCGCCCGGGAAATTGATCGATCACCTGGTCGCTGCCAAAAAGCGCCATCGGGTCGCGCGTCGCCAGATCGAAAATGGTGCTGCGCAATTTTTTCTGCGTCGCCGGCGACACCTGGACCGTAAGCCAGAGACAAAGCGCCGTGCACACGAGCGCAATAACGCCGAGCGAAACGGCGACGCGCGGCACGCTCACGCCGTTGGCGCGGAGCGCGATCAATTCGTTGTCGGCCGAGAGCCGGCCGAAGACGAGAAGGATTGCGGTGAGTAATCCCCACGGAATGGTGAAGATGAGCGAGAACGGAAAAACGTAGGCGATGAACGCGAGCAAATATTCGACTGGCACATCGTGGTTGACCAGCAACGGCAGCAGCTTGCGAAAAATGTTCCCGACCACCAGGACGAGACTCAGGATCGCGATCGCGAAGAGCACGTTCACGAGCAGCTCGCGACTGACGAACTTGTCGACCAGCTTCATCGGTAGCCAAGAGTAGCACAGATTTTCTGGGGAGCGCACCCGCCCCCGCTTGCTCTTTCCGGCGCCTCGCCGGAAAGTCTTAACCAAACGCGAAGGCGCAAATCAATCTCAGCATAAAAAGTTTGCGATCGCGAGGGCGCGATCGCCAGCATGCGAGGCGCATGCGCTCCCCAATCCAACTTTGCTTCAGCGCGATGCTTCGTTAAGAATAGTATCAGTGGACAAGATCGACATCTATGACGTTGCAATCATTGGTGGCGGGCCGGCGGGCAGCACGGCGGCGACGTTGCTCGCGAAAGCCGGCCGGCGCGTGATCGTGTTCGAGCGGGAGAAGTTTCCGCGATTTCACATCGGTGAATCGCTTCTGCCGTTCAGCGTGCAAACGTTCGATCGCCTCGGCGTGCGCGAAAAACTCGACCGCACGTTTCTGCCAAAATTCGGCGGTGAGATCATGGCTGCATGCGGGACCAAAGGCGTAAAGTTTTATTTCAAGGACGGCTTTCGTTCGCAGCGCGACCGCGCCTATCAGGTGACGCGTTCCGATTTCGACAAATTGTTGCTCGATCATTCGCGCGAAAATGGCGCGGAAGTGCGAGAGCAAACCGAAGTGACAAAACTCGATTTCGCCGATAATCGGGTAAAGATCGACGTTGAAAGTTCTGACGGCGCGAAATCAACGATCGAAGCGCGTTATCTACTCGATTGCAGTGGCCGGCAGACGCTGCTCGGCAGTTTATTCAACGTCAAAAGAACGTACGATCATCTGCAAAAGTTTTCGGTGTTCGCGCATTACGAAAATATCGACCGGCTTCCGGGACGCGACGCCACGCTGATCCGAATGGTGCGCGGGCTCGACCGCTGGTTTTGGATGATTCCGCTCACCGAAACGCGCACCAGCATCGGCGTGGTCATGGACACGGCCACGTTTCGGGCGACAAAACTTTCGCCGCAAACTGCGCTGGAAAAATTTATCGACGAACAACCTTTGATGAAAGAGCGGATGAAAAAGGCGGTCCGGGTTTCACCCGTTTATTCCGCCGGCGATTTTTCCTATCGTAACACGCGCTTGGCCGGAGAACGTTGGCTGTTGGCCGGTGACGCCGCGGGCTTTATCGACCCGGTATTTAGCAGCGGCGTGTTTCTGGCGATCATGTCTGCTGAGAAAGCAGCCGACACCTTGGACGCAGCCCTGCGCGATGAATCAAAACGACGTCGCCTTTTCAACAAATATTCGCGAAGCGTAAATCGCATCATGGACATCTACCTGACGTTCGTGAATTCATGGTATTGCCGGAGTAAGGAGTTCCTCGAAGTTTTCTTGAATCCCACCGACACGATGCAAATCGCGGCGGCAGTCAACGCCGTGCTCGCCGGCAGCGAGGGCAAGAGCCTGGCGGTCAAATGGCGAATGTGGCTGTTTTACTTCTTCGTTTACATGCAAAGATTTTTCGCGTTATCGCCGCGGCTCACGCTGGTGCCGAAACCGCAGAGTTTGTCAACGCCGGATCAAGTCGTTGGCGCTACGCCGTGATTGTAGGGGCGATTGGCCGCAATCGATCCGAGCCGGATTGGCGTTTGCGGGCGGTTCGGGTGAACCGCCCCTACCTAGTCGTGTGCCTCGTAGCCCTAACGAGTTGCGCAACAACTTCAACGCATCAATTCGCGCAACCAGCGCGGGATTGGCAGACACGCACGGGACAACTTCTTTATCGCAATCCCAAAACGACGGTCATCGGGGACGTCATCGTTCGTTTTTCCAGGAACGGTGACTTTGAACTGACGTTCTCGAAAGGGCCGGGCGTAAATCTTCTATTTTTGCGACAGGACGCGAGCTTTGCTGAAGTCAGCGGTCCCCTCGCCGGCCGCGGCTGGTCAGGCCCAATCGATCGTGCGCCGCCGCAGTTGCGAGCCTGGCTCGAACTGCGTAACAAGATCGTTCAGGCGAAAGATCGACATCAGGTGCGGCATGTTTCGGGATCGGAAACTTTTGTTTTCCGATTTTAAACGCGGCGGCAATCACGGAAGCTCAGGTATGCGGATGAGTGATTTGATCGCGCGCGTCATGGCGCAACGACGCGTGCTTGTCTGGTTTGGCGTGGCCGCGTTGGCCGCAGCCTGCCTCGGAATCCTCGTCACGCGGATCGAGCTCGATTCCGATGTAATCAATATGCTGCCGAAGGGTTTCGAATCGGTCGAAGGTCTGAAAATTTACGATCGCGACTTCGAACAGACGCGCGAGCTAACCTTCGCACTACGGTGTCAGCCTCAGGACGTCGACAAGCTGGAAGAATTCGCGCCGACCTTTGCGGAAAATTTGCGGAATCAATCGTGGTGCGAACGCGTGCTGGCCGGTTCGCCAATGGAAACGCCGGACGGCATCCGCGATTTGCAATCGATCGCGGTTCCACTGCTTCTGAATCTGGAGCCGGCTGCATTCGAGCAGACGATGTCGATCTTGCAGCCCGAGAGAATTCAAGAGCGGCTGCATCGTTTGCATCAGGAAATCGAGGCCGGCTCGCCGCGACCAGAATTTGAACTCGGGTTCGATCCGCTGGGCATCATTGCGCCAGCGCTGAAACCGTTTGCAGAAGCGAACGCGATCGAGCAGGAGCAACCGCTCACGTCGCTGGACCGCACGATGCGCGTTTTTCTCGTGGTCACGAATCAACCGTCGCTGAGCGCGTTCCAGTGCCAGTGGTTGATGCGTCAGGTAAATGCCTTTCGTGCGCGCGCAGGAGATGGCTGGGAGGGCGGAGCGTTGGAAGTTCTGGTCACCGGACGCTCGGCATATGTCGCTGAGATTTCCTTGAGCATGCGGTACGATATCGTGGCCACGCTCGGCAGTTCGGTCCTGCTCGTCGGCATCATTTTCTTCATCGGCTTTCGACGATGGCTTCCGCTGCTCGGAATGGGTTTTTCACTTTTGCTTTCGTGCCTGGTCGCGCTCGCGGCCGGACTACTTGTCTTCGGCAGACTCAGCATGGTGGCGGTAGGCTTCTGCGCAATCCTGGTCGGACTCGGGGTCGATTTTGCGATCCTGATTTTTGGTCGCTATCAGCAGGCGCGGATTGACGGCGAGGAATATCCGTCAGCAATTGCTACATCGGTGGCAAAACTCGGCCGCGCAGTTTTTTTCGGCGCGCTCACCACCGCGGTTGGGTTTCTTGCGCTGATCCTGAGCGGCTCGATGGGTTTCTCACAGCTTGGCGTCCTAATCGCGATTGGCATTTTCTTCGCGGGACTCTTCATGTGCACAATTCTGTTTTTGTTCGTCCGACCGGGGCAGGCGCCGCAACGACACGATTGGGTCTTCGAGGTAGTGAAAAAATATGTGCGGTGGAGCGTAGAACGACCTGCGCCCATGATCATTGTCGCCGGCGGAGTTCTGTTATTGCTGAGCGTGATCGGATTTTCGCCCGTGCCTCCACTGCGGTTTGAAGCCAGCGTGCGTTCACTCGAACCGAAAAACAGCCGGGCCGCCGGGGCGCTGCAAGCAATTATGGCAAAAATGCCGACCCGCTGGGAGCCGGTGCTTGCGATCGTGCATGCACGCGACGCCCAGGAGTTGCATGACGATTGGCAAAGAATCACGGCGCACTGGACCGAGCTCCAACAGGCCGGCAAAATCAACGCTTTCTCGACGCCGGCGGCGCTGTGCCTTTCTCCGGTGTGGATGGAAAAAAATCGGGAACACCTTCGAACAGTGAATCTTCCGGCGGTACGGCAGACTCTGGAAGAAACCCTGAGGGCAGAAGGCTTCAGCACTGACTCGTTCGCGTCTGCTTTCAAATTGCTGCACGATTTGCGGACGGTTGCCGATCCAAAGGCACCGCTACCGGACTGGCGAAAACAATTGCCGAAGGGAGCGGGTTGGTGGTTTTTGGTGGATCGCTATTTCGCAAGGAATCCCCTGCTGACGACGGGCTTTGCGACCACGAACGAGCCCGTTACGATCCACGCCCAAAGCGAAGAGTTGAGCCGCGAACTGCCCGTGCCCTGTGTGCCGATGATTCTCTCGGGTTGGAGTTACACGTTGGCCGATTTACAACCATGGTCGCAGCGGCAATTACTGATCATCAGTGCGCTGATGGCGTTGTTCGATGTCGGATTGCTCGCGATTTTGTATCGCGACTTCCGGCTATGGTTGATCCAAATCGTCACGCTCGCGTTTGGAATTGGCGCAATGATCGCGACGATGAAGCTGCTCAATATTCATCTGAATTTGCTGAATGTGCTTGCCTTCCGGCTCGTGCTCGCCATCGGCGTGGACTACGGGATTTACGTCGTGCTTGTCTGGCAAAAGACGCGTGAGCTGGAACACGATGTGGCGGGCGTCATCAAACCGGTCATTCTCGCCGGACTGACTGCGGTCAGCGGATTCGGTTCGCTAGGCTGGGCGCGCAATCCTTCGCTGAGCGGACTCGGGATTGCGTGCGCGATCGGAATCTTCTGGAGCCTGGTCGCGACAATTTTCTTCGCCTTGCCGGCGATGGCAGCGGCCAAACCCAAAGTCTGGCGCGAAGAATAGTAAAATCGGCATCTCCCAAGATCGACAATCGTATGCGTAACATCTCCCCTCTCCTGCTCGCTTTGCTCTTGTTCGCGTCGATTGTCCGTGCGCAGTCGCTCTCCGACTCCGATGTGAAAAATCTTTTAAGGCGCATCGCTGAGCGACGCGCGTCGTCACCGGATGTTCGCGCAGATTTTCAGGAACAAAAAACGATGCATCTCCTGAATAGGCCAATCGTCAGCTCGGGAAAAATCTGGTTTCACGCGCCGAACAAATTCCGGCGCGAAATCACCGGAAACTCGTCGAGCGTGACAGTGAGCAACGGTCGCGACCTTTGGATTTATTATCCAAATTTCAAATCAGCCGAGCATTACTCGCTAGGAAAACGATCGCCGGCGGATGCGGCCATCGCCGCCATTAATACCGCGCTCAATTTGGAAAATGCTGAAAGCACATTTCGAATCACGGGGGCAAAGATCGACAATGGCCATGCTTTGGAGCTAACTCCGCGCTCGCTGTCGATGAAACGCATGTTTCAGAAGTTCGATCTGCGTTTGAACAACGATCTCGTCGCGGAACGCACGGAGATGACGCAACCAAACGGCGATCACATCGTCACGACATATTCGAATCAAACGCGGGCGGCGATTCCGGCATCGACTTTCGAGTTCACACCGCCAGCCGGTACGCAAATTTCCACGCCGCTCGGCCGTTAGTGACGCTTGCCGCTGGTTGAAGTTGAAGGCGGAGATGATTTGATCCGTGCGTAGCGAATCGTTGTTGCTTGTGTGGACATGTCTTCTTTCATCCAGGTCAAATGCGCGACGTCGTTCGCGTCGATCAGCGAGCTGATGAAATCTCCGGCGAAACGATTATCGCCGGTACAACCGGCTGCGACGCAGATTGCGCCGGTGTGAATAGCCGATTCGACGTTTATTACTGCCCAAGTCGGTATCGGACTGTCGGCATTGAAAGATTCCGCCCACATCGCCGACCAGGTTGAATTCGTCATCGACCCCGGGTCGCCATTGTCCGGCGTATAATAATAGAGAACGCCGACATGATGCGGCCCGCCGGCTGCGACCCAGGTGAAAATCGCAGTGCCAGTCGTGGTTCCCGGAATGGGCGCGAGTTTGCTCCAGGTCACGCCGGCGTTTGTCGACCGCGCCAATACCACCTGTTTTCCGCCAGCCGGATTTAATTCTTCCGATGCGAGCCACAGTTGTCCGTCTCTGCCGATGGCGGCGCTTGGCAATGCCAGCGGCAATGGAAGACCGGTCGAACGAACGGCGGAAATGATCGATCCAGTTGAATTGGGCGAGTAAACGTAGAGCTTCAGCTCCGGGACTTCTTGTGGCAGCGTGCCATAAATTTTTGTGATCTGGAGCACATCACTGCTGCCCGGTATTTGGAGCAACGGTCCGGTTTGAGGCTCGAACAGCCCGGCGCCAATCGACGTCGGCGTCCAAGTCGATCCGCGATCCGTGCTGTGCAGAAACGCAGTCTCATAAAGTCCTTCATTGGTAACCTCGTAGTCGTCTGTCAGAGTCGGAGCGAGCGTCCACATCCGATCGGTGCCGCCAGGAACGACTGCCGGATTGCAGTTCCAAGTGGTGCCGCGATCATCGCTCGTGCACACCGCAGTCGTTCCGGCGTAGGGATAATCGAACGTGAAAAAAAGCCGATTGCCCGGATCGACCGAGATCGAGCTATCGGAATTGAGATTGATGCTGGAGGCATAGATCGGTCCCAACAATTCCGTCCATGTCGCTCCTGAATCAGTCGAGCTGTAAATGTGTTGCAGCGCGCTGATATAAAGCGTCCCGTCCGGCGCCGCCGCGATGAGCGGCTCATTTCCATGAACCCCTACAGTTACCGGTGTCGGAGCGGGCGTCGGCGTCGGCGAACTCTTCGGACGTTGCCCTCCGAACGCCAACGCGGGAATCATCACGCAGGCAAAAAGTAAAAAGATAGTCTTCATGCTGTAGTCTGAATCGGGTTTGCCTGAAGATTGGCCGTATCGGCGCCGCAAAAACCGACCTGACGCGGCTTCAGGTTTTCGCTCGACTTGGCTCGTCGCGGCGTGTTAACGGAATCACACCGTTCCCCCGAATGATCGCGAAATCTGTCCGGCTAATATTGTTTCTTTGCGCTTCGCGACTCTCGATCGCCAACTCACTCGAGAGCAGTAGCGTCGCTCCAGCTCGGGCCGCCGTTACGTCGCACATTCCGCGCGAATCAGTGGTGTCGAAAGGCATCGCGTCGATTGGATACAGCAAACGACTGCACATCCTTGAAATAGAATTTGTGAACGGTGCGGTTTATCGATATCTCCAAGTCGCGCCGTCAGTTCACCGGGACTTGATGAGTGCCGATTCCAAAGCGCGCTATTACGACGCGAACATCAAAGGCAATTATCCGTCCCTGCGCGTCCGTCCGCGAGTGAAACAGCAATTCGATTGAAACTCCCCGAACGTTGGCAATGGGAGGAGCTGAGACACAAGCTCGTCCTCACGCCCGAAGAGAAACGCGTCATCCTTTTTATCGTCGCTGCCTTTTTGTTGGGCCTGGGCACAAAATGCTACCGCGACACCCATCCGCGTCCGCCGGTGCAGCTGGATAAGAAGCATCTGCATTCCCACAAGTCCGAACGTTAAAGATATTTTTCCGGAATCGCGTGCTCCGGAGTTTCGTGCTGCCAGTAAATTGATAAAATCCACCAGCGACTCCCGTCGTTGAAAAGTTGAATGCTATTGATCCCGCGCATGAACGGTACGGGATCGCTCGGATCGTGGCGCGACTCGTATGTGCTCCAGACATGCGCGATTTGGCCGAACCGTTCGACCCGTCGCGCGACTTCCTTTTCGTAGAATCCGGTTTTCTCGAAAGCCTGCTCGGCTCGTGCGATGAAGCCTTCGATATCCAACATCTGGGGCGCAAGTCCGCCATTCGGACGGACTCGTCCCGCGGCGAGATCGACATCGTTCCTTCCGGCGTCGACTGCCGTCGGGATCAAACGCGCGCCGGAAATGAAAAGCGATCGCATGCGATCCCAGTCGCGCTTTTTTCCGGCCGGGCCCGAGATCGAATCATATGCCGCGGCGATAATCGCTTCGATTGATTCGACGTCAGCGGGATTCGCCGGTCTTTCGACTGCCTTCGACATTGGCGTTTGTTAGTGGGCTTACCCAGCCTTCCCTCTCACCGCTTCAGCATCTTTCAGATGCTTGTCGAGAAAATCGAGGATCGCTTTGTAGGCGCGAACCTCGTTGGCCTTTTTTGTGAAGCCGTGACCTTCGTTATCGA
>Ga0209056_10001754_pt1 | contig 23733 bp, 23 predicted proteins | sample GraSoiAngelo_114_FD_185876 | JGI IMG/M metagenome (GOLD analysis project Ga0209056, IMG submission 185876) | Grasslands soil microbial communities from the Angelo Coastal Reserve, California, USA - 14_0903_13_40cm (SPAdes) (version 2) | ecosystem: Environmental > Terrestrial > Soil > Grasslands... | reverse complement strand
CGGCAGGCCTTGGTACGGGTCCGGGAGATAGCTCCCGCCGCCGAACTCGACCGCGACCCTGGGCGTCGCATAGAACTGCACGAACGCGCCCCCGGCTCCCTCCGACGGGAAGGCCGCCGATGTCCGCCCGGCGACCCACAGCGATACGATCGCCCGCCCCCGCTCGAGCGTAGTCGCCAGGCTCGCGTCCGTGAACCAATAGTCCGGAAATCGGGTGGGCTCGACGCTCAATTGGAGCTCCGGGGCCCCCGCGCCGCTTCCGGGTCGCCACCACACCCGCGCGCGACTGTGCAACGCCGTGACTGGTAGGTCGCCCGAAATCGCGCCGCTGGACGGGCCGGCGCCGATCCCGAGCCCCCACGTGTTCGCAGACCGCGAGAACTCCGCGACGGCGTGTGCCGCCGCGGTCGAGCCGCCATCGGTACGCGTGGTGCCGCCGAGTGTGAGCTCGGTACTGAAGCGCACGGCCCGGGCGAGCGGAGCGCTGACCAGGGAGAGGCCGGTGAGTCCTTGGGCGGCCCATGCGCCGCCCGGAAGCGAGGCGACCGAGCCGGAAAAATCCGCCGTCCAGGCCGCGGACATGCGTCGGATGGCGGGCGAGAGCACGGCCGTGCCGAACCCCGCGCCCGCGGAATACCGCACGGTGCCCACGCCCAGGCCAATGGACATCTCGGTCTGCGCGGCCGCCGGCGCGGGAAGTGTGATCACCGCCGCCAGCAGCGCAACCATCCCCCGCTTCACGGCACCAAAGCTATGACGCGCGGGGACGGAGGGGTACGGTGGGAGAAAAGCGAGTAGGGGCGCAGCCTACTGCGCCCCTACGTCCCCTTTTGAAATTGTGCTGTCGTTACGGCCGATGCGGGTTGGTCGGCTGGCCCTGCTTGTGAGCCGGCGTCGCCGGCGTGGCCCGGTGCGCGGGCAAAGTGGGCACGTCGCCATGCCCGGGCACGGTGGGCGTGGCACGTGTCGCCGGCGTGGCGGCGTTGGGGTTGCGTGTCACGTCGACCGCGACCAACTCCCCTCGCCGGTGCGTCGCCCGGTGCGCAGCACCTTGCGAGTGCAGCGCGACCATGGCGTTGCCCCGATCGGACGCGTGCTCGTTGGGAATCTGCGGCGTCTGCGCCGCCAACAGGGTGGGCACCGCGTATACGACGGCGAGCCCGAAGAGCTTGCGAATCATGGCGTTCTCCTTCACCTAGAAAAATCGGTTACCGGCTCGAGGGATCCTCCCGCCCACTCGCGCGACAACAACACCGCACGGGCGCGGCTGCGGGTGATCTCACCGAGCCAGGTTGCAACCGACGCGTTGGCGGTCTCGACGAAGCGGGCGGCGCTGAGCCAGACGTAGGCGAACGTTTCGGCCACTACGTCGTCCGCTTCCCCGGGGTCGATGACGATGCCATAGGCGAGCGCGTACACGCTGCTGCCGTGACGTTGCTCGAGCTCGCGCAGAGCCGCCGCGTCGCCGCTCGCCACCCAGCCGAGCAGGGTTAGATCCGCCACGGAGCGATTGTGCTGAGGCATGCTCGACCCTCCGGTATTGCCATAGAAGAGTGCCGGGCCCCGAGCGAAGTAACGCCTCGTGTGGCAAGTTGCAGCAGGGTCCGGCGTTACTAACCCTGACCCAGGTGACTCTTTAGCAGCGGACGGGTTGCCCGCGTCGGCCGCTGCCCGTAGCATCACCTGCACAACTTCGGGCAGCGAGGGCGACGGTTGGGTCTAGCGGGCGACGCAACGGACGGCGAGGTCGTGCGGGCGGTACTGGGGGGCGAGGTGGAGCGGTACGCGGTGCTGGTGCACCGCTACCGCGACCGCTATGCGCGCTACGCGGCGCGCATGCTGGGCTCCCTCGACGCGGGCGAAGACGCGGTGCAGGACGCGCTGGTGCGGGCGTTCGATCGCCTGGCGGATTGCCGCGAGCCGGACAAGTTTGCGGGGTGGCTGTTCCTGATCCTGCGCAATCGCTGCTACGCTGAGCGGCGCCGGCAGCAGCGGGAAGGGCGGCCGCTCGACGAGCGAGATGACGGTGTGGCGGCCGCCGACCGGCCCGATGGGACGTACGAGCAGACGGAGCGGATGCGGGCACTCGAGCGGTCGCTCGGACACCTCACGCCGGAGCAACGCGAAGTCTTCGTGCTGAAGCATATGGAAGGGCTGGCGTACGACGAAATCGCGGGGCGGACGGGGGCGACCGTGGCCTCCCTCAAGATGCGGATGCATCGGGCGTACGACAGATTGCGGGACCTGATGAAGGAGCACCTATGAGCCTCGGCTATCACCCGCTCGTGAAGCAGCTGCTGGACGGCGAGCTGTCGCTCGCCGAGCTCCCGCCCGAGCTGCGTGCGGAGGGCGCGGAGGCGCTGCGACTGATCGGCGCGGTGGATCGCCGCCCCGTCGTCCTGTCGGCGGCGCTGGACGACCGCGTGATGGCCGTGGTGCGGCAGCATGCCGCCTCTCGCACGCGCCGCGCGTGGCACTGGCTGACGGCGCCACGCGACGTGGAGCTGCGGCTGCGGCTGCGTCCGGTGGTGTGGGCCGGCGCGCTCGCCATCGCGGCGGGCGTCGCGCTCCTGCTGCTCGGGCGGGTCCCGGCCTCCGCGCCCGTCCCGGCCTCAGTGGCACGCAGCGGGGCACGCGACTCCGTGTTCGTGCGATTCGTCCTGTACGCTCCGGGCGCCCGGCATGTCGCCGTGGCGGGCACGTTCAATCAGTGGGATCTGAACGCGGCGCCGTTGGCGCGGGCGGGCTCGAGTGGCGTGTGGACGACCACGCTCGCGCTGCCCGTGGGCCAGCACCAATACGCCTTTGTCGTGGACGGCGAGCGCTGGGTCGCAGACCCGGCGGCACCGGCGATCGACGACGGGTTCGGCCGCCGCAACAGCATGGTCGCCGTGACCCTCCGGGGAGCACGCACGCTGTGAAATCGTTCCTGGCGCTCGCGTTCGCGCTGTCGACGACGCTGCGGCTCACGGCGCAAGACGTCGGGGCGCGCCTCGACGGGCGCGTCCCGCTGGAGGTGCAGCGCGCCGTTCAGGACATCGCCGCGGACGCCGCAGCGCACGGCCTGCCGACCGAGCCGCTCGTCCAGAAGGCCATCGAGGGCGGCGCGAAGCGGGTCCCGGCCGAGCGGCTGATCGCGGCGGTGCGCGCGCTCGCCGGGCGGCTGGCGGGCGCTTGGGACGCGGTACGCGCGGGGGGCCTGGAAAGTCCCACCGCCGATGTGGTGGAAGGCGGGGCGGACGGGCTCAGCGCCGGGCTCACCGCCGGGTACGTGAGCGAACTGGTGCGCGCCAGCCGCGCCCCGTACGATCCGGCGCTGGTACTGCGGGTCGCCGCCACACTGGCGGCCCTCGGTGTCTCCCCAAAGCTGACGGTCCAGCTCGTTGAAGGCATGATCAAGGACGGGAAGTCGCCAAGCGATCTCCTGAGCTTGCCGGGCCAAGTGCAGGCCGGCGTGGCCGACGGCGCTACGCCCGCGGAGGCGGCAGAGCGGGTCAACCACGGCGGCGGTAACGGTGTGGGTAATGCCGGGGGCAACCATGGCTCACCGCCACCCGATTGGGTGCCACCAGGTCAGGGAAAAGGCCACAAGCCGGCGAACCCCCACAAGCCGTAGGCCCCCGTCGCCGGACCGGACCGGACGCGCGTTACCTCCGGCCCCGGGCGTAGGTAGATTCCACTTCCTATGCCCCTTTCTCACAATCTCGGATTCCCGCACCTCGGCGCCGCCCGCGAGCTGAAGCGCGCCACCGAGGGCCATTGGAGCGGCAAGGTCTCTCAGGCCGACCTGCTCAAGACCGGCGCCACCCTACGCGAGCGTCATTGGCGCCTGCAGCGGGACGCCGGTATCGACCTCGTCCCGTCGAACGACTTCTCCTACTACGACCGCGTGCTCGACACCTGCACGCTGGTGGGGGCCGTGCCCAAGCGATACGGCTGGACGGGCGGCCCGGTGGACCTGGAGACGTACTTCGCGATGGCGCGCGGCGTGCAGGCGGGCGGGCGCGACGTCACGGCGATGGAAATGACGAAGTGGTTCGACACCAACTATCACTACATCGTACCCGAGTTCGACCCGGGGCAGGCGTTCCGGCTGTCGTCCTCGAAGCCGGTGGACGAGTTCCTCGAGGCCAAGGCGCTCGGTATCCAGACCAAGCCGGTGCTGATCGGTCCCGTGACGTTCTTACTGCTCGGCAAGACGAGAACCGCGCGCTTCGATCGTCTGGCGCTGCTGGACGCGCTGCTGCCGGTCTACGCCGAGGTGCTGTCGCGCCTGGCCGCGGCGGGCGCCACCTGGGTCCAGCTCGACGAGCCCTGCCTCGCCCTCGACCGCACCGCCGCCGAGCGCGACGCGTTCGCGCGGGCGTATCGCTCGCTCGCCGATCAGGCGCCCAAGGTGAAGCTGCTGGTCGCGACGTATTTCGGCGCGCTGGACGACAACCTCCCGACGGCGCTCGACCTGCCCGTGGCCGGTCTGCATGTGGACGCCGTGCGCACCGGGGCGCGGTTGGGGTCGCTACTCCAGGCGTGGCCGGCGGGCGGCGGGCGGGCTGGCAAAATCCTGTCGCTCGGCGTGATCGACGGGCGCAACGTCTGGAGGGCAGATCTCGCCGCGGCGCTGCGCCAGCTCGAGGACGCGCTGGAGCGGGCCGGCGCCGCGCAGCTCTGGGTGGCGCCGTCGTGCTCGCTGCTCCATGTCCCGATCGATCTCGACCTCGAGCGGCGGCTCGACAGCGAGCTCAAGGGATGGCTGGCGTTCGCGAAACAGAAGCTGGTCGACGTGGCGACGTTGGCGCGCGCGCTGCGTGACGGACGGGAGTCCGCGGCGGCGGCGCTCGAGGCGAACGAGCGCGCGCTCGCCGGTCGGCGCGTCTCCCGGCGCATCCACAATCCGGCGGTCAAGCAACGGGCGCGCGGCGTGACGGAGCACGACATGCGCCGCGCGTCGCCGTTCGGCGAGCGCCGTCGCAAGCAGCTCCGTCTGCCGCTCTTCCCCACGACGACCATCGGGTCGTTCCCCCAGACGGCGGAAGTCCGCGCCGCGCGCAAGCAGCTGCACGATGGCAAGCTGACGGGGCCCGAGTACGACGCGTTCATCGCGGAGCAGATCACCCGCACCTTGAAGCTCCAGGAGGAGCTGGGGCTGGACGTGCTGGTCCACGGTGAGTTCGAGCGCAACGACATGGTCGAGTACTTCGGGGAGCAGCTCGAGGGGTTCGCCTTCACGGAGCACGGCTGGGTGCAGTCGTACGGGACGCGCTACGTGAAGCCGCCGATCATTTACGGCGACGTGTCCCGGCCCAAGGCAATGACGGTGCGCTGGAGCACCTTCGCGCAGTCCAAGACGGCACGCCCGGTGAAGGGCATGCTGACCGGCCCGGTGACCATCCTGCAGTGGTCGTTCGTACGCGACGATCAGCCGCGCGCCGAGACGGCGAAGCAGCTGGCGCTGGCGATCCGCGACGAGGTCAAGGACCTCGAGGCGGCCGGGATCCGGGTGATTCAAATCGACGAGCCGGCGCTGCGCGAAGGCCTGCCGCTGCGGCGCGCGGAATGGGCGGCCTACCTCGAGTGGGCGGTGAACGTGTTCCGGCTCGCTACCGCGGGCGTGTCGGACGCGACCCAGATCCACACGCACATGTGCTACAGCGAGTTCAACGACGTGATCCGGGTGATCGAGAAGATGGACGCCGACGTAATCTCGATCGAGAACGCGCGCTCAGGGTCGGAGCTGCTCGAGGGCTTCAAGGAATACCGCTATCCCAACGAGATCGGGCCGGGCGTGTACGACATCCATTCCCCCCGTGTGCCGAGCACGGCGGAGATCGTGCAGGCGTTGAAGCGCATGCAGGAGGTGCTCGGGGACCGTCAGATCTGGGTCAACCCCGACTGCGGGCTCAAGACGCGCGGCTGGCAGGAGACGCTGGCGGCGCTGCGCAACCTGGTGCATGCGGCGCGCCAGATGCGGCCGGTGCCGGCCGTCACAGGACCGGCCGGCGAGGTTACCCCAGGCTCGCGCCCGGGTTAGTTTAGACGCATGAACCCCGCCGAGATTCGCATCAGCGCTGAGCCAATCGACACGGGCCGCTGCAAGTTCGTCGTGAGCGAGCCGGTGCACGCGGGTGGCGTGCGGCGGTTCGCGTCGCCCGACGACGCGCGTGGCTCCCCGCTGGCCGAGGCGATCTTCGCGATCCCGGACGCGGACGTGGGCGAGGTGATCGTGTCGGGGAACCTCGTGACGGTGGTGAAGCGCAGCCCGGCCCCGTGGCAGACGGTGGGAAAGGCGGTGGGTCAGGCGATCCGCGCCGCACTCGCCGGGGCGGAGCCGGCCGTGGCGCCGAAGCCGACCGCGCCCGCGGCGCCCGGCACGGACGACGACGCGCTGTACGAGCGGGTCGCCGACCTGTTCGAGAGCCAGGTGAATCCCATGGTCGCGCGGCACGGCGGCCGGGTCGAGCTCATCGACGTGCAGGACGCCGTCGTGATGGTCCGCATGGCGGGCGGGTGCCAGGGATGCGGCATGGCCGACGTCACGCTGCGCCAAGGGATCGAGGCGATGCTGCAGCAGCACGTTCCCGATGTGAAGGGCGTCGTCGACATCACCGATCACGCCGCCGGCTCGAACCCGTACTTCGCCGCCGCCAAGAAGTAAGGCGCGGCATGCCGCGCCAGTCCGTTCCCCGCCTGCTGCTGCTCCTCCCCACGGCGACCTACCGCACGGCCGCGTTCGTAGAGGCCGCGCGCCGCCTGGGCGTCGACCTCACCGTCGCCTCCGAGCGCCCCAGTACGTTCCAGGACGCGAATCCCGGCGGCCTCGTCACCCTCGACCTGTCCCATCCGGAGCGTGCCGCCGCGGAAGCACTGGCCTTCGCGCGCGAGCATCCACTCCAGGGCGTGGTGGGCGTGGACGACGACACGGCGATCGTGGCTGCCGCCATCGCCGGCACACTCGGCCTGTGCGGCAACGACGTGGCCGCCGCGCGCGCGGCCCGCGACAAGCACGAGCAGCGGACGCTGCTCGCCGCGGCGGGCGTGCCCGTGCCGCGCTTCACGCGGTACGGAGTGGAAGACGATGCACGGCAACTCGCGGCGGGCGTGTCCTACCCGTGCGTGCTCAAGCCGCTGCGCCTGGCTGCGAGCCGCGGCGTGATCCGCGCCGACACCCCGGCGCAGTTCGTCGCCGCCTTTGCGCGCGTCAAGCGCATCCTCGACGACGCGGGATGCGGGATGCGGGATGCGAGAGGAGTAGGAGATGGCGCATCCCCCATCCCGCATCCCGCATCCCGGTACTTGCTCGTCGAGGACTTTGTTCCGGGTCGCGAGTACGCGCTCGAAGGGCTGCTCGTCGCGGGCGAGCTCCAGATGCTGGCGCTGTTCGACAAGCCCGACCCGCTCGACGGCCCCTACTTCGAAGAGACGATGTACGTCACGCCGTCGCGCCTCCCGGGGGACACCCGGGGCGCGGTGGCCGCGTGCGCGGCGCGGGCCGCCGCCGCGCTCGGGCTCCGGGAAGGACCGGTGCACGCCGAGCTGCGGGTGAACTCGAGAGGCCCCTGGCTGATCGAGCTCGCGGCACGACCGATCGGCGGGCGGTGCAGCGCGGCGTTGCGCTTCGAAATCGGGGAAACGGGAAAGGGGAAAGGGGAAACGTTGTCCCTCGAGGAGGTCGTCATCCGACATGCGCTGGGGATGGAGTTGCCCGCGCTCGAGCGTGAACCACAGGCGTCCGGTGTGATGATGATCCCCGTGCCGGACGCGGGCGTGTTACAGGAAGTGCGGGGGGTGGAGGCGGCGCGGAGCGTGCCGCTGGTCGAGGAGGTCGTGATCACCGCGCATCCGGGCCAGGAGCTGGTGCCGTGGCCCGAGGGCGCGCGCTATCCGGGATTCATCTTCGCGCGCGGCGGGACGCCCGAGGCGGTGGAGGCTGCGCTGCGGGCCGCCCATCAGCGGCTGCAGTTCGTACTAATGTAAGGGGCGCAGCATGCTGCGCCCCTACGCCGCCGTGGCCACGCACTCGAGCCAGTTGCGTGGCACGTTGTTCATGCCCGTTTCGTCGATCGTGCGGCGCAGCCCTTCTTTCAACGCGCTCGAGCCTTCCTCGAGCGGGACTCCCGGCAGCGCACCCTCGATGAACAACGAGAAGCGCCCGATGTCTTCCAGCGCCTCGGGGGTCATCTCGATGCGCACCAGGTCGACCGCCGGGCGCGTGAAGCCGGCCTGCACGCACAACTCGCCGTACTCCTCGGCCGAGAGGAACTGGCGTGCGACCGCGTGGGCCTTGTGCTGGACTTCGAGCCCGCGCTCGCGCAGCACCTGCACGGCGCGCACCACCCAGCGGCGCCAGAATCCCGCCGTCCCCTCGACGTACGCGCCGTTGAAGAACGTCGTATTGAACGCAAATACGCCGTCCGGCTTCAGCGCCTTGCGGATCTCGCCGAGCACCTGCGCCTTGTCGGGCACGAGGTGGATGGCGTTCAGGAACACGACCGCATCGGCCGACGAGACGAGGCGCGATACCCACTCGGCGCTGCCCTCGATGAACTCGACGACTCTGGAGTGGATGGCGTCTCGGGCTTTGGAGAGGGCTGATGCGGAGGGATCGATGCCGATCACTGTGGCGTTGCGCGCGTCGCCCAGGCGCTCCAGGATGAGCTTGGTGACGGCTCCCGGGCCGCAACCCAAGTCGACGATCTTGCGGCGACCGGGGCAGATCACCCGCTCGACGATCCACCGATTGACCTCGGTAAAGAACGGGTGCTGGGTGAACGCTTCAAAGGAGAAGCGTTCGTCGCCGCCCGCTTCGTGAGCTGTCATGGGCCCCTCCCCGCTCTCAGACTTGTGAATCGCGGCCGCACCGCGTCGATTCCCAAGGTTCCAAGATACACGCTTGGGGCTGGCTTCGCGCCCAAGCGCGGTCTAGTATGGGCATCTAAGTGACCCCGCCAAGACGTCTCAGTCAAGAGGAAGAACGCTCGTTAGTGCGCCGCCTCAAGGCGCGAGACGAGCACGCGCTCCGCGAGTTATACGAAGCGCTCGCACCGTGGGTTCTCGGCCTCGCCTATCGCATCTTGCACGACGAGGACGAGGCGGAAGAAGTCGTCAGTGACGTCTTCGTGAAAGTGTGGCGTCACGTCCACAGGCACGACCCCCGGCGCGGGCCGCTGGTGCCGTGGGTCCTGTCGATCACGCGGAACCGGGCGCTCGACGAGCTGCGGCGACGCCGGCGCTGGTGGCGGAAGGCGGACCGTTTGGGGCAGGCGCAGGGGCCGGGAGACGAGCTCGAGAACCCCGCGCCGCACGAAGCCACTGTCCCGGGGTGGCCGCTGCACCGCGAGGTGCACGCCGCGCTCGCGACGCTGCCGGACGAGCTGCGGCGCGTCGTGACGCTCGCGTATTTCGAAGGGCTGTCGCACAGCCAGATCGCGCGCCGCCTGCAGCAGCCGTTGGGTACGGTCAAGACGCGGCTGCGGGCCGCTCATCACAAGTTGACGGACCAGTTGGCGCATCTCAAGGATTGGCTGGAATGACGGACTGGTTGGGCATGTCGGTGCCACCGCGGACCCCGCGCCCCGAGCTCAAGGGGCGGGTGCTGGCGCGCGCCCTGGCGCGCCGGCGGCGCTGGCCGCTCGCGGTGGCGGCGGCGCTCGTGGTCGTGGCGGCGGGAGTGGGGAGCGCGTGGTGGGCGCAGCGCACGATCACCGCGCTCGCGGCGGAGCGCGATCGACTCGCGGCGCGGGTCGCGGCCCTCGAAGACACCGTCTCGAGCTTCATCCACGACCCCGCGACCCGACTCGTCCAGGTGCCCGTCTCGACGGGAGGCCGTGTCGGGTCGGTGACCATTTTCGCCGACAGCGCGCGGCATCGCTGGCTGGTGCGCTGCGACGGCCTGGCCCCGAATGCCAGGGACCAGGCGTATCAGCTGTGGTTCGTCACCGACAAGGGTATGCAGCCCGCGGCGGTGATGGCGATGGATCGAGACCAGCCTATGGTGATGGGGCTGCCGCTGCCGCGAGCGGGGGAACAGGTGAGGGGCGCCGCGATGACCATCGAGCCGCGGGCCGGCTCGGCGAGTCCAAGCGGGCCCATGGTGTTCCATCTCGAACTATGAGGTAAGGGCGCAGCATGCTGCGCCCCTATTTTTTTCCCGCCAGGTCGTGCACGGTCTCGAGCTCCACCACCTTGAAGCGCCGCTGCCCCATGGGAAGGGCGGTGGTGACCGATTGTCCGACCTTGGCGCCCAGCAGCGCCTTGCCGAGGGGGGACGCCATCGAGACCGGCGTTTCGTCCCCGTCGTCGTCACCCTCGATGAACTCACCCAGCGTGAGCGCGTACGTTTCCCGCTGCTTGGTGTCGACGTCCTGCACCGTCACGCGGGAGCCGAACCCCACGCGGTCACGCGGGATATCGGCTTCCTGGACGCTCGAGAGCTTGGACAGGCGCAGCCGCAGGTGGCTCAAGCGTAACGTGACGAACTGCTGGCGCTCGAGCGCCGCCTTGTACTCGGAGTTCTCCCGCAGGTCGCCGTGCGCCCGCGCCCGCTCGATCTCCTTCGGCAGCACGAAGTTGATCTCGTGGTTCAAGCGCTCGACCTCAGCCTGTAGTTTCTGCTTGAGCTCGTCAATCATGAGACCGAAAAAATAGCGTTACCCGACGCTACGACGCTACGTCCTAAGAGGATCGTACAACGTAGCGTCGTAGCGTCGTACAACGCATCTTTTCGCCATGCCCCTCAACATTCGCACCTATCACGAGCTGACCGAGCCCGACCGCTCCGGGCTGCCCAGCCAGATCACGGCGCAACGGCGCCGGGTGGCGGCGCGGCTCGGGGGCGTGGGCCGGGTGGTCGCCGTGATGAGCGGCAAGGGCGGCGTGGGGAAAAGCTTCGCCACCGCGGGCCTCGGTCAGGCCCTGGCGCGCGCAGGTCGGACCGCGGGGGTGCTCGACGCCGACTTCAACGGGCCCACCATCCCGGCCCTGCTTCACATCCCCGTTGCCCGTTGCACCGTGCACGACGATGCCATCGAACCCGCCCTGAGCCCGGAGGGCGTGCGCTGCTTCTCGATGGCGCTGCTGCTCCAGGACGGGCGGCCGCTCGGGTTCCGAGGCCCCGAGGCCGAGAGCCATGTGTGGCGCGAGACACTCGAGGCGGCGACGCTGCGGGAGTTCCTGGCCGACGTCGCCTGGGGTACGCTGGACCGCCTGCTGGTCGACCTGCCGCCGGGGATCCAGCGGTTCCAGGAGCTCGTCGACCTCCTGCCGGCGCCGCCGGCGGTGCTCACGGTGACGATTCCCACGGCCGAGTCGCGCGATGCGGTGCGCCGGGCGATGCAGTTCGCCCGGGAGCGCGGTGCGGAGCTGCTCGGCGTCGTGGAGAACATGGTGGAGGGTCCGTTCACCGGCGATGCGGGCGAAGCGCTCGCTCGCGAGTTCGCCATCCCTCTCGTCGCCCGAGTGCCGTTTAATCCGGACCTTCGGGTCTGGGACCAGCTCGCACAACGGATGATGAGCTCGTCATGACGCGCTCCGCATTCCGCACTCCGCATTCCGCACTATGAAGTTCCTCTGCGTCGAATGCGACCGGCAGATGCTGTTCGAGGAGCGGCAGCTCCCCGGCGATGGCACGCTCGCGGCGGCGTTCCGGTGCCCGCAGTGCGGCCGCGCCGTCGGGCTGTTGACGAATCCGATGGAGACGCAGCTGGTGGCGTCGCTGGGCGTGAAGATCGGCGGGACGACGATCGAGCCGCAGCCGCTCGAAACGGTGCGGGGCATGGTGACAACGGGGCGCGATGATGCCTTCGAAGACGGGACCGGGGAAACGGGAAAGGGGAAATGTCCCCCTCCCGCCTGGTCTCTGGAAGCGCAGGAGCGGTTGGCCCGGGTTCCGAATTTCGTGCGCGGGATGGTGAAGAAGATCTACGCCGACTATGCCAGGGAGCGCGGCATCGGCGAGATCACGCCGGCCGTGATGGACAGCGCGCGCAGCGAGCTCGGGCTCGAGGGCATGTGAGCCTGGACGAGCGGACGGTCCACGGCCTGCGCATCGTGATCGACCGCGACCAGTGCGTCGGGTTCGGCGATTGTGCGACGGCGGCCCCCGAAGGTTTCAAATTGGACGCCGACACGATCGCCACGTTTCTCGAGCCGGAGCGAGTGGAGCGCGAGCGACTGCTGCGCGCGTGTGACGCCTGTCCGGTGGATGCCATAACCGTTTGGGACTCAGAGGGTAGGCAGCTGGTGCCAGGACAGTCCACGGCTAGACGCGCAGACGCACAGCGGTGAATAGGGAGTAGTCGGCAGGAGCATCCGCCCACTCGGCCTTGTTCACCACTGTGCGTCTGTTGCGTCCAGCTGTTGCATCTTCTGTTCCCTGCTTACTTGACAGCCTGTCCCATCGTTCACATACTCGCCCCGCCCTAAGGGGAGGTGCCGTTGTACCGCGAGATCTTCGTTCCGGTCGACAACTCGAGCCCGTCGGATTGGGCCGTGGACCGGGCCATCGAGTTGTGCCGGAAATCCGACGGTCGCATCACCGGCAATCACGTCTACGCCGCCCGCCTCCACGATGTCCGCTTTCGCCAGCTCGAGACCGGGCTCCCCGCCCGGTTCCAGACCCCAGACGAGATCAAGAAGCAGCGCAAGATTCACGACAAGCTGATCGAAAAAGGTCTGCAGCTGATCGCGGACAGCTTTCTCGACCAGCTGGGGAAGCGCTGCGAGGCGGCGGGCGTGCGACTGACGCGCCAGCTGCTGGAAGGCATCAACTACGAAGAGATCGTCAACGAGGTGAACCGCGGCGGCGGCCGGCTTCCCGGGCTGATCGGCTTCGACCCCGATCGGGCCGCGGGCTACGACGGGGGCGACAAGGCCCGCTCGGACGTGAAGGTGGGCGAGAACGGGCGGCTCGTCGCGGAAGACGAGGACATCGCCGCGCGGCTCGCCGGCTCGTCGGGTCGTCAGTACGACCTACTCGCGATCGGGGCGCACGGCCTGGGCCGCCAGCCGTACTCGCAGCTCGGCGGTGTCGTGGCGCGCGTGCTGCGGGGCATCGAGAAGGACGTGCTGCTGGTGCGCGACGAGCGGCCGTTCGCGGGCGGTCGGTTCCTGGTATGTGTGGACGGGTCGTCGTACGGCTATCGGGCGATGCGGCTGGCGCTCGAGCTGGCCCAGGCGTTCGGCGGGTCGCTGTTCGTGTGCAGCGCGTTCGACGTCGAGTATCACCACGTCGTGTTCCACAACATCAAGGATGTTCTCTCGTATCAGGCTTCCAAAGTTTTCAAGTTCGAGGAGCAGGAGGAGCTGCACAACAACATCATCGACAAGGGCCTCCTGAAGCTGTGCCAGGCGAACCTGAAGCGCGCCGAGGTGATGGCGCAGGAGTTCCCCGCTGTCCCGCTCAAGACACAGATCCTCGTCGGCAAGCCGTTCCAGGTGGTCCTGCAGTGGGCCGAAGAGATCAAGCCGTCCTTGCTCGTGCTGGCGCGGCACGGCGCGCACCGCATCGAAGGGACGGAGCTGGGAAGTCAGGCCGAGAATGTCTTGCGGCTGGCGCCCTGCAACGTGCTGCTCGCCGGCACGGAGGGGGTGCGGCCCGAGGACATCCCCTGGATCGAGGAGGACGGCGTCGCGGGGCTGCCCTGGGCGCCCGAGGCCGAGGTGCGAATTCTGCGCGTGCCCCCGTTCGCTCAGGGAATCGCGCGCCGGGCGGTCGAGGAGTACGTGCTCGAGCAGACGAATGGCGAGCCGGCGACGGTCACCAACCGGTGGCTGGACGAGGCGATCCGCAAGCTGCTCCCCACGCACATGCAGCTGATCATGGGGATCGGCACGGCCGAGGAGATCGCGCTCGCGGAGGTGAAAGCCCAGGAGCAGCTGAAGGGCACGAAGGTCCAAGGTCACGACTCCGACCCCCAGCCCCTGACCCCTGACGTGGAGGTCCGGTGTCCGGTGACGGGAGCGGTGAGCACGCGCCCGCGCGTCGCCACCGATCCGATCGTATGGACCGAGGAAGCCTGGCAGCGGCTGCAGCTCGTGCCGCTCATCGCCCGGCCGCTGGCGCGCAACACGGTGGAGCGGTTCGCGCGCGGGCACGCCATCTGGCGCGTGAGCACCCGCGTGATGGACGAGAACAAGCAGGCAATGATCGCGGCCGACGAGTTCGACACGGATACGATGATGGTCATGTTCCAGGAGCTGCGGGCCAAGCAGATCCGCGCCGAAGCCGAGGGGCGTGATGGATTGAGTCCCGAGATGCGGGCGTTCATCGAGGAGGCCAAGGCGCAGGGCATCACGCGCTGCCCCATTCGGGACATCGAAGCGCAAATGGGGAAGTGCCCCGTGGACTTGAAGACCATGAAGCCGGAGGACGCGAAGGCCGCGATGGAGCGGCTGCTGGCGGAGCGGGCCGGGGCTGGGGACTGACGTGGACTACGTACCGCACGTGGTCGCCTGGAACCTGACCAGGCGCTGCAACCTGGAGTGCGCGCACTGCTACATCGCGGCGGGCCCGCACCAGAGCGCCGAGGCTGAGCTCGACACGGCGGCGTGCCGGGACATCGTGGATCAGGTGCTCGCCGTGAACCCCGCTCCGCTGCTCATTCTGTCGGGAGGCGAGCCGCTCCTGCGAGGAGACCTGGCGGAGATCGCCCACCACGCATCCGCCAACGGGGCGACAGTCGTGGTGGGGACCAACGGGACGCTGCTCACCGACGAGCGCATCGCGGCGCTCGTGGACGCGGGCGTGCGGGGGGTCGCGGTCAGCGTCGACTCGCTGCGTCCCTCCTATCACGACAACTTCCGCCGCGGCAGGGGCGCGCTCGCCGACGTGCAGGGCGCGCTCGCGCGGCTGCGCGCGGCGCGGCTCGACTTCATCGTGCAGACGACGGTCACCAAGGGGAACCGCGCGGAGCTCGGGGCCCTGGTGGCGTGGTCGGCGGACGAGGGGGCGGTGTCGTTCAACTGCTACTTCCTCGTCGCGACGGGCCGCGGCGCCGCCCTGTCGGATCTCGCGCCCGCGGACTACGAGGCGGTGCTCGCCGACCTGGCCCGCTGGGAGCGCAGCTACCGGGGCCGCATGCTGGTGCGGGCGAAATGCGCGCCGCACTTCATGCGCCTGGTGCATCAGACCGACCCCGACTCCCCGGTCCTGAACTACGAGACGCGCTGTCCCTGCGGCACGCAGTACTGCCGCATCACGCCGGACGGCAAGGTCACGCCGTGCCCCTACCTGCCCGAGGTGGCTGGCGATCTCACATCGCAGCGCTTCGCCGACGTGTGGCGGTTGTCGCCGCTGTTCCGACGGCTGCGGGAAGGGCCGCTGCAGGGGAAGTGCGGGGCATGCGAGTATCGCGCGCTGTGCGGCGGCTGCCGGGCGCGCGGGTTCGCGCTCGAGGGGGACGTGCTGGCCGCCGATCCGTCGTGCCTGTACGAGCCGACGGGCGACATGGCCCCCATCGAGCCGGCCCGCGCGGTGCGCTACGGCGGCGACTTTCAACCGGCGCTGGCGTGGACGCCCGCGGCGCGCGAGCGGGTGTCCCGCATCCCCTCGTTCGTGCGCGGGGTGGTGATGCAGCGGGTGGAGGCGTGGGCGCGCCGTCAGGGGCGCCGGGAGGTGACGCCGGAGCTGCTCGCCGAGGTGCGGAGCTCGATGCCGATCGACTTCTCGAAACGGCGGCCGTTTTTCGTGACGGATAACGGATGACGGAGCACTGGTCGCTCGCGCTGCAGGTCGCCGCGGACACGACCCGCGCCTACGGAGAATTCCCGCTCATCGGCGCGCGCGCCGCGGTGTGGATCGCGGCCGAGGTGCATCTGATGTTCGCGGCGTTCGTGCTGGGTGTGCCGATGTTCGCGGTCGTCGCGGAGGCGATCGGTATCGTCGGCAAGGACGCCCGCTACGACCGCCTCGCCAAGGAGTTCACGCGCCTGCTGCTGGTGGCGTACTCGGCGACGGCGATCTGGGGCGCGATACTGGTCTTCATCCTGGCGACGCTGTGGATGAAGCCATGGGCGTACTTGACCGCCGTGTTCGCGCCGTCGATGTGGCTGTACGCCGCGCTGTTCTTCTGCGAGTCGTTCACCCTGTACCTCTACTACTACGGCTGGGACCGCTGGAAGTACGGGCGGCCGAAGTGGGGTCACTGGGGCCTCGGGCTGCTGCTCAATCTGTGGGGCACGATCGTGATGTTCATCGCGAACTCGTGGCTCACCTACATGATGACCCCGCCCCGCGACGTCACCCCGTCTACGGATCCGGCGACGATCAAGCTGTGGCACGCGATCGCCAACGCGACCTGGATGCCGATCAACGTGCACCGCCTGATCGCCAACGTCGTGTTCGGCGGCGCGATCGTCGCCGCGTACGCGAGCTATCGCTTCCTCGCCGCGAAGACCGACGAGGAGCGAGCGCACTACGACTGGATGGGCTACGTCGGCAACTTCATCGCCATCTCGGCGCTGATCGTGCTGCCGTTCGCCGGCTACTGGCTGGGGCGCGAGATCTATCAATACGACCAGTCGATGGGCATCACGATGATGGGCGGGTTCATGAGCTGGCTGTGGGTCATTCAGGCGTTCCTCATCGCAGTGCTGTTCCTCACCGGCAATTACTACCTGTGGATCGGGATGGGCCGGATTCCGGGCGCCGAGCGGTTCCGCCCCTATACCAAGTGGCTGCTGGTGGTGCTGGTGCTCGGCGCGATCGTGTGGGGCACCCCGCACACGATGATCGCCGACTCGAAGGAGCTGGCGGCGATGGGCGGCTCGCACCACCCGTTCCTGGGCGCGCTGGGCGTGATGAGCGCCAAGAACACGGCTGTGAACTTGATGATCCTCACCACGTTTCTTTCGTTCCTCATGTACCGCCGGGCCAACACCCGGCCGGTCGTGCCGTGGGCGGGCACAGGGACGATCATTCAGGGAGCGATGTTCGCCGTCGCGGCCGGAGTGGTGTTGTTCTACGGCATTCGGGGCTACTTCGTCGAAGCCATCGTGCGAATCGGGTTCAGCGTCTATCAGGTCCTGGCGGTCCTCTCCTGCATCGTCTTCGTCACGCTGATCGACATCCTGATGGCGCGCGGCGCCCAGTCGCTGGGTGCGATTCAGTGGGGCAAGATGCCGCCGCGCTCGCAGTACGCGCTGTTCATCCTCGCGGTGACGTTCACGTGGCTCATGGGGCTCATGGGGTTCGCGCGCTCCGGCATCCGCCAGTACTGGCACGTGTGGCAGGTGGTGCAGGACACGAGCAAGTACGCCGCCACCCCCGCGCTCGGCTACGCGTCCAAGATGATCAGCCTGTGCGTGCTGATCTTCCTCACCCTGGTCGCGTTCGTGTTCTGGCTGGGCGGGCTGGCGGAGAAGTCCACGTTCGTCTCCCCGGGTGAGTCCGCGGGAGGGGGCCGCCATGTGGGCCACTAACCTCAAGGTCGTCGGCATCGTGCTCGGGACCCTGGCGCTCTATACCCTCATCGCCAACAAGATCCCGCAGGTCCAGTCCGAGGTGCCGCAGACGCTCACCCTGGGCGCCAATGTGACGCCGGAGCAGCTCGTCGCCGCCGGTGAGAAAGTGTTCAACGGCATCGGCGGTTGCACCACTTGCCACGGCCTCGGCACGCGCGCGCCCAATCTCCTCACCGACGAAAAGGGCACCGGTCCGATCGGCGCCCGCTGCGGCAAGCGAGAAGCCGGGAAGGACTGCAAGCAGTACCTGTACGAGTCGCTCGACGACCCGAAGGCCTATGTGGTGGCGGGCTATCAGCCGATCATGCCGGTGATGACCAAACAGCTCTCGCCGCCACAAGTGTGGTCGGTGATCGCGTTCCTCGAGTCCGAGGGCGGCACGGTCGATGTGACCGCTTCGGACATCCCGGCAAGCTCCAGCACCTCCACAACGTCGACAACGTCCACAACCCCTGGTGGTGGAGGTGGTGGAGGTTCTGGAGGTTTTGCCGGGGGGAGCGCAGATCCCAAAGCGATCATCCAGGCGGCGGGGTGCCTCGCCTGCCACAAGCTCGACGGCCAGGGACAGGTCATCGCGCCCGACTTGACGCACGTCGGGTCGCGCCGGGATGCGGAATCGATTCGCAAAAAGATCCTCGATCCGGCCTCGTCGATCGCGAAAGGCTACGAGAAGCTCGCGGGGATCATGCCCAAGACGTTCGGTACCATGATGAGCGCCGCGCAGCTCGAAGCGCTGGCGCAATACCTGGCGGCGCACAAATGACCGCCGCGCCCGCGCTGCGGCGTTACGCCGCGCACCCGTTCTGGCAGGCGGTGGCGATTCTCGTCCTCGCCTACGTCGTGGTCGTGTGGGTGGTGCCGCTGCTCCCGGGCAGCGCCATCGTCCCGAAGAGCGTGGTGCTCCAGTACATGGCCACGGTGCTGGTGGGCGTGCTCATCTATGTGAGCGACAACGAGGAGCGGTGGGCCCGCTTCAAGGAGCCGATCCAGGCGGTGCTGGTCGAGCCGCGGCTGCGCGCGGCGCGGGCCGCGCTGCTCGTGGTGGTGACGGCGCTGGTCGGGCTGATCGCGTACGGGCAGGTGGCCACGACCGTGGCCGCGCCACCCAATCTCCGCTCCATCCACCCGGCTCCGCCCACCGAAATCACTTTCCGGGGCAAGTCGATCACGCTGACGGGCCTCGAGAACCCGCTGCGCCAGCACGCCGACTCGCTGCCGGCGTATGTCGCGGAAGGCAAGTGGGTCTACTACCAGAACTGCCTGCCGTGTCACGGGGACCACCTGGACGGTCAGGGCCACTTCGCCTCCGGCTTCAATCCACTCCCGGCCAACTTCCAGGACAACGGCACCATCGCGCAGCTCACCGAGAGTTTCGTGTTCTGGCGCGTGGCCAAGGGCGGGCCGGGGCTGCCGCGCGAGGGCACACCGTGGAACTCGGCGATGCCCAAGTGGGAGGATTTCCTCACCGAGCGCGAGATCTGGTCGGTGATCCTGTTCCTGTACGATCAAACCGGATGGACGCCGAGGACCTGGGAAAAACCGGGGGAAGCGGGAAGAGGGAAGGGGGAAGGGTCGTGATCGGCGCGCTATTGGGGCTCGGGATCGCCCTACGCTTCCCTCTTCCCTCTTCCCCCTTCCCGATGCAGGACACGACGAAAGGGAAGGCCGTCTACGTCAAATGGTGCGCTGGGTGCCATGGCGATGGCGGCGCCGGCGACGGGCGGGCCGCGGCGCACATGCTGCCCCGGCCGCGCAACTTCACGGGTGCGGTCTACAAGATCCGCACGACGGCTTCCGGTCAGCTACCGACCGACGCCGATCTGATGCGGGCCATCGACGACGGGCTGCCCGCGAGTGCGATGCCGGCGTGGAAGGGGCGCTTGTCGGACGCGGAGCGACGCGATGTGGCCGCATACATCAAGACGTTCTCGTCGTTCTTCGCGGACACGAGCCAACACGTGGCGGTGCTCAAGTTCTCGAGCGAGCCGAGCGGCGGGACCGGGGCGAACGCCCTCAAGACGGGGCGGCAGTTCTACGACTCCATCGGGTGCCGCAAGTGTCATGGCGACCAGGGACGGGGGGACGGGCCGTCCGCGCCCACGCTCAAGGACGACGCCGGGTTTCCCATCTTTGCCGCCGACCTGCACCAGAGCTGGCGGTTCCGCGGCGGCGGCAGCACGGTCGACATCTATCACCGGCTGCGTACCGGGCTCGACGGGACGCCGATGCCCTCGTTCTCGGACCTGATCGACCAGAAGTTCCTCACCGACGAGCAGCTATGGCGGCTGGCCCAGTACGTGCGCTCGCTCTCGCCGCCGGAGCCGCCCGAGGTGCAGGACGTCATCCACGCACCGCAGATCGCCGGCCCGGTGCCGGCCTCGCCCGACGATTCGGTGTGGGGGCGGGTGGGCCGGTACTGGTTCCCGCTCGTGGGGCAGGTGATCAGAAAGTCCCGCTGGTTCGCGCCGGCGGTATCGGGCGTCTGGGTGCAGGCGCTGCATGACGGCCGCACGCTGGCGCTGCGCGTGAGCTGGGACGACCGCACGCAGAGCCCCGACAGCGCGTGGCTCGGGTTCGAGCAACGCGTGCTCGAGACCGTGGCCGGCGACGACTCGGGCCCGCCCCCCCCCAAGGCGCAGCCGTGGCCCGACCAGCTGGCGGTCCAGTTCCCCCGCCATCTCCCGGAGAGCCCGGCGGCGATGGAGCGTCCCTACTTCCTGATGGGGAGCGAAACCGACCCGGTCTACCAGTGGCGCTGGACGAGCACTCCGCGCCGGAGCGTCGCGGGCCTGGCCCGGGGGATCGAGCGGTTCGACACGCTCCCCGGCGTGGTGGCGGGGCAGGCGCGCTTCGATCACGGGGAATGGCGGCTGGTGTTCACGCGCGCCCTTGCCACGCCCGATACCGCCAACGAAGTTCAGCTTGAGGCCGGCCGGGCGATTCCGGTGGCCTTCTTCGCCTGGGACGGCTCCAGCGGGGAACACGGCTCGCGCATGGCCGTGAGCACCTGGTACTTCCTGGCGCTCGATCGGCCCACGCCGCCGGGCGTGTTCATTTCTCCGGTGCTGGCCATGCTCGTGACGCTGGGGCTGGGACTCGTGGTGGTGCGGCGGGCCCAGGGGGGGCGGCGCGGTACGGTGCGGGCGGGGAGACAGCGATAGCCTGCAGGACTCTCATCGAGGAGGCAGGATGGGGAAGCTCGGAGTTGTGGCGGCGACGGGAGGGGCGGTGCTGGTGCTGGCGCTCGCTGGGTGGATGCGCCCGAGCGTGCCCGCCGCTCAGGGCGGGGGGACGATCAGCGGCAAAGTAAAGTTCACCGGTGCGAAGCCCGCTATGCCGAAGATCGACATGAGCGAGGAGCCGAAGTGCAAGGCGAAGTACACGGCCGCGCCGCCCACGGAGGAGACGGTGGTCGTGAACGCCAACGGCACGCTCGCGAACGTGTTCGTCTACGTGAAGTCGGGCCTGCCGGCGACCTACATGGCGCCCGCGCCCGCCGGGCCGGTGACGCTCGACCAGGACGGCTGCCGCTACCATCCGCACGTGTTCGGCATCCTGGTCGGCCAGTCCCTCGCCATCAAGAACTCCGACGGCATCCTGCACAACATCAAGGCCAAAGGCACCAAGAACCGCCCCTTTAACATCAGTCAGCCCGCCGTCATGACGTCGGATCGGACGTTCACCGCTCCCGAGGTGATGGTGCCGCTCGAGTGCAACGTGCACGGCTGGATGCACGCGTGGCTGGGCGTGTTGCCGCATCCCTTCTTCGGCGTGAGCGGCAGCGACGGCTCGTTCACCATCAAGGGGCTGCCGCCGGGCACGTACACGATCGAGGCGTGGCACGAGAAGTACGGCACGCAGACCGCGACCGTGACCGTGGCGGGGAGCGAGACGAAGACGGCGGATTTCAGCTTCGCCGCCAAGTGATCTAACCGAGGAGCGCCCCATGCGTTGGTGGCTGCCGTTCAAGGCTTCGACATTCACCGGGCCGATCGACGGCCTGTTCCTCGCCATCCTGATCATCACGGGGATCGCGTTCGTGCTGGTCGAGGTGGGGCTGATTTGGTTCGTCGTGAAGTACCGGCAGCGGCCGGGCCGGAAGGCCTTCTACACGCACGGGAGCACCCGCGCGGAAGTGATCTGGACCGCGATCCCCGCGGTGACCATGGTGGCGCTCGGTCTCATCAGCAACCATTACTGGGTCCAGATGAAGGGCCGCAACAGCATCCCACCGAATGCCTACCCGATCGCGATCCATGCGAAGCAGTTCGAGTGGCAGATCACCTACCCGGGACCCGACGGCAAGCTCGGCACGCCCGACGACTTCACGGTCCGCAACCAGTTGCACCTGCCAGTGGGTCGGCCGATCGTCGTCCTGCTGTCGTCCGAGGACGTCATCCACTCGTTCTACGTGCCGCAGTTTCGGGTCCGGCAGGACGCGGTACCCGGGATGGACATCAAAGCCTGGTTCGAGGCGACCGTGCCGGGCACCTATGAGCTCGGCTGCTCGCAGCTCTGCGGGCTCGGGCATTACCGCATGCGGGCGCAAGTGTTCGTGCAGACCCAGGAAGACTACGACGCCTGGATGAAGCAGGCTGCTCAGGAGGCCTCGTCATGACCACCGTGGCTGCGACGTCTCATCCCGCCCCCGCGCATCACGACGACCGGAGCTTCGTCCGGAAGTACGTGTTTTCGACCGATCACAAGATCATCGGCATCCAGTTCCTGTTCGTGAGCCTGTTCTTTCTGCTCGTGGGCGGGCTGCTGGCGATGCAGATGCGCTGGCAGCTCGGCTTCCCGGGCAAGCCGATGCCGGGGGGCGGCGTCCTGCCCGAGACCATGGCGCCCGGCGGGGTGATCCTGCCGGAGTACTACATCCAGCTCGTGACGATGCACGGTACGTTCATGGTGTTCTTCGCCATCATGCCGCTGCTCGTGGGCGTGTACGCCAACTTCCTGATCCCGCTCAAGATCGGGACGCACGACATGGCGTTCCCCCGCATCAACATGTGGTCGTTCTGGTCGTTCTTCACGGCCGGTCTGGTGATGCTGGCGAGCATGTTCGTGCCGGACGGGGCCGCCCGGGCGGGCTGGACCATGTACGCGCCCCTGTCGGCGCGGCACGACCTCTCGGGGGCGTCGCTCGGACAGGAGCTTTGGTCGGTTTCGATCATTTTGGTCGGTCTGTCGTCGATTCTCGGCTCGCTCAACTACATCACGACGGTCATCAACAACCGCGCCCCCGGCATGACGTGGTTCCGCCTGCCGCTCTCCGTGTGGTCGCTGTTCATCACGGCGATCCTGGGCCTGCTCGCGCTGCCCGTGCTCTCCGGGGCGGCGATCATGCTGCTGTTCGACCAGATCATCGGGACGCACTTCTTCGATCCGGCGGCCGGCGGCCAGGCGCTCTTGTGGCAGCATCTCTTCTGGTTCTTCGGCCACCCCGAGGTCTACATCCTGATCCTGCCCGCTATGGGCATGGTCTCGGACATCATCGCCAACGGCAGCCGCAAGCCGATCTTCGGGTATCACTCGATGGTGTTCGCGATCGTGGCGATCGCGTTCCTCGGCTGGATCGTGTGGGGCCACCACATGTTCGTGAGCGGCATGAACCCGACGCTGGGATCATCGTTCATGGTATCGACGCTCGTGATCGCCGTCCCCTCGGCGGTGAAGACGTTCAACTGGATGGGGACGATGTGGCGCGGCAACCTGCGGTTCACGGTGCCGATGCTCAACGCGGTCGCGTTCGTCGCGATGTTCGTGATCGGCGGACTGTCGGGGATCTTCATGGCCGCGACGCCGGTGGACATGTTCATCCACGACACCTACTTCATCGTGGCCCACCTGCATTACGTGCTGTTCGGCGGCAGCCTGTTCGCGCTGTTCGCCGCGATCCCGTACTGGTATCCCAAGATGTTCGGGCGGCTGATGCACGAGGGCTGGGGCAAGGTGCACTTCTGGCTCACGTTCGTCTTCTACAACTGCGTCTTCTTCCCGATGCACATCCTGGGCATGGGCGGGATGATGCGTCGGCTGTACGACCCGTCGCAATACACGTTCCTCCAGCCCTACCAGCCGATGAACGTGTTCATCTCGATCAGCGCGTTCCTCTTGTTCGCGACGCAGATCATCTTCTTCGTGAACTTCTGGTGGAGCCTCAAGAAAGGGAAGCCGGCGGGACTGAATCCGTGGCAGGACAACGGGCTCGAGTGGACGCTGCCCAGTCCCGCGCCCCACGGCAACTGGGACCGCGTGCCGACGGTGTACCGCGGGCCG
>Ga0209056_10001752_pt1 | contig 23749 bp, 19 predicted proteins | sample GraSoiAngelo_114_FD_185876 | JGI IMG/M metagenome (GOLD analysis project Ga0209056, IMG submission 185876) | Grasslands soil microbial communities from the Angelo Coastal Reserve, California, USA - 14_0903_13_40cm (SPAdes) (version 2) | ecosystem: Environmental > Terrestrial > Soil > Grasslands... | reverse complement strand
CTGATCACCAGGGGCGGGGCGGGCCATTCGCTCCTCCGCATTCCGGCCTTCTTCGTCCTCACAAACCTCGCCATCCTGACGGCGTGGTGCCGTTACACGCGGGGCGAGCGCATCACGAGCTGGAGCCCCTCACCCCGGGGGATCGCCCGTGACACGTCGACTCGTTAAGCTCGTGCTTCGATCAGTCGCGGCTCGGGTCTACGGCGCATCGACGCGCTTCCGTGCCCACCTCACAGGCAAGGTCCTGATCCCGATGTACCACCGTGTCATCCCCCGCAGCGAACTCGCGACAACGTTCGTCCAGCCTGGAATGTACGTCACCCCCGAGACTTTCGAGCGTCACCTCCGGTTCTTCATGACCCACTTCAAGCTCCTCTCCTTCCACGAGCTCCTCGAAATGTGGCACCAGGGCTCGTGGGATACCACGGTGCGATACTGCGCCATCACCTTCGACGACGGGTGGTTGGACAACCACCTCTACGCGTATCCTCTCCTGCGCGCTTACCGTGTACCGGCCACGATCTTTCTCCCGACCGAACTGATCGGGACGCGCGAATGGCTCTGGCCGGACCGACTCGGAGATCTCCTCCACCGCTCCCGCGGCGCGACAGGGATCCTCCGCGAGGCCCTCGCTCCGCTCACCGGGCAATATCCCGGGCTGATCGCCGTGAGCGGCCGAGGAGCCACCGCGGCATTCGACTCGCTCATCGAGCAGGCCAAGACGCTTCCGGAGCAGGCTCGGGACAACCTGCTCGATAGCCTCAGTCAGGCGCCAGGCTTACAGGTTGCCGACGGCCGGCGCCTCCTCAACTGGGATGAAGTTCGCGAGATGTCCGATCACGGCGTCGCGTTCGGATCGCACACCTGTACGCACGCAGACCTGACCCGACTCGGCCGTGACCAGCTCCAGCGCGAGCTCCAGCAATCGCTCGACATCCTCCGCCGGCAGCGCGTCAACCACGTGCCGGTGCTCGCCTATCCCAACGGCGACTATACGGACGCCATCGTGGCCGAAGCGCGAGCAGCCGGCTATCGCGCGGCGGTCACGGCCCACCCGGGGCTCGAGTCGAGTCGGCCGGCCGATCTATTCCGCCTGAAGCGGATCGGGGTCCACGACGACGTGAGCCGGTCCGTTCCGCTCCTGACATTCCACCTCGCTCGCCGCGCCCGCCGGGCGACGGAGATCGTGTGACCACGAGCACGCGGCGGCCGACGATTCTCCACATCTTCTCCGGCGACCTGTGGGCCGGCGCCGACGTCGCGATCTTCAACCTGCTCAACCAGCTCCGCCTCAGTCCGGAGTGGAGCCTCGTGGCTCTCGCCCTAAACGACGGGATTCTCACCCGGCGGCTGAGGGGCGTCGGAATCGAGACGCACGTCATCCCCGAGACGGCCACGCCCTTCGGGCGCATCTGGCTGGCGGCCCATCGGCTCCTGACGGGCCGGACGATGGAGATCATCCATTCCCACCGCTACAAGGAGAACCTCCTCGCCGTCCTGCTCGCGAAGTCCCTCGGAGTTAAGCGTCTGGTGAGCACGCTCCATGGCCTCTCGGAGCCGCTCGTTCGCTCCGCCGTGCGGGCGCGGGCGACCACGGGGCTGGATTACCTCGTCCTTCGGCGCTTCTTCGACCGGGTCGTCGCTGTCTCGACCGACATGAAGTGCGTCCTCGTGCGTGTCCATCGCTTCCCGGACTCCCGAATGGAGGTCATACACAACGGTGTCCCCCTCCATGCGACCGCGCCACGGCCGGCGCGCACGTCCGATGTCCTGCACATCGGCTCTGTGGGGCGCATGGTGCCAGTCAAACGCTTCGATCTCTTCCTCGACGTCGCGGCTCACGTGCGAATGAAGACCGACAGGGTGCGCTTCAGCCTCCGGGGGGACGGCCCGCTGCGGGCCGAACTCCTCGCCAAGTCGAAGGCGCTGAGTCTCGACGATTGCGTCGAGTTTCTGCCGGCGCAGCCGGATCTACTCGCGTACTATCGGTCGCTCGACATCTACGTCAACACGTCGCTTCACGAAGGCCTTCCGCTCAGTATCCTGGAGGCGATGGCCTGCGCCAGACCTGTCGTCGCCGCGAAGGTAGGGGGGATCCCCGAGATCGTCTCCCATGGCGTAGAGGGGCTGCTAGTCGAGTCCTCCGAGCCGCAAGACTTCGCCCGTTCGTGCATGACGCTGGTAACGAATCGACACTTGCGCGCTGCGATGGGCGAGAGCGCCGAGAGAAGGGTGGTAGCGCACTTCGGCGACACGCAGATGGCAGAGGCCTACCGAAATCTCTATCTCGAGCTCTCCCAGGGGCCCTCCGCCAGCGCTTCTAAACGGGTGCGGACCGATAGGGAAAGCTTGGTCGTCGCGCCGAAGGCCGCCGACGAGCGTGTGCGGGCCGCCGAGACCATACCGGCCCCGCCCGATCGGGCGGCTCCCGGCGAAAAGCTCCCGATCGCGAGGCAACCCGTCCCGGCGCCCCCTCGTGTATGACGCCCGTCCTGGCGCTCGACGCGAATCAGTGAAGCGCCTACGCTGCGACAGGATCGAGTCCAAGGTTTGCCCGGCGGGAACGTTCGCGGCGGACCCGCGCTGCTGGAGATCACTCCAGAAATTCGCTCATGCCCATCTTGGCCGCCGCTAAGGCGTCAGCAATCCCGGCCTCACGCTCCTCGGCTACCCTCTTTTGGCTCGTCGTTCTCTACCTATTCTTCGAGTTCGGGCGTCCGCAGGAGATCCTCCCCGCGATCGGCACTTTGCACCTCCCAGGTTTACTGACAGCACTCCTCACGCTGGCGCTCTGCGGATTCAACCGGCTCTCCTTCTCCGACACGCCGACGCGGCTCTTCGCCGGGCTTCTAGCATTGATGGCCCTTCACATCCCGATCGCGCTCAATAACTACTGGGCCCTCCAGACGGCGCGAACCATGCTCGGAACCTTCATCGCGTACCTGGCCGTCATCGCCTATGCGGACTCGCTCCGCCGGATCGCGACGCTCGTCACGGCGTGGCTGGGGATCCACGTTTATCTCGCCATCTTCGGGATCGTGAACGAGGGCCGCGGCGTCGGCGGCTTCCTGAGCGACGACAACGATTTCGCGATGATCCTAGATATGGTTTTCCCGTTCGCCTTCTTCCTGGCGCTGGCTGACAGGCGACGGCTGCATCGGGTTGCCTATTGCGCTTTGATGCTGCTCTTCACAGTTGCAGCAGTCCTCACTCATTCGAGAGGCGGCTTCCTCGCGCTCGCCGGAACGGCTCTTTATTGCTGGCTGCGGTCACCTGCGAAGGCCCTGTCGGCCGCTCTGCTCGGGCTGTCCGTGCTATTCATCGCGTACGTCGCCCCTTCGACCTATTGGGCTAGGATCCAGACCATTCAGGACGGTACGCAGGACGCGACGGGCGAGGACCGAGTATACGAATGGAGGATCGGTTGGAGAATGTTTCTCGACAACCCTATCATGGGTGTCGGCCAGGGCAATTTCCCGTTCGAGTTCCGACGATACGAGGTGGCTAGCGGCTTCCCCGAGGGGTTACACGGCAGGTCACGCGCAGGCAGAGCTGCCCACTCCATGTATTTCACGCTCCTCCCAGAACTCGGCCTCTTCGGCACCACCCTCTGGCTACTCATTCTCTACCACTTCTTCCGCGATACGCGACTCTCCCGACTCCTGATTCGCAGGGCCCGAGGGGCGCCGCCGGCCGGCCGCTCGGTGCCCCTCTCCATCCCCCGTTCCACGCGCGGCCCAAGTGAGCGAGAGAAGGCGTTTCACCTCACCTTGGCCTTCGAGGCGAGTGCGGTCGCGTCTCTGATCAGCGGTCTGTTCATTTCGGTTCTGTACTACCCCAGCCTCTGGCTTCTCGTCGGATTCGCGGTCGCCCTACGCAAAGCCGTCGCCCGCACCTGTGAGAACGATCCTTCACCTTATTGAGACGTCAGCACCCGGCGGGGCAGAGAAGAGCTCGGCAGCTCTCTCTGCATCCCTCTTCTCGGCACTCCTGCGGGACTTCCCATTCCTATCCGACAGTTCCAAACCGATATTGGAGGCTCCGATAATTCAAAAACTCTTGCCAGAGCTATCGCCTAACATCGTCGCCTCTGTGAACCACCTCGTCCGCAGGGGAATGCACTGGCGCGATGCCCTAGAGGCGCAGCCTCTTTGCGATACAAGTACCGGTGACGCCGTTGCGAGGATCGTAGATGGTGCGAGAGGCAACTGGATCTGGTTAATGGAAGTCCCACGATGGGATGTCGCCCTCGATCTGAGTGGCGGGCTGGGCACCATGACATCGGTTCTAAGGCAACATTTCACGCGTGTCCACTACGTCGCGACCTCAATCGACGAGTGCGAATTCGTTGAGAAGCGATGTTCTCAGGATCGCTTGGATCGTGTTAGCGTTGTTCGGGCTGCTGTAAACTCGCTCCCATATAAACGCGACGCATTCGACTGCATTAGCGTGGACGGACCGATCGATCCGATTCGACAGCCTCTGACCATCCTTCGGGCGTGTCGCCCGCTTCTTCGATCGGGTGGGTGTCTTCAGTTCGCGACGGGAGCGGCAGCCAGGCGTGGCCTCGGTGCGTCGAGCGGCCGGATGGCTTACGGGTTCGGCGTCATTCGCGTTACATCCGCGCTTCGCCGCGCAGGGTTCCGGGCGATAATCTCGTATTATGTCGCTCCCTCAGTAACCGAACCACGTAATATGATTCCAGCGGATCGTCGGTCGGCATACGCGTATGAAACGATGACTAAGAGCCGAGTCGGGGCGCTGTTAGCCAAATCGCCCCTTCGGTACCTCCTGTACAGCGCGCAAGTGCATCTGGCGTACGTATGAAATCTGAGCTCGTTACAGCGCTAATGAGCGCGGGAATGCCATTTGAGCCTACGGAGCGACCGGACCAGCACCGAGTTGTCATCGTTGCAAGTCGAGGTGCCATTCCGCCCCCAGTCTCGCTTCCTGGTGACTTCGTCTGGAATCGCGGCTTCAACCTACTCGTTCTGGACAAGGGCGGAAGCCCTTCTCACTATTGCAAGTGCCGGCCCCTAGATGACCATCTGCTCCCTCATGAGACGCGAGTTCGTCAGGTCCTTAGCCACGATCCGCGCCTTTCGTCCCTTGTACCTTACGCGTGCCAGACCGAAACACGTCGATTTCGCCTGCAGGCAAGCGGATACATATCCGGTACTCCTCTCAATACCATGCTTCGGACTCTACGACCGGCCGAGCTGCTGTCAACGCTCAGCCAGGTTCTTAAAGCAGCTGAGAAAGTATCTCGGGTGGCGGCCGATCTCCTTCCGGATCTCTTTCACAATGATCGGCCGGCAGATCTCGCTCGGGACGTTGATCCTGCTCTAGCGTACTTAGGCCGTCGTGGCGTGGCCTCAGTCATAATCACGACGCTTCGCAACACCCTCCTAGCCGCTGGTGCCCTTCCACGCAGACTCCAGCATGGAGACCTCTGGCCAGGGAACGTCGTAGTGACAAAGCGTCGTTGGTGGATACTCGACTTTGAGCTGTTCGGACAGATTCAAGTGCCCCTGTACGATGCCTGCCACCTTCTGCGTACGTCATCGGATATCGTGGCTACGCCTCCGTCGAATGACGTCTGGGTGAACCGGCTCGTGCAACGCAATCCTCTTGGATCGCTATCGCGGCAGTTGCTCAGGGACGCGGCAGCTTCCGATGGCTTGTCACCCGAACAGGCGCTGGGCGCAATGGTCTACTACGTTGTCGACTTTGCCACGCGCATCCATCGGAGAGCAGTGCCAGCTGCCTTCTCCCGGCCATTTCTCTCCGAGCTCGGACACTTGGCCCATGCTCTCGAGGCAGAGCAGGTGTCACCAGTTATGTTCACGAGTTCGACCTAATTCAACTTTTGCGCCACTACAATCATATCTGGGCAGAGCTGCGCGAGGCCGCCCCATTTCGTCAGCGAATCGAAACGTTCGACGATTCGCGAATCCTGCGTGATCGACTGCTGCCAACGAGCGCGAATCAAGGCCAAGCCGATTCCATATGTACAGGTGATTCGGAAGCCGCACTCATGGAGGAGCGCGCGGAACCTTCTTGGACTGAGGTCCAGCCTCGTGTGCGGCCCCGTGATTCTCGCAAGCTGGTTCCGGATCGCCCACGGATTGCGATGGTTGTTGGCGATCAAATAGCCGCCTTCCCTCAGGTGCGCGGCTATGATTTTTAGCGCAGCTCTGCGCAGCTCCAACTGAGCGTTCCCAAAGAAGCGAAACGCCGTTACAACATCGACCAAGGGGATTGGAAGGCGTGTTTGCGATGCGTCTCCCACGAAGAAGGTGGTGCGCGCGCATTTCGAACGTGCTACAGCAACCATGGATTCGGATATGTCAACGGCGTAGCACTCTCCGGCGACGCCATCGAGGACTTGAGTTAGGCGACCCGTTCCACAGGCAAAGTCGAGGATCCGCGTCGCGGGGCCAACCCTCAGTTGTCGGAGAATCTGGAGGAGTGCGACCTGTTCTCGCCGATCCAGGTAGCTGTCCAGGGGGTCGGCTGCAATTCCCTCGTCATAGTCCCGGCCCCTTCCAATGTGAGAGTGCCGATAATCTATGTCTCCGTTCCGCACCAGTACCTCCCGGGTGCCCCGACCCGCTCGTAACGCTCCTTCAGCCTGACGCTGCTTGGACGCTCGTTAGGACGCCACCGTACCATAAGGCGTTGAGTAGATGGGGATCCAGACCAGACAGCGCGGCACCAGGGAGTGGATCCTGGTCGGCCAGCCGCAATCGTCGCCGAGGCCGTAGGAGCCTTTCAATGGCCACCGGTCGCATTTGAGCTAATCCTACAACCATGATTCCAGGCTGTTACAGAGCGACTAAAGAGCGCGTCAGAGTCGAACAGACACAGGACTTGCCGTCGCTCGCACGAGATGCCGCTACAGGGGGATTATGGCTTGCGGGCTTTAGGTTGCTAACGCAGCTACTTTCATGGGCGATCACCATTTGGGTAGCGCGGATACTTGCTCCGGAAGACTACGGCTTGATGTCAATGGCGAGTCTCCTTACCGGCTACGCTGCCGTGTTCAGCGAACTAGGCTTGGCCATGGCACTTATCCAAAGAAAGCAGATCACGCAGGAGCAACTGTCCAGCACTTTTTGGTTCTCCATGATCGTCGCCGCAATCTTTGCCATCATTACCTTCGGTCTCGCCTATCCCACAGCCTGGCTCTTTAATGAGCCCAGGGTGATCCCCATCACACAATCGATCTCAGTTCTGTTCATTATCGGCGGCGTAGCGCTTGTACCATACAGCATCCTTAACAGGACTGTTAGATTCAAAGCGCTTGGCATGATCCAGTTCTTGGCAGTCACGGTAGCCAGCTTCTCGATGCTTGTTATGGCACGTTCTGGATACGGCGTCTGGACGCTAATCTTGGGAACGATTATCCTCAGAGCTAGCAACGCCATTCTCGTGTTTTTGGCAGCACAGTGGCGGCCCGACCTTCATTTTCGTCTCGTCGACGTTCGGCCATTTTTGCTGTTCGGAATCAACGTCGCGGGGGCAAATTCGCTGGACTACGTCCTTCATGCCGTCATCAACTTCATAATCGGGGCGAACCTGGGTGCCCAGGCTCTCGGCTATTACTCCTTCGCTTTCCAATTGGCAACAGCCCCGAGCGATAAGGTTCTCGCCATTGTCAATCAGGTTTCGTTTCCGGTTTTCTCACAGTACCAGCACAGCCTGACAAAGACTCGAGACTTTTACTTGAAGGTCACGAAATATGTGTCACTGATCGCTTCGCCATTGTTTCTGGCGGGCGTATTCTTCGGTGATGAAATCATTGCGACGATGCTCGGAGAGTCGTGGAGTCCCATGAATTTCTTCTTTAAGACTTTGTGCTTGGCACGATTCGCGGCGTGTCTGAGTGAGATTCATAGTCTCATCCATAATTCACAGGGCCGACCGAAGTGGGTTCTGTACCTGCGACTGTCTTCCGCCGGCGTTCTCCCTCTTGTGGTACTCGCCGCGTCGGCATACGGCAATGACGCCGCAGCACTGCCGTGGGTTACCGTCTATCCAGCCATATGCCTGGTGTGGACGAGTGTCACCCTTAAAAGCCTCGGGATCCCTGCAATGCGATATCTAGGGAGCTGCATTGGTCCATTTTTAGCTTCGCTGGTGATGATGACAGGCGTTTACGTAGGGAGACCCATTTTCACAAGGATCTACGAAGTCGAGTGGGGTGCTCGAGCCATCTTGTTGCAAGAGATGGTAGCAGTTGCGCTGCTATACGGCGTTTACGTGAGGATATTCGAGAGAGTTAGCTTGCATGAGATCGCGGCTCTCCTTAGATGGCCGTCTCCTTCGCAGAGTAGGAGGGGCAAAATGATCGGCCGACCAGGAGTCTAGTGCAAATCTCTATCCTAAGGAGCGTTCCGCGCGAACCGCGCCCCCGAAGATCGACGAAATGTGTCTGAGGTGAAACCGTCCGTGGACGGACCTTCAGGGAGACCGCCGGGCACTCAACAGAGCCTCAATGCGCAATCGCAGACCTAACCTTATCTTCCTTTTTTCTGGAAGGTCTCAGCCGCTGAGACGAAATTTCGCGAAGCGGTTTGAAAACTTGTCTGGAATATGTCGGGGGTACATTTTTACGCTCTCCAGCAAGCGCTGTAGAGCGCTGGGGATTGGTGATTTCGTTCTGTACACGGAGGCCTTCCGGCCTTCGTGGTTGGGCCTGTCGCTTCGAAGGCTGTGGCTTCAGGTTTACTTGGCGGCTAAGCTGATTCGGAAGCAAGCTCACATCGATGCCATTATCAGCGCCGATCCCTACGCATGCGGGTTAGCCGGGGTACTCCTGAAAGCATTGCTGCGCACGCGCCTCGTCGTTGAAGTAAATGGAGATTTCCACAGGCTGGAACCAGCGCAGGGTTTGGCGAAGAGGTGGGTTATGAGGTTGGTTTTCTTCATCTCTATGCGGTCTGCCGATGCGATCAAAGTTCTCAACAGAGATCAGGAGAATTTCTTCAGCCGGCGTTACCGCTCCAAGAAGCTCTTCCGCTTCACGGACTTCGTGGCGACCGAGTATTTCCAATCCCTCGAGTGTTATGAGGGCAACTATTTGCTGGCCGTTGGGCATCCATTTGCTCTGAAAGGCATAGACGTTCTCATTCGGGCATTTCGTCTTATCTCGCACCGGCATCCGACGATGGAGTTGAAAATCATGGGTTATTGTCCAGAAAGAGACCTGATTGTATACAAACAGTTGGCGTCAGGTGAGGCCAGGATCGAATTTGTCAAACCTGGCTGGATTGAGGATGTTGGAGAACTGATGAGAGGGTGTTACGCCCTGGTGAATGCAGCGCGGTCAGAAGCCTTGGGCCGGGTTCACCTCGAGGCAATGGCGTGCGGGAAACCGGTGGTCGCCACCCGAACAAACGGGGGGATGGAGTGTGTTACGGATGGCGAAACTGGACTGTTATGCGAGGTGGGCAATGCGGAGGATCTTTCGCGAAAACTGGATTACCTTCTATCGAACCCCACTCTTGCTGCGACCATGGGTCGGGCTGGCTTCAACCGGCTTCAGGCTGAATATTGTGAGAAGAGTTACACCCAGTCGTTCGCCTCTATGCTTGAGGAGCTTTTGGCGGAGCGGTGAAGCCTAGTAAAGGCGTCGATCGCAAACGACACAAAAGGGAAGGCAGGTAGTCACTTTCCGGTTGCCATGAACGTCCTCCACCTTATCGAAAGCTCTGAACCCGGCGGGGCAGAAACCGTGCTGCTCTCTATCGCTAAAGGTCTCAGGACCAGGGGCCACTCGTCTGTCGTGGCCTTACTTCAACCTGGCTGGTTGCACGATCAACTCGAGCGAAACGCACTTAAAACATTCATCCTCCATCAGAACACAGCCTACGATCTCGGATGCCTCCGCGCCCTAAGGAAAATCATCCGAGGGTTCAAAATAGATCTCATTCACGCACATGAGTTCATGATGAATACATACGGAAGCCTAGCCGGATTGTACGAAGGCGTACCGGTCATAAGTACAGTGCACGGAAAGAATTACTACTGGTTGAAACGAAGACGAAGGCTTGCCTATCGACTCGTTTCCAGGCTGTCCACCATGGTCGCGGTTTGCGAAGATATAAAGAACTTGCTGGTGCGGCGCGTTGGTGTCTCGAGGAACCGAATAACAACGATTTACAATGGCATCGATTGCGAGCCGTTTGATCACGTGCTGGATGAGACTGCAATTGCCACAATGAAAGCCGATTTCGCAATTCCTGGGGACACTGCAGTCATTGGAACTGTAGGAATGCTCGTTCCTGAAAAGGATCATATGACCCTTCTAAAGGCGGCTCGGTTGATCATTGACAGCCAACCTAACGCTCTTTTTCTCGTAGTTGGCAGTGGACCACTAGAAGAATCATTGAGGGCTGAGGTATTTCGAGCCAAGCTTGACAAACACGTGAGATTTGTTGGATTTCAAAGAAACGTCGCGTCATTTTTGCGCATAATGGATGTTTATGTGTGTTCATCTGCTTCAGAGGGACTGCCGCTGTGTATTCTGGAGGCGATGGTTGCTGCGAGACCGGTTGTCGCAACTAATGTGGGTGGAAATCCTGAGATGGTTCTGCATAACGAGACAGGGCTTTTGGTTCCACCGGCCAACGCCACTGCCCTCGCTTGGAGCGTAAATCTCCTCCTTCAGGATAGGCATCTAGCTCGCCAGATGGGTCTCAACGCACAGCGACTGGTGTACCAGCGATTCACGCTCCGCCACATGGTCGAGTCATATGAGGAGCTTTATCACGTTGCGCGGAGTGAGCCTCGGAAGAGGCTGGTTGCGATTCGGCCTTTTGGCTAGAGGTTCACTGCGCCACGGGCTTGGTCACGTGGCACACCTTCCCGTTTAGTTACCAGGAACACCGAGGGATCACGCGCGATGAAGATCCTCTGGCTATCCCACAATGTGCCATACCCCCCGATCGGCGGCGTCTTACAGAGGAACTACAACCTGCTGAACGAGGTTGCCTCATCGCACGAGGTCCATCTGGTCGCTTTCAATCAAAAAGCGCTTCTCGCCACCAGAACTCAGCTGGAAGAGGCGACAACAGCCCTCGCGAAGCTCTGCGCTCGAGTGGAGGTTCTTACTATTCCGTCCGATTCTCACAGACTTACTTGGTATGCACTTGTACTGAAAAGTCTATTCACCAAGGATCCTTATACGATCAATTGGTTAAAGAGCCAGACTGCGCACGCCAGGATTCAGCGAGTAGCACGGCAAACGCACTTCGATGTGGTTCACTACGATACGATTAGCCTAGCTGAATACGTCGGTGACACGGGAGACACCCCTAAAGTCTTGAACCATCATAATGTTGAATCTGCAATGATGATGAGGCGCGCTCACAATGAGCACAGCATTCTCCGAAAGGTCTATTTTTACCTGGAGGCGAAGAAGCTTCACGCCTACGAGAAGAAGCTGTGCACCAAGTTTAACGTGAACCTAGTGGTGTCTGGTCTCGAAAAGTCTACGTTGAAGCAGATCGTGCCCGACCAAAAGGTGACGGTTGTAACTAACGGAGTGGACACTGACTATTTTAGCCCTGGCGCCGGCGCCACAATTAGAAATAGTTTGCTGTTTACCGGCCGGTTGGACGCCTATTCCAATCGGGCCGGCATCTTGTTTTTCATGAGGAAGATTTGGCCGCATGTGCTGGCCAAGATCCCCGATGCGCGTCTGACCGTGGTGGGAAAGAACCCGCCGCCCGATCTTCGCAGGGCAGCTCAACGGGAGGCGAGGGTGACTGTCATCGGATTCGTCCCGGACGCGAGGCCGTACTTCGAGACGGCGGAGGTGTACGTTTGTCCAATAGGGGACGGTGGCGGCACTCGGTTGAAGATTCTCGATGCAATGGCTATGGGGAAGGCGGTGGTTTCTACCTCAATCGCTTGCGAAGGGATCGAGGTGTCGGCAGAAAGAAATATCTTGATTGCGAATACCCCAGCCGAGTTCGTCTGCCAAATAGGGAGGGTTCTGAGTGACGTGAACCTCCGTCTGTCGCTTGGTAAGGAGGCGAGAAGACTCGTCACGGAGAGCTATTCATGGAAAAGGATTGGCAAGGACCTATGTACAGTCTATGAGTCTCTGTCGGAAAGGTCTTAGAGGTAGGATCACGAGGTGGGAAGGCGAGAAAGGTGGTGTACCCGTGCGATGATGAATACCGAGTCCTGGCAAGCGCGAACCCCCTGTAGGGTCGTGTCAAAAGCCCCGGACTCTTCTTCGTCTCGCCTACGTCAACCTCGGGGATGTCCCGGTCTCTGTTGAATTTGAGAACTGAGTAGTGGCGGTCCCTTGGTTGGCCCGAGAATCGGGTCGGCCAAGACAAGGTCCCCGAGCCGGGACCAAAGGAGCCGCCGATGACCAGGAGAGCAGAGAAGGGAACGGGAACGCTAGGGGCGAATGCGGAGGCGAGAACGTTGGCGACGTTGCTCGCGCCGTTGGTCGCGGGGATGACGACCACGCGGCAGCAACTGCTGGCGTGGGTGCAGGCCGCCGGGTTGGTGGCGCTGGACGCGGTGTTCCGCGAGGAAGCCGCATCTCTGGCCGGGCCGAAGGGTCGGCACGATCCGACGCGCAGATCATCACTGGGGCACGACACCGCGGCAGCTGACCTTCGGGGGCCGGAGGCTGAGCGTGGCGTGTCCGCGGGTGCGCAGCCGGGCGGGCGAGGAAGCGATCCTGCCGTCGGTGGCGGCGTTTCGGCGAGAGGATCCGCTGACGGCGCGGGTCATGGAGCAACTCGTCCTCGGGGTTTCGACGCGGGGCTATGCGCCGAGTCTGGAGGCGCCGCCGCCGGGGACTCGGAGTCGGGCGACCAGCAAGAGCGCCGTCAGTCGTCGACTCGTCCCAGACCCGGAGGCAGCTCGCCGCCCAACTGGCGGGCCGCCTGGACGAGCTCGACCTGGTGGCTCTGTTCCTCGACGGTGTCCACGTGGCCGGGCAGACGTTGATTGTCGCCCTCGGCATCACCGCGGAGGGGAGCAAGACGCCGCTGGGGCTGCGGCTGGGCTCGACGGAGAATGCCGCGGTGTGTACGGAGCTCCTGCAGGCGCTGGTGACGCGCGGGCTGCGGCTCGACGGGCGGGTGCTGTGCGTGCTCGACGGGGGCAAGGGGCTCCGCAAGGCGCTCGGCGATGTGCTGGGGACGAGCGCGGTGATCCAGCGCTATCAACTGCACAAGCAGCCGCAACCTCCTCGCGCTCGTCTCGAAAGGGCACCAGGCTGTCGTGCGGACCGCGCTGCGTCGCGCGTACCGGGCGGGCAGTGCGGTGGCGGCGCGCCGCCAGTTGCAGGCGCTGGCAAGCTGGCTCGAGGCCAACAGTCATCCCAACGCCGCGGCCAGTCTCCGCGAGGGGCTGGAGGAAACGCTGACGGTGCTCAAGCTGGATCTGCCCCCGACGCTGCGCCGCTTCTTCGCGACCACGAACTGCATCGAGAACCTCGTCGCGACGCTCCGCCACGTCGCGCGTAACGCCAAGCGCTGGCGCGCGGGCGACATGATTCACCGGTGGGCGGGCCTCGGGCTGCTCCGGGCCGCCGCGCGCTTCCGCCGCATCAAAGGCCACCGCGATCTGCCGCGACTCGTGAGCGCATTGCGTCCCACCGCGGCCGCCGAGGCAGCGGCGTGAGCCCATTTCACCGGCACCGCTCGGCGAGCGACCGCCAGAATTGTCTCACGATCGACGATCGTGAGAGGGTCCGCTATCGGCGTATCCCCCCAGTCGCCGCGAATTCGATGGTCACACATGGAGAGCACGAGTACAGTCTCGATGAACTGCGGCCGCCCCACTCAGCCAAGTTCAACAGCCGGCGGGACAACCCCTCAACCTCAATAGCCTCCTGTTTTACGTCGTCGGCCGATGCCGTCTCCCGGTTGTTTTGGACGTTGGCGATGTCCGGATATGATGGTCGAGGGCAGGCAAGCTTCGACCCTCTAGCGCCAAGGGGGCTCGCCCGGGAGCGGCCTTAGCCATCGAGCCTCTTCGTGTGAGTGCCTCTAATCGCGTAGATACCGCTTCTACAGCACCTGCGCGAGACTCGATGGCTCTCTTTCATCTTCGGCGAAGTTCCCAAGCTGCTTCCGCGCGCCGAGTTCCAAGCCCGAGGTCTCATCTACCGGACTGTTAACCCGGTAGGGGGAATGGGTGCATTACTTAGGCAGCCGATGCGTTGCGTAGCGATGACGATGTTATCAAAATACCTTATCCTTTCGCCCGGTGCGCCGGCATTCCAGTAGTTCTCAAAGAAGACCGCGTTGATGCCATAGTTCTGCCAAGTGCCAACCCAATTAAGATCGCTTCTCGTCGCTTCGAGATGATTGTCGATCCAGAACTCAAAGACGCCATTCGCGAGACCCGGGGTGTTCAACCTGACGTGGGCCTCGACGCAATACCACTTGTTGGATGCTACGGACGTGAAAATCGGGGTAGTGCCGGTTCTATTGCCAAGCCAGCGAAGATTGCTGAAGTCATTGTACGTAGTAGTTGCGAGATTGCCGTTGGCGTCTATTCCGCCAGCAGGATCCATGAGCAAAAAATCTCCACTGCTCCAAATATGGGCGATCATGGCTTGAGCCCAATTCGAATTGGCAAGAATTGTCGCACGAGACAGCTTGTCAGGGCTTCCTGTCCAGCCCGGCTGCATTCTGAGATAGAGTCGCCAGTATATTTCGCGAAAGTCTATGGTCGAATGGCTTTGTGAGTTTACAGGGCTCCTGCCGAAGGTTCGTTTAAAACTGCCGGCATCCACCTCCCCCGGTTGCCATTTAACTTGCATGGCAAAACTACCACCCACTCCCTCGCCTGCTACCCTGACAAAGTCTCCGAGATTGTTGTCATACTCGAAGTACTTTTGAGCCAGCGGCGTTGAATCCTCAAAGTTGTCACACCAGATGACGTTGGAATTAGGCTTCGTCCCTCCAGGACAAATTGGTTCCGGAGCGGAGACCTGAGTGGGAACTGGCAGGGTGGAGTTAAACGTGGTGTCGAGTGACACGTCGTCGATCCAGATGACGCCGCCCGCCCCGGGAGTGTTCAGTTGGGGCAAGGGACGCAGCATATTCGCTCCCCAGGCTTCGATCCAGCCGACGGTGCTGTTGACAAACCGCATACCTGTAATGCCTGATCCGATCTCTATTCGATTGACCCACAAGTGGAATTCTCCGTCGAACCGATCGAGTGCCGACTGCATCTTTAGCTCAATGATGTATTCCTGCCATTTCGTTACAGCCGCATTGCTACGAGGATTGAAATCGTAAGCGATTCGTGCGTTGCTTGGGTCGTTACCACCCGGCGCACACTCTGAGCACTCGCCCACATATACTGATCCTTGCGCCAGATACATCGTGTAGATTGGTGGCGGCACGTCACCTGGGCGCTTCACACGATTCGATTTGATCTTTCGATCGGCGCTTCCCCAGGAAAAGTTCGGGTCGATCTTCATCCACCAACGATAGTATAGAGAGCCTCCCACTACTCCAGGACCAAGCGGAATGGCGTCGGTCTCGATGCCCATCTGCTCTTGGTTGTCGCCAAGGATGACCAGCTTCATCGATCCCGTGCCTTCTACCTTCTCCGCGGTGTCGATGGACGTTCGGGGCCCGAGGCTCCAGATGCCTCCAAGCGACGTGGTATTCAATTGATCGGCATTCCAGGAAAAGAGGGGGTTCGCAAAGGTTGGACTGGCCGCAGCGCCAACGCCCAGAATTGTAACGAGCAAAGGACCAAGCAGCACAAACTTCGCATTCACCTTCATGGTTGTTTCCTCCTTAGTAACTTACCAGTGGGTCCGGCACCATGGCCGAAATTCATCTTGTCGATCGCCTGCCTGACGTACGCCGGAATTGTCGGCCTTGATGTTGATTGACGCATCCCGCGGCGAGAGCGACATCTGGAGGCTTTCGTTCGCCACCGTGGCACTGGACGGCGGAGGTAGTCGAGCTACCCGCCAGATCCCGCGCCACGGCCGCCAGAATAAGAAGAAGGCAGGTGCAACTGGCGAGCGAGCAGCCGCCGGAAGACAGGGTGGCCCTCCATGTCGCGGAGGACCACTCTGTTCCCGAGGAGCTTTGGACTCCCTTCCTTCGGTAGCCCGGCTTTCAGGCGTGTGTCCTGACCCGTGGCTTTGCGACCCCGTCTCGCGACGGGTGTGCCGTTGTCGGGAAAGGGTCCCCGCATTGGAGGAAGGGAGGCAACCCTTATGCCAGCCGAATCGGCAGCCGGATACGCCAGAGAGACCGAGAAACCAGATAGTTAGGAGTGCACGGGGCTGGGAAGGTCGTGGCCCGCGGACGCTCCGTCAGATGCAGTGCCAACCCGGCAATCGTTAGGTGGTGCAGTCCATTGGAGGCACAGCGGAAGGGGGCCAGCCTCATTCGCCGAAGAACTGCCTGCGGGGTTAGGATGGGAGCCGGTTGCGGCCTCATAGGTGACGATTACCCTAACCTTCCCCTATGGCCCGATCACCGTAAACCGTTACCTGATCCAGAAGGACCGGAGCCAGCAGCTCGTTCTGCACTGGTATCATTCCTAGGGTCAGGCGATCGCGGGGGAGGTCACTGCTCGCATCGAGGTGTGAAGAGCGCGGTCTTGCTCAACAGGACCGACGGAGCGCTGATCAGGGTTTTCGAGTCCGGTCTCCGGCACTGTGTCGGAAACGTCGGAACGTGTAGTCAGGCACATCCAAGTGATGGATCCAATCTTTCACGAGTATCTTCCGAACTGATCCAAATTAAATTATCGGGGTGATCAAAATGTCTCGCGCGTCACAGACTTGGATAGTTCTCTTGCTAAGTGTAGCGGTCGTCGCGGCCGGGTGCGCGCGGTCTCCCGAAGCCAAGAAGGCCCGCCACCTGGATCGAGGCGACAAGTACTTCGCACAGGAGCAGTACCGGGAGGCCATCATCGAGTACCGGAACGTCGTCCAGATCGAGACGACCAACCTTCGCGCCCTGCAGCAGCTCGGGTTTGCTCACTACCAGCTCGGCGAGCTTGGGCAGGCGTTCCAGTATCTCCTCAAGTCAAAGGAACTCGCTCCCGATAACGTCGAGGTTCGCCTCAAGCTCGGGACGATCTATCTCCTGGCGCGTCGACCGGAAGAGGCTCGCGCAGAGGCGGCGTTCGCACTCGAGAAAGACCCGAAGAACCTCGAGCCGCTGGTCCTGTTGGCTGGAGCGGCCGCCAAGCCCGAGGAAGTGGACGCCGCGATCCAGCGCCTCAATGGGGCGCGTGCCGATTGGGGTGACCGGGCGAAGCTCCATCTCGCACTCGGAAGTCTTTACCTCCGAAAGAAAGACCTGGCCGGCGCCGAGCACGCATTCGAGGAGGCAGTGGCGAGAGATCCAAAGTCGGTCGAAGCCCACCTAGCCCTGGGGGATTTCTACGTAGTCAAGCGCAACGGCGCACAGGCCGAACGGGAATTCAAGGCGGCGGCCGCGCTCGCGCCGGTCGGCTCCCCGGCGCGTGTCAAGCTCGCCGATTTCTACCTCCTGCTGAACAAGCTTGAGGAGGCGCAGCGGATCCTGGGGGAAATTACTCAGAAAGCTCCTGATTATCTTCCGGCTTGGCGACGCCTCGCCGAAACTGCGTTCGCTGGGGGGAAATACGACGAGAGCGTCAAGGCCCTCCAGGTGATTCTCAAAAAGAACCCTTCCGATCTCGACGGCCACTTCCTACAGGGACGCGTGCATCTGGCCAGGCGCGAGACTGCCGAGGCAATTCAGGAGTTCCAAAAGGTCCTGAAACTAGAACCCCGGCTCGCGCTAGCGCGCTACCAGCTGGCACTGGCGCAGGTCCAGGCCGGGAACGTCCAGCAAGCGAAGACAGAGTTAAAGGAAGCCACCAGCATCGCTCCCAACTTCGTCGAGGCCACGCTTTTGCTCGCCGAACTGAATATTCAGACAGGGGCCCTCCAGCCCGCGATCGAGGACCTGGAGAGGCTCGTCGCCAAGGAGCCAAGGGTAATTCAAGCCTATTTGCTCCTCGGCTCAGCGTATCTGTCCAAGCGGGAGCCCACCAAGGCGACGGACGCGTATCGAAAGATCGCGCCGTTGGCCCCCAAGGACCCGCGAGGACCGTATCTCGTCGGGCTCAGCCTCCTGGCGCAGGGGAAACGCGCAGAAGCCAAGAAGCAGTTCGAAACAGCGCTCGCACTTGCTCCAGCGGCCGTCGGGCCGCTAGACCAACTCGTGGCGATGGCCTTCACCGACAAGCAGCCTGACGCCGCGCTTGAGCGCGTCAAGAAACAGATCGCACTCGCGCCTAAGTCGGGGGCACTGTACTACTTGCTCGGCAACGTACATCGGCTGCGCGGCGAGATGGCGCTCGCCGAGCCGGCCTATCTCAAAGCCCTCGAGCTGGAACCGCGCCTGGCCGGAGCCTACATGGAGCTCGCGAACCTATATGCCGCCTTGGGCAAGTATGAGCCAGCGCTGGCCAGGTTGAATGATGCGCTCAGGACGGACCCGAAGAATCTGGCTGTGCTGGTGCTCTCCGGCATCATCTATGACCGGAAGGGCGACATATCGAAAGCCCAGGACGCCTACGAGAAGGCCCTGGCCCTCAACCCGCGATTCGCCCCGGCCGCCAACAATCTAGCGTACCTCTACTCGGAGCACGGGGGCGACAAAGAGAAGGCTCTTGAACTGGCCCAGCGGGCGAAGGAGTTAGCCCCGGAGGACCCGTACATCTCGGACACCCTTGGCTGGCTCCTGTACAAGCGCGCTGTCTACCAGCGGGCGGTCACTCTGCTACAGGAAAGTGCCGCGAAGCTCCCTGACAACCCGGAGGTCCAGTATCACGCTGGGATGGCCTTCCACAAGGTAGGCGACAAGGATGGGGCCCGGAAAGCGTTGACCGTCGCCGTCACCTTGAGGGAACTTCGCCGGAAAGGACGAAGCCCGCGAACTCCTCGATCAGCTCAAATAGTTCCCATCTTTCCGCCTCTCAAACAATTACACTCGCTGAGAAATTTGTCTGAAGATTTGTGCAGGAATTTGCAGAGCTCCCGGCGCGGCCATGACGGTAACTACGCGAAATCCAGTACTTGTTCCGGCACAGCGCGTTGGCACAGATGCTGCTTTTGCTGGAACCGGAAAGAACGCGAAGTGAACAAGGCCCGAGTGTGGACTAAGGGAGGCGACAAATGCGTAAAGCACTGATAAGTCTTGTAGTGGGGTGTTCGCTTAGCCTTGCTTTGGTTCCTTGGGCACAGGCCGCCACGACTCTCCACTACTCTTGTACAGATGGCACCTCGTGTACGCCCGGGGCGACGACCCTGGTCACTGGCAATACCAGTCCTTCGTTCAACATCACTGTTCAAGGTCTGACCGGCTCGACCGGTGGTACCGACACCCTATATATCATCGCGTTGGCTCGGCATACGGCAGCACTGAGTTTTTCCGTAACCGGCGATCCTATAGGGCTGATAGGCGTGACCACCTCTCTCGCCGTGCTCCAGAGTGGCACGTTCGGCAGCGGCAATGGGAAGCTCTACAGTACGCTTGTTCCACCTACGACCGGGTTCTTCGCGGCAACAGCGGACTCAACCGCGAATCCGGCCTTCAGCGCCTATAAATCGGCTAGCGAACAAGCGGCTGGCACCGTTCCGGCCACTGGCTTTGACGTGTACGTAGCTACGTTTTCCCTCACCGGCGTCCCCACGAACGCCACTGGTGGCGGTCTAACTTTGTTTACTGGCTCCATCACGCCATCAACGATTACTGGAGATCCTCTCCCAGTGGGAACTGTGCTGCTTGCCGCGTTGTCGGACCTCGGTGGCCCCCTGACCGCGTCTACGACAATCGTAAATAACAGCACGCCGCTCAGCGAAGCCGTGACGACGGTCGTACCTGAGCCCAGTTCCCTACTTCTCCTCGGCTCCGCCATGGCGGGGCTGGGCGTTGCGGGACGGAAGAAGTTTCTGAATGCTATTCGGAGGAAGTAGCGACCACTGAGCCGGGTGTAATGCTCGTGCCATGGAAACCATGCTCCTGAAGGCGGATCTGCATCTTCACACTCGAGAAAGGGATGCGTTCATCGCCTACAGCGCTCGCGAGCTGATCGACCAGGCGGCCAGGCCAACCGCTCGGACGATGGTTACGAAGAGTGGGCGGACCGGACGGCCACCGTGCCCGAGCCGGGGACGCTAGCGCTCTTGGGCACGGAGTTCATCGGGTTTGGCATCCCCGAGCGCAGGCGGTGGTTTAGCGGAACGAACAGCTAACCGGCTGTTTCAGATTGACTGCCCTCCCTTCGGCTATCTGATCTCCCGCAGACGGGAGCCCTGCCGATTACTGCGGTGGCTCCTAGCCTCGATCATCGCGGTGGCGGCGCACCACCTCCTCGCGTGCCCCGTTCGAGCTGGGGTCCTGCATGCCACCTGGAACGCCTCGACAACCAACGCTGGCGGAGCCCTCCTCACAAACCTTGCGTCCTATCGGGTCTATTTCGGGACCTCCGATCCGCCCTGCCCGACATCCTCTTTCTTGGCGGTGCCCTCCACGACCTCGACCCCAACGCCCGGCACGGTCATCAGCTTTACCCTGACCGGGCTCATCACGGAAGCTGTCTATTTCGTCCAAGTGACCGCTGTAGACGCTACCGGCAATGAGAGTCCGTGCTCGAGTCTTGCTAGTGGCGTCGCCCGACCCGACCCGGCGGATGCGACCCCACCCACCGTGACCATCACCTCGCCCGTCCCCGATCCCACCCACAGCACGGGCAGCAACACGCTGACCCTCGCGGGAACGGCCTCCGACGATGAGGGCGTGATCAAGGTGAGTTGGACCGACAGCCAGGGTGCCAGCGGAACCGCGATCGGGACGACCAACTGGACCGCCAGCGGCATCGTCCTCCAACCCGGCACGAACGTTCTCACCGTCACCGCGAGAGATGCAGCCGGCAACGCCGGCACGGCCACTCTCACGGTGAATTACGTGCTGGCACCGACGATCACAAGCATCAGTCCCACGAGCGTGACAGCCGGCGACTCGGCGTTCACGCTCGTCGTAGCAGGGGCGAATTTCGTGGACTCCTCAGAGGTGCAGGTCAATGGGGCGGCGCGAACAACGTCCTACGTGTCGCCGACACAGCTGACGGCAATCGTGCTGGCCAACGACATTGCGGAGCCAGGGATTGTGCAAGTGACGCTGGTGACGCCACCCCCGAGTGGGGGGATCTCGAACACGGCCCCCCTGAACATCAGCCCGACCATCGCCACAGCAAGCACGATGACGAACGGCTCCACCATAACGGGATTCACCACCTCCTCGATAGGAGGCTTGACGACGACCGGATCGACCACCACTCCGAACGGGGCGTCGACGACCACGACGACGGGGGGCTCCACGACCACGGCCGGGACTTCTACGACCACGACCTCGCCGGCGACATCATCTACCGCTACCGCGTGGGCCGCCGGCCAGAGCTATGTCGACCCGTCCTCTTCGATGACCGTTGTACGGGTGACGGATTCGACGACGGCGCCAGGCGGCTCCACCGGGAACTCGTTGGCGTCGGATTCGATGTTCAACGCCGACGGTACCCTGCTCTACCTCCACCACCAGAACGTTGGGACGTTCCTCTACTCAGCAGACCGCGGCACCGGGCAAGTGACACAACTGGGCCAGCTACCGCCAACCACGCCGAACGGCGACACCCTGGCCTATGACGGAGCCCCGTGGGATCCGATCAAACCAAACGCCCTCTACGTCATCGTGATGGACACTACACGCCGGGAGCTGTGGCAACTGATGCTCCCGCTGCCGGCCGCGACGACGCTGCTCCACGACTTCTCAAGCGAGGTCCCCACGGGAGGCTCTCCTTCCTCCCGAGTGCAGGTCAGCTCTGACGGCCGGTACTTTGTGATCGCCGCCAGCACGACGGGTGGCCCGGGCACCTACGACCACGTCATGGTGTGGGACCGCCAGACTGGAGGGAGCCAGGTATTGCAGTTTCCGTCATGGATTCGCGGCCTGATGCTCCGCTCCATGGTCTTTGACAGTAGCGGCGCGTATGCGCTGCTTGAGACGATCGATAGCTCCGGGCGGACCGATCTCGTTCTGGTCCTGGTGCCGTCAGCCACGACGACCACCATCACTCCTTCCCCCTCGACGGACACCACGCCGCCGTCGCTCTCCTTCAGCTCCCCCGTTTCCGGGGCCACGGTGGCAGGGACAATCACTGTCACTGTCTCGATGATGGACAACATCGGCGTGACGAGGGTCCAGTACTACCTTGACGGGGTACTGGTGACTGTCTATTCCCCCCCCGTGGGGAGCTTCACGTGGGACTCCACTACGACAGGGGACGGCCCGCACGCGTGGACAGCGACGGTCTACGATGCGGCGGGGAACACGACGCAGGCCGCCGTGACGTTCACCGTCCACAACGGCGACACCACGCCGCCCTAGATCTTTCCAGCTTCCCTGCTCGTCGAGGGCATCGACGAGATCCAAGTGGCCCTCGAGGCGATCAAGGATGAATCGGGAAGGCCATGCTCCCGTAGACCGTGTAACTATCCACCGTGCTGCCGGCACTTCGCACCCACACTTCCACCTGATAGCTGCCGCTCGGCTTCATCGGCGTCCAAACGTAGGTGTTACTCGTCGACCAGTCCTGCCCCACGCTCGCGGCGCCGTGGTTCACCCACCACTTGTACTCATACGGCGCCGTGCCTCCCGTCGCCGTCGCCGTGAACGTGATCGCCGTGCCCGGCGACTGCGGCGCGCTCAGATCTGCTGTCAGGCTCGTCAGGGTCAGAGGGGCCAAGGCGTCGAAGTGGGCGGTGACCGTGGTGGCGCCCGTTAGGGTCACCGTGCAGGGACCGTTGCCCGTGCAGCCGCCCCCGCTCCAGCTTCCCTCGAAGGTAGAGTCTGCAGCCGGGGCGGCCGTCAGTGTCACCACCGTCCCGATTGGGTAGGTCGCCGAGCAGCTTGTCCCGCACGTGATCCCTGCTGGCGTGCTCGTGACCGTCCCGCTGCCCGTCCCCGCCGGGATGACTGTGAGGGTGAAAGTCTGCACGCTAAAGGTGGCGGTGACCGTGGTGGCCGCGGTCAGCGTCACCGTGCAGGGACCAGTCCCCGTGCAGCCGCCCCCGCTCCATCCAACGAAGGTGGAGTCCGCAGCCGATGTGGCCGTCAGCATCGCCACCGTCCCGCTGGCGTAGCTCCCCACGCAGCTCGGCCCGCACGTGATTCCGTCGGGCGTGCTCGTGACGGTGCCGCTACCGCTGCCCGTCTCGGTGACCGTGAGGGTGAAGGCCTGCAGCTCAAAAGTTGCGGTGACCGTGATGGCGTTCGTTAAGGTCACCGTGCAGGCACCCGTGCCCGTGCAGCCCCCGCCGCTCCAGCCGGTGAAAATGGCGTCCGCAGCCGGCGCGGCCGTCAGGGTCACCGCCGTCCCGCTGGCGTAGCTCGAGCAGTCCGTCCCACACGTGATTCCGGTCGGCATGCTGGTGACGGTGCCGATACCGCTGCCCGTCTCGCTGACCGTGAGGGCGAAGGTCTGCAGGTCAAAAGTTGCGGTGACCGTGGTGGCGCTCGTCAAGGTCACGCTGCACGAGCCCGTGCCCGTGCAGCCGCCGCTCCAGCCGGTGAAGACGGAGCCTGCGGCCGGCGCGGCCGTCAGGGTCACCGCCGTCCCGCTGGCGTAGGTCGAGCAGTCCGTCCCGCACGTGATTCCGGTCGGCATGCTGGTGACGGTGCCGCTGCCGGTCCCCGCC
>Ga0209056_10001751_pt1 | contig 23750 bp, 20 predicted proteins | sample GraSoiAngelo_114_FD_185876 | JGI IMG/M metagenome (GOLD analysis project Ga0209056, IMG submission 185876) | Grasslands soil microbial communities from the Angelo Coastal Reserve, California, USA - 14_0903_13_40cm (SPAdes) (version 2) | ecosystem: Environmental > Terrestrial > Soil > Grasslands... | reverse complement strand
CGCTCCTACCCACAAGTCATGCCAGACGTTTTCAACCGTCACGGGTTCGGACCTTCAGTTGCGGTTAAGCAACTTTCATCCTGCTCATGGGTAGATCACCTCCGCTTCGGGTCTACTACCAGCGACTGGAGCGCCCATTTCGGACTCGCTTTCGCTTCGCCTCCAGCGCAGAACGCCTTAGGCTCGCCACTGATAGTAACTCGCAGACTCATTAAGCAAAAGGCACGCCATCACCCTTGCGGGCTTTGACACCTTGTAAGCACATCATTTCAGGTACTATTTCACTCCGCTCGCAGCGGTTCTTTTCACCTTTCCCTCGCGGTACTTGTCCACTATCGGTCGCCAATGAGTATTTAGGCTTACGCCGTGGTCGGCGCAGATTCATACGAAGTTTCACGTGCATCGTATTACTCAGGAAATCCCTAGGCGTGCTCGGGCTTTCGGTTACGGGCCTTTCACCCTCTATGGCGCAGCTTTCCAGAAGCTTCACCTAACCTTTGCACTACCACATCGGGCTCCTACAACCCCTACCGATAAATCGGCAGGTTTAGCCTGTTCCGCTTTCGCTCGCCACTACTGACGGAATCTCTTTCGATTTCTGTTCCTCCGGTTACTGAGATGTTTCACTTCACCGGGTGTCGCGATGTTCCTGCTATGGATTCACAGAAACTCGAGCAAGTATTACCCTGCTCAGGTTATCCCATTCGGAAATCTACGGGTCAAAGCGTGTTTGCCGCTCACCGTAGCTTATCGCAGCTTACCACGTCCTTCATCGCCTATTGGCACCAAGGCATCCATGATGCGCTCTTTGTAGCTTGATCAATCTGTAGGCTCGGCAGCTGCCGAGCCAAATTGTGATAACTGAAACTCTCTCGCCACCTTGCGGCGGCGCTTGATTTCAGACTCAGCTCTTAAAGTTGTATTTTCTTACTACCCTGTATGTAGATGTCAAAGAACCAGTCCTTCCGTACATTCGAGACGACAAAAAAAGCTCAATCTTGATCGCTATGGACCGCTTTTGCTAAAGCTACAGCGGTTTAAGCGGGACAAAATTGAGCCAATTTGCAGTCCCCAAATGTACGTAGAACGCACTCCAAAGTGAAGGAGTCCCGCTTCGCGCGGAACAATCACAATAGCAGAGAACGTATGCACGTCAACTCCGACTTTTTAAAATGCTTGGCAGGAAAAATTTGCGTTATATGATGCTCGTCCAGCCGCACTTATCCGGATCGGAGCACGGATGCGCGTTCTGTAGTTTCGTGTTCGCGCGTACCGGCTATAATAAAACACTGCTTCGGGATCGGATGGACTACGTAATTCGCCAGCTTACAACCCAGGATGAACCCATTCTTTGGGAGATGTTGTATTACGGCTTGTCCTCCGCTGAAAAAAAGGAACCGCCGTCTCGCGATGTCGTACGCCGCCCAGAGATCGCCCGTTACGTGGAAGGCTGGGGGCGCGGCGGCGACACTGGATTCGTTGCGCACGACAAGAAAAATCGGGCTTTGCTGGGCGCAGCCTGGCTCCGACGACCGACGGACAAATCTGATGCATCGCCGGAGCTTGCATTAGCGGTGAAACCGGAGCACCGCAGGCATGGCGTCGGCACGGCCCTGCTGACGCAACTGGTGCGCGCAAATCCTGATCACTCGACGATCTCGGTGAGCTTCGTGGCTGGCAAACCAGTCTTGCGTCTGTACGAGCGATTTGGATTTAAGGTCGTTGAACAACGGCCAGACGCTGTCGTGATGCACAGACCGGCATAAGGATAGACGCGGGTTCACTGCCCGCGAACAGGTTGTTTGTTTAAGGCGCAAAAATTAGCAGCACGAAAACGGCGAAGAGTAGCAAATGAATACACCCCTGCAGCACGTTTGTTTTCCGGCTGGTGAACGTCACCACGCTCACGGCCAACGTTAAGAGCAGCAGGGGTAGGTTGCCACCCTGTAGACCAAGGGCCACCGGCCGTTTTGTCAGCAGTCCGATCATCAGCACTGCCGGAATCGTCAGCCCAATGGTGGCGAGTACTGAGCCGAATAATATGTTTATCGAACGCTGCAGTTGGTTGTGCAGACTGGCGGTGATTCCACCCAATCCTTCCGGAGAGAGCACCAGCGCCGCGATGATCGCGCCGCCAAATGCCTGAGGCATGTGAAATTGTTCGATGCTGTTGTCCAATGGAACGGCGAATTTCTCGGCCAGAAAAATAACGGAAGCCAGGTACAAAAGCAGCATCAGCGCATGAAAACCTGTCGATCGGACGCGAGCTAAATCATGCGGCGAGTGCCTGGTCGCGGTTTCGCCTAAATCCACAAAGTAGCCACGGTGTCGCAGCGTCTGAATGAGCAGAAAGATCGCGTAAAGCAATAGCGACACCGCCACGAAAAAGATTTCCTGTTCTGTGGAAAATGTTGGGCCGCTGGTCGAAGTGGTGAAATTTGGCAACACCAGACCGAGCACAGCGAGGGCCATGATCACATTGAGGTAGGCATTGACACCCTGGATATTATAATGCTGTTCGCGATATTGCAGACCGCCGAGCAGCAGAGAAAGACCCACAAGGCCGTTGAGCGCGATCATGATGACGGCAAAAGTTGCATCGCGCCCAAGCGTCGGATTGTTCGCGCCGTGTAACATCGCCGTAGAAATCATTACGACCTCGATGCTGATCGCAGAGAGCGTCAGGATCAGCGTTCCGTACGGTTCGCCCAGCTTGATCGCAAGACAGTCCGCATGCCGCACCACGCAGATGGCCGACCAAAGTATTACGACAAAAAGGCAGACAAACACTCCGACCAGGGGCAGGACCCGCGTAGTGAGTTCGTTCAAGCGGCTTCCAAGAACGAGGAAGATCGCCACCGTTACGAACCCGACGAGCAGCGGAAATTCAGCACGGATCGCGATCCCAAATGGCTGGGTGTTTTTCGCCTGCTGAATTGCATCCGCTTTTGCAGACATGGGCCGGAGCATATCGGTTGGGCGTGAGGCACGCAATCAAGCGATGCGATCTTCGGAGACGCATCGAACAGAACCGCGCCGCAAAATGGAAAACGTTTATCTACCCGCCTGCAATGGCACCGATGATTAGGAATGGTTCCACCCCATTCGCAATCGCATCGGGCAGCGGTGCATCGGGCGATTCATGAGACAAATCTTCGCCGCAGGCAAAAAATCGGACCATCGGCCGGCGAATCTGCGTCACATGATCACGAATTGTCCCGCGCAGCATCGGATATTTCGATTCAACCGCATCGAGCAGCGAGCGCTGAGTTACCGTTCCGTTGAGCTCAAGTCCTACTTCACCCTCGACGTGCGCCAGCGTACGCAGATTAGGCGGAAGAATAACGCGTATCATGGCAATGTTTGCGTTTCTACCGAAAGCACCGCAGGCAGATCGCGCACGATCGGTTTCCATTTATCGCCTGCGTCTACAGATGCGTAAACTTGGCCACCGGTGGTTCCGAAATAAACGCCACAAGGATCGAGCAAATCGACCGACATCGCGTCGCGTAACACGTTCACGTAACAATTCCGTTGCGGCAGACCTTTGGTTAGGGCCTCCCATTGGTTGCCGCCTGTGCGGCTCCGATACACGCGCAATCTGCCGCTGGGCGGGTAATGCTCCGAATCGCTCTTGATCGGTACGACATAAATCGTTTCCGGCTCATGCGCATGAACGTCGATCGGAAAACCGAAATCAGTCGGTAAATTTCCGCTTACCTCCGTCCACGAGTCACCGGAGTTGTCGCTGCGCATCACGTCCCAGTGCTTTTGCATGAACAATCTGTCCGGACGCGATGAGTGCATCGCGATCCGATGCACGCAGTGACCGACCTCCGCGTTCGAGTCCGGAATGTACTGCGAGTGGAGCCCGCGATTGATCGGCTTCCATGTTTTCCCGCCGTCTTCGGTGCGAAACGCGCCGGCCGCCGAGATTGCGCTGTAAATTCGCTGCGGATCTTTTGGATCGAGAAGGATTGTGTGCAGACACATGCCGCCGGCGCCCGGCTGCCATTTCGGTCCCGTATCGCTGCCGCGTAGACCAGCTAATTCCTGCCACGATTTGCCGCCGTCTTTCGATTCGAAGATCGCGGCATCTTCGACACCGGCGTAAACGTGATCCGGATCGTGGAGCGACGGTTCCAAATGCCAGACGCGCTTGAATTCCCACGGATGTTGGGTGCCGTCGTACCATTGATGGGTCGTGAGTGGTTTCCCCGTTTCAGGCGAAGCATCGTAAACGAACATGTTACTTTCGCCCTTCGGCATCCCTTCCGGCGTCATCAAGTCCTCCGGCTTCGTGCCGGGTGGATTCCACGTTTTGCCGCCGTCGTCGGAACGCTGGATGATTTGCCCGAACCAAGCGCTCGTCTGCGACGCGTAGATCCGGTCGGGATCAACGGGCGACCCTTTCATATGATAAATTTCCCATCCCGCAAAATGCGGGCCGCTGACCTTCCATCGTTTGCGCGCACCATCTGATGTGAGGATGAACGCGCCTTTTCTTGTTCCGACCAAAACCCTGACTGTGCTCATGATTTTCTCCTCTTTTTGTTTGCTCGATCGTTGTTCTCTTCGATTCGCGTTTTGACCAGCTTTTTCACCAACGCCACCGGCAACGGTTTGTTCGGAGAGAAGCGAATCGTCCCTTTGCTGGTTTGAAAATTCCTAAGCTCGTTCCGAAAGTTTTTCAACGTGGCGGCGCTACCTGGATAAAACGCCCAATGATTAGCCCACGCGCCAAAGAAAACCAATAAACGTCCGTTGAAGCGAAACGCGGGAATTCCGTACCTGATGCATTCCTCGGCCTTCGGTGCGGCGGTCTGAATGGTTTGCCGGAGCTTTTGAAGTGTCTTACGGTTGTCAGGTTTCACATTCGCGAGGTACTCGTCAATTGTTTTGGGTTTCTTCTTTGCCGAGTCCGTTATCGCCCCAACAGAATTATTTCCCGTCGTAAGCAGCCTTCAGTTTCGCCATGTCGATCTTTTTCATTTGAAGCATCGCGTGCATGACGCGTTCGGCTTTCTCGGCATCCTTATCGTGCAACATGTTAATCAGAACGATTGGAGTGACCTGCCACGACACGCCGAATTTGTCCTTTAGCCAGCCGCACGCGGATTCTTCCCCGCCACCCGCGCTAAGTTTCTCCCAATAATAGTCTACTTCTTTCTGGGTTTCGCAGTTCACAACGAACGAAACCGATTCGTTGAACTGGAACTGCGGGCCGCCGTTCAAAGCGACGAATCTTTGGCCTTCGACCTCAAATTCAATTGTCAGCACGGATCCTACCGGCCGTCCACTTTCTGAAACTTTGGCTACTTCCTCGCCGTAGCGCAGGATTCTGCCGATCTTCGAGTCTTCGAAGATCGACGTGTAAAACTTGACGGCGTCCTCGGCTTGACCATCGAACCACAGGAATGGAGTAATTTTTTGCATATTCTTTTTCGCTTTGTTCATGTTTCCGACGAACGAATGGAAGCGGTTCGGACAAGAATTTTCAACAAACAGACGAATTAACCAATGACTGTGAATCGCGCATCTGCAAAAGCGTGAATTCATCTACTTCGACGCGCCTGGGTCACTTTCGTCCGCACGAAAGTAGTTTTGCCGTGACTGAGGACGGCCCATGAAAATTTGGCGTTTCACGCAAACCCCCTACAATGATGCGATGCTAATCGACACTCACGCACATCTGGATTCTCTGTCATGTCGAGCGAAGTCGAGACATCTCTGGATTGAATGTTCCCGAAGAGAATCGGAGGTTCCTGACCTCCGCTCGGAATGACAAAAATGCTAATCGACACTCACGCACATCTCGATTTTCCCGATTTCGCAAGCGATCTCGAGGATGTGCTCCGCCGCGCGGAGCAAGCTGATGTAAAACGTGTTATCACCATCGGCACATCAATCGAGAGCAGCCGGCGCGCAATCGAGCTCGCGGAGAATTATCCGTCTGTTTACGCGGCGATTGGCGTTCATCCAAGTCAGGTTGACGAGGCGGAGGAGGATGTGATTACGCCGCTGCGCGGCCTCGCGCAAAATCAGCGCGTCGTAGCGATTGGTGAGACCGGCCTGGATTATCACCACTTGCCCAGTGAAAAAGTGGCCAAGGAAGAGCAGGTGCAGGTCATGACTGCTCTGCGAAGTGAGACCGATGAAGAAATCGAAGCGCAAATTCGCGACGGCGCGTACAAGTCGAAACAGGCGAGTTTGTTCCAGCAGCAGCTCGACCTGGCGGTCGAGCTCGGACTGAACGTCGTAATTCATCAACGCGATGCGTGGGAGGACACGCTGGAAGTCCTGCGCGCTTATACCGGTAAGGTGCGTGGTGTTTTCCACTGCTTCGGCGGCTCACTAAAACAGGCGAATGAAGTTCTCGATCTTGACCACCTGATTTCGTTCACGGGGATTGTTACCTTCAAAAACGGCGTAGCCGTACGACAGGTCGCAGCAGAAATCCCGCTCTGGAAATTCATGGTCGAAACAGATTGCCCATATCTGGCGCCGGCGCCTTTTCGCGGAAAGCGCTGTGAACCGGCGCATACGCGCATCGTAGCGGAAGCGATCGCGACGGCGCGAGGCGTTTCACTGGAAGAAATTGTTGAAGCGACGACCGAAACCGCAGAGAAGTTTTTCAGGTTTAATCGCGCATGAGACTACGCAATTACCTTCTGCTTGCTGCTCTATTCCTTGCATCCTGTGCAGCGCCCGACACTCAGCATCACATCGTCATCAGCACGCGGGACCAAAAGTTAGCCGTCTTGGACCGCGGCACCCTCTTGACCACGTATCCGGTCTCGACTTCGAAGTTCGGGCTGGGTGATTACCTGCGAAGCAGTCGCACTCCGTTGGGCCAACTGGAGATCGCAAAAAAGATCGGCGATAATGCGCTGCTCGGCGCCGTGTTCAAGGATCGGATCCGAACCGGCGAAATTGTTGCGCCAAATTCTCCCGGTCGCGATCCGATTGTCACGCGCATTCTTTGGCTGCGAGGACGCGAAGCGCAAAATGCCAATGCATTTGGCCGGTACATCTACATTCACGGCACGCCGGAAGAACGGCTGATAGGAATGCCAGCGAGCTACGGATGTATTCGAATGCGCTCCAGCGACATCATTCAATTGTACAACATCGTAGGAGTCGGCGCAGCGGTGACGATCGTGGACACGCCGCTCATTAGCGCAGTTCCGGGCCTCGTGTCAGGTCATTCGATGGGGCCGGAAAACACGGCGCCGTTTGTGATGCGCTAGAATCGCCCTAGTTAAGGCAGCTTGCCGAGATGTTTTCTCACGGCGTTGCCGGAGAGTAAATCCATATCCGCGTCCACCATGATGCGAACCAGCTCGTGGAATCGCACTTTCGGTTCCCAACCGAGAATCTTCTTTGCTTTGGACGCGTCACCGAGCAGCAGATCGACCTCGGCCGGGCGTTCGTAGCGGGGGTCGTGTCTTACGAATTGCTTCCAATCCAGATCAGCGTGTGCGAATGCCGCTTCAACAAATTCGCGCACAGGGTGCGTTTCGCCGGTAGCCAGCACGAAGTCGTCGCCTTCGCCGAGCTGCATAATTCGCCACACCCCTTCGACATACTCCGGCGCGTATCCCCAGTCGCGTTTTGCCTCCAGGTTGCCGAGGAATAATTCATTTTGCAATCCATGCTTAATCGCGGCGACGGCGCGCGAGATTTTGCGACTGACAAACGTTTCACCGCGTCGCGGGCTTTCATGGTTAAACATGATGCTGTTGCTCGCGCAGAGACCGTAGCTCTCGCGATAATTCACGGTTGCCCAATACGAAAAAACCTTGGCTACACCATAGGGGCTGCGCGGCCAGAACGGTGTCTTCTCGTTTTGCGGCACCTCCTGGGCTTTACCGAACATTTCGCTGCTGGATGCCTGAAGAAAACGGGAACGCAATCCCGCTTCACGGATTGCTTCCAGGATCCGGATCGTGCCGACGCCGGTAACATCGGACGTATATTCGGGAATATCGAAGCTCACGCGCACGTGAGTTTGCGCGCCCAAATGATAAATCTCGTCCGGTTTCAATTCATAAAGAAGCTTCACGAGATTGACGGAATCGCTGAGATCTCCGTAGTGCAGAAACATTCGGACGTCGTTTACATGCGGGTCGGCGTAGAGATGATCAATGCGCGAAGTGTTGAACGTGCTGGCGCGACGAATGATCCCGTGGACTTCGTAGCCTTTCTCCAGCAGCAGATCAGCGAGGTAACTTCCGTCCTGGCCAGTGATACCGGTGATCAGCGCCCGTTTCATTTGGGCAAGTATTGTAGGGCGTTTCTGTGAAACGCCAACGCTAGAACGTGGAGATGGCGTCTGACACAGACGCCCTACAAATTATGCCCATCAATGCGATAGGCGCACAATCGAGAGGCCAAGTAGTATGATTGTGATAACAATTGCAATGAGCATTGATATGTCTCTCGGAAAATTCATGCTTCCGGCGGGGTCACCATGATCCGCGCCAAGACCGCACGCTGGGCGCTGATGAGCGCGCTGATGCCGTTGCGACCGAGCGCGAGCATTTCATCAAGTTGCGAGCCTGCAAAGGTTGCTTCTTCGCCCGAGCTTTGGACTTCTACGAATTCGCCGTCTTCGGTTGCAACTAGATTGAAATCAACTGAAACCAGTTTGTCCTCTTCGTAATTAAGATCAACGATCGCCTGTCCATCTAGAATACCAGCACTCACTGCGGCAACGAGCTTTTGCATGGGCGGTGAATCGAGCTTTTTTTCCCTCACGAATTTCCGGCAGGCGATGGCCAGCGCCAAGCTCGCGCCGGTGATTGCAGTGGTGCGTGTCCCGCCATCGGCTTGCAGCACATCGCAATCCACCCAGATCGTGCGCGGTCCGAGTTTTTCCAGGTCCATGACTGCGCGCAACGATCGGCCGATCAATCGTTGAATCTCGACACTGCGACCGTCGATGCGGCCTTTTGTTGTGTCGCGAGGTTTGCGCGGTTGCGTCGAGTACGGCAGCATCGAATATTCCGCAGTCAACCAACCGCCGCTGACTGCCTGTTCTTTCATCCATCGTGGCACAGCTTCTTCGATCGTGACCGCGCAGATCAAACGCGTTTTACCCATCGAGACGAGGACCGAACCGGTTGCATGTGGCGCCACGTTCAACTCAAAGTTGACCGGTCGGATCTCATCTGGTGCGCGGCCGTCATTTCGCTGCATCGAAGTGGAACCTAAATCTGGAGCATGATTCGTGCGACGAGGATTTTGCAGCAACGCCCAGCGAAGCAATCGGCTTGACGCGTCCGGAGGAGCGTCGTTCTATAAAGCCTTTGCGTGAAAAGTATCGCTGAAACCCAGACGGCGATTTGCATTGCCGGCGCGCACCGTTCAGGCACCAGCATGGTGACGCGGCTCCTTCATTGCTGCGGGCTGGAGCTCGGGCCGCAATCGGAGTTGATGCCACCGCAGGCGGACAACCCCGAAGGTTTCTGGGAGCATTTGGGGTTTGTTGCATTAAACGACCAATTGCTAAGCGAGCTTGGCGGCGCGTGGGACCTGCCGCCCAAGGCTGACGAGGACTTCATGAGTCCGCAGCTGGACCCCTTGCGCCTCAAAGCGCGGCTTCTCATCGAAAAATTCAATTCGGCAACGGTATGGGGCTGGAAAGATCCGCGCAACAGTTTGACGCTGCCGTTCTGGCAACAGCTGTTGCCTGGACTCAAGAGCGTCGTGGTTGTGCGCAACCCGCTAGAAGTAGTGCACTCGATGTGGGAACGAAATGGAACTTCGTATTCATTTGGTTTACGGCTGTGGGAAATCTATAACCGGCGCTTGCTTGAAACAGCAAACGGGCAAGACCGACTGATCGCCAACTACGGTTTGTTTTTCCAAGAGCCGGAGTTGCAGTTGCGGCGAATCACGAATTTTATTGGTTTACCCGACGCAAAAACAAGTAGCGCCGCTGCTCTGATCGCGCCGCGAAAACGCCACACGCATTTTACAGTCGAGCACCTGATCGATGCTCGGGTCGCCCCGGAAGTGATTGATCTTTATCGTGCCTTGCTGGCCGAAGCGTCGCCGGGCGAAGCGAACAAAGGCTATGTGGCGAAAGTTTCGTCCAGCGATGACGATTTGCTTCCGGGTTCGATCAGCAGGTTGAACACTTTTGTTCCGGAACGGATCGCACAGGTTGAGCATCTTTACGGCGAGCTCCTCGCGCAAGCGGAAGCTCGCCACGACCGGGAGACGAAAAAACTCAGCGCTCATTTGGTTCAAACCGAAGCGCGTTTGGAGGAGGTAAACGAATTTCTTCGAGACAAAAGCATTAGGCTGGCGGAAAGTGAAGCGCGGCAAGACCAGCTGCGAAAGCGTTTGCGTTTGCAACTGAAGGCTGCCGAGAAGCTTTGCGGGTTCCTAGCCGAAGTTGATGACGCGGCGGGACGGTTGTGCTCTTCAGCGCGGTGGCAAATTGCAAATCCGGTCGCAGCATTAAAGGCAAAACTCTCGCGTAGAAAATCGCGACCATTGCTGGGCTACGGGCATTTGGAAAGGATCGTCTCCGCGTATAAGAGGTGGCGAGCCAGTCATCCGGAAGTTGCTGCGATTGATCATCAAATCCAAGCGCTAATTTCAGGCGCGGTTTCTGTCCCAGCGCAAAGGTTGGCGCCTCTTGAGCCTCCCGTGACTGCCCATCCGATTGCATTTCCGGTGCATGAGGAGGTTGAAGTTTCAATCGTTATTCCGGTGTTCAACCAGTTTCAGTTCTCGCAGGCTTGCCTGGCCTCGCTGCAGGAAAATCAGGGCACTGAACGGTTTGAAGTCATTGTGGTGGACGATGGCTCGACCGATACCACCACTGACGTTGTCCCGCGCATTCCGGGAATCGTTTATCTACGGAATGAAACCAACTCCGGCTTTATCGCCTCCTGCAACCTTGGCGCCGAAAAAGCGCGCGCCAGATATCTTGTTTTCCTCAACAACGACACACTCGTTCGGGCGGGCTGGTTGAGCGCCCTACTGAACACTTTCGCTGAAGAGCCAAAGGCAGGCATTGTCGGCTCGAAACTGCTTTATCCAGACGGGCGGTTGCAGGAGGCGGGCGGAATTATATGGCAGGACGGTTCCGGATGGAATTTCGGCAAGTTCGATGACCCGCAAAAGCCTGAATACAATTATCTCCGCGAAGTAGATTATTGCTCAGCAGCTGCGTTGATGATTTCAAAAGCGCTATTCCAGAGCGTGAACGGTTTCGATTCCCGCTACGCACCGGCGTACTACGAGGATACCGACCTTGCGTTCAAGGTTCGCGGGGCGGGCTACAAAGTCTTATACCAGCCGCTAAGCGAAGTTATCCATTACGAAGGCGCAACCGGTGGGACCGATGTCTCAAGCGGTACAAAGCAATATCAAGATATTAACCGCTCAAGGTTTGCTGCAAGCTGGGCCGACGAACTGATAACCAGACCAGCAAACGGCGATCTTGCAGCTTTCAAAAAATCGCCGCAGGGTCACAAAAACATTCTGGTGATAGATCATTATGTTCCAACGCCGGATCGGGACTCGGGGTCGCTGCGAATGTTTCAAATCGTCAAGCTGCTTCACGCGCTTGCTCATCGTGTCACTTTCATTCCAGATAATCTTGCGAAAAGCGAGCCTTACACGGCTGAGCTACAGAAGCGCGGAGTTGAGGTGATTTATCATCCTTACGTCAAGAGAGTGCGCGACTACCTCACTTCGCATGGTCGCGAATTCGACGCCGTGGTCCTGAGCCGCTGTGAGTTTGCACGCAAACACATTGCGGATGTGCGCCGGTACGCTCCTCAAAGCCGGATCATTTTTGATACAGTAGATCTTCATTTTGTTCGCGAGGCAGGTGAGGCACGCCTGACCGGCGACTCGGAAATCGAGCGGAAGGCAAAGGAAACGGAACAACTAGAGTATGAGTTAATCGAACAATCCGATGAGACTTGGATAGTCAGCAACAGTGAGCAGAGGCTGCTAAAGGAGAAATGGCCACACAAATCCATTCAAGTGGTTTCAAACGTTGTGGATGTGCCCGGCTCGAACACGCCGTTCGCGCTTAGGCGCGATTGGCTGTTTATCGGTAGTTTTCAACACAGGCCCAACGTTGATGGGGTTCTGTTTTTTGTGCAGCAAATTTTCCCGTTGGTCAGCCCGCGACTTCGTGATGCTAAATTCTACATCATCGGCGATAACGCGCCGCCGGAGATCGTTGCTCTGGCGAATGAGAAAATCGTTGTTACAGGATTGCAACGGGATGCGCGTCCATTTTTCGATAGCGTGAAATTATCCGTCGCGCCGTTACGATTTGGTGCCGGAGTCAAAGGCAAAATCAACCAAAGCATGGGTTTTGGTGTGCCTGTGGTGGCCACGTCAGTCGCTGTCGATGGAACAGAGCTCAGGGCTCATGAAGAGATCCTTGTAGCAGACGAGCCGCGAGAGTTCGCACAGGCATTGATCCGGCTCTACGAATCGGAGGAACTTTGGAACCGGCTTTCAGAAAACGGCGTCAGGAAAACACGTGAACTGTATTCTGTTGAGGCGGCACGCGAGAAACTGGAATTTCTTTTTAGTGACGAGCACCTGAACTGCCTCGAGCTGTCGCCGCGAATTGCAGAGCAGGAGCTGGTTGTCACACATTGAACTTTGACTGCCAGTGACGAAGACGGAAGTAACCGGACAGATTACCGGAAGGATAATTGTAACCCCGAATCCCGTCTGTTTCGGACAACGCTGTGTCGTTTCGTGGGACACGAATGATCCTGCCGGTGCGGAGGTGCGAGTTTCAACTGGCGCAAATGACGAGAAGCTCGTCGCAAAAGGAGGAAAATCTGGCCAGGTGGAAATTCCCTGGATTGCCGACTCGACCGTATATGAATTTCGTCTTTATCCCCGCAGTGGGCCAGCGGTAGCGATTGATTCGGTCAAAGCGCGGCGCGAAATCGACTCCGCACCTGCTGCGCTCCGCGAAATTGCGGAGGAAGTTACACGGGGAAACGTTGATGTGACGGCGCTTTCCAGGTTCATCGTTGCGGTAATGCCCATTTGCCTCAGGAGTCCGCAGTTCCGAGAACTGTTCCGGGACTGGGAGCAACATGGGTTTCATGTGACGCCGGTCCATTTTAACCAACCGATTCCTGACACCCGATCCTTGCCTGAAACGCTCTGGAGCCGACCCAGCGAGCTGGTAGGCATTGACATGAATGAGCCGAGACAACGCGAGTTGCTTCGCAGCTTTTCAAGGTTCCGCGATGAATATCAGCGCTTTCCGACCGGACCAACTAAGGAGCAGAATCGATTTTATCTTGGAAACCGCCTCTTTGATGGCGTTGACGCGCTGGTGGCCTACTGCATGGTTCGTCATTTCCAGCCGCGCTTGATTATCGAAGTGGGCAGCGGTTTTTCTTCACTCGCATTGGGTGAAGCCGCATCGAAAAATGGCTGCACGCCGATCATTTGTATTGAGCCATTTCCACGCGACTTTCTTCGCAAAGGATTTCCCGGTTTACAAACTTTGATCGAGAAGAACGTTCAGGAAATTAATCTGGAATTCTTCTCGCAACTGCAATCGGGCGACATCTTGTTTATCGACAGCTCACACACCGTCAAAGTTGGCGGCGACGTGAATTATTTGTTCCTGGAAGTGCTGCCGCGCCTCAAGCCGGGAGTCATTGTACATGTCCACGATATCTTTTTGCCGTTCGAGTACCGGCGCGACTGGGTAGTGGATGAATTTCGCTTTTGGAGCGAACAATACCTGTTGCAAGCCTTCTTGAGTTTTAATCTGGAGTTCGAGGTCCTGATGGCGAATCGATACCTTGCGCACAAATACCGGGACGACCTCAAAGTCACGTTCGCGAATTTGGCAAATCTCGAAGCTGTTCGTCCCTCTTCATTAGGGTGGGTCGGAGGAAGTTTCTGGATGCGCCGAAAGCTTTAGCCAACGAACATCTGAGTTAAGGCACAGTGGAACCCATACCAGCTAAACCTATCTTCATCGTGGGATCCCCAAGATCGGGAACCAGCATTCTCACCTGGTGCCTTGGTCAACACCCGAATATTATCCCACTGGACGAGTCCACTGGCCTGGGAAACCTGACAATTGCCCTGGCTATTTGTTATCAGACGAAAATGGGACTCGGCGGGAAATCGTTGTGGACTGCACTGAATGTGCAAAAAGGCGAATTTTTTTCTGGCTTCGGCCAAACCATCAATGAACTCATCTTGCGCCACAACGTTGATCTGGAAAGGCGGCGATGGCAAGAGGCTGCCGGTCCAAGTGTTTCGCCCGAAAGGTTCGTAACAGAACAGTCGGCAAAGGCGCGATGGGTAGATGGGACACCAGAATACTCGTTTCACATCTATGGTCTTCGTCAGCTATTTCCCGACGCGCGCTTCATTCATATCGTACGCGACGTTACTTCGGTCGTGCAATCGATGCTTAACTTTCATCGACTTGCCGGTGTGAAGCTGGTCGCGAACGAGCAGGAAGCCTACGATTATTGGTACCGCGCCGTTTCTGCCTCCCTCTTAGCTGAACGAGCTTACGGTCCGCGGGTCGTCCTGCGATTGCGATATTCTGAGCTTGTGAATCGAAGCGAGGCTTCGCTGCGAGCGGTGCTTCATTTCCTCGGCGAACCATACGCTGCTGAATGCCTGATCCCGCTCGGGGAAAGGATCAATAGTTCCAGTGTCCCTGCCGATTTCAGACTTGGCGATCTGGGCACCGCCCCAGAAGTCATCGACCGCGCTATGCGGCTCAGCGCAGAACTCGAAACGTCTCCACAGCCAGGTGAGGGCTCAATCAGCGCAGCCCAGCAATTAGAGACAGAGTTTAACCAACGTGTGCAATATGTGGCGGCGTTAGATAGCGCTTATGTCAAAGCTCATTCTGAATACGTCAAGGCTCGTGCTCGGGCAAAAAGACTCGCAAAAGAGGTTGAGAATAAGAGAGCTACAATCCGGGATCTTAGAACTCGACGTCAGCGTCACAAATTGCGGGGTTTGCTTTTACCACACGGCACTAATGAGGAAACAACATAGCAAGTGAATGCTCTTGCTCATGCGTGCCAAGAACAAACGCTGCAATGAATGATGAGATAAACAAGCCCATTTTTGTAGTTGGATCGCCGCGTTCGGGAACCAGTATTCTGACCTGGTGCCTTGGTTATCACCCCAACATTTTTCCCGTGCCTGAATCAAATTGGATGGGTGAGTTAGCGGCTAGCCTTGGAATTGCATACCAAGTTGGTGCGGCGCGTGGTGATTATTCTGCCTTGAGCGCGATGGACATTTCGCCAGATGAATTTTTCGCGGCTTTTGGCCAGCGTATCAACGAACTGATACTGCACCACCGTGACCGCCTAGAAACAAAACGCAAAACCAGGTGTATCGAACTGAAGCTCGACCGCCGTTGGCTTGAGGCCAGTAGCACAGCGACCGGACCGAAGAGGCGCTGGGTCGATGGGACACCAGAGTATTCCTTTCACATTTATGGTCTGCGCAAGCTGTTCCCGGAAGCTCTGTTCATTCACCTCGTCCGCGATGTCACCGCCGTGGTGCGCTCGCTGCTAAATTTCCACCGGGTTTCGGGAGTTCATCTGGTGGCTAGCGAAGAAGATGCTTATCGGTATTGGCTGCGCACAGTTAAGGCCTGCCTTAAAGCTGAGGAAGCCTACGGCCCACGCGTGATTCATCGGTTGTTATATTCGTCGCTGATCAATAACCCTGAATCGGCAATGCGATCGCTATTGGATTTTGTCCGCGAGTCTTATGACGCCCGGTGTTTGGAACCGCTCGCAGAGCGAATTAACAGCTCTAACGTGCCGGCTGAATTTACGTCGGAAGATCCTGCCACCGAAGTAACTTTTGTGGACGAGGCGCGGCGACTCTCGGAGGAGCTGGAACGAACTGGACAACCCGATGAGTCATCCCCCGCGGTAGCCGACGAGCTTCAGAACGCATTCCACGAATCCTGCCTGAGAGCGATGAGCATCGAGGAGCAGTTAACGAAGGTGCGGCGCAAAAAGAGCAGAGATATACAAAAACTTGCCGCTATGCTCGATGAAGTTGCCGCTAATAACGCCAGGCTGCAGTCCTCGCGCTTGTGGCGATTCGTGAACAGGGCCGCTGCAATCGAAGCGAAATTGTTTCCGAACAAAGGATTCGTTCCGGATCGGCGGCTTCAGAAAATCATTGGCAATTACTCGCGGTGGCGCGCTTCGCATCCGGACATCGCAAATCTCGATAAACCAATTCATCGCGCCGAATCGCCAGCCTCTGGGGACGACTCCGACACGGCTTAAGCGTTCAACGCCTGGGACTGCGAAGGTGTCAAAGACTCTGCGAAAACGTAAATGCTGAACCCGCAAACACTAAAGCCATTAAGAAAGTGGCCGAACGGTGGGGCGATCCGCAAAGCGAGCCTCCTGGCACGCAGTGGGTCGGAGTGCCAGGCGTTGCGGCGACATTCGGAACTCGTTGATGCACCGGAAGCCGCGCTACGATCGGTTTTTGGATTCCTCGGCGAGTCTTACGCGCCCGAGTGTTTGGAGCCGCTGAAGCAACGGATTAATAGCTCGAATGTTGCCGATGATTTTGTCGCCAGCGATCCGGCCAGCGACTCCGCGCTGGTCGAGAAAGCAACGAACCTTTCGGCTGAATTAGAAACAACAGCCCAGTCGAGCGAACGATCAAATGCTGCCGCGGACGCGCTCGAAGCCCAGTTTCGGGAACGGACGCAATACGTAGCTGTCTTGGACAAGAGCCACGAAGAAGCTCAACGACTTATTCGGGCTCTCAAGAAGCAAAACCGCGACATGACTGAGGCGTTCGATCGCGCTTAAATTTCGGATTAGTCTTGGCCTAGCTGTGTGCTCTGAGTTAACCAAATTGCCAACGAAGACGGCTCCGCGCCGGATTGAACTTCGTAAGATCAGAATCAACGTAGCGAACCTTTCTCGCGTCTTACCGGGTTGGAAGGTACTGCTAACCACGTGTCTGTTTCTCGTCGGGGTCATAGGATATGCCGATTATCAGACTGGATACGACCGCCCGCTGCTTCTCTTTTACCTTTTACCCATTTCTTTAGCCGCCTGGTTTGGCAGCTTCCTTGGAGGCCTAGGAATCGCTGTTGTGAGCATTGCAGTATCGATGCTGTCAGATGTTGCGGCCGGGAGTCCTGCTCCCGGCTTCTGGAATTCGGGAATGGCCTTTGTATCCTATGCGCTGTTCGCTGGAGTGTTATCCAAGCTGCGGACACTGGTGGGGGAATTGGATCGGCGGGTTGAGGAACGGACGGCAGCTTTGCAGCGCGAGGTGGCTGAACGGCAGCGGCTCGATCGGGAAATCGCGCAAGTGGCAGATCGTGAACGACGTCGTTTGGGACAGGATCTTCACGACAGGCTCGGCCAGCACCTCACCGGCACCGCTTTGGCAGCTCAAGTGTTGAAGGACAAACTCGCCACAAAATCGGTGCCGGAGGCAAGCGAGGCAGAGAAGCTCGTGCGGTACGTCGAGGAAGGCATCGATCTTACCCGTAATTTGGCACGCGGTTTCTTTTCGCCAGAACTCGAAGCAGAAGGGTTAAGCGTAGCCTTGGAAGGTCTTGCCGAGAACATTAGCGAGCGATTCGCAATTAACTGTATTTTTCACGGAGAAGAGTCAATTCCAGTGCGCGATTCTGCGGTTGCTACGCAACTCTACCGGATTGCTCAGGAGGCGGCCACGAACGCCGCCAAGCACGCTGCCGCGGAGAATATCGATATTCGCGTTACTGTGAATGGTTCCGAACTTGTTCTCGCAATCAGTGATAATGGAGTTGGGATCCCAGACAAGCTCTCAGATTCAAAAGGGCTTGGGCTTCGCTTGATGCGCCATGGCGCGGCACTAATTGGCGCAACGTTGAGCGTTCAACGAAATCGCGGGCGCGGAACGGTTGCGACATGTAAGTTAAGGATTCCAAATCACAGCGAATCAAGTATCGCAATATGAATATGAACTCGGACCCTCCCATCAATGGCATGCGCAAACGCCGGATTTTTATCGTTGACGATCACCCGCTTGTCCGCGAAGGACTCACCAATCTTATTAATGGGCAAAGCGATCTGATAGTCTGCGGTGAGGCGGAAGATTCGGCCGGCGCTATCGCTGGTATTGCAAAAGCTCGGCCGGATGTCGCGCTTATCGATATCTCCCTCAAAAACGAATCGGGATTGGAACTAGTCAAAATTCTGGACAATCAATTCCCGCTGGTTGCACTAATCGTTCTCTCGATGCACGACGAAGCGTTGTATGCCGAGCGCGCTCTGCGCGCTGGCGCGCGGGGTTACGTCATGAAACGTGAGACCTCCAGGAGCGTCCTGGCTTGCATTCGCCGTGTGCTTGAGGGCGGAGTTTACTTAAGCGAGAGGGTCGTCAACAGCATGGCGCGCCGACTCAGCACCTCGCGCAAGACCGCGGAGGCTTCTCCTGTGGAACGGTTAAGCGATCGCGAATTGGAAATATTTCGCCTCCTAGGCCAGGGGCGGACTACTTCCGAGATCGCGGAGGACTTGCACCTCAGTCTAAAAACTGTGCAAGCCTACTGTGCGCGCGCAAAAGAGAAATTCGGCGTCAGCTCCCTGGGCGAGCTGCTCCGCGCAGCCATTCGTTGGGACGATGCTACGAATGTAAAATGACCATTCACATCCGGCGTTAAATACAACCGCATCTTGTAGGGTTTGGCACTACAAGAACATTCGGCTACATCCATCTGTCCCTGGCCCTTCGCTGCACCAGATTATGGCGTGACACCAAAGCAGCTTCTCGCCGCCGGGGATAGCAGCACCTCAGGAACAACGCTGTCGGAAGCATTGCGCCAACTTTCTAATTGGTTTCCGCGCGCGGTCGGTAATCGCATAGAACGTGGCCCTGCCGCCTTTCAAGAACCAAAGCGCGAGCAAAAGACTTCTGAACACACTAAGTATCCCCTTCGACAGCTCGCCACAACAACCGAGCGGAATTTTTGGGAACTCAAATTGGCCGAACAGCCCAAGTCCTTCTGGTATCCCTACTCGACGTTGCACAATGTCGCAGTCTTGGAAGAGCTCTGCTCTAAGGCGCATGTCGATCTTTTGGAGCTCTGCCGAGGCACACACGGAAAAGTGGCAGACATTGGAGCCGCTGATGGAGACCTCGCGTTTTTCCTGGAGAAACTCGGCCTGTCGGTGGTGGCGATCGATAATGAATACACAAACTTCAACCGTTTGGAGGGCGCACGAACTCTCAAGAAGGCCCTAAACTCGTCCGTACCCATTCAATCAGTCGATTTGGATTCCCAATTCACACTCGCTGCGCAAAAATACGATGTAATTTTTTTCCTGGGAACCCTTTATCATTTAAAGAACCCCTTCTTTCTTTTGGAAAGCTTGGCGCGAATCACGAAATATTGCTTTTTGAGCACGCGCATTGCCAGGCAGACTGCGGACGGTTCGCCTCTGGCGTCGCACCCTGTAGCGTATCTGCTCGAACCACGAGAATGCAACAATGACGACACGAACTTCTGGATCTTCTCAGATCAGGGTCTAAAGAGATTAATCGATCGAACGGGATGGGATCTTCTCTCGTATCTTACGATTGGTGATACAACGGGATCTACTCCGGCTGATCCTGAAAGAGACGAGCGTGCGTTTTGCCTTCTGAAAAAACGGCCACCTTCGTTCACCGCCAACCCGAATCCCGTGCCGGCTGGCGAAGGGCCTGGCAAAACTACAGTTTCCTGGGACACCGTCGATGGGAGCATCGGAAGGATCTATGTCTCTGTGAACCGCGGCCAGGAACTGCTTTTTGCAGACGGCCGCCGCAGCTCTGCTTCGGCGCATTGGATCGAGACAGGTTCCAAGTATGAGTTTCGCCTCTACAACCGGGATCACACAGAATTGCTGGCGAATGTGACCGTTACAAGAAAAACGCAGTAATCCGCGTTGCAGGAACTTTAAAGCAGTGTCTCATTTTCATGGCTTGCAACGCCAATCAAAGTGTTGTGGGTGGGCTGTCTTTTTGAGGAATCGAGCGGATTTACGCCGTCGCGATTTCATGAGATGACCGAGCCAACCGGAGGCCGCGTCACGTAGATTTGCGCAACCCGTGTGTTACGATTGCGATTAGTGTAGAGACTAAACTCGTATGTTGCACCTGTCTCAATAAAGGACGCCTCTTTCGATCCGCACGCACCACCCGCGAAAAGAGCTTCTTCAAGGCCACCGCCTGACACATAGATTGCAGCATCCGGGGTGGCATGAGAGGACCAACTGATAATGGTTTTGCCTGGGCCAATGCCGGGCGGCAGTGGGTTTGGCGAAGCGTACAGCTTGGAGGATGTCACTGGAAGCCCCGAGAAGTAGTTGCGCAAGAAAAGACCCATGATGTGCCTAACGATCTCTCCCTTTACATGCCTCATGTCTTCCTCCCAAGTCAGGCTCCGATCCGAGTTCTGAACGATCTCGTAGCTTGGAAAATAATGCACATTTTTATGCGCGGCAGCCCATTCCTGCGCTACGGTGCGGAGCAGAGATTTCGAATAAGTGTTGGCAATTACAACATCTTCCCCAGAAAAGGTTGCCTGTAGCGGCACGGGCGACACCGTCACTACGATCTGTACGTCCTCGTGACCGAATTGGCTGAGCAGCCCGTGAAGCCGTTCAAGATTCGAAAGGTTTTCGACAAAATTAGTGAGGTGAAGCTCGTAACGATCTGGATAACTTCTAAGCATATCGGGAATCAGCCGATTAATGAAAACATTCGCGATGTTATCGCGCCACACTTCAACCAGGCCCAGAGTAATTATTACGACCCGGCACTGCGAAATTCGGCGGGTGACCATCTGCATTATCTCACGCCGACGAATCGTCTCTTCGAAGCCGGCTAGCTGGAGTGCCGGATTAGTATGCGGATCATAGAAAATGCCATTTCCAAGATCAACAAGGCTCTGACGAGGGAATTCTGCCGCCGGGTCCAGTGCCCAGCGCAGCTCATTATAGATTGAGAACGTGTTGTATTTGTTGGTGAAGCCCAACGCCAGCTCGCCATTCATTGCCGGGAATGAATCAAACTCAGCAGTTTTGCTTAACACGTCCATTTTCTGGCCAATTAGCGCGAGCTCAACACCGCGGGCAAAACACGAGCCAATAGCGAAAATTTTATCTTCGCGCTGCATTTTGAATCCCGGCGAGATCGCTGGCGCAAAAAGCGGTTCACGCAGCCGCTGGCACGCAAGCGTACCGTTTAGCTCACTGGGCAACGCGTCTTTTTGGTGCCAACGGCTATACGGGCTGACGAAGTTCCGCTTGGCTTGCGTCGGTGTAATAGGACTGAGCATTTGAATCCAGCCGGTCAAGCCTCGGCAATCACGAAAATTCTAGACACTAGGTACAACGGAACTGTTGCCGTAGCTGCCTCCTGTGTTCCACACATACAACATAGCCATGACACGCTGTTAGGCAAAGTTGCTTCTGCCCAAATCGCAACTCAAAATCGTCCGATGTAATTATTCCTGCTCTCGCTTGAAGGGGGCGCAGAAGACTCGACGAGTCGTCGATTTCGCTGCGACGGTTCTTCACCTTATCAGTCCGGTCGCCTCGGTAACATTTCGCGATATTGTTGCGTCACTTCGGGATTGTTTCACATTAACTACGAGACGTGAGTACGCCCAGATCGGTGGCGATATTTGTTTAGCGTGCCTACATTGATGGAGAAAAAGCGAACCTACGCGCGCATTTTTCAATTTGAACACAGCTGATATGGACCGCGTGCCGTACTTGGATCTTCAAGCCCAATACGACAGCATTCGCACCGAGGTCTTGACGGCATTGGAAGATATTTGCGAGTCGACGAGATTCGCTCAGGGGCCGGCGAGTTCGGACTTCGAGGCGAAATTTGCAGCGTATTGCGGAGTGGATCATTGTGTGAGCCTGAACAGCGGCACGAGCGCGCTGCATGTGGCCCTGCGCTGCCTCAATCTTGGTCCAGGAGACGAAATTGTCACGGTCTCGATGACTTTCATAGCGACCGCATGGGCCATCAGTTACGTCGGAGCTACGCCAGTTTTTGTCGATGTCGATCCTGTCCGTCGAACGATGGATCCAGTCAAACTCGAAGCCGCTATCACGCCGCGGACGAAAGCAATTATCCCAGTGCACCTGTACGGGATGTCCGCGGAGATGGACCGCATCATGGCGATTGCTGAGCGGCACGGGCTGCCGGTGATCGAAGATGCGGCGCAGGCCCACGGAGCAAAGTACCGCGGCAAGCGGGTTGGTCAGTTTGGGCAAATCGCGTGTTTTAGTTTTTATCCGAGCAAAAACCTTGGGGCGTACGGCGAAGGAGGCGCGTTAATCACGAATGATACAAGGATAGCGCAGCGCGCCCGTTCGCTGCGTGATCACGGGCAAAGCCAGAGATATTTGCACGACGAAATCGGGTATAACTACCGGATGGATAGCTTTCAGGCCGCTGTGCTCTCCATAAAACTAAAGCACCTCGACGTCTGGAATGCGGCTCGTATTGATCGGGCGCGATACTACACGGATTTACTCAAAGACTCCTCATACAGGCTCCCGGCGCATATTTCCGATTCAGAGTGCGTCTGGCATTGCTACGTGATTGAAGCGCCAGAGCGTGATCGCGTCCGCTCTGCCTTGCAGGATGTCGGGATCCAGAGTGCCGTTCATTATCCTGTGCCGATTCATCTCCAAAAAGCTTACGTGCACCTTGGGTATCGGTCAGGCGATCTGCCGGTGACGGAAGCACTGTGCGAACACTGTCTCTCACTTCCTATTTATCCCGAACTCTCGAAAGAGAAAATTTCCCGTGTCGCGTGCGTTCTCCTCGATCTGGAGAATCGCTGACGCATCAGACACAGTTTGGACTGCCCGACGACAAAATCGCGTTTGTAATCTGGCGTTGATCAGTGACGATCAGGAATGGCAACGGAGGGTGATTATCTCCTCGGCACGCATGAGGAGGAATTAGCCAGACTCGGCCTGCAACATCGTGTCTGGCGACCTGTTGCTTTGGATTGCTGGCAACGAACCGGTATCACCGTTGGCAAACGCGTGCTCGACGTGGGGGCTGGTCCCGGCTACGTGGCTATTGATCTGGCTGAGATCGTCGGGCCCACCGGTGAAGTGGTGGCGCTGGAACGTTCGCAAAACTTCATTCGTGCGATGGAAACAACCTGCCGCGCACGCTCGCTTACGAACCTGAAGATCCACGAAGTGGATTTGATGCAGGATGAATTGCCAAAGGGTGACTACGATTTCCTCTGGTGCCGCTGGGTGGTCTCGTTCATTGATGATCCGCCGCAACTGATCAAAAAACTCGGCGGTGTTATGCCAAAAGGCAGCGTCGCGATTTTTCACGAATACGGGCACTACGAGACGTGGCGATTCTTGCCGCGGCTGCCGATGCACGAACGTTTCCGCGAGCATGTGATCGCGACATGGCGAGAGTCTGGCGGCGAACCCGACGGCGCCGCCCAACTACCTGGATTGCTCGCGGAGAATGGCTTTGTGATTCGCTCCGCAACGCCACACATATTTTGCCTCCGGCCGAGCGATTACATGTGGCTATGGCCTGCCACATTCATCGAGACTTATCTTGAACGCCTGATCCAAATGGGACGAATCGATCACAAGTTTGCCGAGCAAGTCCGCACTGCTGTCGGAAGTGCACAAAAAAATCCGAATGTCAGGATGCTCACACCCCTCGTG
>Ga0209056_10001747_pt1 | contig 23779 bp, 19 predicted proteins | sample GraSoiAngelo_114_FD_185876 | JGI IMG/M metagenome (GOLD analysis project Ga0209056, IMG submission 185876) | Grasslands soil microbial communities from the Angelo Coastal Reserve, California, USA - 14_0903_13_40cm (SPAdes) (version 2) | ecosystem: Environmental > Terrestrial > Soil > Grasslands... | reverse complement strand
GAAGAAGAGTGTCTGAAGCCAGCGTCACGGAGTTCGCGTATGCATTTCGACAAATTCGCTTTCGGCTCCATCGAGATCGACGGCAGCACCTATGAGCACGATGTCGTAATTGATCGCGGCGAAATCAGCAAACGCAAGAAAAAACCCTCCAAGAGATTCCGCGGGGAGTTCGGTCATACGCCGCTGTCCGTCGAGGAAAGGATACCCTGGAAATGTCAGCGCCTCGTGGTCGGAACCGGAGCGCACGGCGGGCTTCCAGTGATGGGAGAAGTCAAACAGGAGGCCCAACGGCGCAAAGTCGAATTGCTGGTCTTGCCGACTGCCGAAGCCATCAAGGCTCTGCAGCAAGGCGCCAAAGACACGAACGCAGTGCTCCATGTGACGTGTTAGTGCTTACCATCGGTCCTGGCGGCTGGACGTGACGCCGTTTCTGTTTGCACCATATTTGTGCAATTGACCCCTTATATGGGGGAGGCGTAGGGTAATCTTCGAAATATCTATAAATCGTTCCGTCGTCGCGCCAGCGACGGTTCCTTTCACTCTCTAGCCAACGAAAGGAGCGCACACATGTTCACACGCGTAGTTGAACTCACCAGCGAATCAGGTAAAGCCAAGGAACTCGCAAACACCATCAACGAAAAAGTAGTGCCGATCCTGAAGAAACAACGCGGCTTCGTCGACGAGACCGTCTTGGTGTCGGACACGGAACCGACTCGGGTGTTGGGATTAAGCTTCTGGAACAGCAAAGAGGATGCCGAACGCTACCACCAGGAGCAGTATCCCAAGATCCATGAAATGATGAAGCACTTGCTCGAGACTGAGCCCAATATCCGAACATTCGACGTCCATACCTCGACCACCCACCGGATCGTCGCCGGCAAAGCCGCCTGAGGTACGGTGACGCTTCGCAATCAGCCATGGGCGAGCATAAGGCCTCGCCCGCTTTCAACTTCTCTGAGAAAGGACACAGCACTATGGCTTCGAAAAACGTGGAAACGCTCCGTGCCGCGCACGAGAGCTGGAACCGCCGCGACTTCCAAGGCATTGTTCGTAACGCTGCGGAGGACCTCGTCTACACAGACCACGCTCGCGCCCTCACCCTAAACAACCGGGACAAGTTCAGGGAGTGGACCGAATCGTGGGCAAAGGCCTTCTCGGACGGCCGCATCACGAACCCCGAGTACATCGACGCTGGCGACGTGGTCGTTGCCCGATTCACCGTTGAGGGCACCAATGATGGGCCGTTCAATTCGCTCCAGCCAACGCATCGCCGCATATCCGTACCATTCTGTGAAATAACTCACTTCGACAAACAGGGCAGGACTGTGTCGAGCGGCTGCTACTACGACCAGTACACCCTTTTGACTCAGCTCGGGCACATAGAGCCGCTCGCGGTCGCAGCCTAGGTAACGATACAAAAGCAACCTACCATCACCAAAGGCGCGTGGGGAGCGCGCCTTTAGCCTTCACTCGCACGCAAGATCCGCCCGCGTCACCCAATCCTCCCGGACGTGCTCATGCACCATACAAGCGGCATTAAGTAGCGGACGGCTGCAAATTCGGCCGTTCCAGCCATCCTGGTGCCAAGTCAGGCGAGCGGATAGATGAGTGGGCATGATTCCTCAAGTGTGGGAAAGCTCAGCCTATGGTACTGCGCAATGTCGTCAACGGAAAGGTGCCGCTGGCACAATCGGCCCTAGCGCATATACGCTGGATCTCCAGCCATGCGGCGTTTTTGACACTTATGGAAAAACTTTGCGCCGAAAAGCTACTCATTTCATAAGAATGGTTATCACTTCGCCCTTCATATAATCGGGCATGATCTTCCACACGCCGAGACTTCAGCGTATTTGGGCAACAGGAGCGCTTCTTTTTAGCATGCTCTTGTTACCTTGTTCGGCGACGCCTCAATCGCCCCTGTCGGTGGATGATTGTCGTCCTCTTGTCTTTCCATCTGGGGCCCAACGGACTTACGGAACGACTGACCCAGGGGGCGTCTGGCACCCCATCCATCGCAGGGAATGCTTAACAATCCTTTAGGTACTTACGCCGAAAATGACAAATCAACCACCGACGACCTGCATTGTATTCGGTACAGCCTGCTTATGCCTACATTGTGGCAGCCGCCTATCTTGTCATTCTCAGGCTACGGTACGATTGCTCTTGAAAAGAACGGCACTCATTTACTGCACCCATGAGACGGGCTCCACATGTACTTTAAAAACTGACACAGGACATAGGAATACCTGAGCAAAGAAGAATCCTTTCGTGCATGGCGTGCCCGTTTCACTTAATCGGAATGAACCAAGCCAGGCCTGTACAGGGGTTGTCGATTGCTTTTCGACCCGCAAATACCAATCGGTAGGAACGGAAGCCGAGGCACAGGGCATAAGCAGGCTGTACCGAATACAATGCAGGTCGTCGGTGGTTGATTTGTCATTTTCGGCGTAAGTACCTAAAAGGATCGTTAAGCATTCCCTCCGACGGACGGGGTGCCAGACGCCCCCTGGGTCAGTCGTTCCGTAAGTCCGTTGGGCCCCACGCAGGACGGGCTGCAAGGCAGTGACAAGTCCGCTGGTCGGAATGACGGCATCGACCCGACTTACCCTCGCGAACGTGACTGTACGGCTCCCGGTTGGAGAGCACGAACAGGCGACTGTCACCCAGTTTGCTGCGCACATGTACCGACAGTCGTTCCGAGGTCCAAGATGATTCCGCCGCTTCCCGTAATTGTGCTTCTCTTTCCGCGGCCGAGCGAGCTGCAGTGAGGCTTTCCGCAAGAGTTGTCATCTCCCTCGCCAGCGGGCGCAGTAAATCCAAGTCGGGAAAGCCAGCCGGGGAAGTGACGATTTTGCCGGTTCGCAGGGTTCGCATCCATTGCGCAGCCCGGGCAATCGGCCCGGCGATACTCCAACGCCTCAGCTGATTGGTGTAATGCTAGATGGCGTAACAGGGGAACGGCGCGCTTTTTGTGGTCTAAGAAGAATGTCGCCGCAGGTGTAAGCGAGTCGCGGCGCAGGCCGGCTGCGGATGTGATTGGAAACTGGAGTCCTGACCGACAACTTCAATGTAGGGCGTCATCCCCTTTGCGGGCATTTCCTAGCTGAAGCACTTTCCAGCCGCAAAAATAGTGACCCATGTCGCAATCATGCGGTCATCAGTGCTCTGATTTCCATCCTGCCCCACGCAGCACTCGGCCGGCGTTGACGCCGGTCAGGTGGCCGTCTTCGTATTCCAGTTTGCCATTCACAAAAACGTACTTTACTCCCTCAGAAAGCTGCGTAGGTTTCTGGTAAGTGGCTCTATCCCCAATCGTCGCAGGATCGAATATTGTCATATCGGCGAAGTAGCCTTGCTTTAAGAGACCACGGTCGCGCAGGCGTTCGCGTTGTGCTGGCAAAGAAGTCATCTTTCGGATGCCCTGTTCGAGTGGAAGGAGATGCTCGTCACGTACGTAATGTCCGAGAAAACGCGGCATGGCTCCGAAAGCGCGCGGGTGAGAATGGGGCTCAAACAGTGGGCCGTCGAGAGAAAGTTCGCTGGCATCGAGACACAAGCTCGTCCAGGGCTGCTTCAGCCCATAGCGTAGATCTTGTTCGTTGGCGATGAAATAGAGTGCGCCGGTCTGGGCCTTGTCATCCAGGATGAAATCGAAGAGCGTATCCAGCGGAGCTTTCTTCTGCGCTGCCGATACTTGGGCGATCGTTTTGCCATCGAACTGCTTCAGATCCGGATTCACAACACCAGAGACCAGAACTCCGTTGGCACCGCCACTATCGAAGTAGAGATTTTCCCAATTGGGGTGGTCGCGTGCCATCTCTTGTTTGATTTTTGTGCGCACAGCAGGGTCCTTCAGGCGTTCGAGCAACTTGTCCGTGCCGCCCTCCGCTGCCCATGGGGGCAAACTAGATGCCAATGCCGTCCCGCCCGCGGTGTAGGGATACATATTGGCCGAGACGTCCTGTCCTGAATCCCTTGCCGCTTGGATCATAGCCACGATCTTCGGCATTGATCCCCGCCGAGTTTTGCCGCTGACTTTCAAATGAAAGATTTCAACCGGCAGACGGGCTTCACGGCCGATGCGCAACGCCTCCTGGATGGCTGCAATTTCGGTCTGCCCCTCACTACGCATATGCGTGCCGTAGATTCCCCCGTATTGCCCAGCGACTCTCGCCAGTTCTATGAGTTCGTCGGTTCTTGCATAATGTCCGGGCGGATAAATAAGCGCGGTTGAGATTCCGAAGGCTCCATGCTGCATGGACTGTGCGACCAACGCTTTCATTTCATTGAGTTCTTCGGGCGTGGGAGCACGATCGATGTCGCCGAGAACGGCTTCGCGAACTTGGGCAGCACCGACGTAAGTACCGATATTAAGAGGGGTGCCACTTTTTTCCAGGCGCTTGAAATACTCATCCAAGGTGGACCAGTCAACCCTCAAATGGTACCGGTCGAGCTCGGGCTGGAGCTGAGCCAGTGTGCGAGCATTCTGCGGAGCAACCGAAGCGCCCTCACCAGTGATTTCAGTCGTTATGCCCTGCGAGAGCTTGCTCAACGAGCGGTTATCGATGAGCAGATCGAATTCCGACTGACCGAGCATGTCGATAAAGCCTGGCGAGACAACCAGGCCAGAGGCATCGATGACACGCTTCGCTTTAGTATCGTCAAGTTTGCCAATGGCGGCGATGTAGTCGCCGCGAATCGCTACGTCGCCGGAAGCCCATGGATTTCCCGATCCGTCGATGATCCTTCCGTTCTTAATGATCACATCGTAAGCAGGACTGGTTTGTGCAGCTACTGAAGAGGCGGTGAACGGCGCGTCGTAAGCCGACGCTGCAATTTCCGCCAACGCTTCTCCTGCGATCTTCTGGACCGCTTCGGGATCATCCATTGGGACAGAGACCATGTTCGCGTAAATGGCCAGAGCTAAATGCTGGCCGCTGGCAGTTTCCATGTAACCCGCCAGGCCTTTACCGGTGACCATCAGATTCTTGTTCAGCGCGTCGTACACATCGTAGGTTCCAGTCTTAGCGTAGATATGGCCGGCAGCGGCTGAGTTCACTTGAATCTTGGAAAGGGTCCCGTCGCGCCCCAGAATCGGCAACGCATCATGAAAGTCGGCAAAATTCTTCTGGGTAGACATGAACGCGAGGTAACGAACTATGAAGTCCGGCGTGAAGAAAGCATTTCCGCCAGCGCCGTCGCTTTGTGATGCGGCGGTCAGATCGAGATTGGCTTTCTGCAGAAAATCATGCTCCAGGTCAAAACCTGCTTGATCGATCTCTTTACCTTTATGGGCAAGCATCGCACCCAGGAGGGACGGGCTCATGCTGGCATGCAGGTTCTGACTCACCTTGAGCGTGATCTTCACTTCCTCCTTCAAAGGCGGCGAGACGTGCTCGGCAAGCAGGTTCTCCGGTTTGTAATTTGCAGCGAGCTCTTTGAAATTTGGCGGCACACGGGTGGGAGAAGGCTTTATTTCGATGCCCCTCTGCCGCAGCGTCTCGGTGAAAACCGCGACGGCAAAACGGCTCGGCTCGGGTACCGGGTAGGCAACCATCTCAGACGGCTTGCCAAGTGGCAGAGTGCCAGTCATGGTGATGGTACGTGCCCCGTCGGGATTGATCTTCTCGGCCGTATAGTTGAGATCCGGCTTGGTATCAGGCTTTCCAGTTGTGGCATGATTGATAAACTGTACGTAAGCGGTCCTGGGCGAAATTTGCAGATTGACTGGCACCCCTTCTTTCTCCCCCGGACTGGCGATGACATCGATAACGTTGTCATTCACCACAATGGGAGAGATGACCACGTTAGTTCCCAACTCACGGTCCCCTTCAGGGAAAAGACTGGTATCCACCAGCACGCGGCCTTTCACACGCTTGATTCCTTTGTCGGCGATCTGCTGGGCAAGTTCATGGATAACAAGTAATGGGTCTCCGATTCCTCTGCTGTCGGGGCCGCCATAGGAATGGTCCATCTTTTCGTAAGCGAGGCTGCCGTCAGACTGAATTCGGCCGGACAGGTTCGGATCGCCGCTGGCAAGGATGACAATAGCTCCGTGAAGCGTACCTTTTTTAATCGGGCCGATGCGGTACACGCGCGTGTGGAAGCGATAATCATCCCCCAAGAGTTCTAGTATGGCGCCTTCCGTGAGTAGCTTGGTGGTGGATCCCGGCACCATCAACTTGTCGGCATTCAACTGGTAGACGGGCTGGCCAGTTTCGAGGGAATAAAATTCGATGCCGAAAGTGGAATGCGCGAACTCGGGCCGGCTCATAACGGCCTGAATGCTCTCCGGCAAAGTCGTGCCGTTTTGTGGAAACGCTGCTGGCGACAAGCACAAAACCCAAAGCGTAAGGCATACGATTGTTGTGCGGCGCTGTTTATTCATTTTGCGTGTGACCTTGATTTGCACTTTAGACGCTGACCTGGTCTGCAGCTCTCCAGCTCCTGCTCCTGACTGACAATCGCTCCACCAGGTCGCGTTTAATTACGTAACCCAGTCCGGGATCGTTTGCCACACGAATGGTCCCTTTAGGAGTGACTTCGACTTCGGGCTCGATAATATCTTCATTCCAATAGCGGCTGCTCGCCGAGACATCGCCCGGGAGAGTGAAACCCGGCAGCGTTGACATGGCAATGTTGTGGGCGCGGCCAATGCCCGACTCCAACATGCCTCCACACCATACCGGCAAAGCGGATCCTCGGCAGACATCATGCACCCTGCGAGCCCCACTGTGTCCTCCAACGCGGCCCAGTTTGATGTTGATGATTCTGCAAGCGCCCAACTCGATTGCGGCGCGGGCATGGCCGGCATGGTTGATGCATTCGTCAAGGCAGATGGCGGTCCGGATTTGCGCCTGTATCTTCGCATGAGAATGGATGTCATCCCATTCCAGCGGCTGCTCAATCATGAGAAGCTGAAAGTCATCGAGTGTCCGCAGATGGTCAGAATCTGCCAAACGGTATGCAGAATTCGCATCCACAGAGAGCACAATATCTGGGAATCTGTTTCGAACTGCCGAGATGAAGTCGACGTCCTTGCCCGGCTTGATCTTTAACTTGATCCGCTGATATCCACTTCGCAGTTCGCGCTCCACCTTATTCACCAGGACGTTAGGGCTTTCCTGAATCCCTACCGAAACACCACAGGCAATCTCTGTCAGAGTTCCACCGAGCAGTTTGGAGAGCGGCATCCCGCTGTGTTGGGCTTCTACATCCCAGAAGGCGTTCTCCACCCCAGCCTTGGCCATGTGGTGGCCTCGAATTCCGTCCAGCAATTGCGGTACTTGGGCGGCGCTCACGAAATCTTTGCCAATGACGCACGGCGCAATAAAGTCAGAAATGATGTGCCAAGCGGTGTCGGTGGTCTCGGAGTTGTACGAAGGAGCCTCGACGGCGGTCACCTCTCCCCACCCACTGACCCCGTCCGCGATTGCTTCCACCAGAAGAATGCGGCGATTTTGAGTAACCCCGAAGCTGGTTTCAAAGGGCGTTTTCAACTGCATTCGGATTTCTCGCAAGGTGATGCATTCGACCTTCATTAACACTTCGCCCGGGGAGGAGCTCGAAAACGAACTACCACTTTTAGAGACGGGGCAGGCTCCTGTCAAGAGAAAATGCACCATTTGGTGATTGTAGTTGACAGTATGCACCGACTGGTGTAAAGCTGTGGCCGCTCAACAAGGCAAGCCTGCGGCAACCACAATGACTCTCGACAGAGAAGCGCTCTCAGCAGTTCGGGTCAACGGTAACCTGGCCGAACGCAAAGCCTGGATGACGAACCTAGAAAGCCGCCTGACGCAGGCGTCCGGCAGTTTAAATTCCAGCCGCACCAAGCTGCTTGCGGCCATCGTGGATAATGCCGAGGACAATTACTTCCTGTCTTCGCGCGCTCTCGCCAAGCGTTATGACGTAGACAAAGCCACGGTCGTGCGCAGCATCCAGGCGCTTGGCTATGAGCGCTATGCCGAATTTGCCGCCGATCTGCGGGCGCATTTTGTCAGCCGAATCACCCCGTACACGCTGATGAAGTCGGCGGCCCGCGAGAAGCGCAGCATAGCGGATCACGTCGAGCACAGCCTTGAGATGGATCTCAATAACCTGCAGGCATTGCGCGCGAGCCTGCACGCTGACCAGGTGATCCAATTGGCCAAACGCCTTCATCGCGCGCGGCGCATCATGGTCGTGGGCGTGGATTTCGCTGCTTCCCTCTCCCACCTTCTGGCCTATGGCCTGACTACGTTGGGTTATGACGCAGAAGCTCCGCTGGGATCCGCCGGAAATCTGCAGCAGAAAGTGAATCTGCTCGGCCGCAAAGACTTGCTGATCGCCATCAGCTTCGGCCGATGCTTGCAAGCGACGGTTGACGCAGTGCTACGAGCGCGTGCGAACGGAGTGCCCACGTTCGGAATCACCGATACGGAGAAGACTCCCATTGCACGGTTCTGTGACTCATTTTGGCTCGCCTCAATCGCGAATCCCTCGTTTCACGGATCTTACGTAGCCCCAATCGCCGCCATGGATGCGCTCTTCGTCGCTTGTGCGCATATCCAGCCAAAGCGTTCGCTCGCCCTATTGCGGCGAAAAGATCAGGATTCGAAATCACGCTGGTATGCGCCGGCTCGCGCGGAAGTATCGTCTCGCGAGACCAGAGAGGAGGTCCAGCATGTCGAAAATTCGTAGTCTTCCGGTTGCCCGATGCAGATTAGCTCGGTTTGCTAAGCACTGGAAAAGATCTGCACGACCAGGGACTCTCTGTCCAAGCTTATTCGCCAATATTCATGTGTTTCTGTTTTGCCTCCTGTTCGGGTTCAGCCCCGGATCACTCTTTGCGCAGACGGCTGCGACTGGAGCATTGAAAGGCACGGTCACGGATCCGAGTGGTAGGGTTGTGCCGGGTGTCACCATCAAAGTGACGAGCATGACAACGGGACAGACCCGCACGGCAATCACACAGAACAATGGAAGTTATCTGGTTCCGCTCCTCTCTCTCGACGACTACAGGTTAGAAACTTCGGCTAAAGGCTTCAAGTCGGTGGCATTCCAGAATATTGCAATCCATGTCACGGAAACAGCGACACTGGACATCCGTTTACAAGTGGGCACCTTCGCCGAAACGGTCACGGTGCAGGCCATCCCGGAGCTAGTCCAGACCAATTCCAGTGCGCTCGGGAATGTGACCGATCAACGCATGGTTGAGAACTTACCCTTAGTAACCCGCAACTATATGCAGATTCTAGGTCTGTCCTCCGGAGTCTCTTCCGAAATCACAGATGCTGCCAGCATCGGGCGTGGAAACGTAGGTCTCGAGTATTCGACTTCCGGCAATATTGTGAACGATAACAATTTTCAGATGAATGGTTCACATGTTAACGATCTTATGGGTTCCGGGGGCACCAGTGGCGGTATCCCGGTGCCCAATCCGGATTCGATTCAGGAATTCAAGGTGCAGACGGGACAGTACGATGCGTCCTACGGCAGGAACGCAGGCGCAAATGTTGATGTTGTAACCAAGTCCGGGACCAATGCGCTCCATGGCGATGTGTGGGAGTACTTCCGCAACACCGCGCTGAATGCAAATGATTATTTCCTTAAACAAAAGAACCAGCCGCGTGGTGTCTTGAACCAGCATCAGTTTGGCGGGACGCTGGGAGGACCGATCAAGAAGGATAAGGTTTTCTTTTTTGTGTCATACCAAGGCACGCGCGAGAAAGATGGCTTGGATGTCGGCGCGGGATGTTTGAGCGGGGGCACCCTACCTATAGGTTTGACCGACAACGCCAGCGACCGTACTGCTGCATCTTTAGCAAACACTTTTGGGATTTCGTCGCCTTCCCTGATCTCACCCACCGCTCTTGCCGTATTAAATGCGAAACTGCCGAACGGCCAGTTCGTCATTCCAGCACCCCAAGACCCGGCAACCGGTAACAGCACATTCAGTTTCCCATGTCCTTATAGAGACGATCAGTTTGTCAGCAATTTGGATTTCTATCAGACGGAAAAGAGCCATCTGTCAGGCAAATTCTTCTTCATGGATAGTAATCAAACGATGGAGTTTCCGGGGAACAACATCGGACTGAGCACGGTGACGGTGCCGGGTTTCCCGGAGGAAACCAGCAATGGATTTCGGGACTTCTCTCTTACACACACGTACGCCTTCAACGATCACTTGGTCAGTCAAGCCGTGCTCGGATTCCACCGCGCCAGCGGTCTGTTGAGCCAGGTTTATCCGAAGATAAGTTTTGCCAACACGCCGGCGTGCACCGGAAGTGTCTCCGGAGTAGTGACACTGGCCAGTCTTTGCGTACCCGGCCCTGCCTTTGACAATCCATTTCCGCAGATTCTCGTGCAGGGAGCTTTCAATTTGGGCGGCAACGGGCAGGGAGCTTCGATCTTCCAGAACTTTTATGATTTCGATGATTCCGTCGCATATGTCCGAGGGAAGCACTCGCTTCATTTCGGCGGTGGAATCGATCGCAGTCAGATCAATTTTCCCAACTTCCATTTTTTAGCAGCTCTTGGCTTCGCAACGTTTAACTCGGATTTCCTGGAGGGCAGTCCGCTGGTCAGCGTTGACCTGCCGGGCTTGTTTGGACGCGAGTGGAGAGTCTGGAACGGTAATCTGTACGTTCAGGACGATGTCAAAGTCCTCCCCCGGCTGACTCTCAACCTCGGCTTCAGGTACGAGCGCCAGGGGCAATTGGGTGAGATGCTGGGCCGGGCATCCACCTTTGACATTGCGACTGCGAATCCTAATCCTCCCGCAGCGGGAACTCTGCAAGGCTATGTGGTTTCATCGAATTTCCCCGGTTCGCTTCCTGTTGGACCGGACGGCAGCGCTCCGACGCGCGCCCACACAAACACGGCCCTGAACAACGATGGCCAAAACGGATGGGAACCGAGGATTGGGTTCGCGTGGCAGCTGCCTGGAACGGACCGGCTAGTCTTGCGCGGAGGATATGGAATTTATTACACCCGCACGACGGGGCAGCCCTTCGTGCAGCTATTGGCAGCGCCTCCCTTCGGACTGATCCGGGAAGCCTTTGGCCCGACCATTGACCAAGCATTTCCCGCGTTTCCTCCCCTTCCGTTCTTCCCGCCCTATTCGCCGAGTACAGACTTGACCCCTACGATCTTTCCCCTGAATTTCCGCGCGCCAATCATCCAGCAATACAGTATGAACCTGCAGACGACCCTGTCCCGTGACGTGGCGTTGGAAGTCGGCTATCGCGGTGCCAGAGGTTCGAAGTTGATTCAGGTTCGGTCTTTCAATCAGGCGGTCGATGCTACTGTTACCCCGATCCGCGGTCAGACGAACAACACTCTAGCGAACATCCCATCGCGTGTGCCTGTCGAGGGACTTGATTCATCTTTTGCAAACGCGGTCGAGAGCCGCGGCGCATCCTGGTACAACGCCTTGGGAGTCAGCCTTAACAAGCGCTTTAGTCACGGCCTCCAATTTCTCGCGTCCTACACTTGGACATCTGCTCTAGAGACTGATCCCGGATACGTGAACGGCACACTCGACGGCGGCGCCCTGCAAGGCAACCAGACCAATCGCTCCAACTACGGCTTCGATTCATTCATTCGTCCGCAGCGCTTCGTCGTCAGCTATGTGTACGATTTGCCATCCCCGCAGAATCATTTTTCGCCGCTAGGTCGACTCCTGTCGGGATGGTCGGTGGCCGGTGTGACTACGTTTCAAAGCGGACAGAAACTTACTATCTCGGAAACTAACGAGCTGAATGCGTTCGGCATTGTCGGCTTCGATCAAGATCGGGCGCATATTTCGGGTTGCAGCACGCGCGACCTGGTTACCAGGGGTTCGGTTACCACTAGGCTTAACGGCTACTTCAATAGCTCTTGCTTCACGGCACCGCCGATTATCGGAGCTGATGGCGTAGCCACCGGATTCGGCAATGGCGGGATCAGCAACGTCACCGGACCAGCTCAGCAGGATTTCGATATTTCCATCATCAAGAAGATCCGATTCGGACACAGTGATGTCAGAAACTTGGAGTTCAGGGCGGAATTCTTCAATGCCTTTAACACACCTTCGTTCTCGAACCCCATTCTGGACGCGGGTGGGGTTTGCCTCGTTGGCATAGATTGCATCAACGCCACCACGGGCGTAGTGGGGTTCAACCCAGATCCGGCGTTCGGCGTGATTTCGACAACCAGCGTCGCCCCGAGAATCATTCAGTTTGCACTGAAAGTGAACTTCTAAGGGCAGGCGCAGGTTTCACTATGACGCCGTACTGCAACAACAGAATTCGCCAGTAGGAGACAATACCAATGGGTTTAGGTCAAGCGGAACATCGCTCGATCCGATTTTTGTTGGGTGGTACCCGGTTAACGATAGCAGTTCTAAGCCTGATGATTGGCGTCTCATTTGGACAGAAGGCACAGCCGAATCCATTGGCGCCAAAAGCGAGAGTTCCCGTGCAACTGGAGCAACCGCCGCAGTCGAGCAGACATGAGATAACGGCGGACGACATAGAGGCTTTCCTTGATGGCGTCATACCGCTGCAACTGGCGAGAGAAAACATCGCGGGAGCTGTCATAGCAGTCGTAAAGGATGGCAAAGTTCTGTTTTCTAAGGGGTACGGCTATGCCGACGTCGAAAAGAAAGTGCCGGTTTCGCCGGACTCCTTGTTTCGGGTTGCGTCTATTACCAAGTTATTCACTTGGACTGCAGTTATGCAACTGGTGGAGAAGGGAAGGTTGGATCTTGACCGTGATGTGAACGACTACCTGGACTTCACCGTCCCCCACACCTTCGGCAAACCCGTTACATTGCGCGACCTAATGACCCACACCCCTGGTTTCGAAGATGAAGCAAAAGATTCTGAGATGAAAAAGGCTAGGGAGCTATTGCCAGTGCGCGCCTTTCTGGTGGACCACTTGCCGCGCCAGATCTTTGCGCCAGGGACTATAACCGCTTATTCGAATTGCGGGGCAGTTCTTGCAGGTTACATCGTTCAGCGCGTCTCCAATCAATCCTACGCAGATTACATCGACAAAAACATCTTCCAGCCACTTAGTATGAGCCATGCAACTGTCCTTCAGCCGGTGCCGAAAGATTTAGAACCGCTGATGTCGAAAGGCTATGGACTGGCTTCGGAGGGGCCGAAACCCTTCGAACTCTTGGCCCCCGAGCCCGCCCCCGATGGCAGCCTGTCTGTGTCTGGGATTGAAATATCGCACTTCATGACCGCCCACTTGCAGGATGGACAGTATGAAGGTGAACGCATTTTGGAGCCTAAGACTGCGCAGCTCATGCACACGCGCCAGTTCACGATGGACCCTGCCGTCAATGGCATGGCGCTCGGCTTTTATGAAGAGAACCGCAATGGGCTCCGCATTATTGGACATGGGGGTGATCTCAACTATTTCCATAGTGACCTGCACCTCCTCCCGGATGCCAGAATCGGGTTTTTTGTTTCCTACAACAGCGCGGGCAAGGCAGATCCACGACCTGCCCTTTGGGAAAACTTTCTGGATCGCTATTTTCCATCTGATCCTATCCACGATCCCTCCACGAATAGCGCGCAGGATGCTGCCTCAGTAAGCGGAATGTATATCTCTAGCAGACGGGAGCAGACGACTATTCTGGCACCGGTTTGGTACCTGGCCACGCAGGCTTCAGTCTCGAGCCATCCGGACGGGACGATCGAAGTTGATCAGATCACGGGCACTGATGATAAACCAAAACGCTGGCGCGGGATCGGCAACTTAGTTTTTCGCGAGGTAAATGGCCACGGGAAATTGGTCTTTAAAAAAGGCCCTGCGGGCGAGTTGGACATGGTGGGCGACGACCCGACTTTCATTCGTCAACGCGTACCCTGGAACACGAACAGCTACTTTCTCCGTGCTGTAATCGTCCTTGTGCTGGTTATCTTTGCGGCGACGCTATCGCTCTGGCCAGTGGCAGCAATTGTGCGAAGACATTATCAAGCAAGGTTGAATCTGGACCAAGTGCAACGTCGTCTTCGCTTGTTGGTCAAACTTGTCATGGCGTTAGACTTGATTTTTTTGCTCAGTTTGGGGGGAATCGTAGCCTATGGAATTGCGCGGCCCACAATACTTGGAGATGCGCTTGATCCGTGGCTTCGCGTGATTCAGATGATTGGGTCGCTGGGGGCAGTCGGAACCCTGCTCATCATTTACAACTCCTATGTGTCATGGCGAGACGCTGCTGTGGGACTGTGGATGAAAGCCTATAGTACGGGATTAGTGCTGGCCTGTTTTGCCTATGTGTGGTTGATTTGGAAGTTTAACCTATTGCAGGTCAGTCTCTCGTACTAGGTGGACTTCGCTGGAACCATCATCCGCGGGCTGCAGCGTGAATTGCCAATTTGGTACGCGCTAAACGTGCTGGTGGGTCATTTTAATATTCTAAATCACTTTTCGGAGTGCCTATGATTACATCTCTCCAGGACGAAGCATCATGCTGCTGACTTTTAGTAGTGACCATAAGAGCTTTCCGGCGTTTCGACGTGTCGTCGCCGGGTTGGCGTACTCGTTTCTCGCTCTGGCCGCGATCGCAGCTTACGCACAAGGACCCAAGCCAGCTCTGCCGCGGAAAGAGCAGCCCCAGCCTCCGAAAGGCGTGACTATACCCACCACGTCCCACGCACTGACCGCAGATGATCTGGATGCATTCTTCGGCGGATTAATGCCGGTGCAATTAGGCAGAGAAGACATCGCAGGAGCCGTGATTGTAGTCGTAAGAGACGGCAAGATTTTCTTTGCCAAAGGCTACGGCTACGCCGACGTGGAAAAACGGACCCCGGTTTCACCCGAGAATACCCTATTCCGTCCTGGTTCAATTTCGAAGCTTTTTACCTGGACAGCGGTAATGCAACAAGTAGAGCAAGGCAAGCTGGATTTGGATCGCGATGTGAATGATTATCTCGACTTCAAGATTCCAGCCACGTACCCAAGACCAATTACGCTCCGCAACTGCATGACCCACACACCGGGCTTCGAAGAAACCATCCAGGAACTGTTCGTCCGCGATGCGAAAGATCTTCGGCCAATCGACTATTACCTGAAACATCACTTGCCGCAACGCATCTTTCCACCCGGCACCACCCCAGCATATTCCAACTACGCCACGGCGATGGCCGGATATATCGTGCAGCGCGTGTCCGGGCAGCCATTCGACGACTACATCGAGGACCACATCCTCAAGCCGCTGGGCATGACCCATTCGACGTTCCGTCAACCGTTGCCTGATTCCTTGAAACCGCTAGTATCCAGGGGCTATGACGTTGCCTCCGAACCGGTTAAGCCGTTCGAATATGTGGAGGCAGCGCCGGCGGGAAGTTCCTCAGTAACGGCCGCTGACATTTCTCGCTTCATGATTGCCCACCTACAGGAGGGAGAATTTCAGGGCGTTCGGATACTGCGGACGGAAACAGCCCGGCTGATGCATTCGCGCCAGTTTGAAAATCTGCCAGGGATGAACGCCATGGCGCTGGGGTTTTATGAAGAAACCCGGAACGGCCACAGAATCATTGGACACGGCGGCGATACCCAGTATTTCCACAGTGACCTGCACCTGATTCCTGATGTGGGCGTCGGTTTTTTTATTTCCTACAACAGCGCCGGGAAGGGCGAAGTTAGCGCCCGCGAAGCAGTCTGGCACAACTTTCTCGACCGCTACTTTCCTCACCCGACAGTGGCTGACCCTCAGGTGGCCAATGCTGCTCAGGACGCGCGATCGCTGACTGGCAGGTACGTCGTCAGTCGCCGCTCTGAAACCACCATTCTCAAAGTACTGACGGCCGTCGGCGAGTCAAAAATCTCCGCCAACAGCGATAGCACAATCAGTGTCGATGACCTGAAGGACCTGAATGGTGAGCCGAAAAAGTTTCGTGAGATCGGCCCTCTTATGTTCCGAGAAGTTAACGGACAAGATCGAATCGCATTCAAGCGCGACAATTCCGGCAATCTGCTATTGGCCATCGATTTCCCGTTCATGGTTTTCGAAAAAGCGCGATGGTACCAGAGCAGCATGCTGAATCTGCCACTGATCGTCAGTTCCCTCGCAATTCTCCTTCTCACAGTGTTGCTGTGGCCGATAGCGGCGCTCGTACGGCGGCACTATGGCCGAAGGCTCACTCTGCCTCCGCGCGACCGACGCTTGCGACTCTTGGTGCGCATCGTCTGCTTGTTGGATCTGGCCTTTTTCGCTGCCTTTGCCGGCTTTTTTGCCATGGCATTCAAGGACATTGGTCTATTGAGCCCACACTACAATCCCTGGCTGCGAATGATCCAAATTGTGGGCTGGCTGGGTATCTTGGGTACTTTGATCGTTATCTATAACGCGGTCCGCTCCTGGAAACAACCCGAGAGTTGGCTCTGGACCCGCCTCGCGGATACCCTAATTGCTCTGGCATGCGTCGGCATAATTTGGTTTGTATTCACTTGGAACATGCTGCACTGGACTCTGAGATATTAAGGCTCGGGTGACATCAGTTTGGAGCGGGTTTCAGAAACAGTGCTAGACACAGCACCCGAGTAGTCGTCCAACCTTTCCAGAGTCCCATAGTGTCCGGGTCTCGGCGACTCGGAAGTAATCACGGCTCCCCGCTTTCCGGGCGATGGATCATCTACAGCGTCGCTTCCCCTCGGGATCCAGAAACGGGGAAATGAGGGTTCGATAAGGGTTCGATTATTGTGTCTTGCGATTCCCTCCCGCGCTTCTGCTGGCCACCGGCTGCCTGGGGGCCCAACGGACTCACGGAACGACTGACCCAGGGGGCGTCTGGCACCCCGTCCATCGCAGGGAATGCTTAACAATCCTTTTAGGTACTTACGCCGAAAATGGACAAATCATCGGCACGGACGACGAATGCATTGTATTCGGTACAGACTGCTTGTGCCTGTGCATCCATTCCTACCGATTGGTATTTGCGGGTCGAAGAGCCACCAAGAACCCTACAGGACTGCTTCATTCCGAGTAAGTGAAACGGGTTGTGCAATAAACGAAGGATTTTTTTCTCAGGTATACCTGTGTCTTGTATCAGTTTTCAAAGTACATGCGGAATAGAACGTCCACTAAAGTGCAGTGAAAGAGTGTACCCGTTATTTCAAGAGCGATCGTACTGCGGGTCAGAGCGATGACGTAGACGGCTGCCAATGCGGGCATATGGAGGCTGTACCGAATACAATACAGTTCGTCGTCCGTCGATTGCATCGTCCATTTTCGGCGTACAAAGTAAGTACCCAAGAAAGGATTGTTAAGCATTCCCTCCCATGGACGGGGTGCCAGACGCCCCCAGGGTCAGTCGTTCCGTGAGCCCGTTGGGCCCGCCGCACTGTATCAGGTGTCCGCCGCTAATCGAGCATGCTATGCGATGTTTGCCCAGGCACATGTTAGCATTTCGCCGGCTCAAAAGAGGCGATGGGCGAAGCAGAGGAAAGCGGCGAAGTAGGCTCGTAAAATTTTGGCACTGCCACTTCTCCGCTGAAATATACCGAGTACATTGATGGCTGCGGGACTGCCTTGTTTCAGCGAGTCTGCGAATTGGACTTGGAGGGCATCGTTGCCAAGCAGAAGTTCGGGCCTTACGTCACAGAGCGAGAGCAAAGTACGTGGTTCTAGATTTTGAATCGGGAATATTCACAGAAGGACGGTAAGAGGAATTGTTTGACCGTGAGCGACATAGTGAGCCGATTGCAGGATGGCATTCGTGCGCATTGGCCTGCGCACAGTTGAGTTCGGATGCTGAAACCTAAAAGCGCGTGAAAACGAAAAGTCGGCCCCGACAAGCGAGAAAATGAAAAAGTAAGGCTCATGCATTTCGCTGTTCACGCCTGAGCAGCATTGAATGCAATTTTGTCTATAGTCACGTCTTCCGCTAACAACGAAAAATGCATCGGAGCAAGCGGGCGAAATGACATTTTTACACCGGCACCGACTGCCGCTTCACGAAAAGACCCTAGAGTTGCGCTGATGTCTTTTATCTCAGCTTCAACCTCTTCCATCACAGGGCCAGTGTCAATCAAAGTCCCGAATAGCGTCGGAGGTGGACTGATTCGTGGATGCGTGAATCTGAAAACTCCTCCGCCGCTCGCAAACAATTCAGGTAATGAGTCTTTATTTTCCTCGCTCTTCGTGAGAACAACTGAGACGTTTTTCACTTCTTCAGTGCCGCCATCTATGTAACGCTTCAAAAAAGCGATGGTCTCATAGTCTTTCCTAACGAGCTTATCTGGCAAAATGAGGTTCACTCGAAAGCGATCCGCAATCTCCACCAACTCATTCGCAAGCGTGCGAAGCCCTGCCTGCTTTGCCGATTCACCAGGTAAATCAGTGGTCATGCTAAGAAACATCTTCTCCGTTTCTAGATCAATAATGTGCAGTTCCCCGGAAGGCCGGAGAAGGTTCAGTGCATCGAGAGATTTTTTTATTGCCCGAACTTCCCATCCTGCGCTCTCGTAGTGGATTGTGGCCTGTACGTCTCGTTGTGGAGGTAATGTCGAAACGAAAGATATTGTGAAGGGTACCTGCTTACCCGACAGCGAAAATTCTCCCTCCCTCGCGCCTGCCCGAATGGGCCGTAGCTCCATCAGTCCGTACTGCACCGTCTGACCGTTCCTTTGGAACATTACGCTAACCGGTCGCTTTCTACTTGTGAGTGCCGGTGACGGGCCCACGATCAGTCTCTTATCACCAGAAAAATCTGTGGCAGAACTCAAAAAAGCAAAATCCGTGCTCATTGCGCCTAGTTCGTCGGGAGTGAATTCCTGTGCGACCCCCGTATTCAGGAGTGACACGATCTTCTCAATACCAGTGCTTTTGAACTCAATCGAAAATGTGGGTGGGTTAGATCGAAGGGCAGCGATGTCTCTCTCAAATACATTAAGCTTCTTCGTGCCGCTTGAGATAGTCATTAGAAGACCTGCGGGCACCGGATGCTGCGATTTTGGTGGACCTAAGTCCCCATCGAAAATGATTTGGTACTTAAATCTTGGATCGCGCTCCGTCAATCGTTCAATGATATCTTCAAGATTGTTATCGGTCGCTTTTTCTAACTCTTCCAAAGTCATCTTGCCGGTTCCGCTGATAAGCCGCTTCAGTTCGGTGATATCAATCACAGCTCCCGGAAAGAACTGATTGCGAAGCGTACGCCTGTACATCAACTCATGCACTATTTCCTCATTGGGGAGGAGTTCGATCTTAACCTGCGATTCATAAGTTTTTTTCAGTCTCTCGAACCACCGATGTGCTTTGGCGTCCATGCCAACAGAGAGGCAGAGAATCCAGCGAGAAGGGGTAAAATGTTTCAGTGCAGTCCTCAGCGATTTCCTGATTTGAGTTTTCTGAGATTTTCCCACGCCGTCCCGGAAGCTCTTACATTGCCAAATCGCGGGTTTGCCGGACAATTCCCCAGCGAATACATCAAGACCCTCATCTCCGGACGCGCCTTCTACGTGCCGGACTTCAAGTCCAGGATGCCGGTCCTTCAGAATATGGAAGCAGAGCCTTTGAAACGTGTCCGGGTCAAGTTCCTTCAATCTTTGATAAAGCGAATGCATTAACTCAGACTAGCACGTTTTTTTTGAAGCACTCATTTCGACACTGGCCAACGCCGGTCTATCTCCTGCATGATCTGCTCTGCCCAACGAATTGCGTCCGCTATGGCGCAGATCGTAGCAGGAACTTGCGCCTCACTGCCGTACTGAGCAAGTTTCCGCGCTGCGAGAATGCTGGCCGCAATCAAGAGCACGCGCTTGGCGCCCCTCATCCACGAAGCTCAGTCTAGTACTTTCGCCTTATATTCGCCAGCATCAAAGCTGCGAATTTGCCTTTGCTCTGGCCGGAAGGGTGCGAAGTCGTAGAAATGAGGAATTCGACAGATGCGGTTGGCTATCTCTGCAAGAATGGCCAGCACGCGATGCTCTGACCGTGGCAGTGAGTTGTGCGAATCGCACACGGAAACATGCGGCATCTGTCACAGCATATTCTGTCCTGCGACGCTTGTCCTTCCATCAAGCAGACAACGCAAAGCCCGCCTCAGCGGATCGCGAACAACATTCGGGAGCGAAAGCTCACCTCCGCTTGAATCAGCAAACCTCTGGTGTTAATGTGACGGCAAGTCTGGGAGGAGGATAGGCGATGGAACGACCGACCCGAGCGCCTGCTCAGATCTCAAGGGCCGCGAAGTAGGCACCAGATCCGCCGAACCCCCACGACATCCTCGCTCCCGCCTGCGGGGACAAGCCTGAAATCCCAAAACAGAACTTGGGGGCCATCACCGCTTTCCAAAGGCTCAATGGTCGCTCGTTTCCAAGAATTGGAGGATGAAACTTATGTGTTGGTTCTCGGCTGAGCATGTAAACAAGATAGAAGAGGCCAAGGCTGGACAGCGCCTTGGAATCAAGAAAATGCACTGGGACCGGAACTGGGTAGTTGGGGAAACCGAGCTTGAAACCCCGCGCCCTTGTCCGGTTTGCCTGAACGACCAGACCAAGGTCCTGTTTCGGTTCTCAGAAAGTCAGCAAGCGTCGCTTCACTTCGGCTCCGAGGCCGAGGCGGTTTTTCGAATGTTAAGACGCCCAAAGCGGGACATATTTGAGTTCGCAGACGGCAAACAAATTACAGTGGACGATCTACCTGCTGGTCTGATCTTTGACGTGCTCGCTGTCCCAGGCTCGGAACAGCTGTTGGGCGTCCTGAACATGGAACCGGCTGTGCACGACGAGGAAAAGACGGAGAAAGAAACCCTCCTTGCTTGATTGCTGGCACATTTCTAGATGCCGTGATCGTTGCTGAGAGGATTGTGCAGAGGATTGATAACGGATAAAAAGCCCCGTCACCAGGAGTTTCGATTGGTTTCTGGCCTTCGTATCCGATTTTGGCGAGTCGAAGCCCAACTTGCATAGCGCGGTCATACACATCCTCGGAAAATCCAGAACCCAAGGTCTTGTAAACATCTTCAGCAATTTCTCGAATCATGGTTGTCTGGTCGGTCATGCTCGCCTCACCGTGCGGCTGGTCCCACTTTGAATTGCAGGCCAGCGGCGATCAATCTCGCTCTGCCCATTGGATCGCGTCATCAATGGCGCAGATCGTTGCTGGGACTCTAGGTCCAGCTTCGTATTGAGAGAGTTTCCGCGCTGCAAGGATGCTGGCGGCAATCAACAAAACGCGCTTGCGTCCCTCATCCACGAAGCTCAGTCTAGCATCTTCGCTTTATATTCGCCAGCATCGAGGGCCGCGAATTGAGGGTGTTACTGGATCGTGTTTTCTAGCCGGTTGAGAGAAGATCGAGAATGCAGATTGGAGGTGGTCCATGCGTCGAGATCAGTTGATGGAACCGGACTTCCTCAGCAAACTCCTGCTGCTCGTTGTCGCCGCTGTGATGTCCTTTTTCTTGATACTCACAGGCGTCTTTGCATTGTTCCGAAGATAGCGGAAGGACGCAAAGGGCACAAAGGCACTTTTCTTTTCGCGTCGTCGATGCCCTAGCCATTGCCTATTCTCCGGTATCTTCGGACAAAGCCTGCACGAAATGAAAAATCAGAGTTGAACGAGTACAGCGATGGCAGAATTCATTCATGAACACTCAACGCGCGTGAAGGACGAGGACGGCACGGCCTACGTCGTGCGCATCTACGCACGGCAGAGAACTGATGGCACTTGGGAGGGCTGGCTTGAATTCCATCCTACCGATAAGCGCAAATCGGTGTTGCGCACGGAACAAGAGACATCACAGCCCAACCGCCTCGCCGTCGAGTATTGGGCGTCTGGTCTAGAACCGATTTACCTCGAAGGAGCCTTCGCACGTGCGCAAGGACGGCTGCTGTGAGGCCCCGCTTTCAGGCCAATTTGTTTGGACGCTGTAACACTGCGCCATTTACGGCAGGTTTCCCTTGCGACGAAGCAATTCTGCTCAAGCTCACTCGGAAAGGAATACACGATGCACTGTATCGCACATTTCTGATGCTAACTGCATCTTAGCTGGGGCAAGTTCAGGGTGTTTTTATGGTCCGCCGCAAGCCTTCCGAAGTGCCCAACGTTTTCAACTTCGCATCCTTTCCTAACTGTGGCGGCCTCGGTGCGCTAGGAAAAGATGCTGACAATGAGGTTCGCCGCTGGTTCAAACTACTTGCCGAGATCGAACACAGCCGAATGCCCACGGAAAATGAAATCTCCAGTCAAACCCGTCTAGCACAAGCAGAGCAGGAAGGCATCAAGCGCCGAATTCGACGCTAGCAACAAGAATGGTTTCTTTCATTCCGTTTCAAAAACCGAACGAGCTAACGAACTCTCTGATGTTGATAGAGGTCGGAATCCTCGGCAAAAGCGCAGTCTGTTCTGGTTTCAGAACAAGCCTGAAGGCGCTGAGGACGCACCGGGGATTTATTTAGCCCGCTGAATATTTTCGAGATGGCTTAGGGCCTCACTGATCGCGTGCCGCTGATCGGAATCTTCGTACTCGACTGCCATGCGTAAGGCCTTCTTCATCGCATTTTTCGCCTCTTCAATGCGAGCCGCTTGCTTCTCAGGATCGGTTTCGTGCAGAGCCGCCCTGTACAGCTTGATCCAATCGAGGTGTTCAGGCATGGCGCACATTGTCTCGCGTCGGACAGGCACGACGCACCACATGGAAACACTTCACAATTGCACGTTCTCAGCGGTTGCTGGGCGATTGGCTCTTTGTCTGTGTAGAAGGCGCAGCCTGTGGGAGTGGAATCCATTCACCCTTCTTCACCTTTTCGTGCACCTCACGCAGTTCGTTGCAATATTTACAATTTGGGTCAGAGCAGTAGGGCGATTTCCGTGATTGCCCAACTTTGGCGTTTTGCTGCATGACCGTTGCTTGAAGGATTCCGAATTGCACGAAATCGCAGATGCTTGGATGCAGTTATGTCACAGCAAGCAATCTTTGGTTCGGCCGTGCGAAATTCCAGTGGTACTCTGAAAATACGTTGCACGGTACACCAGCAAGGCTCACCAAAGGCTCCTGCTGAACAAATAATGACTCTGCAAGAAGCCCTTAAAGGTCGGTTTTTTACTGAGGAGCCGTTATGCCCAACATCGAACGCGGCTCATGCCGCTTCAGTCTGCGGAAAACCAGCGAAGGAAAGCCCATGATCGAGATGGAGTTGTTCCATAATACCGTCCCTCATTTATCGGCGGTAACTTTGAGCTTTGAAATGCTGAGCGGAATCACGCTTGAACAAACGCGCCTCATTGAGAAAATGAACGATCAGATCGTCGGCGTGGTCGTCACGTCGAAATAGCGCCACTCGAATTCTGGCATTTTTGCGGAGCGTTTTGCGACAAAAACGTTTCTCATTTAGGCGCTTGTCTGACTGGCTTTCTTGGTCGGGATGGTTCTTTGTATGCCACGAGCGAGCAACTTCCGATCTATGGTACTGACAATGGCGTCCACATCAGCAGGTTTTGTGAAATAGTCATCCACTTCCACGCGGATGCTACGCACTGCGCTTTCAAAAGCCGGATACCCCGTCAACAGGATTGTCACGGCATCGGGATTGGCTTTTCGCATGGCCTCGACGACCGTGAATCCATCACTTTCGCGGTCAATATTGATATCCGAGAGCAGCACATCGAAGCGGTGAGCCTTTATCGCCGCGAGTGCCTCCGAAACATTGGCTGCGACCTGCACCTGAAATCCGCGCTCCTGCAAAAGAGGCGGAAGCGTCAGACGAATGCTCGGTTCATCATCCACGAAGAGAAGCTCGTTGCCGCCCTCTCTCTTTGTGGCAATTCTTCTTGAGACCCCGCGAAGCTGGT
>Ga0209056_10001744_pt1 | contig 23792 bp, 22 predicted proteins | sample GraSoiAngelo_114_FD_185876 | JGI IMG/M metagenome (GOLD analysis project Ga0209056, IMG submission 185876) | Grasslands soil microbial communities from the Angelo Coastal Reserve, California, USA - 14_0903_13_40cm (SPAdes) (version 2) | ecosystem: Environmental > Terrestrial > Soil > Grasslands... | reverse complement strand
CTTTGCTCCCCCCGCCACGGCATGGAAATAAAGGGCAGGGTCGGGAAAAAATAACCCACAAAAACCACCGCCGTCCAAAACGTGCAGATCGCGGCAAAGGCCAAACGACGGTGGCGCGCCAGCCAAGACATTGGGTTATTTTATGAAATTACACGGGAACGGCCAATCCGAAACGCGACGTGCCGCTAATTCTTAGTGGAGGGGCGAGCTCCGCGAGCCCGATTGGGCATTTCTGTGGTGGCACGCGTGTCGCGTGCTCCTCTGCAGCCGACACGGCTGCCGCTACAGAAGAAGGCTCGCAGAGCTCGCCCCTCCAGTCGCATGATCGACTAGATGCCTGGTCTACGACATCATTCCCGCGGTGGACGCTGAACTTTTTTGCCCGGCTTGTCGCATTCCGTTAACCGAAATCCGCACCGGCAACGGCATCATTTGGCGTTGCGAAAAATGCGATGGCCGCGCGGTCGGTCTGCAATTGCTCCGTCGCACTTTCACGCCGGAATCGATCAACCCGCTTTGGCTGCACGCGATCCATAACGAGGGGAGCAGCGCCAGGCCTTGTCCGTCCTGCGGGAACGCAATGATCGAGGTCGCACTTGCTAGCAGCAGCGGAATCAGAGTCGAAGTCTGTAGAATTTGCGAATTTGTCTGGTTCGATTCCGGCGAAACCCAAACGCTGCAAGCGCGCCCATTACCGAAACCAAAACCGCAGGTCGTTTTGCCGCAAAAAGCGCGCGAGGCGATCGCGCTGGCGAAAGTTCAGCAACTCGCCGAGCAAGCGCGCGGCCCCGATTTCGACAGCGCGCCACCGGATGAATGGTGGAAATCGATGGCGGCTTTTCTCGGGATGCCGGTCGAATTTGACGCGCCCGCGCAGGAACGCCGTCCCGTAGTAACCTGGTTTTTGGCCGCCGTTATCATCACCGCAAGTGTTCACGCGTTCTTCCATTTGCAGGAGGCTGTCCAACTTTTCGGACTAATTCCTGCGCAACCGCTCCGGCTGCACGGTTTGACCTTCGTTACCTCATTTTTCCTCCATGCCGGAGTCATTCATCTCGTCGGCAACATGTATTTCCTCCTCGTTTTCGGCGATGACGTGGAAAATTTTCTCGGTGCGCTGCGCTACATCGCATTGATCGCGATTGCGGCATTCGTTGGGGATCTCGTGCACATTGCATCGGCCCCGAATTCCACCATTCCCTGCATCGGTGCCAGCGGTGGAATCGCCGGTGTGATCACATTTTACGCATTGGCATTCCCGCAGGCGAAAATCGGCTTTTTGTGGCGCTACTTTTATTATTTTCGCTGGATTCGCCTGCCGGCGTGGTTCGTTTTCGTGCTCTGGATTTTTTTCCAAATCATTGGTGCTTACGAACAAAAGATCGGAATCAGCTCGGTTTCGTCCTTTGCGCATTTGGGCGGAGCTGGAGTCGGCCTGGTTACGTGGTTTCTTACGCGAAAAACCATACCTCTCGTTCAGGCGTAGGAACACAGGCCTCAGGCCCGTGCGCCACACAGGGCTCCAGCCCTGTGTTCCGCCCCCGAGTTGTAATTTTGCCGACGCGCTTTATTCTTCCGACCCGGTTCGTGGTTGAATTGGTAATCTGCACACCTGATCGTGATTGCGATCATATCAGCGCCCGAGGTCGCGCAGATCATATTATATAAGAACAGCGCGCTGAGAGGAGGACCCGAACTAAAATTCGGGGAATAACAAATGCCGAGAGCAACAAACGCCCCGGCCAGTCGCGAACGGCGACGGCGGGTTTTGAAAAAAGCGAAAGGTTATCGCGGTCGGCGCTCGAAACTTTTCCGTTACGCCAAAGACGCGACCATGAAAGGCCAGTATTGGGCCTATCGGGATAGAAAGACACGCAAGCGCAATTTCCGCATGCTTTGGATCCAGCGCTTGAACGCCGCCGTCCGCGCAAATGGCATGACTTACAGTCGGTTCGCTGAAGGCTTAAAAGCAGCTGCCATCACCCTGGATCGCAAAATCCTCGCCGACCTAGCCGTGACCGAAGAAAAAACATTCGCGTCGATTATAGAGCAGGCGAAGGGCGCGCTGGAAAAGAAATCGAAGTCGAAGAAAGCGGCGGCCTGAAGGCGCGCTAAATCGTTAAAACGTTAAATCGTTAAATCGGCTGAGTGCGAAGATGCCTTTCCGTTGTAACGATGTAACCCTTTTAACAATTTAACCCTTCACCCATGCATCCTCTCGAACAATTACGCGACGACGCCTTGGCACAAATCGCCTCCGCCCCAGACCAGCGGGTCCTCGAAACCGTGCGGGTGAAATTTCTCGGACGCGGCGGCAGCGTTTCCGAGTGGAGCGACAAAATGAAATCGCTGCCGAAAGAGGAAAAACCGGCCGTTGGCAAATTGTTGAATGAGGTTCGGGTCGCGATCACGGCCGCAATTGAAGCACGCGCCGAAAATTTTCGCGCCGAAAAGGAATCTGCCGCGGTGGCCAATATTGATCTTTCGCTTCCGGGCACACCCCATGAGCGCGGCGCTCTTCATCCGCTCACCCAGATGCTCGACCGCAGTATCGCGATTTTCCGGCGAATGGGGTTCGCGTTAGCCGAAGGCCCGGACATCGAGACCGAATGGCATTGTTTCGATGCCCTCAACACTCCCGCTGACCATCCCGCGCGCAACGAGCAGGACACATTTTATCTACCGGACGGTCGCCTGTTGCGCACCCACACATCCACGGTGCAAATCCGCGCGATGGAATCAGCGCTGCCACCCATTCGCGTCATCGCTCCCGGCGCGGCTTACCGACGCGATGAGATCGACGCCACTCATACCAGCCAGTTTCATCAGATCGAAGGTCTTTACGTCGATGAAAATGTCAGCGTCGCCGATTTGAAGGGCACGCTGGAATTTTTTCTGCGCGAACTTTTCGGTGCCGACACGGCGGTGCGTTTTCGCCCGCATTATTTTCCTTTCACCGAACCGAGTTTTGAGATTGATGTGAAATCGAGTGCGCTGAAAGGCGGCGAACAATGGGTCGAGGTTTGCGGCTGCGGCATGGTGCATCCCGCCGTTTTCGAAGCCGTCAATCAATCACGCGGCGACAACGCTTATAATCCGGAAAAATGGACCGGTTTTGCCTTCGGTCTCGGGATGGACCGCCTCGCGATGATCTTGTTCGACATTCCCGACATCCGCTTGTTCGCGCAAAATGATCTGCGCTTTCTGAGGCAATTCGCATGAAAAACCTCTGGAGCATAGACCTGTGGTCTGTGCGCCCAGCGGAGTTGCACTCCGCTACCGAGCGCCAGCGGACAGCGACAATCCAAGAAGACAGCGGGCAGACTGGCCGCTGGGCGCAGAGGCAGGATGCCTATGTTCCGATTTCCACCAATTCGCATGAACGCCCAACTAACAGCGCGAGTCATCCCGAGGTCGCCGCGGCGACCGAGAGACCTCTCCTACGCGGAGATCGTCACTCAAGCCACGCCGCAGTGTCGTTCGAGAGTCAGCCCTCGCTCGCGAGGTCCCTCACTTCGTTCGGGATGACGGCAGGAAGGAAGAATGAAATTTTCCGTTAACTGGCTGCGCGAATTCGTGGAGTCACCGCCGAGTATCGATGCCTTGGCGGAGTTGCTTACGATGTCGGGTGTCGAAATCGAAGCGATCGAAAAACGCGGCGCCGATTTCGACTGTGTGGTGGTGGCGCAGATCATCGAATCCAAACCGCATCCGAACGCCGATCGTCTCACCGTTTGCGTGGTTGACGATGGCAGCGGAACAAAACGCCAGATCGTTTGCGGCGCAAAAAACTACAAAGTGGACGACAAGGTTCCGCTGGCGTTGCCGGGAGCGGAACTGACCGGCGGTCTGAAGATTCGAGCGAGCAAATTGCGCGGCGTCGAAAGCGAAGGAATGCTCTGCAGCGCGAAAGAACTCGGCGTGGCGGAAGACGCGGCCGGTCTGCTCATCCTGTCGCCGGAAGCAAAAATCGGCACGCCTATTCGCGACTTATTTCCACCCGACACCATTCTTGATGTCGAGATCACACCCAATCGCGGTGATTTGCTCAGCCACTTCGGACTGACGCGAGAGATCGCCGCTCTGACGAACAAAAGATTTGTAGGGCAAGCGCTCTGCTTGCCATCGAAATCGGCAGGCGATGCGCCTGCCCTACAAACGAAAGGCATTAAAATTTCCGCGTTACGCGAATGTCCTTTTTATTCCGCGCGTCGAATTGAAAAGGTAAAGGTCGGGCCGAGCCCAGATTGGTTGCGCGCGAAAATCGAAGGCGTCGGCATTCGCTCGATCAACAACGTCGTCGATGTTTCCAATTTTGTGATGCTCGAGCTGGGTCAGCCTACGCATGCGTTTGATGCCGACAAACTCAGTGGTGAGATAAGCGTGCGACTGGCGCGGGAAGGTGAAAAGTTTCTCGCGCTTGATGGAAAAACTTATGCACTCACTCCCGAAAATCTGGTTATTGCCGATGACGAGCGCGCGGTTGGAATCGCTGGGGTGATGGGTGGCGAAGAATCCGGCGTCACTGAATCAACCAGGAACGTGTTGCTAGAAAGCGCGTATTTTTTGCCGGCCAGTATTCGACGAACGGCGCGCGAATTGAATTTGCCCAGCGACGCCAGTTACCGATTCGAGCGCGGCGTTGATCCGGAAGTGATTTTGCCGGCATCGACACGAGTGACGGAACTAATTTGTGAAGTAGCCGGCGCAACGTCGGCCCCCACCGTTGCAGTTGCTGGCGAGCTGCCGCCGGATCCGCCAGATGTTTCGCTACGCTACGAGGGGCTCGATCAACTCCTCGGCATTCACATCGAACCGGCAACGGCCGACGGAATCTTGACTCGTTTTGGTTTAACTAAGAGCGATTCTGCGAGTCACTCGCACTGGAAAATTCCAAGCTACCGACGCGATCTCCAGCGCGAGGTCGATTTGATCGAGGAAATTATTCGCGCGCATGGGATCGAGAAGATTCCAAGCGCTGACCGCAGCCGGTTTACCCCGCTGAGCGAGGCGGACCGCAACTTTGATTTTGAAACGAAACTGCGCCGCGATCTGATTGCTCTCGGGTTAACGGAAGCGCGCACTTCCTCATTGATTGCGCGGTCTGAAGTGGCGAAGACCAACGGCGCGATCGAACTACGCAATCCCTTGAGCGAAGATCATGTGGCACTGCGCACAAGTTTAATTGCAGGCTTGCTCGGAGCGGTCGCGCGAAATATTCGGGCCGGAGCAGAACGAATCGCGCTATTTGAAATCGGTAACACCTTTGCGCCACCGACCGGCCAACAACAACGCAAACTGGCAATCGCGCTCTGCGGGCATGTCACGTCCGGCACAGACTGGCGTGGTGCAAAAAAACGGCAGCTCGATTTTTTTGATTTAAAAGGTGCACTCAATGCAGTGGGCGCGTTTGAGTTTCGGCGTAGCAGCCAACCGAGCTTTGTCTTAATGGCCGAAATTTTTTACCAAACAGATCGGATCGGCTATGGCGGGCAGCTTTCGGTCACGACATCGGCAACCGCGCCAGTGCTAGTAGCAGAGATTGATCTGGCACGCATTGCGCAGACAAAAGAAGACGCGAAACCATTCAAAGAAATCGATCGCTATCCGGAAGTGACCCGCGACATTGCGATGTTTGTCGGCCCTAAAGTAACGCATGCGGAAATTCTGGCGGCGATCGCGTCGGCTAACGAGCCATTGCTGGAGAAGGTGGAGTTATTCGATTTATTTATGGAAAATGACGGCAAAGGGATACCGGAAATGAAAAAGTCCCTCGCCTACTCGTTGACATACCGGGATAAAAATCGCACACTGACAAGTGAGGAAGTGAGCGCGGTGCACGCGCGGATTCGTGAGCGGTTGCGCAACGATGTCGGTGCGGAATTGCGCGAGTAGTTCTTTTGAAATAACTGCGAGTTGTTGGTTGAGAGTTGAGTAGGAAAACCAGTGCTTTTTCTCTCAACTCTGAACTGACAATTCTCAGTGCTTTACCCTGCGTTGTTCGAGATACAGGTGAGATTCCCGAACCGATACTTCAGAACCAAGGAGGCTTGGTCGCGTTTTAGGGAACATGGCACGCCTTAATTGGAAGTCAGACGCTCTCGCGACGGTCATCCGCCCGTTACCGAAAGGGACGGGAGATCCGCCTAAACGGCATCTGCGGGGTAATATTTTAAGAACCCGAATCGATCTTTCGATTCGGGTTTTTTCGTGCTCGTGCTCGTAATCGTGCTCGCACCGTCGTCTTTCGATTACGATTACGAGCATGAGCACGAGTTCGACCGGATCACACAACCGTGTTAACTAAATCCGACCAATGCGCGCACTTCTTGCCCTCGAAGATGGCCGAATTTTCGAGGGCGAATCATTCGGCGCTACCGGCACGCGCGTCGGCGAAGTGTGTTTCAACACTTCCATGACCGGTTATCAGGAAGTGCTGACCGACCCTTCCTATCGTGGACAAATCGTGGCGATGACTTACCCGCTCATTGGAAATTACGGCACCAATTCGACTGATCAGGAAAGTACCCAACCGCATGTGCGCGGGTTCGTTATCGAAGAGCTAAGCGAAATCCCGAGCAACTGGCGAGCCGAAGAATCGTTAGATGATTATCTGCGGCGCTGGGAAATTCCTGGCGCGCAAGGCATCGATACACGCGCGCTCACCCGGCATCTCCGAACGCGTGGCGCGATGAAAGCCTGCCTCACCACTGAGATTACTTCGGCTGAAGAAGCCGTCCAGCGCGCCGTCAATGGCGAAGGCGTCATCGGGATGGATTACGTGCGCGAAGTAACCACGCCGAATATTTTTCAATGGGATCCGGATGATCAACTGAGCCAGAAATGGTCGCTGCAAAACGGTAATCAAGTCCTTCCGCCAATCCGTCGTCGTATTGTTGCCTTCGATTATGGAATGAAACGCAACATTTTGCGATCGCTCCGGCAGCGCGGATTCGGTGTCACCGTTCTCCCGGCCACAACCACAGCCGAACAAGTGCTCGCGCTCAATCCGGATGGCGTTTTTCTGTCTAACGGCCCTGGTGATCCGGAGGCGCTGCCTTATGCCCACGAGACGGTCCGCGATTTGATGGGTCGCAAACCGATCTTCGGAATTTGCCTTGGTCATCAAGTGCTCGGTTTTGCCTTTGGCGGGCGGACCTTCAAACTGAAATTTGGGCATCGCGGCGGTAATCAACCAGTCAAAGATTTGCGATCGGGAAAAGTGGCCATCACAGCGCAAAATCATGGGTTCGCGGTCGATCCGGATTCATTGCCGAAAGAGATCGAAGTGACGCACGTCAACCTGAACGACGGTACGGTCGAGGGAATGCGTCACAAGGAACTACCGATTTTTAGTGTGCAATATCATCCCGAGGCCGCGCCCGGACCGCACGACGCAAGTTACTTTTTCGGCCAATTCGCGGAATTGATCGACGGACGAACGCGGTAGCGTCGCTGTTGGTGTAGTCTTTTTTTGCTGTCACCCCGAGCGCACATGCCAGTCCGGCTCGGACCGAGAGACCTCGCCAACCTGCGAGCGGACACACAAGCTTCTTTGAGCGTCAATGCGCGATGGGGGGGTCCCTCACCCTCGAAGGAAAGCGGGGTCGGGATGACAGAGCGTGATGATCTTTGGCAGCGAACGCTGGTTTGAATGATCAAATCGGCGCGTCCTCCGGTTCGACAGAGTCTCGCCCTACCAATTCGGGATCGCGGCCGTTGTTGGTAGGGCGACGCCCTGCCGAGCCCTCCTTGGAGACGGCAAACCAACTTAGGAGGTCTAAAGTTTATCGGCAGCGAAATCAGAGCTGTCTCGCGCCTCTGCATAAAACTCGAGCGTGGCAGGCGAGTTCGCTCGAAATGGCAAGAGAACGATGGTGGAGGATGTAACATAATTGACCGGCGCGACTTTCGAGCGGACGTTTCGGGCATGTTCAATTCCACAATTCCTAGAAGCTTGAAGGCGGCGGTCGCAGCCGGATTCATTTCTGCTCTCGCGTTTTCGCCGCTCGCCCTGGCTGCGGAGCAGGGCAAGGAGAATCTCGACGCCTCGGCGTCCAAAGAAATTACGGGCGAAGTTGTCGATATGATGTGCTACGTCGATCACAACGCGATGGGTGAAAAACATGGCCAGTCCTGCGGGGCCAAGTGCATCAAAGGTGGTGGACCGGTCGGCATCGTTTCCGACGGAAAGGCGTATTTGATCGTCGGTGAACACAAGCCGATGAACGATCAGCTTGCGGAATACGCGGGCAAAACAATTACGGTCAAAGGCAAAATGGCTGAGCGCGGTGGCGTCGCCATGCTGGAGAACGCGGAGATCGTCAAAAAATAACGAGCGTTTAAAATTCACTCGACGCGCAGGTTCCCAACTGTGCGCCGTTTTGTTGTAGCGCACTGCGGCGACGCAAATTCTGTCGTCCCGAGCCCTTTTGGGGCGAGGGACCTCACCATTGCTCGCAACGTCACACAAATTTTGTTGATCACTCAACCATCGAGAGGTCCCTCACGTTCGTTGGAGGATGACGTCGTTATTGCGAACCACCTCGCACGAACTTTGTGTGATCGCTCAACGACCGTGAGATCCGCGCTTGCGTAACGGCGAGGGGCCACTGCCAGGTTGCCCTTTCAAGCAACACACAAACCTCGGCGGCTTGGAAGCCGGCGCCCCAGTCAAGACGTAGCTTCGCACCAACCCATCGCCAGTTAGGCGCCTTTCGGGATGACACAGTTGTTCGCGCGCAACGATAGTACTTCTCGCAGCATGCGTACGCTATCCTGAATTAATCGCACCTTGCTGCCTTCATGATGATTCCAGCGGACTGGAATTTCCTTGAGCCGCAATCCTGCTCGCTGTGCAAGCAGGAGCAGCTCCACGTCAAAGCCAAAGCCGATGATTTTCGCGGCTTCGATAATTTGCCGACACGCTTCCATGCGAAACGCCTTGAAGCCGCATTGTGTATCCCAAAAAGGCAGACCAGTGGCGACGCGCACCAGCAAATTAAAAACGCGCCCACCTTGTTCGCGTCGCCATGGCTGTCGGTTTCCGATTAGTTTGCGATTGAGAGCGCGTGAACCAAAGGCAATATCCACTTCGCCGCGCGCGATCGGTTCGACAATTTTTGGGAGCTCATCAATCGGCGTCGAAAGATCGGCGTCAAAAAAAACCGCGATTGGTTTCGTTGCGCTCAACAACCCGCTTCTCACTGCCGCGCCTTTGCCGCGATTGGGAAAATTCTCGAGCAATCGAATCGCCACCGCCGACGGCACAGCGGCAACTTTGCGAATCACTTCGCCAGTGGCATCAGTTGAGCCGTCGTTGATGACGATCACTTCGCTACCGGGGCTTTCTTTTTCCAGATACGCGATCGTCGTAGCCAGCGTATCGCCAATGCGCACGGCCTCATTGAAGGCAGGGATGACAACGGAAATTGCAGGAAGCATGAATGGAAGCAGCGTCTCGCTTGTGACTACGAAGTTCGCTGGCTGTAAGCTCGCCCTTACTTCATTTGTAAATTTCGATTACGAACTTGCCGTCCTCGCGGATATGGCCTCGATACATTCCGCTGGTATTAAATGGCAGCGCAATATTTCCATTCTTGTCCACTGCAATGAGACCGCCGGTGCCGCCAAGCTTTTCGGCTTGAGCCAGCGCGCGCTCGGCCGCTTCCGACAGAGACATTCCGCGCAATTCCATCAACGCAGAGACCTGGTGCGCCACACTTGCGCGAATGAAAAATTCGCCGTCGCCGGTGCATGAAACCGCGCAGGTCGCGTTGTCGGCGTAAGTACCCGCGCCGATCACTGGCGAATCACCTACTCGACCCGGTAGTTTGTTGGTCGTTCCCCCGGTCGAGGTCGCAGCGGCAAGATTTCCCTGCGAGTCTCGTGCCACCGCGCCGACGGTTCCATGGCGTTCCGCATCCGAGATAATAAATTTTTTGCTCCCATCCGCGCCAGCTTCCTCTGCCGCTTTTATTTTCTGGAACGCGTCCCAGCGATCCTGGGTAAAAAAATATTTCGGGTCGACCATTTCGATCCCATGGCCTTTCGCGAATTTCTCAGCGCCGGCCCCAACCATCATTACATGCTTCGATTTTTCCATGACGGCGCGAGCAAGGACAATTGGATTACGGACATGCTCGATCCCGGCAACTGCACCCGCGGCCAGCGTTTTTCCGTCCATGATCGCGGCATCCATTTCGATTTTTCCAGCGCTGGTAAAAACTGAGCCCTTCCCCGCGTTGAAATGCGGATCGTCCTCCAGTACACGGACCACAGCTTCGACCGCATCAAGACTCGACCCACCGCGCTGCAAAATTTCGCGGCCCGCCCGGAGCGCGTTTTCGAGTCCAGTGCGATATTCCTGCTCTTTCTCCGGCGTCATTTTGCTTCGCTCGATTGTGCCGGCGCCACCATGGACCGCGAGTTGGATTTTTTGCTCGGTCATTGTGGATGAGATTTCCTGCCCATGCGCGACCATTCCGCAAAGAGCGAAAGCAAGACAATGGATTGCCAGCGAAGTCAACTTCACCATCCCAAAGGAACAACGTGATTGTTTTTAATCCGCGCGCAATCACGATGCAGGTGCGAAATTTTGTTCGCCGTCACAAATGGCGATTACGTCCACTTAGGCGCCTGGTTTTACCGGCGCGATCAATGAAACGCGCGGCGCTCGAATCCATCGGGGCATTTTGGGGGCGAATCCCGCCACGCCTCGAACTATCGACACTGGATTATGCCAGCGAACACACGGAAATTAGTGTCCGCGAAATTCGTTGTGCCGAAGTCGTGCGTTTGCCGCCCCATCCCTTCCGAACGCACACATCGTTTGGCGAGCTAAAAGCGGCTCCAACTTTTGTTTTCGAAATTCCGAACGTGAATTTTTGGGCCCATTATGGCGGTGCCGTTGTCACCGCAGACAATGCGCTGCTGGCCGATCTTTCTCCGGAAGTTTGGGGGCCAGCGAACCATCCAATTTTTTCGTGCTGGCACCTGCCAGAATCGGAGCTGCTCAACGGTCGAATCGCGATCGCGGTCACGCCCGAAGCTGGCGCAAATTACTATCACTGGCTGCTCGATTTATTGCCGAGAGTTCTTTTGCTCAAACACGCGACCCAAAACTTTTCCAACTACGACACGCTCTTGCTCAACGGTTCGCGGGCGAATTACGAACGAGAAACGCTGACCGCGCTTGAAGTTCCGCCGGAAAAGATTCGCTTCGTTGATTCGCACGATCGTTTCCAAATCGCTTCGGCTGTTTTCCCTTCCCTGGACAACAACGTCGTTGCTCCCTGGAAAGTTCACGGCCTGCACCAGCTCGCTTCTCCCGTTCAATCGAACCAACATCGCCGTCGTCTTTATCTTTCGCGGGCACGCGCAGCAGTCCGGCGGATCACGAATGAAAAGGAAATTTCAGAGGCCCTGCGTCAACACGATTTCGAAATTCTCGAAGCCGAAACTCAGTCCTTTCGCGAACAGGCGGATTTGTTTGCCAACGCCAGTGCGATTGTCGCTCCGCACGGCGCGGCCCTGGCCAACATAGTATTTTGCCAGCCGGGAACGCGTGTTGTGGAGATCACTACCCGTGCGGGTTATCGCGATTGGTATTGGCAGCTCGCCACTGTTGCCGGCCTGTCCTACGAAGTTCTAGAGGCGCAGCCGACCAGGTCCTCTTCGGGACCGATTGAGAACGCCGATATGATCGTGAGCCGCCAAGGTCTGGCTCGTCTGCTGGAAAGCCTGTGCGCGCATTGAGTGACACTCAAATTTGTGTGAGGTGGTGCATAGCGGGGACTCGGGATGGTAGAAATGCCTGCTCGCGTTAGCATTTGCATCGCATTTTCCTCTTTTCCGCCTAAGGAAGTAAGGCACGTTCCGTAAACATGCCCAGCGAAGAATCTGAAAACGCTTCGCCGATTATTCCGGCAAATCCGGTCGTCGTTGTTCAAGGCGTAGGGCATCTCAGCCGCGAATTTATGCGCGAAGTCGGAAGTCTATTCTGGTTCATGATTCTTTCGCTTGAGGAAACGGTGGAGCGCATTCGCGAGGGGCGCGTTCCATTTCGGGCCGCAAGTTTCTTCCGCCACTGCGAGCGAGCCGGCGTTGGCTCGGTCCCGCTGGTCGGTCTGGTTTCGTTTTTTCTCGGCCTGACCATGGCTTTGCTAACCGGGTACCAATTGCAGCGCTTCGGCACCGAGCGTCTCGTTCCAGGGTTGGTGGCGATTGCTTTTACGCGTGAGCTTGGTCCGCTGATTACCGGAATCATGTTGGCGGCTCGGATCGGCGCCGCCTTTACGGCCGAGCTGGGAACGATGCAGGTTTCTGAAGAAGTGGAAGCAATCGAAGCGATGGGGATTGGGCCACTCCGCTTTTTGGTCGCGCCGCGAATGCTCGCGCTTTTCTTGCTCATGCCGTGTCTCTCTACCGTTTCGAATCTGGCGGCGATCGGCGCCAGTTGTCTCATCTCCCGCGCTTACTTCAGCATCGCTTTCGTCTATTTTTTCGACCTCGTTCGCGACGCTCTTCTCATTCGTGACATCGTCACCGGCGTCCTGAAAAGTTTCCTGTTTGGCTTGCTCATCGGCGGGATCGCCTGCTATCGAGGTCTTAGCGTAAAAGGCGGCGCGGCCGGAGTCGGTACCGCCACCACTTCCAGCGTCGTCACCGCCATCGCAACGGTGATTGGGTTCGATACGATGTATAACATCGTTTACACCGTCTTCTTTCCCACATGAGCACGGCCAACTCCTACATTGCCGAACTCCGCGAGGTGACGATGCAATTCGAAGACAAAACTGTGCTCGACGATCTTTCGCTAAAGGTGCGGCCGCAGGATCGCCTCGTCATCCTGGGTCAGAGTGGCAGTGGCAAGAGTACCATCCTTCGCCTCATCCTCGGGATTTTGCAGCCACATGAGGGTTCTGTCTTTTTCAAGCAATTTGAAATCACTCGTCTGCCGCGGCGCAAGCTACAGCGGGTTCGCCGTCACATCGGCATGGTTTATCAGTACTCCGCCTTGCTCAGTTCACGCACTGTTCGCGATAACGTCGCTCTTCCCCTGGAAGAACTGACCGACAAGTCGCGCGAAGAGATTGACAAGATTGTCGATGAAAAACTCGAGCTTGTTGGAATGAAAGATTCCAAGCACCTGATGCCTTCGGAGTTAAGCGGCGGAATGCGAAAACGCGTTAGCCTTGCCCGCGCGCTGATTCTTGACCCGGAACTGGTTCTCTTCGACGAACCAGTTGCAGGGCTCGACCCGGTGATGGCTTCAGTAATCGACGAATTGATTATCAGCCTGAGCGAAAGGTCGAAGGTCACTTCCGTTATTGTGACCCACGAGATGGATAGCGCCTTTCGCATCGCCACCCGGATGGCTATGTTGTATCACGGCAAGATTATTGAAGAAGGTGAACCCAAAAAGTTAAAGGAATCGAAAAATCCGGTGGTTTCTCAATTCTTAAGCGGCAGTACCGAAGGCCCCATTCTCGAAGGAACAAAGGATGCAATTACAGCGTAACGAAGTTCTCACCGGTTTACTCGTCGTCGCTACCCTCGCGGTTCTGACCGGGATACTGGTGCTGTTGGGAGCGCCGGGACTTTTCCGCCCGCTAACTACTTACAAGATATATTTTGATAATGCCGCCGGCATTAAACTGGGCGCACCGGTATTGCTGGCCGGCCGCAAGATCGGGCAGGTTGCGAAACTGTATTCTCCCGTTTCTCGGGAAGAAAATCAGCGCGCCGTGGAAGTCGCAAGATCTTTGCGCGCGGCGAACGCAAATTTCACTCCCGCTCCCGAGAAAGCGCCGCGCTATGAGGTTCGGATCGATGTCCAGGTCGATCGAAATGCGCTGCTTTATCGCGATTCCAAAGCCCGCATGATTACGCTGGGACTTCTGGGTGAAGTTGCGATTGACTTTACCGAAGGTACCGAAGCATCAGGCCGGGCCAATTCCGGCGAACTCTTCGCCGGTGAACGAGTACCCGATTTTGGCGAAGCGATCGCCAGCATGCTCGATATTATCGCTCCAGTCGCGACCGAGGCCACCGCTACCTTCAAGCAACTTGAATTGACTGCGCAAAATCTTAGTCACATCACCGATGACAACTCCGAACTCAATCTTGCCCTTACTCAATTCAAAACTCTGGGCGAACACTTAAATCAACTGACCGGTCCGGAGAGTCCGCTTTCCAGTTCACTTACGAATTTGAAGCAACTAACCGGCGATCTGACCAAGAACGATAATATCGCGGTAACTTTGCAGAACTTCCGCGCTTCTTCGGAAAAGTTGAAGTCAACCCTGACTTCGCTTGGACCGTCCCTTCAGGAAAGCGCCGTGAATGTAAAAGAGGCCACTGCTACTTTGAAATCGGAACCATGGCGCCTGGTCTGGCCAAGCACAAAGAAGTATCCGGAGAATACGCAACCGGGAACTCCGGCCGGACAAAATATTAAAGCTGCTAAAGCAGGCCGATCTCCGCGCCCTAGTCCAACACCTGCTCGCCGAGCTTCCCGATAACCTAAAATACTTGCGAAATTAGTTTGCACATAATTGGCAGACTGCTAGGAAAGTCGTTATGGACTTATCACTTAGGCAGTTGGAAGAAGCGGTTTCTCTACGCCGCCAGATCGATTCTCTCGAGCGACGGTTCGCGGGTTTAGTTGGCGGTGGACGCGCTACTACTAGCACGCGCGCGAGAACCGGAGGCGGAGGAAGACGACGCCGGCGCACCATGTCCGCGGCAACGCGAGCTAAAATTGCGGCGGCTGCGCGCGCACGCTGGGCCCGAGTCAGAGGTGGACGTAAAGGCGGCGGCGGCGGCAAAAAGTCACGCCGTCGCGGCCGCATGTCTGCCGCAGCCCGCAAGAAACTTAGCGATATGATGAAGGCACGTTGGGCAGCGCGCCGGAGATCAGGAAAGTAACAAGTAATAAATAATTCGAAAGGACCGCGTAGCTTCCTACGCGGTCTTTTTATTTAGACTGGTTTCTCCGGCGTGGCGGCGAAGGAAATTGAGGACAGTTCTTTCATCCTCATCGAAGTCGTGAACTTCTTCAGCCTCGTCAATTTTAGTTCGCAGTCCTTCAATTAGGTTACCACTGAGGTACGATTCCAAGACCACCGGATGAACATAACATTTCCGGCAAATCGTCGGTGTGTTGCCAAGTAGTTTTGCCGCCGCCGTGATTGCGTTTTTGATGCTCATTGTTGCCTCCTTTTTCGATGCGAACTTTCCCTGCGCTTTCAGTGCCATCGCCGTCAGAACCGTCCCGGCCCAAGTCCGGAAATCTTTGGCCGTAAAGTCTTCGCCGGTAATTTCCCGAAGATAATCATTCACATCCTGGGAGGAGACTTCGCAAAGATTACCGTCATCGTCGAAATACTGAAAGAGATGCTGTCCCGGCAGATCCTGTAACTTCCGCACAATTTTTGCGATCCTGCGATCGCTTACATCTACTTCATGTTGAACTCCGCCTTTTCCACGGAACCGGAAGCGCAACCTCATTCCTCGCACTCTCACGTGGTGATCCTTCATCGTCGTCAGACCGAAAGACTTGTTTTGCCTGGCATACTCTTCGTTGCCGACACGAATGAAGGTGCGTTGGAGCAACTGCACCACTGTCGCCAATACCTTCTCCCCCTTGAGCCCCGGCAACTTTAAATCGACCTGGAGTCGCCGCCGAATCTTGGGCAGAGCCGCAGCAAAGACCAGGACACGATCGTATTTGTTCTCATCGCGAATAGACCGCCAACGTTCATGATACCGATATTGTTTTCGTCCGCGGTCATCGCGTCCGGTTGCTTGAATATGACCATTGGGAAGAGGACAAATCCAAACCTGGCGATAAGCTGGTGGAATCGCGAGGCGTCGGATTCGAAGCAAGCGCGCTTCATCGCGAATCAACTTCCCCTCCGTATCGAAGTACTGAAATGATTTGCCCTTACGTCTTCGGGTGTAACCAGGTTGCTCATCGCTGACGTAACGAAGCCCGGCTTCTTCCGCGACTTCCACCGAAGCGGTGGCAATCTGCGCCAGCTTGCCGTTCTCTTGTTTAGTTTTCCGAGCCCGAACTGCCACCTTTGTAATACGAATGCCGCCCAGAAAAAGCGCGCACCCGGCAATGCTGAAACGGACTTGGTAGGGCACGCTCTGCGGCGCCACGAAGGAAATCAGCCCAACGAAAACTAGAGCTCGACGGAGTCTTGCCCTACGAATTCATTTACAGAAACGCCCGTGTTCGTGAAGCTAACCCACGCGATTACGTTCCGTAGCTCTTCGTAAACTTCTTGCGCGACTCCCCTTCTCCGCCCGCCGCGGGAGGTTCCGGCGTAACCGGTTCGTCAGGAACCGCGCTCTCGGGAGCTTTTTTTTCGGAGGGAGCAGCAGTAGAACTTCCGCGCGCAACTTCAACATAAGCGAGTTGCAAATTTGAAAGTGCATTCCGCAACACTGTCGATTCTTCATTGCTCAAGTTGCCGCGCGTCTTTTCCTGAATCATCGCCAATTGATCGATAAACATTTTCGCGACCTCGAGTTTTACTTCGCCCTTTCCGGTCTGCGGATTGGGAATTTGGCCAAGAAAAAGCGCGGCGTTTTGCGCCTGCATCATGACAAATTCGATGAATCGCTGCGCCAATTCTCCGGAATTCGTGCTGGTTTGAACCTCGGCCATGCTACTTGGATTTCGATATTGAGGGCTTTCCTGGCGGTCGCACAGTTGCGAGTACGTAGGCTTGCTTCCCAAAATACTTCGCCGCTACCCGCTTGATCTCGTCGCGTGTCACTGCATTCACTTTGGCTTCCAGTTCCCGATAGTGATTAAAGCCGAGTCCATAAAGCTCGTCGAGTGCCGTCATATAGGCAAATACGTCGTTACTCTGGTTTTGGATTTGTTGCTGACCGATCAGTTTCTTCTTCGCCCGCGCCAGCTCGCCCGCAGTCAAGCCGTCGCTAGAGAGTTTGTGAATCTCATCCAGAAATGCCTGCTTCACTGGTTCTATTTTCTCCGGATCAGTGCCGAGATAAAACGCGAACAACCCTGGGACCAAGGTCTGGATTTGGGCGGCGCCGACATAATAGGCGAGACCCATTTGCTCGCGGATGCGAATGAACAGACGCGAGCCGAGGTCGCTGCTCGCTTCATCTATTAGTTCGAGCGCATAACGATCGGGGCTGAAGACATCGGCGCCACGGAAACCGGCGACCAAAACCGCTTGCGCCTTCTCGCGCTCTGTTTCCACAATCTTCGTCCCCGTGAGTTGCGGCGACGGTGGCGGATTAGTTAACGCAAGTTCCCCCGAAGGTAAGGCGCCCAGCTTTTGCTCAAATAAATCTCTTACTTCGTTCGCTCTTACGTTTCCGAAGACGGCGATCACACCATTTCGCGCCACGACGTAACGATCGCGAAAAGCCAGGAGACCTTTTGAATTCAGACGCGAAACCGATTCCGGCGTTCCTTCCGGGCGAAGCGCGAGTGGATGTCCCGGAAAAAGCGCGCGCTTAATAAGATTGCGCGCCACCGAAGTCGGTTTTTCCTCCTCATCTTTGATCTTGGCCAACTGAATCTCTTTTTCGCGTGCGACCGCTGTCGCGGGCATGGTCGCGTTCAGTAATACATCGGCCAAAATGTCGGTGCCGAGCGCAAGATCTGGTTGAGTAATATCGAGGTTAACGGCAAAACTATTGTTGCCCGCCTGGACCGTGATTTCGCCGCCGACTGCTTCCAGTTGATCGGCAATCTGCTCGGCCGATCGCGTTTTCGTACCCTTCAGTAGTGTCTTGGCTGCTAACCGGGTGATTCCATTATTCGCTTCCGTCTCAGACAGTAATCCGCATCGAAATATCGCCGACATCGCGACCAACGGCAATCGCGCATCCTCTCGCACCAGAATGCGCAGCCCATTGGACAACTCGAACTTTTGTATCTCGCCGATGGCGACAGGTGCGGTGACGGCACTCTTCGAGATCAGCGACCCTTTTGGATTAAGAGAAACGACGGTGAGATTTTCTTCGCTGAGATATTGAATCGCGACACGCTTAATGTCATCAAGCGTTATCTTCTGAACCTTTTCGAGGTATTCGCGGCCAAAGTTCAGGTTGCGAGTGAGGAACCAATTCGTCCCGAGATCGGTCGCCTGGCCGCGCATGGTCCGCAGAGAAGCCAATTCCTGAGATAGTGCGATTTTCTTACCCTTGGCCAGTTCTTCAGCACTCACGCCGTCGCGCCAGATATTTTCGATGATCTGCAAAATCAGGCTCTGGGCCGCGCTCCGATTTTTCGGATCCAGTATCGCGTCAACTCCGAGAATTCCGGGATCGCCCGGGGTATAGGAAAATGCGGAAATGGAAAAGGCCAGTCCCGATTCTTCGCGCACCTTGCGATAAAGACGGGAGCTGTGGCCTTCCCCGAGAATTACCGACAAAAGATCGAGCGCGGGAACATCGCGATGGGCGATTTCTGGAACGTGCCAGGCCATGGCGAAATGAGTCAATTCAGTGGCGAACTCCTGGTGGACTTCACGTAGTCCAAGTTGGGGCGGCTCAGCCGGGATATAGATTGGCGCCAGAGATTTTGCTGGTTGATCCTTGAACAAATTTTCCAGCTTCTCCCGCACTTCCGCGGCGACGATGTCGCCGACCACGATAAAGGTGAGATTGTTCGGGACGTAACGCCTTTTGTAATATTCCACCACCTGTTCCTGCGTCAGCTGATTGTAGATATCGATTAATCCGATTACCGGCAGTCGATAGGGATGTCGCTGATAGGCGGTCGCGAAAAGCAGGTGCGTCATCGTGCGATCGGGATCGTCCATCCCCATCGCGAACTCACGCCGGATAACCTCCTGTTCTTTGGCATACTCCTGCGGTGGCAGAGTCGAGTTCATCATCGCGTCCGCCAGAATATCAAGCGCGGTCAGCGCGCCCTCCTTCGGCACATCGATCCAGAAAACGGTGCGATCGAATGAAGTGTAGGCGTTGATGTAACCGCCGACGTCCTGAATTTTTTGCGCAATCTCGTTAGTCGAGCGCGTCTTGGTGCCTTTGAAAAGCATGTGCTCGAGGATGTGAGAAAGGCCGGCGCCGAGATGTTTATCCTCGGTCGTGCTACCGGCTGCGCACCATGCCTGCACACTGGCCACGGGCGCGCTGCGATCTTCCTGCACGATGAGGGTCAATCCGTTCGCGAGCGTCCACCTTTGCGCCGTATTTGGTGGGAAACTGATTACCGGCGACGCAAGCGTCGCAGCAGTCTTGAGGTTTGCGCGGTTAAGCATGAATTAAAAACTGCGCCTCCCAGTGACGACCGCTCAGCTCACCTTTGGCGCGGGCAGACCTAATGACAATTTCTTGCCAGCGAGGGCAGGCTCGGGCTGAAACGGTTTCACAAATGCATCGCGGAAATCATAGACCGCTTTGAAATCATCCATCGAATCTTCATCGGTTTTTCCAAAGATCCCGGCGCCAATGAGATTAAAGACCATGTGCCCGACATCCTCGCAGCGAGTGACGCCCCAGTGAGAAAGAACACTCAATGCCATCGGGCCAAATTCCTTGAGCGCGTACTGCCGGACGCCTTCGAGTAATTCCGGCCCGGCGACATGGCGAATTGCCGCACCTTTGAGTTTCTTCTGTTGCTTCGTCGTAAAATCGAGTGCGTCTCGCAGAAAAATATAGGCTTCGCGCTGGTAGCGCGGGTCGCTCGCCACAATCGAATCGAGCGCTTCGGTAAATCCAATCTTTTGCATATGTGATATTGCGCCGAAGCGCCTCAACAGGATAACGGCCAAGCCTCAGTCGAGCAAATCACGCGCCGAAATTTTTCATTGGAGCTGCGTTTCGAGAGCGTCTAAATAAACCGAAAGCGCGTCGCGCCGACGCCGGACCTCTTCGCTGCTGTCCGCTGCGTGCAGATAATCGCGAAAAGCTCCACTCGTCGTCTTTGCCTGCGTCGCCTCATACCAATTCATGAAATCATCAACCTCACTCATGCGAGCCGCGATCTTTTGGCGCAATGCTGCGCTGCCCGCGAGTCGCCTGGTTAGACCATGTCGCTTGTTACGCGCAACCAATTCCGCGGCCAGTTGATAATCAACAATTACTGGGCGCAACAATAGATGGGCACGAGCGGCCAACAGGGTCAAACGCTGGCCCAATTCGGTTGCGGCCTTGATATCGATATTTGGCCGACTGACGCGGACCGTCTCTTCCAGAGTAAGCGAATTCTTTTTCTCCCGGTCCTGTGCGATTTTTGTCCGCAAACATTCGTCGAGTTGCTCCGAAGTAGCCGCAAACGTAATAAGCGCGAATCGCCGTTCCTGGGCCACACGGGCAATGTTTTCGCTCCAATTTTTTTCCGTCGCACCCGAGTCCTTTCCCAGCCACGGAAAATGCGCCTGCAAATCGGAAAGCGCATCGGCTGAAGCGCGCGGCAAGTCGGCAATGTAACGGGTCAGCTGAGCGCGACCATTCTCGTGTTCGAGCAAAATCCTCACCAGCGCGCTGGCGCAAGCGCGGTAAATAGCGCGCGACTGGGAATCGAGCAACCCGGGATGTTGTGCCAGAAAAGTTCCTAACGTCGGCGGATGCGAGGCAACGCTATCAAGGCCCTCAAATATTTCCGGGCTCTCATTGTCCAACGTGAAAATTCCATCAACGAGCCAATCCGGTGGCGCGACATAGGGCGTGCCTGCCGGCAGCGAAGGCAAAGTGCGATAGCTCAGTTCCAGCAGAAGAGCGCGCAAGACTTCACGCTGCAAAACTGCCGGCTGGAAATCGCGATTGATCAAAAGATCGAGTTGAATTTTTAGACCGGCGCCGGTTTGGCTAAAGTTGAGCAGAACGGGTGGGACTTCGGGTGCGTTCGCCTGCGGTCGTTGCAGGTTGAGCAAAATAGGAACCGACCATTGGTCGCGCAATTGCAGGAGCCCGAGCACCTTTGATTTCACTTGCTCGGCGCCATCAGAGACGGCGCTACGCAAGATCCTGTTGCCGCCGAAAATAATGAATTGCCGGGAGGGGCTGATGCTTCGTTCGAGCGGCGCGGCCGGAAGGCTGCCGCATATCAGGACAAAACCCAGCACTATCAGGCGACGCGCTGCGGCTAGCCTGTGGGTAGACCGGGCGTTTTGTCGGGTCACGATGCTTCTGCAATCAGCCCCGAAAGCTTTCGGGGTTGGCCCCACAGCGTCGCCACGGCGATTCCGTCCCGCGGCGGACAAGATGGCTGTGCTACGACTCCGGGCTCGCAGGAGTTCGTCCTTCCATGCTCTTATGGGATGGGCTCTAGACACGATTAGGTAAGTTTATCCCCTGAGGAAACCGATAACCAGCACACACGAAGGTACTTCCGAATTTTGCGGAAAAATTGAAAGATTTCCATCCTTTGCCCGTCTAATTCTATAACGGATATGAAGGCAAAATTACTAATTCTAAGTGCCATTGTCGCGCTTTCGCTGACGACGCCCGCGTTCGCCAAGCGACACGTTGTCCAAACGCAGAATGGCCAGGCAGTTGTAACGAACAGTGGCAATCACAGAAATCATTGGCGCGGTGATCACTGGCGCAGTGGTAGCAGCGTATTTTGGAACGTCGGCATAGGCGTGCCGTTTTACGGAGGTTACTACGGTGGATACCCGTATTACGGCGGATACCCTTACTACGGCAGTTCCTATTATGGGGGATATCCATACGGTTCGTATGGGTACGGGTACTCCCCTTACGGATACAGCGGTAACTATTACTACGGCTCGAGCTATCCGTACTACTCCAACCGCACGGTCTATCGCGGTTACAACGGATCGGTTGTTGCGCGCGTACAGGAACGGCTCGCCAGGGCTGGATATTATCGCGGCCCGATTGATGGCCTAATGGGTCCACGCACTCGTTATGCGATCCGGGTATATGAGCGGACACATGGTCTGCCAGCTGATGGAGTCATTGATCGCCGTCTCCTGGCGACGATGGGCATCGCCTAAGGAAAAACTAACAATCAAACAGCCAGCGGTATTGGCGCAAGCACGCCGCCGGCTTTTTATTGCGCCGAGGTAACGACGATCTCTTTGTCGTGCAGTTGAATTGAACCGACCTTGTTAAGTAACTTGTGTTCGCGATCCATCGCCGCCACCGCATCGCTGAATAGAAAACCAGCGTATGGCATCACGCTGGGATCAATTGGCATTCGTCCGATTGCTCCGCTTTTCGGCGACGCTGTAACTTTCCCGCCCGCGATCTGGACGGCATAATCGGCGGATGTAAAAATCGAGTAACCAAAAATAGATCGCTCAATGGTGACACGGCAATTCCCTTCCGTAAACGCCACTATCGCCCGCTCGAAATCGATCAGCGGATGATTCAGCTTCTCCTTTTTGCGCTTCATGGCGCTGGCCAGGTAAGCGTTGACACCTTCCTCGGAGAATTGCATCGACTGGGGCTGGCGCGATTCCGTCAGCTTTTCCAAGCTCAGATTGATTTGCGGTGGGAACTCTTCGGACTTCACCGCCGGAGGCACGTCAGGAGGAATTAAAATAACAACCGCCGCCGCCGCGGCACCCGCGAGCAAGATCACTTTGGCGGTCTTGAAGAAAAGCAACCGCGTTTTGACCCCGCGTTGACTAAACATCCCTCGCATCCGCTTGTGCAATTCCTCCGAGGTTTCCTTCTTCCCCGTCGTGTAGCCCGCAAGCGCGGAACGATCGAGCCGGGCCCCGCAGTCGTGGCAATAGATGCGCTCGGCTTCATTATCACGCCGGCATTCCGGGCATGTTAGTTGAACTGGCGTTGCTGTCTTCATTCGCTCTTTTTCTCCGGCTTTGCGGGTTTTTCTGCCTTTGTCTCAGGCTTCGGCTTTTCCGAAGCCGGCGTTTCCTTTTTCACTGCTTCCTTATAGGAGTCGCTGCGATAGTCGGTGGTATAGAAACCCGAGCCTTTAAAGATAATTCCGGCACCTGTGCCGGGCAGCCGTTTTACCTTGCCGTGCCCCCATTTTTCCAGCCGGCAAAGATGCTTGGGACATTCGCGAAAGGGTTCGTCCCGCATCGATTGAAATGCATCGAAATGTTGCCCGCATTCAGCGCAGGCATACTCGTAGGTTGGCATGGGAAGATCGCGAAGTTGCAAAGTAGATGCGTTCAAAAGCAAAATTCAAGCCCACCAGCTTATTGTTGGCATCGACATTTGCCGACTCCCCGAGCCGGGGCATTGCTTGACTTTAAACGTCCGCTACGGAACGTCCTCTGCGATTGATGAAACGGGGGAGAAGAGCGGCAATTGCGGGGCTTATAGGGACGGTTTGCACGATCTTTATGGTCGGCTGCGGAGAGGACCCCCGTTTTTCCACCCAAACCCAATATCTCGGTGGGGTTTATGGCCCGGGTCCGGTTTCATCCAGCGCCCCCCTGGACAACGTTTCCTATTGGGACGGTGACGATATGGACGGAAAACCGAGCGTGAAAATCAGCCTGGGGGAGCAACGCGCCTATTTTTATAAAGGTGGAAAGCTGGCAGGCCTCTCCCAGCTGTCGACCGGGCGCGAAGGATTAAACACTCCAATCGGGCATTTCGCGATTCAGCAAAAGGATGTGAACCATGTTTCGACCAAATATGGTGATTACGTAGATGCCGCTGATAACGTGGTAAAGCCAAATGTAGAGCTGGGGGTCGATCCGAAGCCGCCCGGGACTCATTTCAAAGGCGCACCCATGCCTTATTTTATGCGCATTCATGGAGGAGTTGGAATGCATGCTGGCTATCTCCCTGGCTATCCCGCCTCCCACGGTTGCATCCGG
>Ga0209056_10001743_pt1 | contig 23805 bp, 12 predicted proteins | sample GraSoiAngelo_114_FD_185876 | JGI IMG/M metagenome (GOLD analysis project Ga0209056, IMG submission 185876) | Grasslands soil microbial communities from the Angelo Coastal Reserve, California, USA - 14_0903_13_40cm (SPAdes) (version 2) | ecosystem: Environmental > Terrestrial > Soil > Grasslands... | reverse complement strand
GTGCTCGGCGGCAGCGCGGCGGCGCGGAACGAGCGCCGTCAGGGTCTGGTGCCGCTGCTGCTCCATCCGAGGCCTCGCCGTGCCGCGTTCATCGGCATGGCGACCGGGATCACCGCGAGTGCCGCCGCGGCCCTCGGCGTCGACGAGACGACGGTCGTCGAGCTGGTCCCGGAGGTCGCGGCGGCGGCGCGCGTTCACTTCGGAACGTGGAACGGCGCGCTCCTCGATCGGCCCGCAGTCCGCCTCATCGTGGAGGACGGCCGTCGCTGGCTGGCCGCGACCGCCGACCGCTTCGACGTCGTCGTCTCCGACCTCTTCATCCCCTGGCACGCGGGCGCCGGGAACCTCTACGCGCGCGAGATGTACGAAGCGGCCGCCGCGCGCCTCGCCCCGGGGGGACTCTTCTGCCAGTGGCTGCCCCTCTACCAGCTGACGCGCGAGGAGTTCGACATCATCGTGCGGACGTTCCTGGCCGTCTTCCCGCACGTGAGCCTGTGGCGCGACGACTTCTACCCCAACCGCCCCGTCGTCGCCCTGGTCGGCGGGGGCGATCACGCGGGACCGGACCTCACCAGCGTCGGCGCGCGTCTCGCGGCCCTCCCCGACTGGGCGCAGGACCCGTTGCTCGCCACCCCGCACGGCCTCGCGATGCTCTATCTCGGCGAGCTGCCCGCGCTCCGCGAGGTCATCCCCCCGGGACCGCTCAACTCCGACGATCGGCCGCTGATCGAGTTCCTTGCACCGCGCCTCACGCGGATCAATTCCGCGGGCGACAAGGACTGGTTCACGGGCAACGCCTTTGCCGCCTTCGCCGACGCGCTCGCCGCCCGCGCGAGCACCGGCTCCCCCGACCTCGACGTCGCGCGAGCCGCCGGCGCCGCGCTCTACCGCTACGCTCTCGCCGTCGAGCGCCACGACCAGGCCGAGGCCGCGCGTCTCGAGGCCGACGTGCGTCGTCTCGTGCCGGACGTCATCGCGAACGCGCAAGCGCCGGTCGCCACCCTGGCCGACGCGCGCCGCACCCTGTCCGCCCTTCGCGACGAGCAGGAGCACGTCCGCCACGCGCTCGACGCCATGCGGCGACGGCTCGAGTCGCTCGGCGACGCGAGCGGAGCACCGCCGTGAGCCGCCGGCTCGCGTTGCTGGCTCTCGCTCTCGGCTGCGCGCACCCGGTCACCGCGCCGCCACCGCCCGAGCTACCCCGCACGGTGGCCGTCCTCACGCCGAACAATCTCACCGGCGACCCGCTCCTCGTGGCGGGCGCCTCCTTCTTCGAGAAGTACGCCACCCGCAGCGCGCGCGTCACCGTGTCCGACGTGCTCGCCGCCGAGGCACGCCTCCAGCTCGCGCGGCGCGGCTTCGACGTCGTCCCGGCGGAGACGGTGGAGGGCGGGACGCACGGCCGCGCGCCCGGAAGTGCCCGAGCCGCGGGCGAGCTGGCGAAGCAGGCGGAGCTTCCGGGCCTCGCGCTCTACCTCGAGATCCGGCGCTGGGACCCCGATGCGCCGACGCATCCGGCCTTCGTGCTCGTGGGCCTCGCGGCGAGCCTCGTCGATCCGGCGAGCGGCCGCGTCCTGTGGAGCGCCGACCACCCGGTCCGGCCGGTGCCGACGCCCGGCGAGGTGGCGGTCGGGCCGGCGTACGTGACTGCCGCGCGCAAGGTCATGGAGGAGTTGCTCGAGCCGCTCGGGCCGGAACGCCCGCCGGCGTCGTGACCCGCCCGTACCATACCGGCACGACGAAGAGGTTCAGCCACGTCGAGGTGAAGAGCCCGCCGACGATGACGAGCGCCATCGGCTGCTCGATCTCTCCGCCGGCGCGCCCGCCGAGCAGCAGGAGTGGGAGCAGCGCGATGCCGGTCACCAGCGCCGTCATGAGGATCGGCGCCAGCCGGTCCGCCGCCGCCCGGACCAGCCCCGCATGGTCGAGCGCCCGGCCCTGCGCGCGCTCCTCCTGCTGGAAGTAGGCGATCAGCACGATGCCGTTGCGGATCGTGATGCCGAAGACCGTCACGAAGCCGACGATCGCGCCGAGCGAGAGCTGCCCGCCGCCGGCGAGCAGGACCGCGGCGAGTCCGCCCACGAAGGCGAGCGGCACGTTCACCATGGTCAGCGCCGCGAGGCGCGCCGAGCGGAAGTCGAGGAGCAGGAGGACGAAGATGCCGAGCAGCGCGAGGACGCCGAGCCCGACGAGCCGCTGGCGCGCCGCCGCGGCGGCCGCATACTCGCCACCGACCTCGGCGTAGACGCCCGCCGGCAGTGCGGTCGCCGCCACGGCGCGGCCGACGTCGCGCGCCACGGCGTCGAGCGCTCGACCGCGGGCGTCGAGGCGCACGAGAATGGTGCGCACGCCGTCCTCGTGCATGATTGCCGTGCGCAGCGGGGCAACCTCGACGTCCGCGACGGCGCCGAGCGGCACGATCCGTCCTTCCGATGTCACGAGCGGGAGGCGCGCGAAACGCTCGGGGTCGGCGGCCGCGTCGGAGGCGATGCGGACGACGACGTCGGCCTGCCGCTCGCCCTCGACCAGGCGGCCGACCGGCAGGCCGCCGAGGGCGCTGCGCACGGCGCGCTCGACGGCGGCCGCCGGGACGCCGTTGAGCAGGAGGTCGTCGCGCCGGGGGTGGATCCGCACCCCGGGCGCGGTCAGCGCGCCGGGCGCGTGCAGGTCCGCCACGCCCGGGACCTCGGCCATCCGCTCGCTCAACGTGGCGGCCGCCTGCTCGAGGCTCGGGAGCTCCAGGCCGCGCAGCCGGATGACGAGCTCGGCGCCGGCGCCCCCGAGCAGCTCCTCGATGCGCTCGTTCAGGAACTGCTTGATGTCGAAGGCGAAGCCCGCCACGCCGCCGGCCTCCTCCCGGAGCGCCTCGGTCACCGCCTCCGCGTCGACGTCGGGCGCGAGCTGCACCATCAGCTCGCTGCGCTCGGGGCCGAAGGTGTCCTCCGAGAGGGTCGAGCGGCCGATCACCTGCGCCACCGAGCGCACGCCGGGCACGGCGAGGAGCCGCCTGCCCGTCTCGGCGCCGACCCGGAGCGACTCCGCGAGGCCCACGCCCGGCGCGCCGGTCATGTGCATGACGAAGTTGGTCTCGTGGAACTCGGGCAGGAACTCGAGATGCGTGAGCGGGCTCAGGCCGACGGCCACCGCCACGGCGGCGATGCTGCCGACGAGGACCGGCGCCGGGCGGGCGAGCACCTGGGCGAGCGCCCGCTCGTAGCGGCGCCGGAGCGCCGCCATGAGCCGTGGCGGCTCCGGATGCCGGGCGACGGCGCCGGGGAGCAGCACGAGCGCCAGCGCCGGCGTCACCGTGAGCGCGACGCCGAGCGAGGCGAGCGTCGCCAGCACGTAGGCGAGCGCCAGCGGGCGGAACAGCGCGCCCTCGAGGCCGCCGAGCAGGAAGACGGGCAGGAACACGAGCGCCACCATGACCGTCGCGTAGACGACGGCGCTCCGCACCTCCACCGAGGCGGCGAGCACGACGTCGAGCGGGCGAGCGCCGGCCGGCGCGCCGCGCAGCCGCCGCCAGGCGTTCTCGACGTCGATGATCGCGTCGTCCACCACCTCCCCGACGGCGATCGCGAGGCCGCCGAGCACCATGACGTTGAGCGTCGCGCCCGCCGCGCGCAGCACGGCCACGGCCGCGAGCAGCGAGAGCGGGATGGCCACCACGCTCACCATCGCCGCCCGCAGCTCGGCGGTGAAGACCAGGAGCACGAGCGTCACGAGGACGGCGCCGGCCAGGAGCGCGCGGCGCAGGTTGCCGAGCGCGTGCGTCACGAAGCTCGCCTGGCGGAACATCGCCCGCTCGACGCGCACGCCGGCCGGGAGGGCGCGCACGATCGCCTCGAGCGCGTGCTCGACAGCCGCGGTGACGGCGAGCACGTTCTGCTCGGGCTGCTTGGTGACCAGCAGCACGACACCGGGCTCGCCGTTCACGATCGCGTCGCCCACCGCCACCGCCGGCCCGTCCGCCACGTCGGCGACGCTCGCGAGCGGCACCGGGACGTGATTCCGACCCGGGAGCGGCGCCTGTGCGAGGTCGGCGGCGCCGTGCAGCCGGCCGTCGAGCCAGGTGGGTAGCCGCTGCCCGCCGCGATCGAGAAACCCCGAGCCGCCCGGCGCGTCCGCGGAGGCGGCGGCGGTGGCGAGGTCGTCGAGCGTCGCGCGCACCGCCCAGAGCCGCTCGGGCGTGGTCGTCACCTGCACCTGCCGGATGCCGCCGCCGTAGATGACCACGTTGGCGACCCCCGGCACGGCGAGCAGCCGCGGGCGGATGGTCCATTCCGCCAGGTCGCGCAGGACGAGCGGCGAGCCGCCGCGCATGCCGATCGCCAGGATCGTCGTCAGCGCCGAGGAGAGCGGCGAGACGGCCGGGCGCGCGCCCGGGGGCAGCTGCTCCGCGGTGAGCGCGAGCCGCTCGATCACGACCTGCCGGGCGCGATAGGGATCGGTCCCGTACGGGTAGATGGCGGTCAGCACGGCGAGGCCCGCGATCGACGACGAGCGCAGCGTCGCCAGCTCGGGCGCGCCGCCGAGCGCGCGCTCGAGCGGCCGGGTGACCAGGGCCTCGACGTCCTCGGCCGCGAGCCCCGGCGCCTCCACCTGGACCTCGACGATCGGCGGGGCGAATTCGGGAAAGACGTCGAGGGGTGAATGACGCGCCGCGTAGAGGCCGCCGACCAGGAGCGCGACGGCAAGGAGGAAAACGACCTCGCGGTTGCGGAGCGCCGCGCCGATGAGCCGCCCCACCACGGCTAGACCACCGGGCCGTGCGGCAGCTCTCTAGTTGGCATGGGACGGAAGACGTGGAGGGATGGCCACGACAATAGGCCAGCGCGCCGGGTGCCTCAAGCAGTCGGCATGGCGCTGAACCGCGCTCCCCACAAATGGGTGTGACGCTCACGGCCGTTGATGTAGAGTCCTGCCGTGAAGCGGGTATTCCGTATCCCCTCCGTCCGGACCTCCCTGCGGCTCCTCCCCGTCGGCAAGAAGCTCGGCCTCATCGTCGTCCTCTTCGTCTTCATCGTCGCCTGCCTGCTCATGCTCGCCAACGTGCAGATGGAGATCCTGTCGGCGGCGCGGGCCTACGTGGGCGGCGAGGGCCTGTGGTCGAAGGGCGAGAAGGACGCCGTCCATCATCTCGCGCGCTACGCCGACACACGCCACGAGCGCGACTACCGCCGGTATCTCGCCGCCGTCGCCGTGCCGCTCGGCGACAAGCAGGCGCGGCTCGAGCTCGAGAAGCCCAGGCCGGATCTCCGCGTGGTGCGACAGGGATTCGTCCGGGGACGCAATCACCCGGACGACGTCGGCCGCCTGGCGATGCTCTTCCGGCGGTTCCGCCACGTGAGCTACATGGCGAAGGCGATCGCCATCTGGACCGCCGGCGACCGCTACATCGCCGCGATCGCCGAGCGGGGCGAGGCGCTCCACGCCGAGATCGCGTCGGGCCGGCTCAATGCGGAGCGCGTCGGCGCGCTCCTCCGCGAGATCAGCCGGCTCGACCAGCGCGTGACGCCGCTCGAGGACGCCTTCTCGCGCACGCTCTCCAAGGGGGCGCGGCACGTCAAGCGGCTGCTGCTCGAGATCACGGTGCTCATCGCCGCGCTCCTGCTGAGCAGCGGCGTGCTGCTCTCCTGGATGATGCTGCGGCACATTCGCGCCTGGGAGGCGCGGTACCGGCACCTGCTCGACACGGCCAACGACGCCATCATCGTCGCCAGCCTCGAGACCGGCATCATCCTCGACGCGAACCGCAAGACCGAGGAGCTGCTCGGCCTCCCGGTGAGCCGCATCCTCGGCAGGCACCAGGCGGAGCTGCACCCCGAGAGCGAGCAGGACACGTACCGGCGCCTCTTCGCGGAGGAGGTCCGCACCGGCCATGCGACCAACAGCGACCTGCATCTCCGCCGCCCGGACGGGCAGCTCGTGCCGGTCGAGATCAGCGCCGCGGTCACGGAGCTCGGTGGACGGGCCGTCGTGCAGAGCATCTTCCGGGACATCACCGAGCGCACGCGCGCCGACCAGGCGCTGCGCGAGAGCGAGGAGCGCTATCGCGGGCTCTTCGAGTACGCCAACGACCTGGTCTACACGCACGACCTGGCGGGCAACTTCACGTCGATCAACAAGGCGGCCGAGCGGATCACGGGCTACACGGCGACCGAGGCAGCCCGCGTGAACCTTTCCCAGGTCGTCGCGCCCGAGCACCTGGAGCTCGCCCGCGAGATGGTGAGCCGCAAGGTGACGTCGGGCGGCCCGACGGTCTACGAGCTGGACATCATCACCAAGGACGGCGGCCGGGTGCCGCTCGAGGTGAGCACGCGCCTCATGTTGCGCGACGGCACGCCAGTGGGCGTGCAAGGCATCGCGCGCGACATCCGGGAGCGGAGGCGGATCGAGGCGGAGCGAGCAGAGCTGCTCGCCCGCGAGCAGGCCGCGCGCGCCGAGGCGGAGCTCGCGAACCGTGCCAAGGACGAGTTCCTCGCCACCCTGTCGCACGAGCTGCGCACGCCGCTCAGCGCCATCCTCATCTGGGCGCGCCTGCTGCGCTCCGGCCGGCTCGATCCGGAAGCCCGGGCGCGCGCGCTCGAGGTGATCGAGCGCAACACGAAGCTCCAGGCTCGCCTCATCGAGGACCTCCTCGAGGTCTCGCGCATCATCGCCGGCAAGCTGCGCCTGGAGCTGACGCCCGTCGACCTGGCGGCGACCGTCGAGAGCGCCATCGACGCCGTCCGTGCGGCCGCCGACGCGAAGGAGATCATGCTCGAGTGCGAGCTCGACCACGGCATCGGACCGGTGCGCGGCGATCGCAACCGGCTGCAGCAGATCGTCTGGAACCTCGTCGCCAACGCCATCAAATTCACGCCCAACGGCGGGCGTGTCACAGTCCGGCTCGAGCGCGACGCGCAGGGCGCCGTGATCAGCGTGCGCGACACGGGCATCGGGATTCCGGACGACTTCCTGCCGCACATCTTCGAGCGCTTCCGGCAGGCCGACAGCACGAGCACGCGCACGCACGGGGGGCTGGGGCTCGGGCTGGCGATCGTGCGCCACCTGGTCGAGCGACACGGCGGCACGGTGGCGGCCGCGAGCCCGGGCGAGGGCCAGGGTGCCACGTTCACGGTGCGACTCCCCGTCCCGACCAGGGATGTCGAGGCGGGCGACGCGGCGTGGCTCAGCGGCCTCGCGCGGCGCCCCGGCCCGAGCCTCGTGTCGCTCCACGGCCTCCACGTGCTCCTCGTCGATGACGAGTCCGACATGCGCGAATCGGCCGCCGTGAGCCTCGAGCTGTACGGCGCGCGCGTGACGGCCGTCGGCGCGGCGCCGGCGGCCCTCGGGATCCTGGACCGTGACCCGCCCGACATCATCCTCTGCGACATCGGCATGCCGGGCGAGGACGGCTACGCGCTGGTGCGCAAGATCCGAGCTCGCGGCGCGGAGCGAGGCGGGCAGATCCCGGCGGTCGCGCTCACCGCGTATGCCCGGGACGAGGACCGCAGCCGCGCGCTCGAGGCGGGTTTCCAGACCCACGTCGCCAAACCGGTCGAGCCGAGCGAGATCGCGCGCGTCGTCGCCGACCTCTGCCGCTCGACGGCGCGCGGCAGGCGGGCGGCGTCCGGAGGCTGACCGAGCTGCCGCTCGGTCCGCTCACGCCCGCCCGGCGGGGCTCAGGACGGCCCGCGCCCTGAGCCGCTTGATCACCTCCAGGGCCTCGCCGAGTCCGTCGCTGAGATCGTGCTCCGCAATCATCCCCTTCTTCCGGAGCACGTGCTCCAGCACGATGACGGCGAGCGCCGTCTCGGTGAAGAGGGAGACGAACCGGGGGGCGAAACGGCGCAGACGGTCCAGGTCCGGACCGAGCTGGGCCATGAAGACCCGCAGGTGCTCTTCGAGCGACTCGGCAGGCGTCCTGGTCGGCGACTCTCTCGAGGCATCCATCGTTCTGCCCTCCACCCCAGATGCAACCGCCGTACCGCGGGTCGGTGGTGGCAGAAGGCGCGCCCGGTACGACGCATCGCGCGTCGACCTTCCTGGACAGGCGCTACGGGCGCTTAGCATCTGCTCACTCGTGCTGCCAAGGACGCTTGGCGTGGTGCGGTCGTGCCGGTGAAGCCGGTGAAGCCTTGACGCGAGACGGGTACGCCTCCTACCATCCGCGCGCGAAGCCGCCCGCCCCCAGCCACCAGCCAGACGGCGCGTCGCGATGGAAGCCCCAACGCCTACCAGGGACAGCGAACGTCGGCATGCGACGGTCGTGTTCGCCGACCTCTCGGGATTCACGCGCATGTCGGAGCGGCTCGACCCCGAGGAAGTCACCGACATCATCAACCGGTGCCTCGCCACCCTGGCCGACGTGGTCACCGCGCACGGCGGCCACGTCGACAAGTACATCGGCGACTGCGTGATGGCCCTCTTCGGGGTCCCCGCGGCCCTCGAGAAGGCGCCCCAGCAGGCGATCAACGCGGCGATCGAGATGCGCAACCAGCTCGCGCGCCTCGTCGAGGAGCGCAGCATCGGGGTGCCCCTCAAGCTCCACATCGGCATCAACACGGGTCTGGTGATCGCCGGCCATGTCGGGGGTGAGGCCCGGCAGGAATTCACGGTGTTCGGCGACGCCGTCAACGTCGCCTCCCGCCTGAAGGACGTCGCCCCCAACGGCTCGATCTACGTCGGCGCGGAGACCCATCGCTACACGCGCGAGGAGTTCGAGTTCCGCAAGCTGCAGCCGCTCGCCGTCAAGGGGAAGGAGCGCCCACTCGAGGCCTACGAGCTGCTGTCGCTGAAGGAGCGCATCCACCGGTCGAAGCCCGCGGGTACCGACCGGATGATCGTCTCCCCGCTCGTGGGGCGCGACCACGAGCTCCAGCTCCTGCGCGCCTGCCTCATGGCGGCGGCGTGCGGCGAGGGCGGCATCGTGAACCTGATCGGCGAGGCCGGCCTCGGGAAGTCTCGCCTCCTCGCCGAGGCGTGCGCGTCCGAGGAGGGCAAGGAGGTGGCCGTCCTCGAGGGGCGGTCATTGTCCGTAGGCAAGGGTCTGCGGTTCCACCCGTTCATCGACCTCCTCAAGCAGTGGGCGGGAATCGCCGACGAAGACGCCGAGCCGGAGGCGCGGGACAAGCTCGAGACGGCGATCGGCGGCCTCGCCGCCGAGGAATCGGAAGAGATCTTCCCCTTCGTCGCCACCTTGATGGGTGCGCGACTGACGGGCGCGCACGCGGAGCGGGTGGCGGGCATCGAGGGCGAGGCGATGGAGAAGCTCATCGTCAAGAGCATGCGAGAGCTCCTGCGCCGCCTGGCGCTCGTCCGCCCGTTGGTCCTGATCTTCGAGGATCTCCACTGGGCGGACCTGTCGTCGATCCAGCTCCTCGAGTCGCTGCTCCGGCTCGTGCCCGAGAGCGCGATCCTCTTCGTCCACGCCTTCCGTCCCGATCATCCGGAGACGAGCGAGCGGATCCTCCGGGTGAGCCGCGAGCAGCACGGCCGCCAGCAGATGGAGATCCACCTCGATGCACTCGACGACCGGCACTGCCATGCCCTCGTCTGCAACCTCTTCAAGACCGACCAGCTTCCCTACTCGACGCTGGCGCACATCACCCGGACCGGCGAGGGCAATCCGTTCTACCTGGAGGAGGTGGTACGCTCCCTGATCGACGGCGGCGTCGTCGAGCAGGTGAAGGGGCAGCTCGTCGTCACCGACAGGATCCAGTCGGTCGTCATCCCCGACACCATCCAGGGCGTCGTGATGGCCCGCGTGGACCGCCTCCCCCCCTCGACGCGTCAGCTCCTCCAGGTCGCCTCCGTCGTCGGACGGAGCTTTCACCATCGCATCCTCGCGCAGATCGCACCGCCCGACATCGATCTGCGGCGGGAACTCGAGCGGCTGAAGGAGCGCCAGCTGCTGCTCGAGCGGAAGACGCGCCGCACGGCGAGCCCGCGCCGGCGAAACCTCGGGGAGGAGGCCGAATACGTCTTCACGCACGCGCTCGTGCAGGAGACGGTCTACGGCTCGATCCTGCAGAAGACGCGCCGGGAGCTGCACCTGAGGGTGGCCGAGACGATCGAGGCGCTCTTCGCGGAGCGCCTGCAGGACTTCTACGGCATGCTCGCCTACCACTTCAGCCGCGCCGAGAACCTGCCCAAGGCCGAGGAGTACCTCTTCAAGGCCGGCGCCGAGGCTGCGCGCGCTGCCGCCTCGAGCGAGGCGCTCGCGTTCTTCCGCGAGGCGTCCACGCTCTACCTTGCCATGCACGGCACGGGGGGCGACCCGAAGAAGAAGGCCCTCCTCGAGGAGAACATCGCGCTCGCCCTGGTGAACAAGGGCGAGCTCACCGAATCGATCGACCACTTCGACCGGGCGCTCGAGCACCTCGGGGAGCGCGTTCCGCGTACCCCGCCTGCGCTCGCGCTGCTCTTCCTCCGCAATATCGTGCCCGTGCTGTATCGCGTCTACGTGCGCCCGGCGGCCAAGGGTAGGATCAAGGACCTCGACCGTGAGCGTGCGATCTTCGAGCTGTTCCGCTCACGGGGCCGCGCCGAGACGACGAGCGACCCGAGGCGGCTCTTCCTCGAGATCCCCTGGCTCTTCCGTCGCCTCAGTCGGGTCGACCCGCGCCAGATCGAGCGGGCCTGCGGCATGTACGTCTCATGCGGCGCGATCTTCGCCTACTCCGGGATCTCCTTCGCGCTCAGTGAGCGGATGCTGCGCATCGCGCGGACGCTGATCCGCGAGGGGAACTTCATGGACCTCTTCATCTACCGCGAGGCGGAGTTCGTGTATCACTACCTGCTCGGGAACTGGGCCGACGAGTACCTGATCGAGAACGAGCTGGTCGAGCAGAACCTCCGCTACGGTCAGGTCTGGGACGTGAGCAACTACCTGGGCCTCGAGTGCGACCGGCGCTTGCGCCACGGGGATTTCGCCGGCGCCCGGAGGATCCTCGCCCGGCTCGCCGACATCAACGACGCCTACGGGTACGCCTTCGCGGGCGTGACCCGCGACGGCATGCTCGCGATCCTCCTTCTCGAGGAGCGGAACCTGGCGAAGGCGCTGGGCGAGGCGGAGAGCTACTGCGCGGCCCGGCACGAGGACGCCCTGAAGGTGTTCGCCCTCGGCCTGATCGCCAAGGCGGCGGTGCTGCTCGGCGACCGCGCCCGCGCCGCGCCCGCGCTCGTCAGGGCCGAGGACATCGTCAAGCGATCGCCGGTGATCCCCACGTGGCACCGGAGCAGCTACCTCGTGGCACGGCTCCTCTTCGACCTGACTGCTCTCGAGGAGGCAGCCGAACGCGGCGACCGCGAGCAGTGGCGGACCCTGCGGCGGCAGGCTCGGAGGGCCGCGCGTCAGGCGGTCCGCATCGTCGCCAAGGTTGCCAAGGAGCGGACGGAGACGTACCGGCTGGTGGGGCGCCTGTCGTGGGTGCTCGGGAACCGGCGTCGCGCGCTCGCGTGGTGGGCGAAGAGCATCGCCGAGGGCGAGCGTCTGCGTGCCCGGCCGGAGCTCGCCCGGACGTACCTCGAGGTGGGTCAGCGGCTCGCGGGGCGCGGACGCCTCGCGGGCCTCGACGGGGCAGAGTGCCTTCGCAAGGCGCTGCGGCTGCTGTCGGAGATGGGGCTCGCATGGGACCTCGAGCGCCTCGGCGCTGGGGAACCCGCGCCGCCGATGATCGGGGAGACGCTGCTCGCCTGAGCGCAAGATGCGAGCGCTCCTCGTGAACCCGGAGTTCCCACCGACCTACTGGAGCTACCGCTACGCGCTCGGGTTCGTCGGCAAGCGCTGTGCCCTTCCCCCTCTCGGGCTGATCACCGTCGCCGCTCTCCTGCCCGTGCACTGGCGGCCCCGGCTCGTCGACCTCAACGTCGAGTCGCTCGCCGACGGTGAGCTCCGCGCGGCCGACGTCGTGATGCTCACGGCGATGCACGTGCAGCGCCGGTCGCTCCACGAGCTCCTCCGCCGCTGCCGGCGCCTGGGCGTGCCGACGGTCGTCGGCGGCCCCTACGCCACCACCGAGCCGCACCTGCTCGCGGACGCGGACTACCTGGTGCTCGGCGAAGCCGAGGAGACGTTGGGGCGGTTCTGCGCCGATCTCGAGGCCGGGCGCGCCGAGCGCGTCACGCGGAACACCGAGCGTCCCGACGTCGTGCGGAGTCCGGTGCCGCGTTACGACCTCCTCCGTGGCGGCGCCTACCACAACATGTCGCTGCAGTACTCGCGAGGCTGTCCGTTCACGTGCGAGTTCTGCGACATCATCGTGGTGTTCGGCCGCAAGCCGCGCACCAAAACCGCCGAGCAGGTCCACGCCGAGCTCGACGCCATCCGGGCGACGGGCTTTCGCGGCAGCGTCTTCTTCGTGGACGACAACTTCATCGGCAACAAGAAGGCGGTGCGCGAGCTGCTGCCCGCCGTCAGAGCCTGGCAGGAGCGTCACGGGTGGCCCTTCGACTTCTACACCGAAGCGTCGCTCAACCTGGCGGAGGATCCGGCGCTCATGCGGGCGATGACCGAGGCCGGCTTCTGGAGCGTCTTCGTGGGGATCGAGAGCCCGTCCGCCGACTCGCTGCGCGAGACCCGAAAGACCCAGAACGTCCGCGGCGACATCGCCGGCCGGGTGCACGCGGTGCTCCGCCAGGGGCTCGACCTGTGGGCCGGGTTTATCATCGGCTTCGACAGCGACGGGCCGGACATCTTCCACCGGCAGATCGAGCTCATCGAGCGCGCGGCGATCCCCGACGCCATGGTGGGTCTCCTGCATGCGATCCCCGGCACCCCGCTCGAGGCCAGGCTCCGGGCCGCCGGCCGGCTCCGTCCGGTGGAGTCGACCGACCAGTTCGGCCGGACCAACTTCCGCACCGTCCTCCCCGAGCCCGTCCTGGTGGACGGGTACCGCCGGTTGCTCGAGACGATCTACGAGCCGCGCCGCTATCTCCGACGCGTGCTGAGGATGATGCACCACCGTCCGCCCCTCGCCCCTCGCCGCGGGCGGCTTCGGACCCGTGCGCTCGTCGCCGCCGCGCGGGCAATCGTGACGCAGGGGATCCTCGCCTCCTACCGCAAGGAGTACTGGGCGTTCCTGCGGGACGTGTGGCGGTGGAACCGGGCGCGGCTGGCCGAAGCGATCATGCGGGCGGCCGCCGGCCATCACTTCATCGAGTACACGCGGCGCGACGCGATCCCACGCCTGCGCGAGCCGCTGCCCGGCGAGGTCAGCGCGGCGAAGTCCGCCGCGTGAGCCTCCCCGAGAGCGCGACGGCGAGCGCCGTGAGCCCGCACCCGATCGCGAACGCGTCCCCGAAGCGCCCGTAGGGCGTGACGATGTCGTTCGGCCGCACCGCCCCGGCGATCGCCGCGCGGCTGAAAGCCTCGGACTGCACGACGATGCGGCCGAACGGGTCGATGATCGCCGAGGGGCCCGAGGTCGAGGCGCGGACCACATAGCGCCGCTGCTCGACAGCCCGCAGGCGGGCCATGTCGAGCGCCTCGGCGGAGAACTGCGGGTCGCCGAGCCAGGAGTCGTTGGCCAGGTTCACGAGGAAGGCGGCGCCGGCCTGTACCCTGCGGGCGACGAGCTCGGGAAACATCGCTTCGTTGCAGATGACGACGCCGGCCGGCCCCGCCACCGTCGGGAGCGGCCCGGTCGCCGTGCCGGGAGCGAACTCCCGCACGCGCGCGAACTCGCGGCGGAGCAGCGCAACGCCCGCGAATGGGAAGTACTCGGCGAAGGGCAGGAGGCGCTGCTTCTCGTAGCGGGCGAGGACGCGGCCGTCGGGCGAGACGAGGAATGCCGAGTTGTAGTAGCGCGTCGCGGGGGCCCCGACCGCGTGCGGCCCGCCGGCGACGAGCTCGGCGCCGTAGGGCGAGAGCAGGTGCCCGATCGCGGCCCGGTACAGCGGCTCGTCCTCGAGAAAGAACGTCATCGCACTCTCGGGCCAGATGACGAGCGCCGGGCGGCTCTCGCGCAGCGCCTGCAACGTCAGGCGCATGTACTCCTCGAGGTTGCGTCCGTAGAGGTCCTGCCGCCACTGCGCGCCGAGGTCGAGGTTCGCCTGGGCGACGACCACCCGGGTCGCCGGGTCGGCCCGCTGGGTCCGCGGGTCCAGGCGGAAGCGGCCGTAGCCGACGGCGCCCGCGAGCGCGGCGCCCACGAGGGCGAACCCGGCGAGCGCCTCGGCCGTGCGACGCGGCCCGCGCATCGCGGCGACCCACACCTCGGCGAGCGCGGCGTTGACCGCCGCCACCAGGAAGCTCACCCCGTACACCCCCGTCACGTCGGCGATCTGTACCAGCGGGCCGACGCCGGCCTGCGAGTAGCCGAGGAGCCCGAACGGATCGCCCACCAGCACGCGCACCCGGCCGAGCTCGCAGGCCGCCCACGCGGCGCCGACGAGGAGCGGCAGGGTGCGGGCGGAGCGAGCGGCCATCGCCCGGTAGCACAGGGTGAAGCCGAGGAACCAGGGAGCCAGCGTCGCGCACCACGCGGCGACGAAGAGCCCGATGCCGACGACGACCGGCTGGCCGTAGTAGACCGCGACGGCGCGGGGCAGCCAGCCCGCCACCAGGTAGGTCCCGGTGAGGGTCACGACGGCGCTCAGCAGGAGCGCGGTCCGTGCGCCGGCGAGCCGGATCGCGGCGAACCACGGCACGAGGGCAACCCAGGCCCACAGGTACCGGCGCGCAGGCGGGAACGCGAGACCGTGCAGCGCCGGGGTGGCGAACACCGCCAGCAGGTAGGTGACGACGCCCGGGCGGATCATTCAGAGGAGCTCGCCGAGCTCCTCGATGGGCCGGCACACCGCACGGTAGGCCGCATGTGTCAGGCTCTCGGCGTCGGCCTCGGCGCGAGGGTCGAGCGCCGCCGCGATGTGCACGACGGCCCGCAAGCGGCCGCCGGCGAGGACGCGCGTCCACAGATGCGACGCGAGCCCGCTCTCGTCGGTCCAGTACGCGCGACGGTCATCGTAGCGGATGGTCACCGGGACGACGGGCACGCCCAGGTGGTGCAGCAACCGAAAGAGCCCGGGGTGAAACGGCCCGGGCAGTCGCTGGCCTCCCGTGGTGCCCTCGGGAAAGACGACGATGCTGCCGGTGGCGAGGCGACGCGCGAGCGCGCGCGCCGCTCGGATGCGGCCCTGCGGATCGTCACGCTCGACGAAGACCGAGCCGACGAGCCTTGCCGTCGCGCCGACGACCCACCAGCCAGCGACGTCTGCCCGGCTCATGAAGGGCGCCGCCAGCACGCCGGCGAGGAGAGGGATGTCGAGATAGCTGCGGTGGTTGGCGACGTACACGCAAGAGGTTCGCGGAGGAGCCCCGGTCGCGCGCACGTCGAGCCCAAGCCAGCGCCAGGCGCACACGCTCCAGTGCTGGAGGAACGCGACGGCACGCGCCGGCGAGTGCCCCCACAGGAGCGCGGATATCCGATAGACGAGCAGGTGCGACAGCGCGCTCGCCACCGTCCCCGCGAGGCGCACGCTCGCTACACCCGCCGCCGCGAGCTTCGCCCCACCGGCGTCCGGGGCGACGCCGACCTCCGGCGCTCTCGTGGCGACGGCGCGCAGGCGTCCCCACATCGGCCTCGCTCTCTTAAGAGGCACCCGCTCCCGGCGGTCAAGTCCGGCGCGTTCCTTGACGCGCCGGTGGCGGCCGCGCTACCCGGGCCTGCCCCGATGCGACGCATCCCGTACCCGCTGCTCTGCACCGCGCTCGGCCTGCCCCTCGCGTGGCTCCCAGTGCTCGTCCACGGGCCGATCCCGTACAAGTTCAACGTGCTCGGCATCCGGGGCGCGATCGCGGTGTGGGCCTTCTACAGCGCGCGCATGCTGATCGGCTTCCTCGTCGGCATCACGCGCTGGCCCGAGCGCTGGTACCTCCGCGGGCCGCTGTGCGGCTTCGTCTCGCTGTTCCCGGTGACGCTCGTCGCGCTCGCCACGCCGGGCTGCGGCGGCCGGTGAATGTTCTGGAATCTGGTCACCGGTACGGTGATCGGGACGACGGTTGCCGGGCTCGCCCGCCTGGCGACGGGCGTGGATCGTGCGTGACCACCCCTAGTCGCCGCCCTCCGGTGGGAGCCGCGTCGCCGAGAGCAGGCTCGCGGCGCCGGTCACGACGACCCGCGCTCCCGGCTCGACGCCGCTCGCGATCTCGACGCGGTCGTGGCGCACGACGCCGAGCTTCACCGCGCGCAGCGCGTACCGGCCTTCGGCCTCCTCGACGAACACGACGGGCTGGGCGTCGTCGTAGACCACCGCCGCGACGGGCACGACGACCGCCGCATGCGGCCGACCGACCTCGAGCGTGACGGCGCCGGTCATCCCCGGGCGGAGCTGCTGCGCGGGGTCGCGGACACGCAGGCGGACCGGCGCCGCGCGCGTCGCGGGGTCGACGTACGCCGGCGCGGCATCGACGCGCGCCGCGAGCTCGCTCGCCGCAAAGGCGTCGGGGGTGAAGGCCGCCTCGGCGCCGGTCTCGATGCGCGGCACGTCGGTCTGGGGCACGTGCGCGATCACCCATTCCTCGTCCGCGCCGAGGGGCGCGTGATCGTTCTCGCCGCCGAACGCGGCCAGCGCCTTGACCGCGCGCGCCGCCTCCGCCGACGCCGCCGCCTCCTCGGCGCGCGCCGCGTCGAGCTCCTTGCGGGGAGCGACCGCGCCCTTGGCGAGTTCCTCGAGTCGGCGGACCTGCTGCCCGGCGAGACGGCGCCGCGCCTCGGCCTGGGCGAGCTGCGTCCGCGCGTCGCGCACCTCGGCGAGCTGCTCGTCGGCCACCACGGCAGCGAAGGCACGGACGAGGTCTCGCATCGGCTCGGCGGCCGCCACCGCCGTCTCGACGCCCGGCACGCTCGCGGACCGCTCCCGCGCGCGCTCGGCTCGCTTCCCCTCCCGCTCGGCCCGGCAGGCGGCGAGCGTGAGCGCGCAGAGCAGGAGCGCCGTCCACCTCACGGTTCGAGCACCCCCGCGGCCTCGAGCACGTCGGCCTCGGCCTCGCGCAGGTCGCGCCAGGCGTCGATCGCCGCGGCGCGCGTCTGGAGCAGGCGGTCCTGCTGGAGGAGGAGATCGGGGAGGGAGAGATAGCCCGCGTCGTAGCCGCGCTCCAGCAGCTCGCGCGCCGAGCGGGCGGCGGGCAGCGCCACCTCCTCGTAGCGGCGCCAGGCCTCCTCGGCGGCCGTCCGGCGGACGAGCGCGAGGTGGACTTCCCGCGGGATCGCCGCCTCGAGCCGCGTTGCCTCGACCGCCGCCCCGCGTGCCTGCGCGAGCAGCGCGGCCTCGGTGCCCTGCTCGCGGTTCCAGATCGGCAGCGGCACCGACAGGCCACCACCGACGATGTGCTCCTCGAATTGCTCCTCGCGGTAGAAGCCCCGGAGCACCGGGTTCGGGACGAGACCGCGGCGACGTGTCAGCACGGCTTCCGTCTCGAGCCGCGCGCGCTCCTCGCGAGCCGCGGCCAGATCGGGGCGCGCGGTGAGAGCGCGCGCGACGAGCGACTGCTCCGTGCCCCCGGGCGGGCCCGTCTGGTCGTCGGCTTCGGCGGTCAGCGGCTCATCCGGCGACGCGCCGATGGCAACCGCCAGCCGGGCCGCGGCCCGCGCACCTTCGGTCTCGGCCGCGGTACGCTCCTGCTCGGCGCGCGCCGTCTCGAGCTCGGCGAGACGCACGTCGAGCAATCCGACCTCGCCCGCCCGAGCGCGGCGACGGGCGGCCTCGGCCAGCCGGGCCGCGATCGCGAGCCGCTCGGCGGCGAGCCGCAGGCGACGGTCGGCCGCCGCGAGCCCGAAGAACGCCCGCCGAACCTCACCCTCCACCGTGCGGCGCCGGTCGGCGAGCAGGTAGTCGGCATGCGCCACGTCGTGCTCGGCCCCCGCGATGCGGAGCCCGCGCTGCCCGCCCACCTCGATCTCCTGCTCGAGCTGGACGCCCCGGTCCTTGGTGTCCTCGCCCGGAGCCGTGTGCCGCGCGAGGTCGCCCGTGAGCACCGGGTTGGCGGGGATCAAGCGCGCCTGGCGGAGCCGGCCGCGCGCCGCGTCGAGGTCAGCGGCCGCCGCCCGCAGCGCCGGGCTGGCGGCGCGTGCCCGGACGAGGGCGTCCGCCAAGCGCAGGGCGTCGGCCGGCGGCGTCACGACCAATCCGCTCGTCCCGAGGAGGAAGACCGTCCAAGCCCTCTTCCCGCCCACCGACCCTCACTAGCACGCACGCGCCGGGCCGCCGAATGGCCGGCGAGGAGCGGACCGACGACCACACTGGCCGCGCGGGAGCGCCGCCGCGCGGCGCCTGCCAAGTTGTCTTTGCACCCACCTCCCGCAGCAGCCGCTCGCTGCCAACCCGACGAAGCACCCCCCAAGGCGGCCGTCCGCCGAGGCGCTCGGTCCGTCGCGGCCCTTCGTCCCGGAGGCGGAGGGAGACGGCATGGGCATCGAGCTTGCTCTCTTCCGCGGCGAAGGAGGGCACACCATGATTCCCACGGGAACGCTTCTGGACCTGACCGCCGTGCTCGTCCCGGCGGCCTCGGCTGCGACCGGCTTCGTGCTCGTCGTCCTGGCGACGATCGTCCTCGCCGCGATCCGCGAACGAGACGTGGAGCCGCCCCCGGCCGCGAGCGCGGTCAAAGCGTCGGCCGAGAAGGTCCAGGCCGCTGCCTGACGGACCCGCGACGTCGGCGGTTGATGCATGGCGGCAATGGCGGGCAGCGTCGCACCACTTTTTCGTTGACGTGTGCCTGGGTTCCGCGTTATCGCGCGTCTTGCGACCCCTCGCACGATCGGACCGCATCGATTGCGAACTAGCGTGAGGGAATGCTTCTCGGGTTGGCCTCGCGCCTGGCGCTGGCGCGTGGCAGTCGTCGTAGCCAGCGTGGCTGCGGGGATCGCCACCGGCGCGTACGGGGCCTGCAACACCATCCCGAGCGCGAGTCGCATCTTTCGTGGTGCGCTCGGCGGCGCCGACCGGCCCTTCGCGGCGCCGGGCCGGTTCGTCGAGCTGCGCGTGCAGCCGGAGGGGTGCGATACGGCCTCGGCCGGCTTCGGCCCGACCGCGGCCGAGCACGTCGTGACCGTCGTCTTCGAGCCACCCCTCGGCGGGTCGCGCAACGTCGTCGTGCTGACCACCAGCTGCGCCGGCGTCGAGGGCGCACGGCAGGCATGCAAGTCGCGGAGCGACGTCGCCAGCATCACGTGCGTGGAGGTGAATGGGCCGGGCGCACCGGTCGGCCTGGCCGTCGTCGAGCGGGACGGACTGCGGCGTCTCCAGGTGCGCTTTCCCGACACGGACGCACTCCTGGAATCGCCCGGCGACGACCGCACGTTCAGCGGGCCGGCCGCAATCGCCGTCACCAGCGTTGGAGACCCGCTCCCCTGCGACCTGGCGAGCCGGCGCTGCGCCGACCTGACCGGGCCGCCGGGGCTCCTGGCGTGCGTGGACGAGCTCTTCGCGCGCGACGGGACGTGCCGCACGACGGCGGACACCGTCGACCAGACCTTCGGCCACTTCACGGCGCTTCCTCCGCCGAACGACTTCCAGGCGCTGTGCACGACGCCGGCTCCCCCGTGCACGGGAACCGCGCTCGAGGCACGGTTCGCGGTCGACCAGGCGGGCAACCTGCTCTTCCCGATGGACTGGCGCGGGATCCTCGTGCAGCAGGGCGCGGTGCCGGTGCCGCGGCTCCTCCGGGCGAGCTCGGCCGTCACGGCGGGGGCGTTCACGAGCGGGCCGGTCAGGATTCCGGGGCCGTCCTTCGTCGCCTCGTACGCGCCCGAGGGGGCCCTGCTGCCGCCGGTCTTCGAGCCCCAGCTCGACCCGACGAGCCGCAACGAGGCAACGCTCTTCGGCTCGGCGGACGCCCCGGAGACCGTGCTCCGCGTCGCGCGGCGGCGCCTGGCGTTCGCCTGCGACGGCGGGACGCGGAACGGGCTTCCCTGTGCCGACGTGGCGGACTGCCCCGCCGGAGCCTGCGGGCCCGGCCTCCAGTTCTTCGCCTGCGACGCAGGAACCAACGCGGGGCTTCCGTGCACCGTCGCGAGCGACTGCCCCGGAGGGACGTGCGGACTGACGACGTGTGTCGGCGGCACGCGCGCCGCGGAGCCCTGCGCCAGCGACGGCGACTGCCCGGGCGGTGAGTGCGGCCCGGGGCTCTTCGAGTTCCGGGATCGAATGGTCGGCGGCGTCGGGCCCGTCGTGATCCCCCGGGCGGCGACCGTCCAGGGGGTGTGCGACGCGGGGCCGGACGCGGGGGCGGTCTGCATGGCCGCGGCGGAGTGCCCGGGGAGCCTCTGCGTCGACTACCGCGCCGAGGCGGAGAGCCCGGTGCCGCTCGAGGGGCTCGGTGGGACCGGAGACGTCTTCACGTTCGCGGTGAGCGAGGCGATCGCGGGCACCGACCTGAACGGCGACGGCGACCGCGACGATCTCGTGCTCACGCTGCGCGACCGGACGACGGGCCAGACCCTGCCGATCGGCGTCGGCGGCGCCGCGGGGCGCGCGGTGGCGCGCGTCGAGCAGCCGCCGTTCAGCTTCCCGGCGGTGGCGGCCGAGGAACGCGTGGCGGCGTTCCTGGAGCCGGAGCCGCAGCAGTTCGGCCTCGATGCCGACGGTGATTCCGACGTGTTCGACACCATTCTCCGGGTGTTCCGCCAGGTGGGGACTGGAGCGGTGGAGGCGACGGCGGGACGGAACTTCGCCGTGGATGCCGCGCCCCTGGTGAACGGCCGCAGCCTCGCCGCGTCGGGCGGCAGGGTCTTCTTCCGCCACTCGGAGGCGGCGGGCGCCGTCCAGCAGACCGTGCGTGTGAGCGTCGGCCCGCTCGGCGTGCAGGCGGACGGCTCGAGCGGCCAGAACGCGCGCGACGTGGCGCTGTCCGCGGACGGACGCTTCGTGGCGTTCGTCAGCGCCGCGACCAACCTGGTCGCGGGCGACACCAACGGTCTGCCGGATGTCTTCGTCCACGACCGCGACGCGGACGGGAACGGCATCTTCGACGAGCCGGGCGGTGTCGCGACCGTCCGGGTGAGCGTGGGCGTCGGCGGCGCCCAAGCCGACGGTGTGAGCGCCGCGCCCGTGCTGTCGGCGAACGGCCGCTTCGTGGCGTTCCAGAGCGCCGCCTCCAACCTGGTCGCCGGCGACACCAACGCCCGGATCGACGTCTTCGTCCACGACCGCGACGCCGACGGGAATGGCTTCTTCGACGAGCCGGGCGGCGTCGCGACCGTGCGGACGAGCGTCGACTCGGCGGGCGGCCAGGCGGACGGTGCCAGCCGCGCTCCGGCCATGTCCGCCGACGGCCGCTTCGTGGCCTTCGAGAGCTCGGCCACGAACCTCCTCCCAGGAGACACCAACGGCGCCGATGACGTCTTCATCCACGACCGCGACGCCGACGGGAACGGTATCTTCGACGAGCCCGGGGGCGTCACCACCACCCGCGTGAGCGTGAGCACGGCAGGCGTCCAGGGGGACGACTTCAGCGCCGCCGCAGCCCTCTCGGCCGACGGGCAGATCGTGGCCTTCCACAGCGCCGCCACGAACCTGGTGGGGGGCGACACGAACGGCTCCCTCGACATCTTCGTGCACGACCGCCGGACGGGCCAGACCACGAGGGTGAGTGTCGACTCGTCTGGCATCCAGGGTGACAGCGTGAGCTTGTCGCCCTCGCTCTCGGCCGACGGCCGCGTCGTGGCCTTCGAGAGTCTCGCGAGCAACCTCGCGGCGGGCGACACCAACGGCGTCGAGGACGTCTTCGTCCACGACCGGGTGAGCGGCATCACCCGCCGCGTGAGCGTCGGCTCGGCCGGTAACCAGGGGGATCTGGACAGCTTCGCGGCGGCGCTCTCGGCCGACGCACGTGTGGTCGCCTTCCAGAGTCTCGCGAGCAACCTCGTGGCCGGCGACACGAACGGCGTCGAGGACGTCTACGTCCACGACCTCGTGACCGGGCTCACGGCGCGGGCCAGCGTGGGCTCGGGAGGGGCCGCAGGGAACAACATCAGTGACAATCCGGCACTATCGGCCGACGGCCGCTTCCTGGCCTTCGGCAGCGCGGCGAGCACGCTCGTCGCAAACGATTCGAACCTGGCCACCGACGTCTTCGTCCACGGCCCGGGCACCGCCGGGCCGGACCTCACGGGCGACGGCGACCTGGACGACACCGTGCTCGGCGTCCTCGATCCGGCGGCCGGCCCGGACGAGCTGCCGCCTCGATGCCCCGCGGCAGCCGTCGCGGTGGCCGACGGCATGGCGGCCTTCCTCCGCCCGGAGCAGGCCGGGCCCGCCACGGGCTGCCCTGCCGGCCCCGACCTGAACGGCGACGGCGACGCGGTCGATGCGGTTGTCCACCTCTGGCGCGGCCCCGGCAGCGTCCTGAACCTCGGCTGCGCGGGGACTGCGATCTCGCTTTCACCCACCTGGGTGGCCGCGCTCGTCCCGGAAGCGGGCCAGGGCGCGACGGACCTGAACGGCGACGGCGACACCGACGACACGGTCGTGCAGGTCCATCGGGTGGCGGGCCCCTTCGGCAGCGGCTGCACCGGGCCGGCGAGCTCGTGGCTGAACCTCATGCAGGCGGCCGACGTGGTGCAGACGGCCGACGTGCCGATCGGGGGCGGCAGCGTGCTGTCCGTGGTCGCCATGATCACCCCGGAGGCCGCGCAGCGTGCGGACTTGAACGGCGACGGCGACACTACCGACCGCGTCCTCCAGCTCTTCACGCTCGACGCGGCAGGGGGTGCGGCGCGTGCGCCCATCCAGCAGGCGGCCGAGGACTTCGTCCTGGGCGGCACCCTGTTGGCATTCCGGACGCTCGAAGCGGCGCAGGGCAAGGACCTGAACGGCGACGGCGACACAGCCGACGACGTCCTCCAGGTCTTTGACCTGGCGACCGGCATGCTTCTCAACAGCGGCTCCGCGGTGACCCCGTGCCGGCTCGCAGCCTGCGACCCCCGTCAGCCCTATCGGGTGTTCACCGACTCGGTGAAGTTCCTCACGCTGGAGGCCGACCAGGGAGCGGACCTCAACAACGACGGCGACATGGACGACCTGGTCATCCAGGTCCTGAACGTGCGGACCGGCGTCGTCCGGACGATCGGGACGGTGAGCCAGGACACCGCCGCCCAGTCCGATCCCTTGCAGGCGCCGCTCACCCCCGACCAGCAGGCAGGAGCGGCGGTGTTCGTGGGCGCCGGGCGCTGCGTCGAGCTGGGTGAGCCCTGCGGGCCGGACGCCGCGTGTCCGAGCGGAGCGTCGTGCGAGAACGGTACGTGCGTCCAGGACCACGGCGTGTGCGCGACCGTCGCCGACTGTCCCGCCGGATCGGTCTGCCGTCCGGATCCCGTCGTGGTGGCGGTGGCGGACACGGACGGCGACGGGATCGCCGACCCTCTCGACAACTGCCCCTCGTTACTCAATCCCGACCAGGCGGACAGCGACGGGGACGGCGTCGGGGACGCGTGCGACCTCGAGCCCTCCGGCACGACGACGACCACGACGCCCACGACCACCACCGTGACCTCCAGCACCTCCTCGTCGACCACCACGACGACCACCAGCTCGACCTCCACCTCCACGTCGAGCACGACCGTGACCTCGAGCACCTCCACCTCGACCAGCACGTCGACGTCGACAATCACCAGCTCGACCTCGAGCACCGTCGTGCCCACAACGTCGACCTCGACCACGTCGACCTCCACCTCGAGCACCGCACCCACGACGTCCACCTCGACGAGCTCCACGACGTCCACGGTGGCCTCGACGTCGAGCACGACCGTGACCTCGAGCACCTCCACCTCGACCACCACGACCCTCCCGCGCGAGCCGCCGCCCAGGGTGACGAAGCAG
>Ga0209056_10001742_pt1 | contig 23805 bp, 19 predicted proteins | sample GraSoiAngelo_114_FD_185876 | JGI IMG/M metagenome (GOLD analysis project Ga0209056, IMG submission 185876) | Grasslands soil microbial communities from the Angelo Coastal Reserve, California, USA - 14_0903_13_40cm (SPAdes) (version 2) | ecosystem: Environmental > Terrestrial > Soil > Grasslands... | reverse complement strand
TTCGAGAACGGATTAGGGAACCACGGCCCAAACTTTGCTGAATCCAAACGCAATCTTCGGTGCATCTCATTGTCGATGACGGTGAACGGGTGCGTTTTGCGAAAGTCTAAAGTGAGATAGTTTCCGTGCGGCTCAGTGAGCATCGTATGCATCAAGCCTTGACCACTCCCCCACTTGCCCAAGACGCGAAAAGGCGGCGTTTGCGTCGCAAACGCAATATTATTTTCGGCGCGGCTGGCGCGGTCTTGCTTCTGATTATTGGACTATTCGTTGCAAGCAAACGCGAGAAGCCAATCCCCGTCATGACTGAAAAAGCGATTCGCAGAACAATTCTGCAGACAGTTTCCGCCACTGGAAAGATACAGCCGGAAACCGAAGTGAAAATCTCGCCGGAGGTCGCTGGCGAAATCATCGAATTGCCAGTTCAGGATGGCATGCAGGTAAAAAAGGGAGACCTGCTGGTGAAGATTAAACCGGATTCATACAAAGCGCTGCTCGAGCAGCAAGAGGCGGCCATCAGTGCCGCTAGGGCCACCAATCTTCAGCAAAAAGCGACAATGATGAAGAGCGAGCATGATTTTAAGCGAGCGGAAGACTTGTTCGGTAAAAAGCTGATTTCAGAGCAGGAATACAATGCCGCGGAAGCAGCTGACGATGTGGCAAAGAATACTTACGAAAGCTCGCTGCATGAAATCGAACGCGCACAGGCCAGCTCGAGTCAGGCGCGTGATCAGCTGTCCAAGACAACGATCTATTCGCCGATGGACGGAACGGTCACCGTTTTGAACAGCAAACTCGGCGAACGCCTTGTTGCCACTAATCAATTCGCTGGAACCGAAGTGATGCGCGTGGCCGACCTAAGCCATATGCAGGCGGTGGTCGATGTTAACGAAAACGATGTCGTCAACGTGAAGCTGGGCGATAAGGCTAGCGTGAAAATCGACGCGTACGCAGGTCGCAAATTCAAAGGAGTCGTGCAGCAAATTGCAAACACCGGGAAAACGACCGGCGCCGGCACACAGGAGGAAGTGACAAATTTTGAGGTGAAGATTCGCATCGACGATCACGATGTGGTGTTGCGCCCGGGACTGAGTTGCACCGCCGATGTCGAAACGAACATGGTCAAAGATGCAGTCGCAGTACCAATGCAGAGCGTCACGATTCGCACGGGCGACACCAACCTGAGTCCGGAGGAGATCGAAAAACAAAAACAAAAGATCGCGGCGCGTGACAAAGGTGACAACAACGCGGAGTTCAGCAATGAGCGTCTGGAGAAACAGGCGCAGAAAGAAGAACGCGAAAAACTCGCCAAGGTCGTTTTTGTCAAGAACGGCAACAAGGCGCACTTGGTGAAAGTGGTGACGGGCATCGCGAACGATTCCTACATGGAAATCAAGAGCGGCATTCAACCGGGTGACGAAGTGATCTCAGGTAGTTACAGCGCGATCAGCCGGAAATTGAAAGACGGCGCTAAAGTGAAGATCGACAAAGGAGCACTGAAGTGACGAGTGATCTGTGATCTGCGCGTCTGTTTTACCGCTCACTGTTCACCGATCACCGTTCACTGCGTCATGCTCTCGCCATGAATTACAATGACAGTCGCCCCGCCGGTCCGGTGATGATCGACATTGAGAACATCACCAAGGAATATGTGATGGGAGAAGAGATCGTTCACGCGCTGCGCGGCGTGTCCTTGCAAATTCGGAGCAATGAATACATCGCCATCATGGGTCCGAGTGGCAGCGGCAAATCGACATTGATGAACATGCTTGGATGTCTCGATACGCCAACTTCCGGCCGCTATGAATTCAACGGCCGAGACGTTTCCGTGATGAACGATGATGAACTGGCAGCCATTCGCAACCGCGAGATCGGATTTGTTTTTCAAACGTTTAACCTTCTTCCGCGCGCGGACAGCTTGCGGAACGTCGAGCTCCCGCTTGTTTACGCGGGAATCGACCCGGAAACGCGCAGGGAACGCGCCGCACGCGTGTTGCAGGACGTGGGACTCGGGGACCGATTGCATCACAAGCCGAACGAGCTCTCCGGCGGGCAGCGCCAGCGCGTGGCGATTGCGCGTGCTTTGGTGAACGATCCATCAATTATTCTGGCCGATGAACCGACCGGCAACCTCGATTCCAAAACCGGCGAAGAAATCATGGCGCTCTTCGAAAGTCTCTATCAACGCGGGCACACGATTATTCTCGTCACGCACGAAGCCGATATCGCGCGCCATGCGCGGCGCACGGTCCACTTGCGTGACGGACTGATCGAAAGCGACGGTGGCGCACATATTCCTGGGCTCGAATCGGTTGCATTGAGCCGATGATTATTGTCGCAAGACTTTTACGCACGATTGCCTTTCTGGGGAGCACAGGTCGCTGGCCTGTAGTTCGCGGCAGCTTGCCGCGAACATTCATTGCCTTCACAGCACCGTGGGATACAAAAATGCATTCGGCGAGGCTGCCTAATGCTGCGGGCTGGCAGCCTGCGCTCCCCAGAACATGAAACGTTTCGCCTACGAGCTAAACGAAAGCTGGAAGATTGCCGTGGCACAGATGCGTTCGAACAAAACGCGCTCAACGCTCACCGCGCTCGGAGTCATCATCGGGATTGTCGCCGTGACGCTTATGGGCACTGCCATCGCCGGAATCCAGATTGGGTTCGACAAGAGCATGGCCGTCTTCGGCGACGACGTGCTCTACGTCGAGCAATGGCCGTGGAAGCCTGTGGATGATTGGTGGAACTATCGCGACCGTAAAAAAATCAAGACAGAATATGCGGAGCCAATCAACCACATGATCGCAGCAATCCCCAATTCAAATCTCCTCGTGGCGGTGCCGACTTCCAGTCTCATTCGCAATGTGAAATACGCAGATAACGAAGTAAGCAACGTTCTGATCAGAGGAACCGTGTCCGACTACCTCATTACTTCCACGTTCGATTTCAAAGAAGGCCGCTTTTTCAACGAACTGGAGTCGCGCAGCGGCACCAATGTCTGTGTAATCGGCTACGACGTGGCCGACGCACTGTTTCCTTCCGAGAGCCCGATCGACAAGTCAGTTTTGATTAACGGGCAACCGTTCAAGGTGATCGGCGTGATCTCGCGGCAAGGGACATTCCTCGGACTATTCAGCCTGGATGCGATTGTGGTGATGCCGTTGCCGGCGTTTCAAAAATATTTCAGCGCCAAAAGCGACTCGGACATCCTCGTGAAAGTGAAGGACAAAACCAAGTTGGCCGAAGCGAGAGACGAGCTGACCGGCATCATGCGGCGTGTCCGTGGACTGCCACCGGAGAAAAAAGACGATTTTAGCATCAACGAACAACAGGCGCTCAAAAGTACGCTGGGTCCAGTCAAAAACTCGATCGCGATTGCCGGGCTTTTCATCACTGGCCTCTCCCTTTTCGTAGGCGCAATTGGGATTATGAACATCACGTTTGTCAGCGTGAAGGAGCGCACGAGAGAAATCGGAACACGCAAGGCGCTCGGGGCACGCAGACGCACCATTCTTCTTCAGTTTCTTATCGAGTCCACGGCGCTGTGCCTGCTGGGCGGCTTCCTCGGACTCGCGTTTGCTTATCTAATGTGCTCTGGGATCGGCAAAGCTTTTCCATCTTTTCCAATTCATTTTTCACTCGGGCTTGTGGTTATAAGCATGATCGTCTCAATACTGACTGGTCTCTTCTCGGGCTTTGCCCCAGCCTGGACAGCCTCGCGCCTCGATCCAGTCGCCGCCCTCAGATATGAATAGACATTCAACCGCAGAGAACGCAGAGGACGCAGAGACTGTGAAAAATTTAAATGAACTGACCGATGCAATCATCGGCGCTGCGATTGAAGTTCACCGCGCGCTTGGACTTGGATTACTGGAATCGACTTACGAAATGTGTTTATGCCAAGAGTTAAGCATCCGCGGTCTTCGCTTTGAGCGACAAGTTTCGATCCCAATCGAATACAAAGGCGTCAAACTAGAGTGTGGATATCGCGCAGATCTTATCGTTCATGGGCGGGTTCTTGTTGAGATCAAAGCAATTGATTCGCTGCTACCGATTCATGAAGCCCAATTGCTAAGCTATTTGAAGCTCGGTGGCTGGAAAATCGGATTGCTCATCAACTTCAATGTCGAGCTATTAAAGCACGGGGTACGCCGACGCGTTCTCGGGCTTGTTGAAGAGATCAGCTTATGATTCTCCTCCACGAACTCTGCGTCCTCTGCGGTAAATAGATTCACCATGTTATTCGGCGAAATCATAAAAATGGCACTGGCCTCGCTTGGCGCGAACAAGCTGCGCGCTGGTCTGACCATGATCGGCATCACCATCGGTGTTTTCTCAGTTATCTCGGTAATGACTGCGATCGGCGCGCTGCAATCGTCGATCGAGAGCGGCATTAGTTTTCTCGGCGCGAATATCTTCCAGTTCGCCAAATATCCGGCGAACGTGAACGTCGGCGGCGAGATCAAAAAAAAATATCAGAACCGCCGCAACATCACGTATCGAGAGGCCTTACATTATTCCAAGCTGATGGAAGGAAACGCGCGGGAAGTTTGTCTGAAAAGTTTTGGCTACGAGGTGAAGGGCCAGGCGGTTTACAACGGCATCAAGACGACGCCGAGTCTCCTCATCGTCGGGACGAACCGAAGTTTTCTGGCTGCGAACGCTTACACACTCGGCTACGGCCGTAACCTGAACGATGAAGATGTCGATCTTGCGCGCCGGGTGATAGTTGTCGGGAAAGTAATCGAGAAACGATTATTTCCGCATGAAACACCGATCGGCAAGGTGATCAGGCTAAGCGGCCACACTTATACCATCATCGGTGTTCTTGCTGAGAAAGGAACCTCCTTCGGCCAGAGCCAGGACGACCTTTGCATCATGCCGATTACGCGATTCTTCGAGGATTACGGCGAAGCGAAACGGACCGTAAACATCGCGACGCAAGCCTTCTCCGCGGAGACTTACAACCGGACATTGGACAAAGCCATCAGTGCGATGCGTATTGCGCGCGGGCTGCGTGCCAACCAGGAAAACGATTTCGAGATTTATTCGAACGATTCACTCAAAAGCGCGTTCACATCGGTCGCTGGCATCGTCCGCATCGGCGCGTTCGTCGTCAGTTTTATCGCGCTCCTTGCTGCGGGAATCGGGATTATGAATATTATGCTGGTGAGCGTCACCGAACGGACGAAGGAAATTGGAGTGCGCAAATCGATCGGCGCCCGCAGTCGCGACATTTTGCGGCAATTTCTTGCTGAAGCAGTATTCATCTCGGAGGCTGGCGGCATCCTTGGAATTCTTCTTGGAGTCATCGGCGGCGATTTGCTCGCCATTTGGCTGAAAGTGGATGTTATCTTCCCATTCGGCTGGGCGATAGCCGGTCTTCTCGTCTGCTCTGCAATCGGCATTGGCTTCGGCCTCTACCCGGCCTATCGCGCCGCCAATCTCGATCCGATCGAAGCGCTCCGATACGAATAGCTACCGCTGATTACCGAGAGGACTCCGGCGCGATTAAATCCTCGGCTGCCACGATCTGCCAACGCCCGTGACGCCAAAGCCAAGTGTCCGTCCAAACAAAGCGTCCGCGCTCACCGTTGTGTCGCTCCCAACTTTCATTTCCCTGAGCCACCGCGGTATCACTGTAAAATCTGACTTTCACTTCGTTGACGTGGTTCGAAGCGAAATACTTTGGCGCGTCACGCGTTTCGGAAACCATTTTCGCCTTGCCATACATGCCCCCCTTGGGATCGACGCCAACAAAATCGTCGGCAAGAATGCGTTCGACGACGCTGCTGTCGCCGCTGGCGACTGATTCCGCCCACTGCCGCTCGCTCTCAATAATATAGCGCTCCGCTTCCTTCTGATCATAGTGTTGCGTACAACTGACAAGTGAGAGCCAGAGCGCGCCAAGAAGCGCGCAGACCAAGCTTCTGGAAGCCAAGTTAATCCAAGCCAAGCGCTCTGAATGTAGCATCGATATGTTTGAAATGAATGTCGAGCGAGCAAAGACGTTCGATGTCGGAATCGGAGAGCCAGGTTGTGATTTCTGGCTCCTGCTTTGCATTTTCGGCAAATGTCCCTGCACCTTTCCAGGTTCGCATCGCAGCGCGTTGCACGGCTTCATAGGCGATTTTGCGCTCTGCGCCCGCGCGAGTAAGCGCTAGCAAAATCGACTGGCTGAAATAGAGACCTTTCGTCACAGCGAGGTTTTGCGCCATTCGCTCCGGATAGACCTGCAACTTTTCGACGATGTCTCGCAATTTCACGAGCATGTAATCGAGCAGGATACATGAGTCCGGCAGAATGATACGCTCGGCGCTCGAATGACTAATGTCGCGCTCGTGCCAGAGAGCCACGTTCTCCAGCGCAACAATCGCGTTACCGCGAACGACACGCGCCAAACCGCTCAAACGCTCACTCGTGATCGGATTGCGTTTATGCGGCATGGCGGAACTGCCTTTCTGGCCTTCGCCAAAGAATTCTTCCACTTCGAGCACTTCGGTACGCTGGAGATGCCGAAATTCCGTAGCCCAACGGTCGATACTCGAGGCAATGACGGCCAGGGTAGTCATAAATTCCGCATGGCGATCGCGCTGTACGATCTGCGTTGAAAGTGTCGCCGGTTTTAATCCGAGCCTCTCGCAAACCGCACGCTCAATCTTTGGATCGACATGTGCATGCGTGCCGACTGCTCCGCTTATTTTGCCGACGCGAATCCGCTCGCGCGTCTGGGTGAGACGTTCCTCCGCGCGTCCGAATTCGTCGAACATGAGCGCCAGCTTTAATCCAAATGTGATCGGCTCCGCGTGCACGCCGTGACTGCGGCCAATCATCGGGGTCGTTTTGAACCGCCGCGCCTGTTTCGCGATTGCCGTCCGCAGAGATTTCAAATCGTCCAAAAGAACTTGGCACGACTCTGTCAGTTGCACTGCGATGGTCGTGTCCAGGATATCCGATGAAGTTAGCCCCTGATGGATCCAGCGCGATGCTGGCCCCACCGATTCAGCAACGTTTTCGAGAAAAGCGATGACGTCGTGATTTGTTCGCTTCTCGATCTCCAGGATTCCGGGAATGGAGAACCGCGCTCGCTTCCGAATTTCCGCAGCGTCCTCTTTTGGAATCTCGCCAAGCTCCGCCATCGTCTCGCAGGCGAGCACTTCAATCTCCAGCCAAATCTGAAACTTGCGCTCATCCGACCAGATTTTGCGCATCTCCGACCGGGAATAACGATCGATCACCGCGCGAAGATAAAGTCTCTGCCGAGAATTTCCAAAATGAAATCGTGCAGATGAAGGGGCGCGTGTGGTTGCGCCAGCGCGATAACGCAGTGGAACTGAAAGCCGATGGCGCTCTTTGCCTCAGCAAACGCGGGCACGCATGAAGCGCCCGTCATTTTGCAACAGCACCTTGCCGCTGGCGAAAAGGTCCGCAACCGTTGCGACTGTTTCTTTCTTATTCCTGGTGCAGGAACTCACTGCCAGGATCAAATCCCCAAGTGAAAGCCTGGCGCGCGGCTTCAGAATTTGGCGATGCCTTTTCATGTGGTGCCCCTTTTTGCCAGGAGCAACTCTGGTGCCACTGCTCATTGTGAATACCTCATCCATGCTGCCGTGTGCAGTTATTCAATCCTTGTGCACTTTAGTTGTGACAGTCGAACGACACTTTTGTTCAATCTTCGAACAGCCGAGGGCTGCCGGGCAGCGGCAGGATGCCGCAAAGTCTACTCAGGAGCGCGAACCAGAGCGTGGCTTCATTAATCGCAGCGTCAGCATATAAAGTGCGGCGAATAACGTAACCACAAGTAAGATGCCGCGCGATTGACCACGGATAAAGTGAACCATCGCTTCGGGATTTGTCAGAAGCTCGGGTTCTACCAAATATGCTCGATGTCCCAGATAAGCGAGGATGCTGCAGGAAATCGCCGAGCCGAGAATGGTGACCAGACTAAAGACAACAAAATTCATCCGAACGATGCCGGCCGGAATGGAAATGAGATGTCGCACAACTGGCAGCACCCGTGCAAAAAAGACCCCGCCAGCTTCGTAGCGATTGAGCCAGTGCTCTGCGTGTTCGAGCTTGTTCGGAGTAAGTAAGATGAAGCGGCCAAATTGCAGAACCAGTGGCCGCCCGATCCACCGGGAAATCCAATACATTAACGCAGCGCCAAGGTATGCGCCGAGCGTTCCCGCCAAGATCACACCAACAGGATTGAGCCTGCCTTGCGCGGCCAGGAATGCCGCGGGCGGCAGCACGGCTTCGGCCGGAACGGGTAATGGCGTGCTTCCCATCGCCATCAACACGATAATGCCGACGTAACCGCCGCTTAGCACCCAGCCAAACCAAATTTGAAGAAAATGATGCATGTTGTCATCCGAGCGATGTCGAGGAATCTCTCGACGGCGATCCGTGATGGGTCCGTCGTAGTTCAGTCGAAAATCTAAAATCCGCAATCCGAAATTCACATGTCGATCTACCGGCGCGTCCTTCGCTATTACGAGCCTTTCTGGGGACAAACGATGCTCGGCTTATTTCTCTCGCTTTGCGGAATTGCCTTAAATCTGCTCAAGCCATGGCCGTTCAAAATCATCGTGGACGATTTTCTGCGAGCCGCGCCCGCTGCACGCGGCGATTGGCGCACATGGGTTCCCCTGCTCTGTCTCGCCCTCGTCGTAATCCAGTTCGCGTGGGGAATCATTAATTGGATCACGAATTACCTGTTCGTAAAAATCGGCCTGCAGGCGCTCCTCAAATTGCGCACCGATCTCTACGCATATCTGCAGTCGCTCTCGCTCAAATACCACGATGCGCGACGATCCACCGACTCCAGTTTTCGCGTCGCCTATGATTCGCAGTCGTTCCAGACGATCTACAACAAGGGCTTCACAAACATCTTCGCATCTGTAGTCACACTCCTCGGCACATTTGTTGTCATGGTGAGACTCGACTGGAGACTGACGCTGCTTTCCCTGGCGATTGTGCCGCTGATCGTGGGCGCGATTTATTTCTTCGCCCACCGGATTCGCCGCGAATCGACCTCGATTCAAGAACAGGAAAGCGCGGTGCTTGCCCAGGCGCAGGAAGGGCTGAGTTCGATCCGGATGGTGCATGCCTTTGGACGCGAGGACTTCGAAGTCCGGCAATTTCATCAGCAAGCGCGCCAGAGCTTGCAGGCAAACCTGCGGCTCACTTTGACAAATGTGAACAGCGCACTGGTGATCAGCACACTCATGGTCATCGGCACGGCAGCGATGTATTACGTGGGAACATTGCATGTCCTCGCGGGTACGCTCAGCCTCGGTTCGCTTCTAGTCTTCAGCGCTTATTTGCTGATGCTCTATCAACCGCTTGAATCGCTCACCTACACGACCTGGGCGATGGAAGGCGCCACCGCCGGTGCAAAACGTTGCTTCGAAGTTTTGGATCGGCAGGACGATGTCATCGATTTGCCGGAGGCGATTCCAATCGCAGAAACAAATGGCGCGCTACAATTTGAAAATGTTTCCTTTCGTTATGCGCCAGATCGACTGGTCCTGCACGATCTCGATCTTGACATTTCACCAAATCAAATCGTCGGGCTTGTTGGAGGAACCGGTGCTGGGAAAAGCACGTTGATGAGTCTGGTTCCGCGTTTTTACGATCCAACTTCCGGTTCGATTGCGCTGGATGGGCGCAATCTGCGCAAAATCACAAAAAAATCTCTGCGCGCGCAGATTAGCTTGGTTTTACAGGACACGCTGCTCTTTTCCACCACTGTTCGCGAGAACATCGCCTACGGTCGGCCAAATGCGACGGAAGAAGAGATTATTCAGGCAGCGCGTCGGGCGCAGGCCGACGATTTCATTCGGCAGTTGCCCAATGGCTATGCAAGTCTGGTCGGCGAACGCGGCGGCCATCTGAGCGTGGGTCAACGGCAGCGCATCGGCATCGCGCGCGCATTTCTGAAAAACGCGCCGATTTTATTGCTCGACGAACCGACCTCGGCGCTCGATCCAGCCACGGAATCGGCAATCATGGAAACGATCAAAGAATTGATGCACGGCCGCACCACATTAATTGCAACCCATCGTCTGGCGACGATTCATGGCCTCGATCAAATCATTGTGTTGGAACACGGACGGATCGCCGAGAAAGGACGCGGCCCGGATCTGATCGCGCGCGGCGGCATTTACGCCAAACTTTACAGTTCAGGAAAATTCCCGACATAACGTGGCGCAACTTTGCAAGTTGCAAACTTGCCCAACAATATATGAGCAACGTCCGCGAAGACCGACATGTGGAAGGCGACTGGTGGCCGGACCCAATCCCGCCAAACGTCCAGTTTGGCGAAGGATTTTATTGCGAGAGCGCCCAAATTTTCAGGAAACTGCGCAACAAAAAGTCGCGCGCGGTCGTGATCGGCAAACACGTTTCGTGCTACGCCGGCTGTTCGTTTTCTCTCGGCGAGAGTGGTACATGTACGATCGGCGATTTCACTCTGCTCAACGGCGCACTCATCATGGCGGAGGAAAAGATCGACATCGGCTCATATTGCCTGATTTCGTGGAACGTCGGAATCGCCGATTCGGATTTTCATCCCCTCGAACCGGCGCAACGCCTGATCGACGCGCAAGCGCTTGCGCCGTTTTTCAAAGAGCGCCCCCCCCGGCCGCAATTGAAAACCGCCCCGGTGAAAATAGCGGACAACGTTTGGATTGGCATGAACGCCGTGATTTTGAAGGGCGTCACCATCGGCGACAACTCCGTGGTCGCTGCTGGATCAGTAGTAACGAAGTCTGTTGAGGCAAATACCGTCGTGGCTGGGAACCCAGCGGTTGTGGTCAGGCAACTGTGAATAGTGACTGGCGATCAGTGAATGGAGCGGGATTCTCGATTCACAATTGACTGATCACGATTCACGCCTCGTTAGAATGAAAAGAAAGAAAATTGTCGTTATGGGCTTCATGGGTTCGATGCCGATCGCGGGCGTGATCTGGCAGCACGTCCATTATATCGTCGGGCTGCAACGGCTCGGTCACGATGTATTTTACATCGAAGACTCGGCCCGGCTTCCGTACAATCCGGAGACGTTTGAAGTAACCAATGAGTTCGATTACGCGGCACACCTTCTCTCTCGCCTGGCGCGAGAGTTTGGATTCAAAAATCGCTGGGGGTTTTGCGCTCGCTATTTACCACGCAATCCAACTGCCGGCTTGCCGTTAAAAACTATCCGGCGGCTCTATCGTGAGGCCGACGCGATCCTGAACATTTGCGGCACGCAGGAATTCAATGACGACTTGCTCGTTTCTGATCGAATCCTTTACATCGAGAGCGATCCCGGCGTTGAGCAAATCAAGATCGACAATGGCGTAAAATCGACAATCGAGTATCTGCGGCGGCATCGCGCGCTGTTCACATTTGGTGAGAATATCGGCACAAAAGTGTTTCCCGTCCCGACGCATGGTTTCAAATGGTTGCCGACCCGGCAACCGGTGGTCACGGATCTTTGGAAAACCAGTCGCGCGCCCTCGAGTGCGGCGGTTTTCACCTCAGTGGCAAACTGGTCCACGAGCGATTTGAAAGATATTACCTGGCGCGGGTCGAAATATCTGTGGAGCAAGTCGCGTGAATTTTTGCGTTTTATCAATGCACCTAAGGAATCAGGGGAAACGTTTGAGCTGGCGACAAACATCGAAGACGGAAATACGCGGCGCAGATTTGAGCGGAGCGGCTGGCGGCTGCGTTGCCCGCTGCAAATGAGCGTCGATTACCGGCTTTATCGTGATTACATCCGCCGCTCAAAAGGGGAGTTTACAGTGGCGAAAGATCAATACGTCCGGCTAAATACCGGCTGGTTCAGCGACCGCAGTGCGTGTTACCTAGCCGCCGGCCGTCCGGTAATCACTCAGGAAACCGGGTTCACCAAGAACTATGGCAGCCGAACTGGACTTTTGTCGTTCCGGTCTTTGGACGAAATTGTCGATGCAGTGAAAGCAATCAACGGCGACTATCCAAAGCATTCGCGCAGTGCTAGGATTCTCGCGCGTGAATTTTTCGAGGCTGAGGAGGTGCTCAGATCGATTCTCGATCGGGCTGGAATTTGAAATGCTGCGCCTTCGGAGATTGCTGCCAACGCGCCTGGCCTCCTCCCCGCCGCAGCGGTATGGCGTCGGCGCGAAGTCGCGTTCCGCCCTTAAATGGTTGAACGGCGATTGGGTTTTTTATGTCAGTTTCTGTTCAAAGGCCACTTGCAGATGCAGATTCGAATCTTGATTTTCGGTTACTTCGTTTGATTTTTCAGCCTTTCCGCCCATGAAGCGTGCGTTTATTTTTGTTTGGGTTGCTTTGCTGCTCAGCGCGACTTGCTACGCGCAAGAAAGCACGCCCGCACCCTCTCCGATGGAACCGCAGCGGCCGCCTGCAGGCGCCCGTATGCCGAACACTCCCGCTCAGGCAGTAGTTCCAGTGCCTGTTCCCATCGCGCCGCCGAAACCGAATGGCCCTGTCCAAAAGAGTCTCGTTCGCATTACGAACACCGCAGCAGAGCCGGATTACAAAGCGCCATGGAATGCCGGAGGTCTGCAGCGCAGTGTCGGCGCCGGCTTCGTTATCGACGGCAATCGCATCATGACCAACGCGCACGTCGTGAGCAACAGCCGCTACCTGACGGTTGAACGTGACGGCGATCCGAACAAATATCCGGCGAAAGTGCAGTTCCTAGCCAACGATTGTGATTTGGCGCTGATCACGGTGCCGGCTCCGGATTTTTTCAAAAACATGATCCCGCTGAAATTCGGCGGGATCCCCGCGCTGGAATCGACCGTTTCGGCCTATGGTTATCCGATCGGCGGCGAGCGGATGTCGGTTACCACTGGAATCGTGTCGCGGGTTGATTTTCAGCTCTACACGCATTCGTCCATCGACCAGCACCTCGCGATCCAGATCAGCGCGCAAATCAATCCCGGCAACAGCGGCGGACCGGTAATGCAAGATAGCAAGGTCGTCGGCGTTGCTTTTCAAGGTTACAGCGGCGATGTCGCGCAAGGCGTCGCCTATATGATCCCGACGCCGGTGATTACCCGGTTCTTGAAGGACATCAGCGACGCGCACTACGACAAGTATCCCGACCTTGGAATTACGTATGCCAAGCTCCAAAATCCGGCGCAGAGAAAATTTCTCGGACTAAACGACGACGACCGCGGCGTACTCGTGAGCACAGTGGTCGCGGCCGGGCCCTCGGCTGATATTCTCCGCCCCGGCGATGTCCTGCTGGCCGTCGATGGTCATCCGATCGCGAGTGATTCAAATGTCGAACTGGAAGGCGAACGCGCGGAATTTCAGGAAGTAGTCGAACGAAAATTCCGAGGCGATTCAGTCAAGTTCGATATCTGGCGTGACAAGAAACCAATGACGGTCACGGTCAAGCTCTTTACGCCCTGGCCCTATCTGATTCTGGGCCATAGCTATGATGTGCATCCCCGCTACGTGCTTTATGGCGGCTTACTTTTTCAACCGCTGAACCTCGATTCACTTGAAACTTATCGGCCAACTGATCTGCGGCTTCGCCATTTCTTCGAATATTTCGTTCAGGAACAGATTTACCTGCAGCATCCCGACGTAATTGTGCTGACGAATATTCTCCCCGACCCGATCAATACCTATCTCGGGCCATATCGCGGGGGAATTGTCGATGAAGTGAACGGGAAGAAAATTCACACACTGGACGAACTGGCCAGCGCTTTTGCTGAGGCGCCGGAGCATTTCGTCATTCGCATGATCGGCGATGGGCCTCCTCTGGTGCTCGACCGCGCTAAAGTGGAAGCCGCACGCGAGCGAATCAAGGCGCGTTACAACGTCTTGAAAGAACAAAATCTCGAGGAACAACCTATCTCGAAAACCCCACAACAGGTGAGCAAAATTTAAAGATGCCCAGGCGTTCTTATATCTTTTTTGGAATTCTTCTCGTTGCGGCCACGGGTGCGCTGGCTAAAAAGGAGCCCGCTCTTCCAGCCCCAGTGAAGGCGCCAAAGCAGTTGGCGCTCGTCCGCGTAAATGTGACCGGACAATCTTATGATTATTTTCGGCCGTGGCAAAAGAAAGCCCCGTTTTCAAAGCGGGCGCTCGGCGCGGTGCTGTCCAACGGGCGCGTCCTTGTCACTGCGGACTTGGTTGCAAATCAAAATTACGTCGAACTCGAGCGCGCGGAGTCCGGAGAGAAGACCGCGGCCAACGTACAGGTGATCGATTATGAAGCGAATCTGGCGCTGCTCGAACCGACAGAGAAAAAATTCTTGGACGGAATCACTCCGCTCGAAATTACTCCCGACACCGTGGTCGGCGATCGACTTGCCGCGTGGCAACTGGAGCCGACCGGCGCCTTGCTCGCTACCGAGGGACTGGTGACAACCGTGCAAATGACCCAGTATCCGATCGATGTTGGGCAATTTCTTACTTACCGCATCAGTATCCCGATGCAGTACCGGGAGAACAGTTACACCGTGCCGCTGGTCAAAAACAATAAGCTCGCCGGATTGCTGCTCCGTTACGATTCGCGCTCGCAACTGCTCGACGCCATTCCCGCGCCGATCATCACGCATTTCTTAAAGGAGGCCGAGAGCCAGAAGTATCGAGGTTTCCCCTCGGCTGGTTTTTCATTTTTCCCGACGCGTGATCCGGAACTGCGCCAGTTCGCCGGAGAAACCGGCAAAGCCGGCGGGGTTTACGTGAACAACGTGGAACCAAATACGCCAGCGATGAAAGCCGGCTTGCAGGTTGGTGACATTGTAACTGCCGTAGCGAATCACGAGATCGATCAAAACGGAAATTATGTCGATCCACTCTACGGCAAGATCGAGTTTACGAATCTACTGACTGCGCACGTGTATTCGGGCGATGTAGTTCCGTTCCGCATTCAGCGCAATGGCAAGCCGATGCAGCTAAATGTGACGCTAGAGCATCGCGACGCGAAGGATTACGTCAGCCCGCCATACAATTTGGATCAACCTCCCCGCTATTATGTTCTCGGTGGCCTGATTTTTCAGGAACTTTCCCGTCAATATCTCAAAGAATGGGGGCCCAACTGGCAAAGAGAAGCGCCACAACGGCTAGTCTATTTCGACCGGTTCCAATCGGAACTCTTTCCCGATGCCAACCGCCGCGTGGTGATTCTGAGCCAAGTCCTGCCAGCCAATAGCACAATCGGCTATGACGACCTCGCTTATCTGACCGTTACAAAAGTCAACGGTAGAGAAATTAAATCGTTAGCCGATTTGGCTGAAGCAGTGAAGCAGCCGGTCGAGGGCTTCATCAAGATCGAGACTGAAGAAGATCCAAAGCAGATCGAGCTCGACGCGGCGCAGGTCGCCGCCGAGGCGCCCAATCTACAGGAAAATTACGGCATCTCCTTCCTGAATCGCCTCGATTAAAGCGGCATCAATCCGCAAATCAGCGCGCTTCATCGCTCGAGCCGCCAGTGGGCCGCGGCTTCGCGAGAAAGCTGCGCACTTCTTCGTCATAAGTTTGAAAGGGATCCCCCATGACGAGAAAATCGCGGCTGTCACAGGCGATGGAATCCCAATTGACGACGTAGGGCAGCTCGCCTCCGCTGGACTGGAAAAAAGCAACTGCTTGGCCGCGACCGGATGCGCGCGTGTTAGCCGGAGGAACGTGCGTCGCGCTGGGACGTCGGACACTGTTGTTCCACTCCGCAATTCGCTTGCCAGGGGTAACACTGAAGAACAAGCCCCGAACCGGGTCGATATTGTGATACTCGAGATCGATGCTTTGCAGCCAGGGATCGTCCCAGTTCAATTTTTCCGCGTCCACAAAAGTGTCGAGCAGCCATTTTTTCGTAATCCAATCGACTCCGCCGATGAGCGATTCTGGATTTTGTTCCAACGCTTCGAGGACAAAGCCCCAGTTTTCCAGCAGCCAGTATGTTTCCGCGCTGCTATTACGGAGACGTTTCTGTGCCAGCTCGTGGAATTGCCATTGAACATCGATCGCACCCATGGTTTTGCCATTCTCAAGTTGAACAATCCATTTTTGGCTGGCATCGCGTGAGATGTCGCGGGTGCTCTGCACGGCATCGGCCAGGACCAGATTGCGCGGCAAAGCGTTCTCCTCTAGCAACGATAAAACGCACGCGGTGGTCCCGATTTTAAGAGCTGTGGCATACGGACTCATGTTGGAATCGCCAATGAGCAAATGAAGCCGTCGATATTTTCGATAATCGGCTAATGGCTCATCGCGCGCGTTAATGATGGCGCGGTTGAACTGCACCCATTGATAAATGTCGTTCACGATGTGGTCAGCCCGTTGACTGAGCTGAAATCTCACCTGCGCCGCTGGCTGCGGCGGCTCGAAATCGAAGGCGAGCGGATTCGACTGACCGACCCGCCCCGCGCCGGTAAAGATCTGCCGCGTGGCCAGAAAAGTGAGCAGCGTTCCAAGAATCGGCGGCGTGAACTGCGCCTCGCGTTTCATCAAATAATTCTCGTGGCAACCAAATGTGGCCCCGGTGTGGTGATCGACATTGTTTTTGATAAACGACACGCGGCCCTCGGCGCCGAGAGCAATCAGTGATGATTGGAGCAGGTAGTCCCCGGCAAGCTCGTGAGCAATGAGATCATGCAGATGCAAACACTCCGGCGATGCGTACTCGATATGCCCCATGTCGAGGTACAGACGCCCGCCATTGAGAAGAAAACCTCCGTTGCCCGGCGGTTCCTCATAATCCCGGTAGTGCAGATCGATCGTGCCGGCCTCGGCCTTTCGGAAAAGATAGTTCTTTACCTTGGCCGGCCAGAGTTCGGAGTTCCCATGCGGCTCCTCTTCACTTAGCAGACAACCGTACTCGGTTTCAATTCCCACGATCCGATCCATCGCTACCAATTAACGCACTGAATCGCAATTTGGCTAAGCAAAAACAACTTCCCCTCACCCCAATCGTCTCCCCGGAATGGGGAATAGGCGGATAACACCTTACTGTTATAACATCCCGGCGCGCCCGCGGAAGATTCGATTTCTTTTTCGCGTCTATGTCTTAGCGCCGAAGGCGCGGCACTCATGTTGAAGCCTGGGGCGACGCCCCAGGACTCGCGAAATGAAGAAAAAAGCCAGCGCTGAAAGCGCGATTCACTTTCCGAACGAGTTCGATGCATGATTGGCGGCATGCCCCAATCACTCAGTAAAGTCATCGTTCACATTACTTTTAGCACAAAGAATCGTGATCCTTGACTCGATACCGACGTGCGGCGCCGCATGCATGCTTATCTGCCGACGATCTCCTGCGATCTCGGCGCGGAACTCGCGCACGTCGGCGGTGTTGCTGACCAGGTTCACATTGTGACGACGCTGCCGCGAACTCTTTCTCAGGCTCAACTCATCGAACAGGTAAAGAAAGGATCCTCAAAACGGATCAAAGCGCTTGATACTCGTTATCGCGGCTTCTTCTGGCAGCGCGGCTATGGCGCATTTTCGGTGAGCTAGAGTCAGCTCGACGCTATGCTGCAATACATCAAGACGCAACCAGAGCACCATCGTACTCGCATATTTCAGGACGAATACCGCGATTTGCTACGCAGACATTGAAACGAGCTTTCAGCGCTTATCGGTGATGTAATCAGATCCCTGGGGCGATGCCCCAGGCTCAAGGTTGTGCAGCGCCTTTGGCGTTAGAGGTGAGGGATTATCTTCATGCGCTTGAACCCCGCTGGAAAACGCTCAAACTTCATTCGATGGCCACCGTTCCCTTGCGCAGTCCTTCCGAAAAAGTAGGCCGCCTTTTTCATTTCGGCCGGATGCTGGACAAAATCCGGATGCATGCCAAAGGCGAACTGCCTCCGGATTATCACCCGAATCTTGGAAAAGGCTTCGACGAAAAATGCGTGAAGTTTCTTCGAATCAATTACGATCAATTGGTCGAGCGGGTGAAACGGGGCGGCGCGGATGAGGAGATTTTGCAGTGGTGTTTCGACAATGGACGCCGACCGTCTGAGGATGACATTTACGTGTGGAACGAATTCATGCGCAAGCGCGGCTGGAATGATGAAGTTTCCGAGATTATAAAGCGCCGGAAACAAGAAGCTGGAATGGCATACAGATCGGACATTGAGACGGCCTTTCAATTCATCGACGCCGACGAGGGCCGTTTGCCGAAGAGCTCGTGACGTTGTTGCTGGCGTCGCGCTCTTCGCAGATTTCTGCACCGACCCAGACCAAATCCTTCCTACTGTGTCGGCACCGTTTTGCCTTGCTTCTTTTTCCGCTCCCCAAAGAACTAAATCTCTGCTATTTTCCGCGCTTCAATGCCCACCGAAGCGGATACGTGTCGCAAGCTCGTCGTGCCTAAGCTTCAGGGAGCAGGCTGGGATAACGAGCCGTATTCCATAGCTGAGCAACGAACGATAACCGACGGGCGAATTGTTCCCGTTGGGAAAAGTTTTATCCGCCGACCTCCGAAACGAGTCGATTACATTCTCCAATACCGACGCGATTTTCCGCTCGCGGTTGTGGAAGCGAAGCCAGAATACAAGACGGCCGCTGATGGCCTTCAGCAGGCAAAGCAGTACGCAGAGATGCTTGGATTGAAGTTCGCTTACGCGACGAACGGCGCGGAAACAATTGAGTTCGACTACTTCACCGGCAAGGAAACAAAGATTGAATCGTATCCCACGCCCGAAGCGCTCTGGCAACGATTTCGCAAAGGCGAATCCCTGACCAGTGATACGGCCGCCCAACAGCTTCTAACGCCGATCAACTTCACGCTGAGGCAAGGCGAACGCTATTACCAAGAAATCGCGATCAATCGCGCTGTCGAAGCGATCGTTACCGGCAACCCCCGCATCCTTCTCACGATGGCGACCGGTACGGGAAAGACGCCTGTAGCATTTCAGATCTGCTGGAAGCTTTGGAACGCACGTTGGAACCGAACTGGCGAGCATCGTCGTCCGAAGATTCTTTATCTCTCTGATCGCAACATTCTGATCGACGATCCAAAGGACAAAATCTTCGCGCAGTTCGGCGACGCCCGCGCCAAGATCGAATACGGAAACGCTATTAAGAGCCGCGAGATTTATTTCGCGATCTACCAAGCACTGGCAGAAGACGAACGTCGACCCGGCTTATACAAAGAATACGCGCCGGACTTCTTCGATCTAATCATCATCGATGAATGTCATCGCGGTAGTGCGCGGGAAGAATCAAACTGGCGCGAGATTCTCGAATACTTCGAGCCTGCCTACCAACTCGGCATGACAGCCACGCCGCTGCGCGATGAAACGCGCGACACGTACCTTTACTTCGGGAACCCGATTTACCAATACAGCTTGCGGCAAGGAATCGAAGACGGCTTTCTCGCGCCATACCGAGTCCACCGTGTCATCACTCAGTGGGATGCAGCGGGTTGGCGGCCGAGTAAAGACGATATTGATCGCTATGGGCGACGCATTCCAGATGAGGTTTACGGAACGCAGGACTTTGAACGAAAAGTTGCCTTGCTTAAGAGAACCGAAGCCATTGCAAAACATCTTACTGATTTTCTAAACAAGACCGATCGCTTCGCGAAAACAATCATCTTCTGTGTTGATCAGGAACACGCCTCCGATATGCGCACTGCGTTGAATAATCTCAATAGCGACCTTGTGAGACAATATCCTGACTACGTCTGTCGCGTGACCGCCGACGAGGCTGACATCGGGCGTGGCCATCTGTCCAAGTTCCAGGATGTCGAAACGCAAGCGCCGGTGATCCTGACGACGTCGCAGCTACTAACAACAGGCGTAGATGTCCCAACATGTAAGAACATCGTTATCGCCCGTGTGGTCGGTTCGATGACCGAATTCAAGCAGATCATCGGCCGCGGGACGCGCGTGCGCGACGATTACGGCAAGCTTTGGTTCAACATTCTAGATTATACCGGGTCTGCGACACGCCACTTCGCCGATCGTGAGTTCGACGGTGATCCAGCCTTCATCAGCGAAGAAGAAATCGATGCAGCGGGTGAGAAAATTAAAGAGAATATTATCGATGACGGAAAGCCGACGGTCGACATTGTCGAGGGCGAGCCAGTTATCCAAGAACCGCCGCCGGTTGAACGACGTAAATACTATTTCGACGAAGGACGCGTCGAGATCGCTTCGCATCTTGTTTACGAACTCGACCCCGACGGCAAACAACTCCGCGTTTTAAAATATTCCGCCTACGCCGCGGAAAAAGTCCGGACACTTTATCCTTCAGCCCCGGAGTTGCGGCGGAAGTGGGCAAATCCAACCGAACGTTCTGAGATCATCGACAAGCTGGCGCAGCGCGGAATCAGCTTTGATGAATTAGCCGAGACCGCGAAACAACCCGATGCCGACCCTTTCGATCTGCTTTGCCATCTCGCGTTCAATGCTCCGCTGCGTACACGGCGTGAGCGTGCACAACGTTTGCGTCAGGAACGCAAAGATTTCTTCGACCAATACAGTCCTCAAGCCTGCGTTATCCTTGATGAACTTCTCGAGAAGTACGCGGAGCATGGAACAGCACAGTTTCTCCTACCAGATGTTCTCAAGGTTCCGCCCATCTCCGAGCGCGGAAACGTAATCGAGATAACCAAGATCTTTGGCGGTAGCGAAGAACTTCGTGATGCGGTCAGCCAACTGCAATCGCTGCTGTACGCGGCTTAAGTAGCGATCAGCCTTTGCACTCTTTGGATCATGTTCAAGAGAATCCCAGCGGCCAAGAAGGAACGAGAAAGCGCGGTCGCGACACCAGCGCCCGTTCTCAAGTACGAGCGGCCTAAAATCCTACTGATCGACCTCGATGCTGACGCAAAGAAGTTTATCGAGCACGAGGGCTACAATGTTGCTGTCGGAACATTTGGTAGGCCGTACAAGGTCACGATGCGCTCAGGCTATGAGCCTGTGGTTCTAAAGGCATCTCTGCCAAATTTCAGTGAGCAAGAAATCATCGTCGTAGATTTAGTTCCAGACGAGCTGACAGATGCTCCACGGGGAAAAAAATTAGCGCCGATGGAGGAGTTGGACTGGTGGGCAAAGTGTAGCCGTGGCGTCATTGACCCGCGACCAAGGGCGATGGCTATGGTTCAAGACGAATTTGACCGTATCTACCAAAACGGCGGCGCGTTCGTAATCTTCTCGGACCACCTACTAAGGCAAGAGCTCGTCTACGCGCGTAACTACGGGAGATATGATGGCCTTTCGATCGACCGCAATCTCTCCTACAACAACTGGAGTTTTCTATCGATTCTTTCGAACTTGATCATTACGGATGATTTCGGTGAAGAAATCACGCCCATCAAGAGCGACTCGCCGTTGGTGAAGTTACTCGCAGACCACCTCGATGGGGCATCATTCTCGTGCGTCATCGAAGCACAATGGCACATCGAGGAACGGTGGCTAGTTCTTGCGAAGAATAAATACGGCTCGGCAGTGGCAGGGTACATATCTCCTCCAGAAAAGACCAAGGCCGGATGGATCTTCGTATTTCCGAGGATTCGTAACAAACCGGCGTTTCTCGCAGGTTTCTTGAAGAATATCCTTCCGGATCTGTCCCCAGCCTTATTCCCACACGCGGAAGGCCAACGGTGGATTCATCGACCGGACTACGAGTTGCCTGCTGTCTTAGAGAAGGCAAGGCAGATTTTAGTCATACAAGATGAAACAGCGAAAAAAGTGATCGAGCTAGAAAAGGCGATAGATGTGGAGCGCAACGCCAATAGTTTCCTCTACGATCTTCTGCGAGAAACTGGGGCAAGCCTCGTGATAGCTGTTCAGAAAGCCCTCACTCTCCTTGGTTTCAAAGATATTGTTGATGTCGATGCAGAGATGAAAAAGGCCGGCAAGGATGCCTTGCTTCGCGAAGACTTGCGCATTCATGACGCTTCGCCGGTTCTTGTCATCGACATTAAAGGTGTCGCAGGAAAGCCGGCTGACGCCGAGGCGTTGCAGGCACAGAAACATGCATTCATTTACATTCAAGAACAGAATCGTCCCGATGTTCGCGGCTTGACCATAATTAATCACCAGCGATTGCTGCCACCACTCGACCGCGACAATGACATGCCATTTCGGCAAGAGATTCTTGACAATGCCGGTCAATTACAACTCGGTCTGGTGACAACCTGGGATTTGTTTCGCCTCGTCCGCGGAGTTTACCGCCATTCTTGGACGCCTGCCCAAGTGAAACCGCTTTTTTACAGCGCTGGTCGTATATTTCCGATCCCGCGCCACTACGAATACATCGGGAAGATTAGGCAAGTATGGAAGAAAGCTTTTAGCGTCCAAATGGAAAGCGGCACGATCAATGTCGGTAATCGCATTTCCATAGAGTTTCCGGTCGACTTTGATGAACAGCCAGTGGCGTCTCTTCAATTGAACGACGTAGATGTCGCAAACGCAGTCTCTGGGCAAGAGGTCGGAATCCTGCGGGACGAGACATTACCTAACGCTAAAGAAGGATTTCCGGTTTACCGCATTAAGTCTGCATAGCATGGCGAAAACACCTTCCAACGCCACCACCGCTCAATCTCTCGGTACCCTGATCAAGTCCGCGCGCGATATCATGCGTAAGGACAAGGGACTGAATGGCGACCTTGATCGGTTGCCGATGCTGACGTGGATCATGTTCCTGAAGTTTCTGGACGATCTTGAGCTTCAGCGCGAGACGGAAGCCTCGCTCGCTGGAAAGAAGTTCCAACGCGCAATTGATCCGCCGTATCGCTGGCGCGATTGGGCTGCAAATCCCGCCGGTATCACTGGCGATGAGTTGATGGCGTTTGTGAATAATGAAGAAGCTGTTTTGCCCGACCAGACACGAGGTCCCGGACTCTTCGCTTATCTGCGGAGCCTCACAGGGCGCGAAGGCGGCGATCGGCGTGACGTAATCGCGACAGTTTTCAAAGGCACGATCAACCGAATGATTAACGGCTACTTGTTGCGAGATGTAATCAACAAGGTTGCCGGGATTCATTTCGGCTCAAGCGAAGAACTGCACACGCTTGGGGCTCTGTACGAATCGATGTTGCGCGAGATGCGTGACGCCGCAGGTGACTCGGGCGAGTTCTACACGCCCCGACCCGTAGTCCGGTTCATGGTCAAGGTTACTGATCCGAAGCTCGGCGAAACAATTCTCGATCCTGCGTGCGGCACTGGAGGATTTCTCGTCGAAGCGTTTCGACATCTGGAGAAGCAATGCAAAACGGTTCAAGATCACGAGGCGCTGCAAGAGCGCAGCATTTTCGGAGGCGAACCAAAGCCGCTTCCGTATTTACTCGCCCAAATGAATCTCCTGCTGCACGGACTGGAGTCGCCGCAGATCAGCCCGAATAATTCACTCGCGGTTAAAATCGCAGAGATCGGCGAAAAAGATCGCGTCGATATCATTCTCACGAATCCGCCATTCGGCGGCGAAGAAGAACGTGGCATTCGCGACGGTTTTCCAAGCGATAAGCAAACGGCGGAAACGGCGTTGCTATTTCTGCAATTGATCATGCGCAAGATTAGGCGCGGTACGAAACCCGGGCGCGCTGCCGTCGTTGTGCCAAACGGCACGTTGTTCGGTGATGGCGTGTGCGCGCGCATCAAGGAAGAACTGCTCAAGGAATTCGATCTCCACACCATCGTCCGCCTGCCCAACGGTGTGTTCGCGCCTTACACGAGCATTCCTACGAATATTCTGTTCTTCGACCGGTCGGGCCCGACGCGCGAGGTCTGGTATAACGAACAACCACTGCCGGAAGGCCGGAAGAACTACACCAAGACCGCGCCCATCCAGTTCGAAGAATTCGCACCTCTCATTGCGTGGTGGAACAACCGCGAGGAAAAC
>Ga0209056_10001740_pt1 | contig 23819 bp, 27 predicted proteins | sample GraSoiAngelo_114_FD_185876 | JGI IMG/M metagenome (GOLD analysis project Ga0209056, IMG submission 185876) | Grasslands soil microbial communities from the Angelo Coastal Reserve, California, USA - 14_0903_13_40cm (SPAdes) (version 2) | ecosystem: Environmental > Terrestrial > Soil > Grasslands... | reverse complement strand
ATCCGCCGTGGCGGCGCACGTGTTCACCGCCGCCCGCGGCATCGCACCCTCCAGCATCAGGAGACCGGCGTAGGCGGTGCCGTTGCCGTAATCGAGGGCGACGAGCTTTCCCGCGAGCTCTTGCGGAGTATAGACGCTCGACCCGGATGCGACGACCAGGGCTCCGCACACGATCATCGATCGCCGTCCCACCTGGAGAGCACCGACCCGGCTTTCCGCCACCCGGCGGTTATTGCCGCACTCTCACCCCTGGAACATCGCGGCCTCGCCGCGATGCTGGAGCCGTCCCTGATTCGTGACCGGCTTTGCGAGGGTGCCTTCGGCGCTGGAGCGGACGTCGGCCGGCGAAGGCGCCGCGATCCGCAGATCCAGCCCCTCGGCCGCGAATAGCCCTTCGTCCCGTGCGACCAGCACGTCGAGCCCGTTGAACGCGCGCACCCGCTCGATCGTCATCGTCATCATCGTCATCACGCGTCCCTCCGCGAGAGTCGCAGGTTTCGCTAGACCGGCAGCTGCTCGGCGTCCGCCGCCGGCGCCATCTCGAAGGCGTTGAGCAGGCCCGTCACGAGACCGTAGTGGCCGATGATCCCCGTCAGCTCCACGACCCACGGCACCCCGTAACGATCCTTCAGCGCGTCGAACACCGTCTGGTCCACGCGGTTGCTTCGCAGCAGCTGGCGCACGTAGGACACGATCGCCCGCTCGTCGGGCGCGAGGCCGCTCACGTCCTTCCGATCGCGCACCGCGGTGATGGCTTCCTCGCGCGTGCCGGCCTTGCGGGCCAGCGTCACGTGCGCGGCCCAGACGAACAGGCAGTCCTTCTCCCGGGCCGTCGCGATGATAGCCAGCTCGCCCTCCTTCGACTTCACCGACGACTGGAAGCGCAGGAAGTTGCTGGTGTTGAGCACCCGCTCGCACATCGGCGGGCTGTACATCATGATGCTGAAGGGCCCGCGCACGCTGCCGCGGCCCTCCGCGACCGCGTCGAAGACCGGCCGGTGCTCGGGGGCCACTTGATCCTTGGTGGTGATGGGCGTTACACGCGGCATGATGGCTCCTTTGTGCGGCGGGCGGCGGCGCCTCAAAGTCTGCGGCGATTCTACACGACCACTGGGAAGGCGGGCGGCGCCTTTGCGTGCGACGCTCGCGCCGTCGTGCGGCCACGATCGATCGTCACTGAATGAGCCGATCCGCCCGCTGCAGCAATGGCGTTGGAATCGTGAGGCCGAGCGCCTTGGCGGTCTTCAGATTGATGACGAGCTCGAACTTCGTGGGCTGTTCGACCGGCAGGTCGGCCGGCTTGGCTCCTTTGAGGATCCGGTCGACGAGCCTCGCCGCCTGGCGGCCCAGCTCCCCGTCGGTGGCGCCGTAGCTGGCCAGGCCGCCCCGTTCTGCGAAGAACGGAGTCGGGAACATCGTCGGGAACGTCCCCTTGGGGGCGATGTCCTGGATGAAGCCGGGGATGTTCAGCGACAGAAATCGGGGCGAGAGGATTCCGTCCACGTCACCTCTCCGGAGTCCTCCGATCGCCGCTCCCGCTTCCTCCTGGCTCCGCACCGGCCGCTCCACGAGCGTGAGGCCGAGGCGCCGCGCAGCGGCGCGGTACGCTTCCACGTGCCCGAGCGCGTACATGTTCGTCGCGTCGTAGACGAGAAGGACGCGCTTCAGGCGCGGAACCAGCTCCTGGAAGATCTCCAGCCGCTTCGGGGCGAGCTCGACATCGAGCGAGGCGATTCCGGTCAGGTTGCCACCGGGGCGCGCCAGGCTCCGCACCAGGCCCAATTCGACCGGATCGCCCCCGCCGATGAAGACAATCGGAATTCGATCCGTCGCCAGCTGCGCGGCTTTCGCGGTATTGCCTCCTTCAGTCGTCACGATGATGTCGGCCCCGCGCCGGACGAGCTCGCGGGCCGCCGCCAGAAGCTCGGCGCTGTCGCCTTTCGTGAAGCGCACGCCGATCGTGAAGTCCTTGTCCTCGCGATACCCGAGCGCCTGCAGGCCATCCCGCAATCCGATGATGGCTGGCGTGGGACCCCAGGATTCGGTCAGGGCGCCGATCTGGACCGGGCGGGTCGCCCGTTGCGCGTCGGCGGCGCTCCCGGTCAGGCCGTGGACCAGAAGGACGATTCCGAGTGCCAGCAGATGGAGGCGGAGCCGCATCAGGGCGCGCCCGGACGCGGCCCCGCCTCGACGAGCAGCGCGTGAATGAGCGCGCGGCCTGCCGCACCGGCCCACTCCCGAGGCCCGACGGCGAGGGCGACTGCGCGCCCATCCCGGCCGACGATGAAGGTGGTCGGCAGACCCACCACACCGTACTGGGCGTTGATCTTGCCGTCCGGATCGAGAACGACTGGGAAGGTGAGACCCAACTCGTTGGCGTAGCGCCGGACCGCTCCACGCTCCTCGCGAGCGTTGATTCCGATGACGGCGAGCCCCTGCTGCGCGAGCTCACGGTGGAGCCTCTCCAGCACGGGCATCTCCGGACGACACTCCAGACACCAGCTCGCCCAGAAGTTCAGGAGAACCACCTTCCCCCGGAGGTCCGCCAGCGAGACCTGGCGCGTATCGATCGTGCGACCGCTGAAATGGGGCGGCATGGTGCGGGAGGCATAGCCGACGAGGTCGAGTGGTTTGAGGAGCGATGTGACCGCTGGCCCGGCCGCGACCGGGCTACAGTGGGCGACGACGATCAGTGAGCACGCGAGCAGACGTCCCTCGCCGGCGAGCCAGGACCTCCACTGAGTCCGCATCGACCCCAGCTGGACCGGCGCTATCGTCAAGGCTTCGCGACGATTTCGCGGATATCGCGCAGGAGCGTATCGCTGTACACGACCGTCGTGTCCGGGTTCTCGATGACCCACTTCTTGCGGATCACTCCCTGGCGATCGATGAGAAAGAACGTCCTGGTCGCGGTCATCCTTCTCTCGTTGAGGATTCCGTAGGCTCGGATGACCTTCCGGTCGGGAAAGTCGCTGAGCAGCGGATAGGGCAGCTTGAGGGATTCCGCGAACGTCTGCTGGGAGAAGGTCGTGTTGGCACTGACCGCGAGGATCTGGACACCAAGGGCTTCGAAGCGCTTGTAGTCGGCCTTCCTGGCCGACAGGTTCGCGGCTCAGGTGGGCGCAAAGTCATTGCCGTAGAACTCCAGAAACACGAAGCTCTTTCCCTTGAATTCGCCGAGTGAGATATCCGTGCCGCTGGTGCTCGGCAGCTTGAAGTCGGGGGCCGGCTCGCCAGCCTCCACCGCCGCGGCGGGGCTGAGATCGGCGACGACCGAATACCCGGCCAGGGCTGCGCCCACGAGAATCACGGCGAGCGCTCTTCTCCTGAATGTCACCATGTTTGCCGCCTTCCTGCGCCAACGCCTCGGCGCTTGCCGGCCAATCTCGCTTTGCGCATTCCGGCCCATTCTTCTCCAAGTTCCAGCGAGTCGCAAGATGCTCCCGTTCAAGCGTACCGCTCCCGGTCGCGTGCTTGACGCCGTCGCTGTCAACGGCGCAGTATCGGTCGCGGTGAGTGCCCAGGGCTCGACCGCGTACACCGACCCCAACACGCTCCTCGAGCAGCATGCCCGCCGCCGCCGAGACAAGATCTACATCGAGAGCATTGATCAGCGCTCGCGGATCACCTTTGGCGAGTTCGAGGCGCTGACGCGACGCTTCGCGAATTTCCTCGCGAGCGAACGCGTGCGCGCGGGCGACCGGATCTCGCTGCTCGCCGACAACGGGATCGAGGCGCTGGTCGTCTTCTGGGGGGCGCTCCGGGCCGGCGTGATCGTGAACCCGATCAACGTCGAGATCCGCGAAAAGCACGTGAGCCAGATCCTCCACGACGTGGCGCCGAAAGCCGTCTTCTGGAGCCGGGAGCTACCGAGCGATCCCCGGGGGCTCGGAGCGGGCGGTACGCCGTGGTTTGCGTTCGGAGCGTGGAACGCGCCGAACACAGCCGGCGACGATCTCTTTGCCCGCCTCGGCGGCGCGTCGGATGCTCCCGTCGCCGCCCGGCCCGCGCCGAGCGACTGGTCGTTGATCGACTACACGTCCGGGACCACCGACGCGCCGAAGGGCGCCATCTGGACGCACGAGGCGTACTACGCCATGTGCGAGTCCCCGATCGAGCGGCTCGAGCTCGGTGAGGCCGACACGATCCTCGACTATCGTCACTTCAGCTGGTCCTCGCCGCAGATCCTCTCGGTGGGGCCGACCCTGCTGACCGGCGCCACCCTCGTGCTCGCGCGGAAGTTCTCGCAGGCCCGGTTCTTCGGCTGGCTGCGCGACTACCGCGTCACCGTCGCGGTCGGGATCCCGACCGTCATCAATATGCTCCTGGCGCGGCCGGTAGCCGTGACGAAAGCCGATCTGCCGGCGCTCCGCTTCATGACGTCGAGCACCGCACCCCTTTCAGTCGAGAAACACCTGGAGTTCGAGAAGACCTACGGCATTCCGATCGTGCAGCTCGCCGGCGGGACCGAGACGGGCTTCATGTGCGGCAATGCTCCGGGCCACCGCAAGCTCGGCTCCATCGGCCGGCCGACGCTCAACATGCGCGTGCGCATCCTCGACGACGCGGGCCACGAGCTGCCGCCCGGCCAGGAGGGGGAGATGGTCGTCAGCGGCCGGCAGCTGGCTTCGGCCTACTGGCAGGGGCCGGACAAGCTCGTGCCGATTCCCCAGAACGGCTTCCGGAACGGCGACCTCGCCCGGCGCGACGACGAGGGCTACGTCTACATCACCGGTCGCAAGAAGGACATCATCATCAAGGGCGGCGTCAACATCGCCTCGCTCGAGATCACGAACTGCCTGCTCGAGCACCCGGACGTCGCCGACGCCGGCGCGCTCGGCGTGCGCGACGACATTTACGGCGAGGTCCCGGTGGGCTTCGTGGCGCTCCGGCCCGGACGGAGCCCGCGGGAAGCATCGCTGCTCGAGCACTGCCGCGCCAAGCTCGTGGCCTTCAAGGTGCCGGCGGCCGTCGTCGTCGTCGACACCGTCCCGAAGAACGCCAACGGCAAGCTCGACCGCGACGCGCTGGCGGCGGTCTGGCAGCAGGCCCGACGATGACCGCACGCCGCTAGGAGGGATCGATGGCAACCATCGCCGCGCGAGAGCAGGGTGCACCGCAGGCGCTGACCGCCGCGAGCTGGAGGGCACTGATCGCGTCTTTCCTCGGCTGGATGTTCGACGGCTACGAGACCTACACGCTGATCCTCGTTGCGGCGGTCGCCCTGCGCCAGCTCCTGGCGCCGGACCAGCTCGCCAGCCTGCCGATCTACATCGGAGGCCTTCTGGCCGTCACCCTCGTCGGATGGGCGACCGGCGGGATCATCGCCGGAATCCTCGCGGATTACATCGGTCGCAAGCGCATGCTGATGCTCTCGATTCTCTGGTATGCGCTCTTCACGGGGCTCACGGCCTTTGCCGGGAGCTATGCGAGCCTCCTGATCCTGCGCTTCCTGACGGGGCTCGGGCTGGGCGCCGAGTGGGGACCCGGCACCGCGATCCTGGGTGAATCCTGGCCGGCAAGGTCGCGGGGCCGCGCCGCCAGCGTGCTCCAGTCGGCGATCGGCTTCGGCCTCCTGATCGCCTCCGGCGTGTGGCTGTTCGTCGCGCCGCTCGGGCCCGCGGCGTGGCGTTACATGTTTCTGATCGGTGTGCTGCCCGCGCTCTCGGTGCTGTGGATCCGAACGAGCGTGCAGGATCCCGATCTGTGGATCGCCGCCCGCGAGCGCCGACGCCTGGCGCGCGAGCGCGTGGTCAGCGGGCGTTCGGTCCGTCCGGAGGATCGCGCGCTGGTCGGATTCACGGTGAAGCAGATTCTCGCGGCTCCTGACCTCCGACGGCGCCTCCTTCTCCTCCTGGTGCTGTCGCTCAGCACGATCGTCGCGTGGTGGGCGGTCTCGACGTGGATCCCGTTCTACGCGGGTCAGATCGCGGCCAAGGCGGGCGGCAATGCCCAGCGGGCGGCCGCGCTGGCCGGGCTCTACTACAACATCGGCGGCATCCTCGGGTACTTCGTGTTCGGCGCGCTCGCCGACACCTGGGGACGGAAGCCCACGATGGTGCTCTACTACGCGGGCGCCGTCGTCCTCGTGCTGGTGTTGTTCCGGGCGGTGGAGGACCCTTCCGTCTTTCTCGTGGTGGCCGCCGTGAACGGGTTTTTCACGCTCGGCCAGTTCGCGTGGATGCCCGTCTATCTGCCGGAGCTGTTTCCGACGGCCGTGCGAGGCTCGGCGATCTCCCTGGTCTTCGACGTCACACGCTACCTCGCGGCGGCGGGGCCGCTCCTGGCCGGCTGGCTGATCGTGAACCTGGGCGGCGTGAGCGCGGCGGCGTCCATCATCGGGCTCGCCTACATCTTGGGCCTCGTCGTGACGCCGTTCGCAGCGCCGGAGACGAAGGGCCGTCCCCTGCCCGCCTGACGCCGGCGCGTCAGCTCGGGATACAGGCGGTGACCGTGATCTCGACCAAAAGCTCGGGCGAGTTCAGCGCCGCCGACACGGTCGTGCGCGCCGGCTTGTTGGTCGGGAAATACTTCGCGTACTCCTCGTTGTAGGCCGGCACGTCTTCCCGCTTGGTCACATGCGTGGTGACCGTCAAGACGTTGTCGAGAGAGGTCCCGGCGGCGGCGAGGATCGTCTTGATCCGCTCCAGCACGTTGCGGGTCTGCTCGCGGATGCCCTTGCCCACTTCTCCCGTGACCGGATGCCGGCCGGTTTGGCCGGAGACGAAGACCAGGTTGCCGAACTTGGTGGCCGCGGACAGGTTCGGATTCGACGCGGCGGGACTGACCTGGACGATCTCTTTCTTGGGCATGTCGTCTCCTGCGCGGCCGGCTATCCCTGCCGCACCTTCGGGAATACTTCCTCGGCCAGCATGTGCAGCTCGTCGAGCACCAGGCTCTGCGGCATCCCGGGCCACCTCGTCAGCCCGCCCGCTCCGGCTCCCAGCCCCACGGATGGGGACCCCATTCCGGCTCGAACACCCGGCCGCGCTTCACGGTCAGCACCGGGACGACGGTCTTGTCGATCTTCAGCGGGTCGCGCAGCGTGTCGTAGACCACCCACCGGCCCTCGCGCACCTCCAGCACCGAGATGTCGGCCTGGCGTCCCACGGCTAGACTGCCGAGCCGGCCGTCCTCGCCGATCGCCCGCGCCGGGTTCACCGTGCACGCCGCGACGACCTGCTCGAGCGTGAAGCCCATCCCGAGGAAGCGCGCCATGATCTCCACCATGCTGTGCACGGTGTTGAGCCGGCCCGGAATGGTGAGGTCGGTGCTGATGCAGTGAGGCATCAAGCCCTGGTCGAGCACCCGGCGGCCCACGTTGAAGCCGAAGTTCATGCGGCCGTGGGCGGTGTCGAGCCACACGCCGCGCGCGGCGAGCTCCTTGGCCTCCGGCACAAGCTTGCCGTTGGCGTCGAGGACCCCGCCGGGATTGGCGGTGAACAGATGCGTCACGATGTCGCCCGGCTCCAGCAGCGGGAGCAGCTCGCGGATCACGTTGGGGTCGTACCGCTTGGTGGTGTCGCCGATGTGGACCATGAGCGGCAGTCCGCTCTCCCGCGCCGCGCGCTTGGCCAGGCGGGGCATCTCCATCCCGAAGATCTCCAGCGCGGGTGAGACCATGCGCGCCTTGATCCCCTTGATGAGGCCCTTGTGCTCCCTCGCCACCCGCAGCGTGCTCTCGAGGTCGATGCTGCTCTCGGCGATGATGTCCGGGTTCGTGGCGAGCCCCGTCTGGCAGATGTGCAGCAGGGGAATGACCTCGGTCTCGCACCTGGGCAGGATGTGCCGCGGGAACGCGCTGAAGGTCGCGCAGCCCGAGCTGCCCGCGTCCACGACCGTCGTGACGCCGGCGTGGACCCCCGCGATGTCGGGGTGGACGCCATTGGCCGCCACGCCGTCGAACACGTGGGTGTGGAGATCGATGAGCCCGGCCGTCACGGTCTTCCCCGGAACGTGAACGACGCGCCGAGCCTCCGCGGCCGGAATGTTCGCGGCCACCTTGGCGATCTTCGCGTCCTGGACCGCGACGTCCAGCGACCCGCGCAGGTTCTGGGCCGGGTCGATCACGCTGCCGCCCTTCAGCAGTAGGTCGTACATGAGGAGCCTCCTTCAGTCAGCCGACGGATGACCCGGAGAGTACACGCGTCGGCTTGACCCTTTCAAGCCGTGTTTGCTATACGTGAAGCCCGACCGAACGGCGCGGGAAGCCATGATGCGAAGCACGCACCGGATTCTCACGACGCATGCCGGCAGCTTGCCGCGGCCGGACGATCTTCGTGCGCTGGTCACGGCCAAGGCCGGCGGGCAGCCCTACGCGGAGGACGCCCTGGCCCGGCGCGTCCGGAGCGCGGTCGCGGAGGTCGTCCGAAAGCAGGTCGAGTCCGGGATCGACAGCGTCAACGACGGTGAGCTCAGCAAGCCGAGCTTCACGACCTACGTCCGGGAGCGTCTCGGCGGCATCGAAGTGCGCGAGCCCAAACCGGGCGAGGGGTCTCCCGTTCAGCTCATCTACGGGCGGGACGCGGAGCAGTTCCCCGAATACTTCGCCGCGCGAACCTTCTTCGGAGCCGGTCAGCGGCCGGTGTTCTGCACGGGGCCCATCCACTATATCGGGGCGGCCGCCGTACGGGCCGACATCGAGACCTTCAGGGCGGCGCTCGAGGGGGTGCGGGTCGAAGAGGCGTTTCTGCCGGCGGTGGCTCCCGGCACCATCGAGCACTGGCTACGCAACGAGTACTATCCCAGCGACGAGGCCTACCTCTACGCCATCGCCGACGCCGTGCACGAGGAATACGAGGCGATTGTCGACGCCGGGTTCGTGCTGCAGATCGACGATCCCGATCTGGCCGACGCCTGGCAGATCCATCCGAAGATGAGTGTCCCGGAGTACCGGAGATTCGCCGAGCTCCGACTGGACGCGCTGAATCACGCGCTGCGGACGATTCCGCCCGATCGCGTGCGTTTCCACATGTGCTGGGGCAGCTACCACGGCCCACACCGGTACGACATTCCGCTGCGCGACATCGTGGACCTCGTCCTCAAGGTGCGGGCCGGCGCGTATTCCATCGAAGCTTCGAACCCCTGTCATCAGCACGAGTGGCGGGTGTGGGAGGACGTGAAGTTGCCGCCGGGGAAGATCCTCGTGCCCGGCGTGGTCGGCCACTACAGCGACTTCATCGAGCATCCGGAGCTCGTCGCCGAGCGCCTGGTGACGTACGCGCGGCTTGTCGGCCGCGAGAACGTCATCGCCGGGACCGACTGTGGGCTCGGCACGCGTGTCGGTCACCCGTCCATCACCTGGGCCAAGTTCCAGGCGATGGCCGAGGGCGCCCACCTGGCGACGAGGCAGCTCTGGGGCTCTTAGAGGTGCTCTCCAGGGGCTCGGTCGCGCGTGTTCCAGTCCGCCTCGACGAGCGCCGCGAGCTTCGCGAGTGAAGACCGCCAGCCGGCCTCGTTGTCGGCGGTCGGCAGGCCGCGCGGTAGCCCGTCGTGCACGGCGAGGACATCGATGCCGCCGTCCGTATCGGCGAGCGAGATCGTGATCGTCATCTCGCCGCGCAGCGCGGGATCTGTCGTCTCGAACTCGACCACTTCGACAACTGTTGGACCGCCCGTTACGACGGCAGATCCTCGAGTCGAACACCACGACCGCTCCTCAGCGTTTCTCGGGCCGCCGCTACTCGCCGCAGGAACTCGGGATGGTGCTCCAACCGATAGTCGAGCCAGTCGTCCTCGCTCTCGAAGCCGATCAGCACGCCAGCCGGCTTCCCGTGTCGGGTGATGAGAATCTCCTCGGATTCAGCCAGACGCAGGAATCGCGACAGATCGTCTTTGACTTCAGCCAGCGCCGCCTGGCGCGCCCGGCGTCCCGTGCTCGGCGAGCGAGCCGGCCGCTTCGGCCTTCGTGACGATCGCGAGGACCTCGACGGCTTCACGCGTGACGTCATAAAACACCCTCACTTCCCCCACCCGGAGCCGATACTGCGGTTGGCTCAAGCCCCTCAAGCGCTTGATCCGGCTCTTGCTAACCCGGGCGGGTTCGTGCCGCAAGTGCCGTTCGAGGACGTCTCGCACTTCGGCCCGGCGGTAGCCTGGCAGTGCCCGGTAGGACCTAGCCGCCTCGGGCGCGAGGACGACCCCGTACCACATTCTGGCCATAGTATAGCCAGATTCGACACAGCCTCAAAGTCGGCCGCTGCGGTCTAACGCCGACGATAACCTGCGGCGGCGGAGCAACGCGGAGCCGCCGGATCTCGCCTCGATTTTGTGGACACAGAGTTATCACGGTTTGTGAGCTCGACGGACGTTCACGCGGCGTAGATTGACAGATCTCGCCTTGTGTCTGGCCGAGGATTCTTCCGACTGGCAGTCGACCGACAAGGCCAAGGCGCCAAAGCTTCACGATAAGTCTCGATTTCGAGGCAGGACGCTGGAACGGTCCAAGCGTTAGTCAGAAGTGTCTACTTTTTCGAGGGAGGTTCATGCGTCCGCTCCATTGCGGAGTTAGACGCCCTGTCTCTTTAGCGCCGCCTGTATGACTGAAGTGAGGAAAGCTATGTCGCTTCGAGATAGCCACCAGCAGCCGCGGACGAAGGCTACGCCGGCCAGAAAAAAGCCGATGCCCACGAGCGGGAAGAGCAGTGTCATCAGATCTTGCTCTGGATTCGCGTCACTCCTCATGACGGTATGCAACGTCGCAGCGGCAGCGATGATCGTCAAGACGAGGGCAAACCCTAACCAAGCAGTCATGAAAATCTTCGAGAAGAGGAACATCGTGAACCGACCCTGGAGGATCACGCGGCCGTGGCTATGCTCGAACCTTCCTACGAAGATCGGCTTGAAGCTATTCCCGAATAGCGGAATGACCCGCTGAAGCCGCACCTTCGATTCTGTGACCGGCCCGACCGCAGCTTGGCGGAAAAGCGCGGAGAAGACAGTGCGCTTGGTGCGTTCACGGAGGCGTTCTACAGACGCCATCAGCGGAAAGTCACTCGGAAACTGCGCCGGCACGTCACGATAGAGAAAGTTGAAGAGGCGCTTGACCATCACCTTGTACGCCTAACTAACGTAGCGCTCAGCGGCCAGGGCCAGCAGCGCGAGCCCTGGACCGCTGAAGCGCATGGTTCGGCGATCGGCGCCTCGCGCGGCTGTTGGTCTCCGCTGGCAACTCATACAGCGCTTCGGGGGCGATGTCCGCTCCGTTCGGCCATACGACCGTGCCCGCCACCGGGTCAAGCGTGACCTGCGCGAAGGATCTTGGGTTCTTGAGGGGTTCGAAAACCGGACCCGTGAGCAAGGGCATGAGATTCACTCGCTTCCGGGTGCCGTCCTTGAACGTCAAGTCGAGCGAGTGCGATCCGGACACCTCAGCTTTGACAACACGCCATTTCATCGTGCGGACTCCTTACTCCAGAGGCGCGATTCGCTGCAGGGGGCGATTCGCGCGCGCCAGTTCCCAGTCACGCTGCAACTCTTCTCGGTGCAGCTTCCCCCACGCTCTCACGAGACCAAGCGCGCGTCGGGGCAAGCTCCCCTCGAGCAGACGCAGACTCTGGATGGTCATCACTGCCTCCTGCCCGCCATAGATGGCGTGAAAGTGCGGAATGCCATGATCACGATAGTACATGTAGATCACGATGCCGTAGAACTCCGCGATCCTTGGCAAGCTGCGTCACCTTCTCACTTTGGAGCCAACCTCACTTGCCGATGCTTCAGTCGCCGAACTCTGGCGTTCACCTGCGGCGGACCGAGCGACCGGAGGAGGGAGGCCCGGCGTCAGGTGAAACGGCTTGTTAGGGGGCATCGGCGCGTGATCGAATGTCGAGACCTCGCTCGAGCGTGTCACGCATACGCGCCATCTCCTTGCGTGTGACGACGTCGCCGCGCTCAATTCTGCTTCGCTGTGCCTCGAACATCTCCCGGATCATGCCTTCGATGCGGCTCTTGTGAGGGCTCAGGAACGGTTGATCGATTCGATAACACACCAGCGTCGTGTCCCCAGCCGGACTATCCCTTACATAAACGGCGACGACGCACCGTTGCGCTACGTACGAAAGGGCTCGATCTCGAGTGGCTAGAAATGCCCGTTTCATCGTACCGCGGAGAGGGCGCGTGGTCTCGTAGTGCATCGCATAGGCGTGAACAAGGTCCCACGCCGCATTCCACGCACGGCTTTCTTGTGGCTTCGAGGAGTTCATTGCTAGAAGGCGGGCACCTTGCGACGCTCCACCGAACACGTCTAGAGCGACCTGGAGACAATGGCCTGACACGTTCTTCAACCGATTGTTTGCCCAATCGATGTAGGTTGCGACATTCTCCACTGCCGCCGCTTTCCCTGGCCGCTGTTTTGCCAGCTGCTCGATGTAGAGGAGATGGGTGTAGTAGCCGATCCGGACCCAGTCATAGGATTTAACTTCGGCTTCACCGATGTGACGCACGACTACCGTCCCCTTGCGGAGACCGTGATGGCTCTCGACTGCCCGAATACCGCCTGACAGCTCTGCACGCAGTTTCGACTTGCGATTCAAATCGCCGACGCGCGCAGCTCCAGCTGCGAGCTCGGCGACGGCGAGATCATAGTCGATCGACGTTTGGGTTGCCGCAGCCAAGCGAAGTAGGCCGCCCAGAGCAGCGCTGTCGGGAGTTGCCCTGCCGGCACCAATCCTTGCAGAGTCGAGCACAAGGTTAGCATCGAGGTGGATCACACGCACGAATCCATCCGAGCGGAGGGCCGCCAGATGTGACTCGGTTTCGGCGGCGACGATGCCCTTACAGTCGATTAGCTCGAAATCCATCGAAAGCTGGTCGTCTCCCTAACGCCGCCGGTCAGCGGCCGGAGGGCGAGCAACGCGAGCCCCCGGTCCGCTGCACCGGAGAGTTGGACGGCTCACCGACGGAACCCGCGCACTCTTCAAGGAAGGCCAGGACATGGCGCCACGCATCGATCCCCGCCTCCGCGTTGGCTCGCGGCGAGCCGCCCCCAGTGTAGTGCACGCCGTTGGGATGCCCGTACTCGATCTGAGTCGTGGGACTGTACGGGATATAGATCGCGTGCCCGGCGCCTTCGTAGCTCAGATGGCGGAACGGGTAGGTATGACCGTGCTGCTGCAGGCGTCGAATTGCGATCTCGGCCAGAATCGACGAGGGCCAGATCTGGTCGTCCTGGCCAGAGACCAAGAGAATCGGTCCATGCGTTCTCTCCACGGGAATCGTTGCCCGCTCCACGGCGTTCACGTCACGGAGCTGCGAGAGGTAGCGCGGCGACTCAGCGACGGGCGACTTGGTGTAGTCCACCGATGTCGGATCGTCGGTGGCGTTGTGCTCTTGGAGATATGGCAGCGGCTGCCCGCGCGAAGTCCAGCACGGCGGAGTATCGGGCGGGTCGTGCGGCTCGAAGGGGCCGTGGAGGACGCCGCTGGCGACGTAGGCGATCACGGCGTTGATCGCCGGGATCGTTGCCCCGAGTAGCAAGGCCAGTTCGCCACCGCGCGACGCTCCCCAGACAGCCAGGAAGCCGTCCTGCAGCCACGGCTGTCTCCGCATCCAGCTGACGGCATGTTCGAAGTACTCGACCGGGACGTTAACCAGCTCCGACGGAAGGTCCGTGGTACCGAAGTATGCCAGGGACAGGGCGGCATAGTCGTGCGAGGCGACGAGGGCTGCACGATGCTCCGAGATACCGCCATCCGAGCCGCCGAGCACGATCACGGCCCGATGTGGCCCGTCACCGGGCGGCAAGAACAGTGTTCCCACGACTCCGGCCTCGCGCACCAGTCGGCGAGAAACGCCGGCGCCGGCCAATCGCCGTACAATCGTCAACTCCGCGGGAGCGGCGCCTGGCGCTTCGGCGTGCAGGCGCGCGACCGAGGACCACATGACCCAGTCAGGAGGAGCCGGCCGCCACTTCCCCGGGACAGGGGTCGCCGACCAGAAGAGGCCCATGGGCGACACGCCCTCCCATGTTCCGGCAACGGGCGCTTGGCGCGTGACGTCGACGCGACCGCCATCGTCGGCGATGAACGCCGCCCCCGATCGCCACGGCGTCGCCTCCGCGACCTGGAAGGTCGCGGTGACGGTCACGCGGGTTCTAGGGGCGAAGCCTTCCAGAGCAATCGAGAGCGGCGCGTCGTACAACGCCACCGGCTGATCGACGACGATCCGCGGCGTGAGCTGTGGTGATAAGAAGGGCCGCATCAGATCATCCCGCTTCTCACTCCGATCGCAGCCCGCCATCCATCAGTCCGACCGTCCAACTAGAATTCGACTCCAGGATGGCCTGGTCTCGATAGCCCTGTAAACGCTGCGCGGCCTGGCAGCCTATCGCGACGCCGTACTCGTCTCGCGTATCAGCCCCTCGCCCTTTGTTCTCCCCACTTTTGGACCATGAACGCGCCCGCCACCGCGGGCGGGATAGGCTGCGCCGCCTCGCAGTGTATCTTGGCAGGCTTTGGCGGAACCGCAGCGAGCGGTCTCACAAAGAGAACATCCGTTCGGCCGGACTGCGAACGGCCGCCGGGCCGCGGTTGAGGACGTGGGTGTACATCGTGGCCCGGCTGGCCAGGGCTCTCGCCCGCGGTGCGGGTCTACCCGACGGGCTGCTGGGCGCCGCGCGGCGGCCCCTTGGTCTCCTCGAGCGATTTGGCGAAGGCCAGCAGCTCCTCGTCGGGACGGTCCAGGTCGATGTGCTCCCCCAGCGGCTGCCGCACCTTGTAGGGGGTCGTGTAGTAGAGCTCGATCCGGTTGTCTTCGGGATCGAAGAAGTAGACGCTGCAGGCGATCCCGTGCGTAACCGTGCGGTCGATCTTCATACCCTCCTTCTGGAGCCGATGATGGAACGCCCGCACATCGTCCAGGCGCTTCACCTTGAAGGAGACCTGCTGCACGTTGTGCGTCTTCTGCGCCGGCTCCTTGGCCTGGACCAGGGCCAGCTCGTGGTGCTCGGCGTCCGGCGCCGCGCTCAGAAAGCAGATGCCGCGCTCCAGGTTCTCGTCGCTGATCGTGAGCCCGAGGACACGGGCGTAGAAGTCCCTCATCTTCGGGAGGTCGTTGCAGAAGAGCCCGACGTGGCCCAACCCGCTGATCTCAGGCATGTGTCACTCCTCAGGTCTGTTTGTAGAACCTGGCCGCATTGTCCCACAGGAGCTTCTTCCTCGTGTCCGGCTTGAGGCTCGACCACTTCAGGACGTTGTCGACGGAGTTGGGGAACTGGCACTCCGAGTGGGGATAGTCCGAGGCGTACATGAGGACGTCGTCCCCCAGGACGCTCCTGACGTAGTTGAACATGTCCTCGCCCTCGTGATGCTCGATGCTGCAGAAGAAGCGTCCGCTGGTCATGTATTCGCTGGGGGCATGCTTGAGCGGCGCCACGCCGCCGACATAGACCGCTTGCTCGTCCATACGTTTGGCCCAGAAGGGCAGCCAGCCCGAGCCGCATTCCAGGATGCCCATGCGTAAGCTGGGATAACGGTCCATGATCCCGGCGCCGATGAAGGCGGCCATGAACCGCATGCCGCCCCAGGGATGGGAGGCGAGACGACCGAGGAAGATGTTGTCCCACAGGTCCTGATAGCCGGGGAAATACGGGGGATTCCAGGTCAAGCTGTGGTGCATCACCGCCAGGTCGTGCTCCTGGGCGGCCCTCCAGATGGGGTCCAGGTCCGGGTGGTCGACAGGGATGTCCTTGGCCAGCAAGGGCCAGACCGCCACCGCCCACTTCGATGTCCCCCACTGGCGGATCTCGCGCACGGCCTCCTCGACGTTGCGGGTCGAGGCCACGACCATCGTCTTGAGGCGGCTCGGAAACTGCCCGCAGAAGTCCGCCGCATGGCGGTGGTAGGCGCGAATCAACCCGACCTCGAGCTCGACATCGGGCAGGCCGACGACGCTGACCCATGACGTCGGGATCAGGAGATGCGCGTCGGTCCCCTCGTCGTCCATGTCCTTGATGCGGTTCTCGGCCTGGTCGTCCTGCACCCCCGCTCTCGGCTTCTTCGTCCCCCTCCAGTTGGTGCCCCGCCCTGTGAACGTCTCGTGGGCGCTCGCCTCGCCGAGAACACGCCGGTAGAACTTCGTGCCGACGCGGTATTGGTGGGTGTCGGGGGTGCCTCCGATCTGGCCGGTAGCGTGTCGGTGCGCCGCCAGCTCGGGCAGGCGCGGCCGAAAGCTCGGATCGACGTACCGCTCCAGAACTTCTGCGGCGGGGTTGACGTGCGTATCGGCGTCCCAAGCACGCAAGCCGTCTCTCATACGATCCTCCTTGGTCTATAGCCGCGCCTCGGCCGGCGGGACCCCAGCCCCGCGACGGCCTGCGGCGCGCACCGCCGCTCCGCGTTCGCCCGCATCACGAGCGGACCATCAGCTGCAGGCGATGCCCATCGGGATCCTGAAAATAGATGCACCGGTCCTCACCTGGGCGGCCGCTCACGACTACTCCGTGCTTCTCCAGATCGGCCTTGAGCGCCTCGTACGTGCCGGTCGCGACATTGAGGGCGAGATGGTTGAGGTCATTGCCCGTCGTCAGGGGGGTATCACCCTGCTTCCTGAACAGCGCCACCCCTTGCTGGCCGGCGTGCAGGAACACCTGCCGGTCGTTCTCCCGGTACACGGTCATGCCCAGGACCTCGGTGTAGAACTTCCTGGAGTGCGCTACGTCCCTGACGTGCAGCACGAGATGGTCGATCCCGGTGGCCTGTATCATCCCTCAGCCCTCCTGGGGGTTCCCCGACCCCGCCTGCCGTCGATATACGCTGTTCGAGGCGCCTAGTCTACACAAACGCCCGGCTCTTGACACCCGGGGACCGCGGCGCTATTTCTTCGCGCGCCATGCCACGCGGCCGGCCAACCGTCGTCTCCGGCCGAGCAGACGGCACGGGGTCGGGCGAGGACCATTCCAGCTCGGCTGACTGAGCTCGACGCGACCGACAGGAGGGACACGTGAGGCTCGTAATGTTTCAGCTCGCCGGGAAACCGGATGCGATGCCGGGCCTGCTCACCGACCGGGGCGTGGTGAGCATCGCCGACGCGGTGCCCGCGGGCGCCACGCCACAAGCGACCATGACGGGCATCATCGATAATTTCGACCGGCTGCGTCCGTCGCTGGAGCGGCTGGCCCGAGAGGGCAAAGCCGTGCCGGCGTCCGATGTGCGGCTGCGCCCGCCGCTTCCCCGGCCGGGCAAGATCCTCGCCTGCATCGCCAACTACTGGGAGCACGGCGCGCTCGAGGCCCGGCCGCTGAACATGTTCTTGAAGAGCTCGGACGCGGTGATCGGCCCGGGGGACACGATCGTGCTGCCGGAGTTCACCGAGCCGTGGATCTTCATGCACGAGGCCGAGCTGGCGCTGGTCATCAAGGGGCCGGCCAAGTCGGTCAAGCGCGACAACTGGCGGAACGCGGTCTTCGGCTACACCGGTATGATCGACGTGTCGGCGCGCGGCGAGGGCCGGCGCACGTGGAAGGCGGGCAGCTGGCTCGGCAAGTCGTTCGACACGTTCGCGCCGATCGGCCCGTGCATCGCCACGATCGACGAGATCCCGAACCCCAACGACGTTCACGTCCAGTTCTGGGTGGACGGCCAGCTTCGCCACAACTACAACACGGACGACATGGAGCACCTGGTCCCGGAGCTCGTCGAGTTCGCGACGACCATCATGACGCTCAACTCGGGCGATCTGATCGCGTGCGGCACGAACCACGAGGGCCTGGGCCCGCTCCAGGACGGCGAGGTGGTGGACTTCGAGATCCACGGCGTCGGACGCATGCGCCTCGACGTCCGCGATCCGCTCAAGCGCACCTGGGAGAAGGGCATCTACATGGGCGCCGACTCGACGCATCCCGAGGCCGTCCAGCGCAACCGGCCTCAGGGCACGCGCTGAAGGCGGGGGCCTACCGCGCGTCGGCGCGGGCGAGCAGACCGCCCGCCTCGCGAATCTCGCCGGGATCGAACGGCGGGTCCACGAGCAAGATCAGCCGCTCCACCCCGGCGCGCTCGAGCGTCTGCCGCGCGCGCGAGTCCGGTCGGAGCCAGCGCTCGTCCAGCCCCGCGAACACCGTGACGATGAACCGCTCGACATCGCGCCCCGCGGCGGCGCGCTCGTCGCGCGCCGTGCGGACGAGGTCGCCCAGCCGTGGGTGCATCGCCTGCGTGTTGAACCCGTCGGCGTGGCGGCCCGCGATGCCGGCCATCCGCGGGCCGAAGCCGCCGACGATGATCGGCGGCGGAGGCTCGGGCTTCAGGAATCCCGATTGCCCGGACCAGAGCCGGCGCATGGTCTCGATCGCTTCGACCACGCGCCCCGCACGGACCTCGTCCCGCTCGACGGATAGTCCAAGCGCCTGCTGCTCGACGGCATAGGGCGTGCGGCGGCTGCCGCCGGCGCCGAGCCCCAGCAACAGACGGCCGCCCGAGACCGCCTGAAGTGTCGCCGCCATGTTGGCCAGGAGGCCGGGATGGCGGTTCGCCACGTTGAGCACGAGCGGTCCCAGAGAGATTCTGCGGGTGACCTCGGCGAGCGCGGTCAGCACGGTCCACGCCTCCGGCACGCCGGACCCCGAGTCCCCGTCGGGATCCCGCAGGTGATCCCAGGTCCAGAGCCCGTCGAACCCCGCCTCTTCGGCCGCGAGCGCCGCGGCGCGCATGTCACGGTAGCGCGCGCTCATCGGGATGAGGAGCAGGTCCGTCTTCATGATCGCGTCTCCGGCAGGATCGTTCGTTACTTTCCCGGGGCGGTGCCGGCGTCGGGAACATAGACGGCCGCCAGCTTTTCGCGAAAGCTCACCGGGACACGGGCGGGCCGGCCGTCCTCGGTCGCAAAGGCTCCAGTGACCTCGGCGGTCACGAGGAGGCGTTGACTCACCACGTCGCGGATCTCCTGGACCCAGAAGGATCGGGCTCCGCGGATCTCACGGACGTACGTGACGATCTCGAGCGGGTCGCCGGACCGGGCCGGCGCCAGGTACTTCACCGACAGCTCGACCGCCAGGATGAGATAGCCCTGCCGCCGCATTTCCGCCAGCGACAATCCCAGGGCCTCCAGCGCCTCGATGCGGGCTACCTCGAGATAGTGGACGTACTGCGCGTGGTTGACGTGACCGTACTGGTCCACTTCGTAGTGGCGCACCTTCAGCTGGAGCCTGGCCGGCTCACCGTTCGCGTCGCTTCGCTCCACGCGCTTCTCCGTCACCGCCCGTGAGTATCATTCTTCCGCGCCGGAAGCCAGCGCGCGCTCCGGCCGAGCCTCACGGCCGGGCGGGCGGATAGTCGCGGCTGTAGGCGGGGAGCTTCAGGAAGTCGTCGGGCTTGTAGGTCCAGAACTGGGAGACCATCGGATAGGTCTGGACGACCGTGTTGGCGAGCTTGCCGTCGACGCGCTCCACCTTGAGGATGTACACGTTCTGCGTCGGATTGCCCGACTCGTCGAGCTTGATGGGCCCGCGCGGGTCCTCGACGGTCTCGCTGGCCTTCCTGATAGCGGCGAGAAAGCGCTCGCGGTCCTCGACGCGGCCGTCCACGATCTTCGCCGCTTCCGCGACCCAGCGGCCGGCGCTGTACATGACCGCGGTGAAGTAGGCAGGCGTCCTGCCGACCTTGGCCTCGGCGAGCTTCAGGTAGAGGCGGTTGGCAGGTGTGGCGAGTGTCGGGGCCCAGATGAGCGCCCCGACGGCGCCGACGGCCTCGTCGCCCAGGTTGCGGATGACGTGCTCGTCGGTCATGACGCCACTGCCGATGAGAGGCAGCTTCCCCTTCAAGCCGTACTCCGTGTACTGCTTGATGAACCGCACGCCCTGCGCCGCGACGAACACGGCGCAGACCGCGTCCACGTCTCGGCTCACCTGCGTGAGGTACGGGGCGAAGTCCAGCGCGTTGAGCGGCACCCAGATCTTCTGCGTGACGCGGCCGCCCCCGTCCTCGAAGACCCGCTGAAAGCCGCCGATCTGCTCGTGGCCGAACGGGTTGTCCATCGCGATCGCGGCGACCTTCCTGTATTTCAAGATTCGAGCGGCGTAGTCGCCGAGGGGATGCATGGGCTGGCTCGCGGCGAAGTTGGTTCGGAGGATCCACTTCGAGACGTGCTTCTTGGTGAGGTCGTCAGGGGTGGTCAGGTAAAGCGTCGGAAGCTGGTCGCGCTCGATCGGGGGGATCAGCCCGTAGCCGATGTTCGAGAGCAGCACGCCCGTGAGGACGTGGACGCGGTCCTGGGTGACGAGCTTTCTGTACTTGGCCTGCGCGACCGCCGGGTTGCCCTCGTCGTCCTCCTCGATCAGCTCGATCTTCCGGCCGGCGCTCTGGTAGCCGATCTGCTCGAAGGCGAGCTTGAGGCCCTCGAGCATGTCCTTTCCCGCCTGGGCGAAGATCCCGCTCAGGGGGGCCATGAAGCCCACCTTGATCGTCTCCGCCGCGGCCGCGATTCCCGGCCCAGCCGCGGTGGCCAGCGCGAGCACGAGCAGCGCGAGCGCGCTCTTCGAGTACGATCGGATCCAGTCGATCATTTCGGATCTCCCCTCAGACGCTTCGGGCGCCGCGCGCGCGGAGAAGGCCGGCGATGCGGTCGGGTGAGAGCGGCAGCTCGGTGATGGCGACGCCCAGCGGCGCCAGCGCATCGGCCACCGCGTTGGCGATGGCGGCGCCCGTGCCCGAGCTTCCGCCCTCGCCCACGCCCTTCACGCCCAGGGGATTCAGCGGCGTGGGCGTCTCCTCGAGAATCTTCACGATGGTCGCCTCCGGCATCTCCATGGCCGTCGGCACCAGGTAGTCCATGAACGTGGTCGTGAGCGGCTGGGCCTGGTCGTCGTAGACCAGCTCCTCGAGGAGCGCGCCGCCGATGCCCTGGGCGAGCCCGCCCACGATCTGGCCGTCGACGATCATCGGGTTGATCGCGCGGCCGATGTCGTAGGTCACGACGTACTTGCGGAGCGCCACCCCGCCGGTCGCCAGATCAACCTCGACGACGGCCACGTGCGTACCGTAGGGATAGGTCATCTTCGGCGCCTCGAAGAAGTGGGCGGCGTAGAGCCCGGGCTCCATCCCCGGTGGGCCGGGCACCGCGGCGCGCGCGAGCTGTCGGAGCGTCAGCGCGCGTTCGGGGAGGCCGCGAACGTGAACGGCGCCGTCCGCGAGCACCAGGTCGCTGGCGTGGGCCTCCAGGAGCGACGCCGCCACCCGGAAGATCTTGTCGCGAACCTTGCGCGCCGCCTCGAGCGCGGCGGGCAGCGCGACCGCGGCGCCGCGGCTCGCGAAGCCGCCGATCCCGAACGGCACCCGGGCGCTGTCACCGTGGACGACGGTCACGTCCTCGGCGGCCACCGACAGCTCCTCGGCGACGACCTGGGCGAGCGTGGTTTCGATCCCCTGCCCGACGGCGGCGACGCCGGAATAGACCACCACGCGCCCGGAGCCATCGACCTCGACGCGGGCGTATTCCCAGGGGCCGAGCCCCGCCTTCTCCAGGACGCAGCCGAGGCCGATGCCGAGATAGCGGCCTTCCCCTCTCAAGCGGGCCTGCTCGGCACGCACCGTCTTGTAGTCCACCGCCGCCAGCGCCTGCTCGAACGCGGAGCGATAGTCGCCGCAGTCGTAGACGGTCTTCTGACCCAGGGAGGCGCCGCCCACCTCGTAGGGCATCTCGCCGGGCTCGATGAAGTTGCGCCTCCGGACGTCGGCCGGATCGAGCCCGAGCTCGGCCGCCACCCGATCGATCAGCCGCTCGCGGACGAACGTGCCCTCGTACCGCCCGGGACCGCGATAGGTTCCCGTCGGCGTCTTGTTGGTCAGCACGCACAGGGCCTCGCACTCGTAGTTCGGAATGCGGTAGGGCCCGGGCAGGAGCGCGATCGTCAGCTCGGGGACCGCCACGCCGTGCGTGCGGATGTAGGCGCCGAGATCGACCATGAACCGATCGCGCAGGGCGACGATGGTCCCGTCGTGACGGACCCCGATCTCCACGTCGTGGTACTGCTGCCGCGAGTGGTTCGTCGCCATCAGGTGCTCGCGCCGGTCCTCGACCCACTGCACCGGACGTCCCAGGCGCATCGCCGTCCAGGGCACGACGAAGTCTTCGGGATAGAACTCGCCGCGCACGCCGAAGCCGCCGCCCACTTCCAGCTCGAGGAAGTGGATCAGGTGCTCGGGGTAGCCGAGCATGTCCGCCAGGACGCGGCGGTTGAAGTGGGGCACCTTGGCCACGCCCCACAGCGTGAGCACGCCCGTTCCGGGATCGTGGGCGGCGGTGAGCCCGCGCGTCTCCATCGGGACCCCGGTGTGGCGCTGGATGGCGAAGCGCTCGGAGATACGCCGGTCGGCGGCCGCGAGCGCGCCGGCCGCATCGCCGGCGCGCGTCGCCAGCCGCTCGATGACGTTGCCGCCGGCGGCCGGATGGAGCACCGGAGCGCCCGGCTCGCCGGCGCGGCGCGCGTCGGCGACGATGGGCAGAAGCTCCCAGTCGATCTCGACGAGCTCCAGCGCATCCTCGGCGAGATACCGGCTGGCGGCGACCACGAAGGCCACCGGTTCGCCGACGTAGCGGACGGTCCCGGTGGCGAGCGGCGGTTGGAGGCACGCGGTGGCGCCGGCGCCGGACCGCTGCCCGAGCCGCACGGGAATGCGGCCGACCGAGCCGAGATCGTCGGCCGTGATCACCGCCACCACGCCCGGAAGCGCGCGCGCAGCCCCCGCACGGATCGCTGCAATGCGGGCGTGAGGGTGCGGCGAGCGCAAGATCGCGGCGTGCAGGAGACCCGGCAGGCGCACGTCCGCCGCGTACTTGCCGCGTCCGGTCAGAAGCCGGAAGTCCTCCTTGCGCTTCATCGAAACGCCGATGACGCGCGGGCCGGGAGCACTCAGGGCTCGAGGCGGCGGATTCACGGCTTCAGATGGAAGACGCGCTCGGCGTTGCCGCCGAGGATCGCAGCCTGCGCGTCGACGCCGAGCTCTGCCTCGCGGACGACGCGGACCGGTTCCGGATCGCCGAGCCAGAACGGATGGTCACTGCCGAGCAGGACGCGGTCGTGGCCGACGGTCCGCGCGAGATAGCCGAGCGCCTCCGGCCGCTGGACGAGCGTGTCGTAGTGGAAGCGCCGGAGGTAGCCGCTGGGAAGTCCAGCGCCGTCCGCGCGCGCCTCGGGCCGGGTCCGATGGGCGCGGTCGAAGCGGCCGATGTGATAGGGCAGGAACCCGCCGCCGTGCACGAGCACCACAGAAAGCGCCGGAAACCGGTCGAGCGTGCCGCCGAGAATGAGGCTGGCCGCCGCCAGGGTCGTCTCGAACGGATAGCCGACCAGGTTGTGCAGGTAGTGGCGGCCGAACCGCTCGACCGCCTCGAGGAGATAGGGATGGAGCACGACCGGCGCCCCGAGGTCCGCCGCCGCCTTCCAGAACGGATCGTACGCGGCGTCGCCGAGCGGCCGGCCGAGCGCGTTCGGATCGATCATGGCGCCGCGCAGGCCGAGGTCTCGCACCGCGACCCGCAGCTCCTCCGCGGCGGCCGCGGGATCTTGGAGCGGCACCGTGGCGAGGCCGCGGTGCTCGCCCGGCGCCTCGTCGAGCGCGGCGGCGAGCGCCTCGTTCTGGAGCCGGCTCCACGCCGCACCGTGCGCGGGCGGCAGCGAATAGCCCGCGATGTCCATCAGCGGCCCGAAGACCGCGGTGTCGATGCCCTGCTCGGCGAGGAACTGCACGTGGAGGTCGAGGGTATGCAGCGCCGGGAGCAGCGGCCGTGTCGGCGGCTCGTCGCCGACCTGGAGCCGCACGCCGTCGCCCGGCAGCAGCCGCACGCCGTAGGTGGCCGGTCGGCGCCGCACCGTGTCGAAGGCGCCGGGCGAGACG